>Ga0210005_1000391_pt1 | contig 36802 bp, 35 predicted proteins | sample CryGey02umfilter_3_FD_183961 | JGI IMG/M metagenome (GOLD analysis project Ga0210005, IMG submission 183961) | Groundwater microbial communities from aquifer in Utah, USA - Crystal Geyser 4/9/14 0.2 um filter (SPAdes) (version 3) | ecosystem: Environmental > Aquatic > Deep subsurface >... | reverse complement strand
GCTCCATTCCCCTTTGTTTCCTGTTAGCATAAAATTCAAGTGAGTTAATAATTTGTTGAGCCACAGCCTGAATTGCGTTTACGGCAACCGAATTACCAAGCTGTTTCATGGCTTGCGTCGAAGTAACGGGAAAAATAAAATCATCAGGTAATCCCTGCATTTTTTTACCTTCATGCGGACTTAATCGTTTTATTTCACCATCTACGACATAAGTATCCCAATTTCTGCGATCATGTATTCCGGAACCGCGGCCTCCAACCCTTAACGTGTACCCTATTTTCTTTTCACATTTGCCACCCCAAATATCGGACATTGTTTTTGTCAATTTTACAGGTTCGGGGAACTGAAAAAGAACATTTTTATTCCTGAAACCAACCATAAATAAACGCGCTCTATGTTGAGGTAAGTTAAAATCAGACGCTCTTATTATTTTATAATGAAAGGAGTATCCCAAATCTTTTTCTATGGTTTTCTTGATAACTTCAAATGTTTTTCCGTCATCATGTTTCAGCAAATGGCTTACGTTTTCCAAAAAGAAAGCTGCCGGCCTCTTTTCTTTCATTATTCTGATTATGTCGTGAAACAAAGTGCCTCTCTGGTCCCCAAAACCTTTCTTGAATCCTGCATGACTGAAAGGCTGACAAGGAAAACCTCCCGTAATAATCTCGAAATCGGGCATTTCTTTTTCATTTACCAACGTAATATCTCCCGCAAAATGACCTTTTTCAAACATTCCGGGAGAAACCTTGCGCCAGTTGGCTTCATAGGTCTTTCTTGCATGTTCGTCCCATTCGCTCGCAAAAACACATTCCGCACCCGCTCTATGAAAAGCCAAGTGAAAACCTCCTATGCCAGCAAATAAATCTATAAATCTTATAGGCTTGGTAAGTGCTTTTTGTGTCGTTTGCTTGCTCATATTATTGAATCAAATCGTTAAGATCTACTTGTAAAGCGTTTGCTATCTTTATCAAAGTATCGATTGTCGGATTGGTATTTGCGCCCGACTCAACTTTAGCGACGGTATTTAGGGACAAATCCGCCAATTTGGATACTTTCTCCAAAGAATAACCTTTTTCTTTTCTCAATTTTTTCAGATTCTCCGAGATTTTATTATCAGACTTATTTGACATCGCTCTTAATTAAATTTAACATTATAATATTAAAAATGAAATATAATAATTAAACTTCCACATCAACATCTTAATGAAAAGAAAACGCTCAATCAATGGAATAAAAATCAACCGCCGCGAAAAAGGCGGATCTTTTAGGCGGGAAGGCAAAAAGGAGGGGGTCGGGGGGAGGAATTTTTGCCTTCCCGTTCTTCATTCTTTTGGATTTGCCCGAGGTTCTTCCACGCGCCGCCCGAGAGGGGGCGGGCGGCGCGGCCGCGAGCTTCCCAGGAAGCTCTTTCATTTATTCATGCTTTTCCTTAAAATAAGTCCGAACTTCTGCATAGAAGGACAGCCATTCAGTAAATTGCGATTTTGTGGCCGAAATTTCCCACGGTTTTTTCAGGCGGCAAGCCACTTTTTGCCGCCTGAGCTGAAAGTTCGTTTGCGCGAAGAGCAAAGTTCAGCACCAATGGTAAAATTATCGTACCATTGGGCTGAACAGCCGATTTTTTGCATTTCGCCGAAGGCGAAACTTCCAAATTTCCGAAAAGAAAGTGACAATTGTTCCGTGCTTCACACGGTTTGCCCAAAAGCGATAACCCCATAACCCTATGAAGTATTTTTTGTATGTCAGAAAATCAACGGACGAAGAAGATAGACAGGTTCTTTCAATAGAATCTCAACTGGCTGAGTTGCATGAATTTGCCCAAAAAGAAAATCTGGTAATAGCAAAAGAATTTATAGAAAGCAAAACAGCAAAGGCTCCCGGAAGACCTATGTTTAACGAGATGATTTCTTTAATGGAAACAAGTAATGAAAAGGTCGGAATTTTAGCGTGGCATCCCGACAGACTGGCTCGAAACTCGATAGATGGAGGCAAAATCATTTATCTTGTGGATACCGGAAAGATTGAAACGCTAAAATTCCTTACTTTCTGGTTTGATAACACACCGCAGGGCAAATTCATGCTCAATATCGCTTTTGGGCAAAGTAAATATTACGTTGATAGCCTTTCGGAGAATGTTAAGCGAGGCATACGCCAAAAATTAAGACGCGGTGAGTGGCCGGCTCTTGCTCCTCCGGGATATTTAAACGAACTAAGAACTCATACCATTGTGCAAGACCCTCTGCGATCCAAAGCAATCAAGAACCTCTTTTTGGCGTATGCCGTAGGTGAAAAATCACTGAAATATTTACAAAAATTGTCACTTTCTTTTGGCTTGGTGAGCCGATATGTAAACAAGCCTCTTGCTATCTCCAAGATTCAGAAGATGTTGAAAAATCCATTCTATTACGGAGTATTTATCCATAAAGGAGAAATGTATCAGGGCAGTCACGAGCCAATTATTTCAAAGCAACTTTTTGACAAGGTGCAGCAGGTAATGGAGGAGAGGGGTAAACCACGAAAAGCAAAAGCCAAGCTTTCTTTTGCTTTTCGTGGAATATTCAATTGCGGTGAGTGCGGCCGCTCGGTTACAGCGGAAAAAAAAGTAAAAAAGTCAGGCCGCACTTACACTTATTACCGTTGCACCAAAAAGAATGTTGTTTGTCATCAGAAGTATCTGGAAGAACAACCGCTTGTTGAGCAACTCAATGAGCTCTTTCAAAAAGTTGCTTTGAATAACGATTTAAAAGACAAATTTCTCCGAGAATGGCAAAAGGATTATAAAAAAGCGCAAACCGAGAAACCTTCCGCCCAAAATCTCAAATCGGAATTTAAAAATCTTGAAGAAAAACAAATACGACTTTTAGACGCATACCTTGAGCAAACAATAAGCGAAGAAGAATATACAAAAGCCAAAGAAAAAATCATCAATGCTAAAGTAGATCTCAAAGAAAAACTCAATTTTGGGCGGAAGGGAAATAATTGGCTCGAACCATTTAAAGAATGGATTTTATCGGCTCACCAAGCCGCTGCCTACGCTGCCACCGAAAATTTGGAAGAGAAGCGAAGCTTCTTGCAAAAAATCGGCTCGAACTTTCAGCTCAGGCGGCAAAAAGTGGCTTGCCGCCTGAAAAAACCGTGGGAAATTTCGGCCACAAAATCGCAATTTACTGAATGACTGGGGCGGTAGGATGACGCTAATCGCTTCGCGATTAGCTAGGCTCCTGCGCCGCTCGGTCATGCTGAATTGTACCACTTCGTCATGACTCTCGCTATCCTCGTAGCTCGAACCTTGGGTTCTCATCCTATTCTCTCCAAATCAATCAAAAAAGACTCCAGCCTTCGGCGGAGTGTTTTTTTGATTGGCTGGGGCGGTAGGATTCGAACCTACGAATGCCAGGACCAAAACCTGGTGCCTTACCACTTGGCGACGCCCCAATGTGTGCCTCGTCAATTTATATGGTTTTGAGAGTGATTTCAAGAAATAAATCTTTTGACCACTGCTGATCTTCCATTTAGAATGCCTTCCTTACATTATCATGTCGAATTTTATGGCTAAGATCTTCTAATTCCCAGATCGTTTTAAACCCTCGGAACATCCTGCTGTCGTACAAGCACCTACATCTCCTCTAGTCATACCTTTTGCGCCACTATCGACTGAGCAACCAGAGGCTGAACGAAATTTTGATTCTTTTTATGCCGAGGTCATAGAATTCGTTAGAGGGGCGCGTATTTTGCTATCTGATTCCGAGGCGCTTGGCGATTTTTTGACAGATGCCGTTTCGGTTGCCGAGAGAAATCTCGGCATTGTCTTAACAGGACCTGAAAGAATCTGGCTTGTCAGGCTGATTTTAAATTTCAACGACATCCTTGGCAAAGATGATACTTTGACTGAGATGCTACATCGGGCTTCCATGTCCGATGGTGTTTTTGTCAAAGGCAATGCGTATCTGCAAGCCGGAAATGTCGGACTCATGGCTGCTGCCGGCATGGCGCCATTAAAAAGTACTCAGACCGATAAGTCTCGACTGGGTTTTTATACTCGACAAGCTGATGTGTCTTATTATCAAGCCGGATTGCTACTCAACAACCCTTTCTATTTATCAATCACTCATATTGGCAATGATAAAATTCCCGATTTCATTGACATTGTTCGGTTTTTCAGATTCCTATACGTACAAAAAGATATAATCAGCTTGTATAAATTTGTTGCCGAACGGACAAGGCTCAGAATTAAGTTTGCTCCTCTTCTCGAGAAGATTTGATTCATCATATTCCCTACTCATGCCAATGAGCGCATGGTGTTTCCATTTTGATAAGGTCTCTTTTGGAGTTATAATTGAGCCATGGAAAATCAGAAAATAGCGCACATTTTTCAGGAGATAGGAGATATTTTAGAGATTCTTGGAGATAGTCGTTTTCGCATACGCTCATATCACAAAGCAGCTCAGGTTATTCATGCTTATCCTTATCATTTGCGCGATATTTACGAAAAAGATCCCAAATTACTCGATGACATTCCGGGCATAGGGAAAGCGCTAATGGAGAAAATAATTGAGATACTGACAACAGGAGACTGCCAAACCTATCTCAGACTTGTCAAACAGGTCAAACCGGGGCTGCTGGACGTCCTTAGACTTCGTGGAATCGGCCCTAAGAAGACAAAACTCTTCTACGATGAGCTGGGTATCGATTCTGTCATAAAACTCAAGGACGCGGCAAGACGTAGCCTGCTACGCGAGCTTCCCGGCATGGGAGAGAAAAGCGAGGCCGATGTTCTCGAATCTATAGAGTCTTATGGCAGGCTTACCGCGCGTATCCCCTTGCATGATGCCATGATAACCGCCGAAGGGATTTTGGCATATATGCACAAGTCCAAACTTGTGAAAAAAGCTACTTATGCAGGCAGTTTGCGCCGTCGCCGAAGAACTATCGGAGACATAGATATTCTTGCGTCCGGACCTTCCGAAATCATCGACTATTTCTGCGAATTCCCTGATATTTCTTATGTGGAAGCCAAAGGCGACACAAAGGCCACAGTAATACTGGAAAGCGGCGTACAAGTGGATTTGCGCGTTGTGCCGGAAGAGAGTTTTGGCGCTGCTCTTTACTATTTCACAGGTTCAAAAGCTCATAATATCGCTACTCGCAAAATCGCTCAAAAACTTGGTCTCAAGATCAATGAGTATGGCGTTTTCAAAGGAGAGAAATCTATCGCCGGAACTACCGAAGAAGAGATTTTCACAACAATCAAACTCCCCTATATCATCCCTGAAATGCGCGAAGACACTGGAGAGATCGAGTTCATGCGGAAGCATCCGAATTACAAAACCGTATCTGTCGCCGATATCAAAGGCGAACTGCACTCGCACACAGACTGGTCTGATGGCGATTCGACTCTCGAAGAGATGGCAGCCGCAGCTAAGGCACTCGGATACGAGTATTTGGCCATTACAGATCATTCGCCGTCGCTAAAAGTCGTACATGGTCTCGACGCAAATCGTCTTGAGGCTCAGATACGCGAGATCGACAAACTCAACAAAGAACTTACAGGGCTGACTCTGCTCAAAGGCGTGGAAGTCGATATTCTTAGAGACGGATCACTCGACATGCCTGATGATGTACTGAGCCAGCTCGACATTGTCGTTGCTTCCGTACACACATATTTCAAACTTGAGGAAAAAGAGCAAACAGAGCGCCTAATCAGGGCTATTAGGCATCCATACGTCAATATTCTCGGACATCCCACGGGCAAACTGGTAGGTCAAAGAGAGGCTTATGACGTAGATTTGAATAAGCTGATGCATGCGGCAAAAGATACAGGTACGGCGATCGAACTTAACTGCAACCCTAAGCGCCTTGATCTGGATGCGAAACATCTGAGAGCTGCACGAGATATGGGAGTGTTGATTGCACTCGATACAGATGCCCACAATACAGCTCACCTGCCTTTTGTTAAATACGGGGTGTCTATCGCTCGTCGTGGCTGGCTTGAACCTAAGAATGTTTTGAATACAATGAGCCTTCCAAAATTAAAGAAGCATCTAAACCTCAAAAAATAAATGCATAGATTTTATCACCAAATTTCCCTCGAAGGGAAAGATTCTTTCATCCTCAATGACCCTAATGTCGCTCATCAAATAAGTCGCGTGCTGCGAATGAAAGTCGGCGACCAAATTGCTATCTTTAACGGGAGTGGCATCGATTACATATGCGAGATTACCGAGATCGACAAGCGCCTTGTTGCGTGCAATGTTTTGTCTCAAAACAAGCCTGATACCGAGCGTCCACTTTATGTCCATATTTATCAGGCCGTGCCGCACACGTGGTCCAAATTCGAAGATGTTCTGAAGAAGTGTACGGAGATAGGCGCGTCAGATTTCTATCCGCTTATTACGCACAGGTGCGAGACCAAGCTCAAGGATGGTGAAGAGCCTCCCAAGGAAGACCGCTTGAACAAAATCATCATCGAAGCTTGCGAACAGTGCGGAGCGAGTGTCCTTCCTAAGCTGCACAACGTCATAAGCCTCGAAAGCGCTATGAAGTCCGCGCCTGGTATCAAAATAATGGCTTACGAAGACGAATCCAACCGCTCTCTTGAGGATCTTGTCTCAAACATCAAGCAGTCGGGCGAGGTCAGTATATTTATCGGTCCGGAAGGTGGTATAACGGAAGATGAAGCTGAGTTATTTCGCAGTCATGGCGGTTTAACTTTCCATCTCGGCAAGCGAATTTTGAGGACTGAGACGGCTTCTGTTGCAGTCTTATCGCGAATCGTGCTATAAGTTTCCTGCTTTAGACATTAACCAAAAGCAAGCATGAAAAAAGCAGCAATTTTCTTGGCGATTGCTATGACGACCGGTCTTTTTTACGGATGTTTCACATCCCCGCAAGCGATCACTTTCACTACCGCAGCGTATTCTTACATTACGCCGGGAGACGACACGATTGATCTTACTACAACTTTTGACACAAACGCTTATATCTCCAAAGTGATCTGCGGAGAAGCCGACGTCCTTGATGCAGGAGGACCTGCGCTGCAGAGCGCTTACTCCAAGCCCGATACCGACGCTGCATCTGTTTTCAACCTAGACACATCCAAGCTAGAGAAATTCGATGGAATGCTTTGTGATGTATACGTCGTTGCTTCCGATGCGTCTACAGTGGAAGAGACCGAAGCTTCCGTTAGAGTTTATGTTGGTGAGCAGGTCTCCGTTGACGCGACACCTGTTGACGCAGAGATATGCGAAGATGGAACAGTCTGCTTGATCGAAGAAGATACAGAGGAAGAGGCTGCAGAGGATGCAGATGCTGCAGAGGATGCAGATGCAGAATCTACTACTGATGCTACAGTAGAAGTAACTGCTGATGTAATTGCTGAGTAGAATATCTGAAGCTAGTATGGTGAGATCTTTCGAGGCGCAAACGAGGCATTATCGTTTGCTGAAATCGCTCAGGACATTGTTCCGTTGCTGGAGGAATGGTATCGTGACCCTGATAATTTTGATCAGTCCCGCCTTGTTCAAGCCCTTGAAGGCCTTGTAGAAGAAGCCGATACCGACGATGGAAGCGGGGTTCCTGATTTGCTGACAGCACTTAACTCCGTTGCTGATCAGTATGAACATCCTGATATTGTTACTGAGCTACTTTTTGCGGTAGATAACCTCAGAAGGAGAGCAAATGCGCAACAAACCGTGACGGACGATTCCGTGCAAAGTGTGCGAGAGGGTGTACGAATGCCTGAATAATCAAGTTATTGAATAGGGATTGTATGGGGCTTTTTTTATATGTTTTTTCCTGTTAGTATTCTTCCGTATCAAAGAGCTATTTATGAACAAAAAAATTGAACAGTTTATAGACCTGTTTGAAGCCGAAAATCACAAGCTTAATTTGTGCAAATTTGGAGACAGGAAAGATTTTATATCGAGGCATATTATGGACTCCTTGGAGAGTAGCCAGTTTCTTGCTAAAGCCAAAAAAGTTCTCGACCTTGGTACTGGCGGCGGTCTCCCTGGGCTAGTCCTGGCTATTTCGCATCCTAAGACAGAGTTCACGCTAATGGATTCGATTGGCAAGAAGTGCGTCTCCGTAGAACGTATGACAAAAGAGTTAAAACTTACCAATGTTAAGGTTATATGCGGTCGTGCCGAGGAACTTGCGCATGACATTCGTGAGAAATTCGATGTCGTGATTGCCAGGGCACTCGCTCCCCTACCTACATTGCTCGAACTTGCTTCTGGTTTTGTACGTCGAGGAGGACTTTTGATCGCGTACAAAGGCCCTAATTATCAGGAGGAGCTTACATCCTCCAAGCATGCGATGCTCGAGATGAATTTGCTTCTGGATAAAATCCACCAATATAAGCTGCCTGATGACGAGGTTAGAAGGGTGCTTATGGTATTTAATAAGAACAAAACTTTAGACTCTAAATATCCACGCCAAAATGGGCTCCCGAAAAAAAGGCCATTATAAGGCGCACGATAAGTATTTCCATAGAGCAAAGAGCGAAGGTTATCGTGCCCGTAGCGCTTACAAACTCAAGGAAATTATCGCTCGCTACAGAATCGTAAAACGAGGAGATCTGGTTCTTGATGTTGGAGCCGCCCCTGGAAGTTTTTTGCAGGTGCTAAAGGAGGTGGTTGGCAGCGAGGGCCATGTCATCGGCATAGATCTCAAAGAGATTGAGCCTATAGAGGGAGTTGAGACTGTTGTCGGAGACGTTTTCGACTACAGGCCAGAGGGCAAATTTGACGTAATCACATCCGATCTTGCTCCACAAACGACAGGTATTAAATTTATCGATAATGACGATAGCGTCGAACTGAATATGGCTACACTTGAGATCTGCAAAAAGCACCTTAATGATGGAGGACGTGCCGTCTTTAAGATTTTTCAATCTAATGAGATGAAGAAATTCATCGATGCCGCGAAGAGGGTCTTCAAACTAGTGCACCTCGTCAAACCTGATGCTGTGCGCAGCACGAGTACGGAGATATATGTAGTATGTAGTGGTAAGGGGTAACCTTGGGTTCCCCCTTACCTAATCCCCCTCCCAGCTGTTGTTCGTAAAAACAGTCCTCGCGTAGGCTCGTAAAACTTGCGTTTGGGACCCACAAGACCCAAAGCATGTTTTACTACGCGTGCTCGGATCTGTTTTTCCTCACCTCTTTTTTTGTATGTAGTGGCAAGGGGTAACCTTGGGTTCTCCGAAAGATTCCTATTGTTGCCACCAATCTCAAGTGGTAAAATGAGCCTCGTTTTCCTAATTTTCCAAAGACACATGACTAAATACAGAACCGAGAAGGATGCTCTCGGAGAGGTTTCGGTTCCAAAAGATGCCTACTTCGGCTCTTTTACCTCCAGAGCTCTCGATAATTTTCAGATCAGCGATATGTCAGCGCCAGAAGAATTCTGTACCGCGCTAGGCTACGTGAAACTTGCTGCCGCAAGAGCCAACAAGAAGCTCGGTGAACTCGGAGCCAAAGAAGCCAAGGCTATTGATAAGGCTGCATTGGAGTTCATAGATGGTAAGTTTGATTCTGAGTTCATGCTTGATGTTTTTCAGGCAGGAGCCGGTACTTCGTACAATATGAATGCAAATGAGATTATTGCGAACCGTGCAAATGAGATATTAGGCGGGAAAAAAGGCGAATACGAGTATGTCCATCCAAACAATCATGTCAATATGGCTCAGTCTTCCAACGATGTCATCCCTACAGCTACAAGGATAGCACTCGTTATGATGAGCAAGTGGTTAACTGCGGAGCTTGAGGATTTTATCAAGAGTCTTGAGGCCAAAGGGCGCGAATTTAAATCCATACAAAAAGTTGGACGGACTCACTTACAAGATGCCGTACCTATAACACTTGGGCAGGAGTTCACAGCTTATGCTCAGGCTATCAAAAACAGCTTGGAATCTCTCAAGGAAGCTATCTCCGCCCTCAAACAACTTGGTATAGGCGGCACCGCAATCGGCACAGGAGTAAATACACATCCTAAGTTCAAAGACACAATAATTGCCGAGCTGTCAGAATTAACGGGAGAGAAATTCTCCAAAGCTCCAAACTCGATCACGACTACTCATAGTATGCAGGTTTTTTCTCGCTACTCCGCGTCTCTACGCAATCTGGCTATCGAAATCCACCGCATCATGGGTGATATTCGCCTCATGAATGCAGGCCCACGCGCAGGAGTACGAGAGATCAAACTGCCAAAAGTACAACCGGGTTCTTCTATCATGCCGGCCAAATTAAATCCTTCCATCCCCGAGTGCATGAGTATGATTTGCGGCCAGGTTATTGGAGCTGACTCTGTTGTAGTTTTTGCGGCACAAGGTGGTCAATTTGAGCTAAACTGGTACACCCCGCTGATTATGTTCAATATGACTATGGCTGTCCGTATTCTTGAAAACGGACTCCGCATGACACGCGAGAAATGTATCGACGGAATCGAAGCTTGCGAGGCTGAGATCAAAGGGTCTTTTGACAGGAGTCTATGCACCGCTACAGAGCTTGTTCCAAAACTCGGATATCATGAAGTCACACGTCTCGTCAAAGAAGCTATGAAGAGCGGTAAAGGGCTTCGTGAAGTGATGGATGATGAGGACAGGGTGTAGGGTGTAGGGTGCGTTTTTTATTCCGACGTCACTGTGATCTCCAGTTCGTAAGTGTCTTTGACGCCACCTGCGTCTTCGACCTCGAGTTCGACTGTGTATATGCCCACCTCATCGAAAGTATGAGTCGGTTTGCGGTCGTAACTCTTGTCTCCATCGCCGAAATCCCATACATAACTCTGGATTGAACCTCCGCTACAAAGCGGGTCAAAAGCTACGATAAGCGGCGCCTTGCCCTGCTCCAAGCTCGCTTCGAAACAAGCAGTGAGTGTTACAGGCCTTACCGTGATTGTTATAGAGTCTGAGTCTTCGGAATTGTCGTCTGCAAGGACCGTAACAGTTGCTGTAAATGTCCCTACCGTGTCGTATTCGTAAGTTACTTCCGCTCCACCGACATACTCGTCAGAACCGTCTCCAAAATCCCAAGTGTAAGCCACTATTTCTCCGTCGGGATATGTTGATCCGGCCGCGCTAAACTCTACCTCCATCGGGACTTCTCCCGACGTTGGAGTGACCGTAAGTGCGGCATCCAAGGCCTGACCAGAAACGCTAATTGCTATTGTTTCCGTGTTCGTATTTCCATCCGCGTCTATGACTGTTAATGAGGCTATGTATGCGCCGGTTTTTTCGTATGTGTATGTGACTTTTTCGCCTGTGTCATCGGTATCGCCGTTGCCATCGAAATCCCATTCGTAATCAACGATATTGTCGTCCGCATCAACACTGCTTGAGGCGTCAAAAATGACTTCTAGTGGAACTTCTCCTTCTACCACTCCGGTCGACGAGTTAGCTTCCGGATCTGTCATAATTACGGCTACGGGTTTTTCCGATGCGCCAATGACTGTTATTTCAATTTTTGTTTTACCAGTTTCACCGACTTCGTCCTCAACTTCCAATGTGATCAGATAATTACCGGCTTCTTCGTAAGTGTGTTTCGCCGTTCTGGTTTTTACATCATTGCTGCCATCACCAAAATCCCATGTGTATTTCGTAATCTCCCCGTTTATCGACTCGGAATCGGCCGCCGAGAACGAATATGAAACTCCAGTATAATACTCGTCATTATCACTGCCTATTACTGCAACGACGTCGACGCCACCGGCTGCTATGTCCATTGTTACAACGTTGTAATCTCCATTATTGTCAGTGACTCTGAGAGACACCTCGTATGTCCCGGCTTGCTCATATGTGTACTCCGCCGTCACGTCTTCTCCATCATCGAATTTGCCGTCTCCGTCGAGATCCCATTCGTAAGAGACTATCTCTCCATCAGGATCGACACTGCCAGAAGCATCAAACTCTACGGTTAGCGGTATATCTCCTTTTTCCTGATCTACGGTGAAGCTTGCCGCCACCTTGTCATTACTGAATATTACGTCCAAAATGATCTGTTCCGTTGCTTCTTCACCTGTTTCGACATCTTCATAAGTGACAGTCAGAACAACTTCGTATCTGCCGGCATCCGGACCTTTTGTCGTATATCTATGGCTTACTGTCTCGCCTGTTGCCGTAGAGCCATCTCCAAAATCCCACTCGAAAGATATCAGTTTGTATTGATACGGGTTGAACGGTATTTGAGATGCATCGAACGTGATTGTCGCAGGTGCTGTTAGGTTAGATAAATCTTCCGGATCTGTCTTGATAATCGAAGTATCTTGCGCCGTCTGAGTTTCCACCTGTTGCGAACTTAGATACATGTATGTAAAAGTCCACGCAAAGGCCAATATGACAAATAGCGAACCTCCAAGGATTGCCATCATAATGCCTTTGTTTTTACCAGCCTTATCGTCTTTCTTGGTCATTGATACTTTGAAGAGGCCTATGATTCCTACTATGAAAGTTACGAATATCGTCATTCCAAATATGACGTTGGTAAGTGTTATCAAGAATGGGTAAAAATTCTCCTCTGAAATCCCAAACATCTTAAGGAGAGGATTGTCAGCCCCACCTCCTTGAGTCAAAAGCAGAAATATCATCACTATAATAAGTACAAACACTATTCCACCCGTGACAATTCCGGCTGTTATAGCTTTTTTCTTCTTTGCTCTTTTCTTTTTCTCTTGCAATGCTTTCTTCTGTTCCGGCGTCAGTGCTTGTTCCGGTGTCTTGGGCGCTGGCGCGACTGCAGGTTGAGCTGCAGGAGCTGGCTGAGGCGTCGTGACTACTACCGGAGTAGGTGCAGGTGCAGGCGTTGATTGTGGTGTCGGAGCCGATGCAGGTGCTACTGCAGGAGCTGGCGTGACTACCTGCGGCTGCTGTTGCTGCTTGGCTATTTCGGCAGCTTTTGCAACATCCTCCTTATGTTCTTCTACTGTTTTTTCGTTTATATAAATTTTAGGCTGCTCACCTCCCGGATTCGGAGGAGTCTGAGGGATTTGATTCCCATTATTTTGCGTATTTTCATCCATCTTTATTTTTGTTTTAGGAGCTATTCATATAACCAACTTCAAGTGGTTACCTTATAAGAAAACATATTCAAGGCATGAGGAGCGCAGCGTACTGGTAAGTACGTAAGCGACGAATAACGAAGAAAATGTTTTCTTATATCGGTAATCCTTCGGAAACAAATATATTTGAGCAGTTTCTGCGTCACTCCTCCTTGAAGTACTTTTTCAGTACTCCTTCGTCGTCCTTCCTTTAACCTACGTAAATATATTTGTTCCACTTTGAAGTTTGTTATATGAATAGCTCCTTTAGTTTATCTTCCTCACAGTGTAAATGCTAGCCCCCAAAAGTGCAAATGCAGTGGCAACCATAATAAGAACAAGTCCTTGAGCACTTGATACGGGGAATAAGTTCGCTGCCCCCGAACTATCGAATACTACTTCTTTTGTAACGGAATAAGAGCTTCCTGTATCGCTTTCTGCAGTAAGCATCATCACTACAAGGCCCCATGATGATTCATAAGAAACATCTTTGAAAGTTCCGCTTAAACATGTCGTATCCTCGAGGTCATGATCATTGTCTCTCACGCCATCGCCGTCGGTATCAAAATATACGTTTTTATCAAGCCAACAGGTGATACCTGCGCCGCTATCAAGATTGGTAGAGTACGAAATGTCTATTTTCCCCGAAGATCCGGTTATATGAATTTTTTCATCGCTTGGGCTTGGCTCAGGATTAGTCGTCAAATAAGCTATTACGTCAACTACAGGCTCTTCTAAGTCTATATCGTTAGTTACAGAGTCTTCCTTGTTCATGGAGTCCATGACTGTTAATCCCACTGTATATGAACCGTAATCGTCGTACTCATAACTTGGCTCATTACTGACGGAGTCCGTGTCGTTTGCCGGATCACCATCTCCATCCGAGTCAACTAGCGTATCGAAATCCCAAGAGTAAGATGTTATGACTATATAGTCTTCCGCTACAGATGAATTATCTGCGAAAGACACTTCTAACCCCTCTGATTCCGATGTGAATGCCGCTGTTGGCGGATCCGTATCTGCAACTAATATAGATTGCTCAACGCTATCTGATTGTCCCGCTGAGTCGTATATGACCAAACTAACCTTGTACGTTCCCTCTATGTCGTAAGTGTGAGATGGATTTTGCTCTTTTGAATCAGCATCATCGCCTGCATCGCCGTTTCCATCCGAGTCCACTAACGTGTCGAAATCCCAATACACAGCGTATAAATCAGCTCCATTAGCTTCGTCTGTTGTTGATTGGTTTGTGAAATCAACATCGAAACCTCTGACGTCGTAAACAAATGCCGCCTCGGGACCTTGAGCTGTCGATTCCACACAAAGCTGTATCTTCTTATCCGAAGTCGTAGACTGTCCCTTCTCGTCAGCAACTTTTAGCCTTATGTCGTAGCATCCTACAGCCTTAGGTTCGTACACATATGTTGCATCTGCCGTTTCTGTGTTGTCGCTGAAACCATCGCCTTCCAAATCCCAAATGTATGCCAAATCGTCACCATCAGGGTCATACGAGCTACTTGATAACGTGACCGTATCTCCCAGCATTATAATAGTATCACTTAGGCTGAAGTCCGCCACAGGGGCTTCGTTTTCGCCATTCTCTACCGTTATGGTAGGATCTTCATCAAGCTCGTCACGACTCGACACTGTGTTTCCCGCTTTGTCTGTGACTTCCACTGCTATTGCATACTCTTTTTCATCTCCTGTGCTGCCATTGGTACCTATAGTCAATGTTGCCGAAGATGTTGTCGTGATTTGAGCACCCAGTTTTTCACTGGTTTTGCCAGTATCGTAATAATACCAGTAATAGTTGGCGATACTTCCATCCGGGTCCTGTGCGTCCACTTCCACCTTCACATCAACCGGTGTTACGTTTGAATCAGACTTGATACTATAAGTCAGAGAGTCAATCTCCGGTGGTTCTTCTGCGACTACGATCTCAAAAGTGTCTTCCGAGTTGATTGACGGATCGTCTTTATCGCTGACTGTTAGCGTGACTTTATAGGTTCCAAGTTCGTCGTATGTATGACGCGCCGTTTTCTCCGTGCTAAGAGTTTTGTCTCCAAAATCCCAGCTGTATTTCAAGTCTCTTGAAGTACCGTTTGTATTTTGAGATCCACTCGCGTCGAACGTGAAGACCGTTGTAATATTGCCTTCAATATTGAGGCTGCTTACCGGCATGCCGTCTTTTTCAAGAGATATGACTGCAATAGTCGAATTGCTGTCTCCTATATATACCTTCTTTGTATAAGTGTTTTCGTTATCGTCATCATCGTATACGGTAAGCTCAACGTTGTATGTGCCTGTCTCCGTATATGTGTGGTAAAAAGTTTTTGATGAAGAACCTTCCTGTGCTTCGTCTTCGCCATCACCGTAATCCATGACGTATGCAACAGCATTATCGCTTGATCCTGTGAAAGACACTTCCACGCTACCCGCTTCGTCATCTAGCTGATGAGCCGCTCCGCTTGGCATTTCCAGCAGCACATCCAGCACGGAATAGACCATAATGTCACTGCTTGTTTCGCCGGTTTGTTTCAAATCTTCATCTTCGTACTGATCACTGACTTGAAGCGTTACATTGTGACTTCCAGCTTCATAAAATTTCACTATTGGAGACTCTGACGTTTCGTCTGTTCCTTCTGCGAATTCGTAATCGCTGCCCTCTGTTCCGTCAAATGTCCAAAGATAGGACAGTGTGTCCCCTTCGTCAGGGTCATAGCTGTTTCCTCCGTCGAAATGGACTGTGCCTGGCTGTGAGTCGTCCGGTATAGAATAATCGAATTTAGCGATGGGAGTTTGAGATTCGACAGTTATGTCTATCGTGTCCGTATCCTGATTGCCGGAACTGTCTGTAACCGTCAGAGACACCGTGTAGACTCCAGGTTCGTCAAAGTTGGAACTCGAATCTTCGGTCGATCCCAAATCTATGCTCTTGCCGGTAGCTGACACGGCCGACCACATATAAGCTGTAATCGCTCCTATGTCTGTCTTTGACGCAGATCCATCGAATGAGAACACTGTCTCAGGAGTTCCTGACCAGAATTGAGATTCAATCCTGGCTGCAGGCGATGCTATTACTATAGTGCCTACATATCTATCAGTAGTGCCTGTAACATCTGTCACTTCCGCTTTAAGCGTATAACTTCCTTCCCCAGGATATGTACAAATTTCTTCGATCAAGCTTTCGCTTGTATAACTCTCCACACCATTTCCACAATCAAGTGTGTGATAGACAGTAGGATCTCCATTGCCGTCAGTTGTGCCAGCCATCGAAATAGTTATACCGGTTGTTCCTTCCGCCTCAGTGAATTTAGCAGTGGACTCAATTATATTTTCTTCGTAATTCGCCAATACAACCGTGCTTGAACTTGCGTAAGCTTTCAAAACTATGTTCGACTCCGGAGGATTGACAACTATGCTTATATAAGCCTGTCCAGGTGCGACATCAGGATCCTGACTGTATACCCTTAGTCCGACCCTGTATGTTCCTACATCATAATAAGTCTTACTTACCGAGGCTCCTTCTGATTCATACTTGCCATCACCATCAAGGTCCCAAGTGTACTGAGAAGAGTCTATCGTCAGATCGCTTGGATCGTAAGAGTCCAAACCGTCGAAGCTTACTATTAGAGGTGAACTGCCTTCTTTCACGCTTGCTGTAATGACGGTATCCACAAATTCAAGATTCTCGACAAGGGAATACAGGGTCCCCAGATCCGTAATGACATCTCTAAGTACGGAGTTTGCGAGGAATAATCCGGTAATGAGATCTCCTAGTTTGGAGTCTTCCAGGAATGACTTGTTGGCATCCCAATCCAGACGGCTTACTCCATCCGTACCGAAATACCCAAGTACCGTATCGATTTGGTCATCTATTGTCTTGAGAGTTGATCCTCCGTCCTTAACCGCTGCCTGTGATCCAGTCGCATCAAATAGTGTCTTATATGACGTCAGAGTTGCCCCGTATTCATCCAGTTTTTCATTAAAATCTATACTTGCCGCTTTCGCAACGCTTTTGAGACCCATTTTGATGTCTTTTTGCAGAGTATCAAAGTCACCATATTCATAACGGTCCGCATAGGCCACCGGTATAAGCCAGTTATGATTATTGTCAGAATACATGACACCCCATCTCGCATCATATAATATTTTTTCAGTATATGCCTTCAAGTCTGATGCAGCTTGATATGTGTCACTATTCCTATCGACCATGTCCATTATTTCCTGTGCGACACTATCTATAATTTCCACATATTCTCTTACTAAAGCAACTTTCTCCTGATCAATTGATTCATCAGCATCATAATCGTCTTTATCAAACAGACTGAACATGTCTTTAACAGGCTCAGTATCAGGTGTTTCAAAAGACCAAGCATATTCTATATAAGCATGGACATTGGAATACGTTGTAAATGCAGCGATATATTCTGTCGCCATATCCTGTAAATCTTTTGCGATTTGATTGACGTTGTATACATCAACCTGGTCACCTGTTACTTCGTCGCCGGATGAGTAGACGGATCCTTCTCCACGGTCTTCCCCTCCACCTGCAGCATCGCTGAGTAGAGTGTTGACTATTGCGTATGATGAAAGCACAACCAAGATACCAATTACTGCGTACATAACTGACTTCTTGCCTTTTGTCGTCTGTTCTTCTTGTCCTCCCGCAGTTACATAAAGGAAACCTCCGTAAATGATTACAACTATAGCTGCAATTCCAAGGAATGACAGAGCGAAGTTTGTTACATTGAGAATATACTCACGTGCCGTCTTGGCCTTTGTAAGTCCCGAATCGTAACCTTCCGAACTTGGTGCTTCGAAAGATCCTTCAAACTCTGTGAAGCTTGTGATGTCTCCAGAGTCTTCACAACTCAGAATACCACCTGTGGACTCCTCCATCCCTTCACACAGCGAGTCTTCCACTCCATCCGGAACAAGATCGATCGCTATGTCCGCGGCTGACGCAAGAGGGATCATGCACATTACCGCAGCCATTACGCCGATTAGCATTACAGCCAGTTTTTTTTGTATTAGCATCATTTTGTTTGGTTTTATATCTATTAATTATACCAAAAAAACGCCTTTTGTTCAAGAGGCGGTCTGTGTTTTTTTTATGCGGCTTTAAGAGCCAAGTCCGATGACCGTATTTGTTATAGCGTAAGCTGCACCGGCAAGTATTATTCCTATAATCGCACCCATGATAATTTTCTTCCCTTTTCCTGTGTTTTCTTCGCTAACTCCTCCCGTGAGATACATATATCCGCCAGCTACCAACGCTCCGACAGATGCAAGACCGATAAGTCCCGACACGAAGTTTGTGATACTCGCTATTAATAATTTGCCTTGCGAGATACCAAGTGTAACACCTTCTCCCGGCTTGTATGGGAACAAGATATCTTTCACTAGCAGTTCTGAAATACCGATCATCACAAGACCTATAATCGACCAGAAAATGTGATTTTTTGCGCTGTTGATTTGCTCCTCACTGTATGCGCCTGCAATCATACGGACACCATCGTAAGCTATCGCAAAGACTGCCAACGCCGATACAAAGATCTCAATCAGTGTGTATATACCTTTTATTGCCTTGTTCGCCCTGTCTCCAAACTCCAGTGCCTGTTCTTGCCCCTCAAGGAAGATTTCACCTTCCGCTCCGAAGAACATATCTTTTACGATTGTGTCCGCCATGAATATGAGTATAAGCCCCGTAATTGCCCAGAAGAAGTACTCTTTCTGTTTATTAATTTCCTCATCGGATCCTTCACCGGCTGTGAGCAGCCTGAATGCCGATATCATCATGAAAAGTACCGCCAATCCACCCAGAATATACTTGATGAAATCTATCACATAATAAATCGAGCTTGTTATCCCCGTGAGCCCCTCCCCTTCATAAGCATTCCCGTGTTCCGTTCCGGCCTCGTCATAACTCGGCAATTCTATAGTCTGGCCCGCCGTCTCAAGCAGCTCGTCATAACCAACAGCCGCCGCCGCGTTCTGTATATTTGCAAAATGCATAACTGTTAATCCCGTGACCAGCAGAAGCATGAATACTGTGAATTTTTTGATCTCCTTAAATTTGTCCACTGATGATTGTTGTTACGATTGCAAAAGCACCATAAATCAGAAGAGCACCGAGAACCGAATTCATTAGTATTTTCTTGGCTTTCCCGGCTTTTTCTTCGTCTCCGCCAGCCATTGCATACATCAGCCCTCCCCCAACCATTCCAAGTATCATCAATGGCCCCACAAAGGCCACCATGAAATTCGTAATCGCCACTATCTCCGCAACACCGGCCTTGGCATCTATGCTGACTACGGCCATATTATCGCCTGTATCCGGAGTAACTTTGAATAAGACTTTTTTGACCACAAAATCTCCGATGATTACGAAGAAGATCGCTACGAATCCACCCATTAAGTTCTTCTTTTCCCGAGTGACATTCTCTTCACTACCGCTGGCCATAATCATCACCATACCCGATCTTACGATTGTAAATACAGCAATGCTGCCGAGAATATACTTCAGGAATGTAATTATGAGGGTGGCTCTTTCATCAAATATTCCAGCCCGCTCTATGATTGATTCTTCGCTACTTAAGAAACTACCGTCGCTGAAGTTGAAAACTTCTGATAGCGATGCTGCAATACTTATCAAAGCCAAACCTATGATGCCCCATATAAGAGCTCTTTTTTGTTTTGTTACCGTTTCTTCGTTACGACCAGATATAACAAACATGAAACCATACAGAACGATTAACGCTATACCGACTGCACCCATGATGACGCGTATCGGTCCCATCAATGATGCTATCAGGTTGCCGGTTTTTTCTACCGCATCGGCGCCTTCCGGATTTGGAACATCTCCAAAATTAGATGCATCAGGCAAACCAATAAAAGCTGCGTTGGCGGAGATCGGAGATGACCATATCAGATATATGAGTACTCCAACCAGAATCGCTGCCACGATCAAAGCCTTGATATAAGAATGCTTTTTAGAGACTTTTCGCATTGATATGCGTGTTTTTGGTTTTTATTTCTGTATATTTTACCATTTTTTAGGTTTCTAATCAAACTTTCTATTGCTTTTTCTAGATGTCTTACATAGAATTCTGTTACGAATGTTGCCGAGGAGGCTTTTTGGAGGTAGATTGGACGCTAGAGTTTATAGTTTAAAACCTTTACGGATATGTCTAACAAATTGGTACAATACTTCAAGGATAGCTTCTCGGAACTTGGCAAAGTCACATGGCCTACAAAGAATCAAGCTGTACTTCTAACGGTTGTCGTTATCATCTTCTGTGCTGTGTTTGCAGCTCTACTTGGTGCTCTTGACTTGGTATTCGGCATCGGCCTTGAGGAACTGCTCAAATTGGCTGGTGGCAACTAAGATGATCTGTCTTTCTATAATTACAAGATATTAACATCAAAATATGGCAAAACAGGCTAAAGGTACGGGACGTAACTGGTATGTTGTACATACTTATTCAGGTTATGAAGATGCTGTACGTGAAGCTTTGATTCAGAGAATCGAGTCTATGAATATGCAGGACAAGATTTTTGATGTTGTAGTGCCTAAGGAGACTCAAATTGTAATTAAAAAGGGAGAGCCAAAGACTGAAAAGAAGCGCCTTTTCCCTGGTTATGTTCTCGTGGACATGATGGTAGATGATGAATCTTGGTATGTAGTCAGGAACACTCCTAACGTAACCGGATTCGTAGGTTCGGGCACTATCCCTGTTCCCGTTTCGGAGGAAGAGTTCAAGGTTATCAAAAGGCATATGGGACAGGCAGAACCTAAGTTCAAAATTGATTTTGCAAATAGCGACCACGTTGTTGTTCTCGATGGTCCTTTTGCTAACTACGAAGGTATCATCAATAATGTTGACGAAGAGAAAGGTAAAGTGAAGGTACTCATCACAATCTTCGGACGCGAAACGCCTGTCGAGCTTGATTTCACACAGATCAAGAAGAAGTAAGTATCTTATCCGTTTTTGCTTTTGGAATTCTTTTTTGGTATTTTCTGAGCATATTTATAAAACACAAAAATGAAAAAATTCACCATTTTCACCATCATCTTCTCCGCCATTGTCATCATTACTGTTGGCGAGCTTGTTGTGAACGATTATTTGGGAAGGCGCGAAGCAGAGACACAAGAGGCAGACAGCAAGACACAGACAGCAGAAAGTGAGGCAGAGACACAAGAGGCAGAGACACAAGAGGCAGAGACACAAGAGGCAGACAGCAAGACACAGACAGCAGAAAATACAGAGGATGTGGCAGCAGATGCTTCTTCCGATACTTATTTATCAGGTTTGGATTACGCTTCTTATGGATTTACTGACTATGAGCTTCGTGAGAAAACTTTTCCAACAAGTGTTTTCTATCTACTGGAGTTTGATGATGACAGCGTGATACCTTACTATTATGAGCTTTTTGAAGGGGAAACATATGTTGGAGGGCTATATGAAATCGTATGTAGCGATCCTACCGAGGCTTTTACCGTATATACCGACCTTAAGCAAAGTGGCATTGATCAAGAAGGTAGCGGCACTCTGAATGAGGTGAATAATTACGGTGATGCTTCTTTCTATTTCAATGACAATGTTAAGACGACAAGTATCTTCTTAGTGGTACTAAAAGAGAATCGCGTTTATGCGTTCACGTACGTCCATTCGTATCACGACTATTTCAAGTACCTTTTTCAGACTTTCTAAGGTTCGGGACTAGCCGAATAATGCTGTTTACTACTGTAATGTCCACAGTCGTATCTAACCTGATACGCCTTCGCAGCTCTTCACTTTTTTCGCGCAAATTGTGGGCATCTCGTAATGTAACCGTATTATTCGGCGAGTCCTTGACTTAGATCCACAAACTCCCTAAAATCTCTCCGCGCACTCAGGGATAGTCTTGCTTCAATTTTAGAACTGTCTCAAAGCACTTAAATCACACACAATTATGGCTAAGAAAGTTATCAAAGTTATCAAAGTTATCAAGTTACAGATTGCAGCTGGCAAAGCTAATCCAGCTCCACCGGTCGGACCTGCGTTGGGTCAACATGGTCTACAAATTCAAGATTTTTGTAACCAGTTCAACAACGCAACAAAAGAGATGGGAGACACAGTCGTTCCTGTTGAAATATCCGTTCACGAGGATAGGACGTTCTCTTTTATAATGAAGACTCCACCTGCTGCTATTCTTATTAAGAAAGCTATAGCACTGCAAAAAGGATCAGGAGAACCTAACAAGAACAAAGTAGGAACAATCACTCAAGCTCAACTCGAGGAGATTGCTACTATCAAGAAAGATGACCTTAATGCTAATGACGTAAAGGCTGGCGCCAAGATAATTGCCGGCACGGCAAGAAGCATGGGAGTTGAAGTCAAAGGTTAGGAAGCGTATATTTCCGTGCCTGCTACCTTATAAATCAACCATCACATGGATTCCAAATTCAAAAAAATCATCAGGAATGTCTACCTCTACACATTTTCAGCGGTAGGTCTGATATTTATGATCGTCGGCGCTGCAATCCTTGTTAATGTTGTGCTGAAAACATATGTTTTTCCGCTTGAGCATTACAGCGAATACTATTACAGCAGATGTGCTGATTACATTTACATGGATAGCCCTAAGGAAGATTTCGACATGGAAACTTGCGAGGCAAACGAAGCTGATGACAGGGCTACTGCAGATTCCGATGCTAGGAAGCGCGATATGGCTATCGGTCTTTCCAATCTCATGGTTGGATTGCCGCTTTGGCTGTATCATTGGAAAACAATTCAGAGGCGCAAAGAGAAAGAAGAGTAAGCAAAATCATTTATTCGTGGGAGACCTAAGGATCCCTCTAAGGTCGATTGCACCACTTAACATTTCAATACCATGAAACACGGTAAAAAGTATCGGGCAATGCTCGATAAGATCGCCAAAGACAAGCTTTATACGGTTGACGAAGCTTGTGCGCTTATGAAGGAGACTTCTGTCACCTCTTTCGACTCTTCTGTTGAGATTCATCTGAATTTGGGCATTGATCCGAAACAGGCTGAACAACAGATGCGAGACACTGTGGCTTTGCCACATGGAACAGGTAAGGAAGTTCGAGTTGTTGCTTTTGTCTCAGACGACAAAGTCAAAGAAGCGGTGTCTGCAGGAGCCATTAAGGCCGGCAATGAAGAGTTGATTGCTGAGATAGAAAAAGGATGGCTTGAGTTTGATGTTGCTGTCGCTACGCCTGATATGATGAAAGGTCTTGGTAAAATTGCCAGAACACTTGGACAAAAAGGTTTAATGCCTAATCCAAAAGCTGGAACAGTTACACAAGATGTATCAAAAACCATTGAAGAGATCCGTAAGGGTAAAGTAGAGTTCAGAAACGACAAAAATGGAAATCTTCATAATATCGTTGGTAAAGTGTCTTTTGGTGCTGATAATTTGGCCGAGAATGTCAAGGTATATCTTCGCACAATCATTGAGCATAAGCCAAAAGATATTAAAGGTGTTTTTGTTAAGAGTATCACTCTTGCTACAACTATGGGGCCTGCCGTACACGTTGATCATATCAATTCAATTAAAGAACTCTAGAGCATGATCATTCAGCTTTTCCCCGGAGAACATCAGAACAGTGAGTTTGATGGCGGTTATATTATAAGTCCATTAACCGCCGGTCCGGTTTTGATAAAAAACTCCGATGACAAATGGATTATCGTTGATCCAGGTTCCTTCTCACACAAGGAGAAGCTGATTTCCGAACTTGCTTTCCATGGTCTTGTACCCGCCGACATAGATGCCGTCTTAAATACGCATCACCATTTGGATCATACATCCAACAATTTTATATTTTCCGATTACTGCCCTATTTTTACGAGATCAGCGATTCTTTGGCCGAATGGCAAAACTTATATCTACAAGGATCATGATATGCATCGTGTTGAATGGCCTTCCGACATAGAACTCCTTCATACTCCCGGACATACTTTCGATCATGTATCTTTTGTATACAAATGGGAAGGCAAAACTTATGTTTGCGCCGGTGATGCCGTACGCGAAGACATGATACGTGATGAATCGGAAGTCACAGCCCAACATCCAGGTCCATATTTGGAATCACTCAAGTCGATTTTCGAGATTGCCGATGTGATTTTTCCCGGACATGGTAGAGTTATAGACGGCGATTTACTTGAGGAGCTTAAGCTTTTAGTTGATGACAAACAATCATGAGAATCAAAATCAAACGTATTGATAAGGATATACCACTGCCGCAGTACGAAACTGCCGGTTCTGTAGGTTTTGACATAATGGCGCGTGAAACAACTACTATTGAACCCGGCAAGATCGAGCTTATCCCTGGGAACGTTATTATTGGGGTACCGGAAGGTTATATGCTAATCGTTGCTTCGCGTTCAAGCACTCCTCGTAAACATGGCGTTACTCCGCCTCATGGCTTTGGAATTATTGACCATGATTATTGTGGTCCTGATGATGAAATCAAGATTCAGGTTTATAATTTCAGCGGCGAGACTGCTACAATAGAGCGTGGAACTAAGATTGCTCAAGGAGTTTTTGTTAAAATTGATAAGTTTGATTGGGAAGAAACCTCAGAGATTAATTCCGAAAGCAGAGGTGGATTCGGTTCGACAGGATAAGAGCCCTTAAAAAACTATTTCACATATGTTTATCACATTATACGGAACAAACAACACAGGTAAGACAACTCATGCCAAGAGACTTGTCGCCAAGCTGAAGTCCATAGGCAAAAAGACCAAGTACGTCAAATTCCCCGTTTACGATCTTGAGCCAACCGGACCTTATCTAAATGATTTTATAAGAAGCAGCGAGCATCAGGAAATAACGGAAGCGGAATTACAGATGTGGTTTGCTCTTAATCGTTATCAATTTGAGCCTCAACTCAAGAAGTGGCTTGCCGAAGGTTATATCGTCGTAGCAGAAGATTACATCGGGACGGGGATTGCATGGGGTATGGCGAAGGGACTGGATGCTTTTTGGCTAGAAAATCTCAACAGGTATCTCATTCAAGAAGATCTGGCCATCCTGATAGATGGACCTCGAATCGCTAGCGCCAAGGAAGCGCGACATATACATGAAGATAGCGACGAACTTATAGAAAAATGTCGTCTCGTATTACAAGATTTGGGAGAGAAATACGGATGGAGCAATGTCATGTTGCAAGATGAAATCGATGATACCGCCGCTCTCATCTGGGATATTGTTCAGAACGAACTCCAGAATTGATTAGTGGTCATCTGTCTGTTAGAATCGACTTGCACTATTTCCCTACCATCAACCATGCAAATTCTCGACGGCAAGCTTGTGGCAAAAGAAATTCTAGATACAGTTGCAGTCGAGGTGCGCTCTTTGACCGTGCCTCCCAGACTTGTTGTTGTACTTGTCGGAGATAATCCGGCGAGTGAAACTTATGTTCGTATGAAACGCAAAGCATGTGAGCAGGTAGGCATTGTTTGGGAGCTTATCAGGCTTTCTGCCGGAGATGTCACTACAGAATCCGTGATTGACTTGATACACGAGCTCAATCAGCGCGATGATGTTCATGGGATATTGGTACAGCTTCCACTGCCTAGCCATGTATATGTGCCTCAAGTTATCAAAGCTATTGACCCATATAAAGATGTTGATGGATTTCAAGCCTACAATCTTGGCAAAATGTTTTTATCCGAAGAGTTTATGGATTTATCGCCATGTACTCCCAAGGGCGTTTTGAAAATTCTTGATCATTACAATATAGATGTTAAAGGGATGGATGCTACTGTCGTCGGACATAGCAATGTCGTTGGCAAGCCTATGTCCACAATGCTGCTTAACAGGAATGCGACTGTGACAACTTGCCATATAGATACAAAAGATCTTAAGAGTCACACCATAGGTGCCGACCTCTTAGTCGTCGCTGTTGGCAAACCCGGCCTTGTTACGGCAGACATGGTGAAAGATGGCGCTATTGTCATCGATGTTGGAATTAACAAATTGGCTGATGGTAAGCTCGTTGGAGACGTTGATTTTGAAAATGTTTCAAAGAAAGCATCATATATCACCCCTGTTCCTGGCGGAGTTGGTCCTATGACTGTAGCCTGTCTTATGGAGAACACCTTGATGGCATACAAAAAAAATACTGTAAAAAAGTAATTCAATATACTAACCTTCATGAATTATGTGCGGAGTCATCGGAATATACGGTAGTGGTAATGCGGCTTATGATCTGTACGATGCGATGATTGTCTTGCAACATCGAGGTCAGGATGCATGCGGCATTATTACTTATGATGGAAACCAATTCCATCTTCACAAAGATCTTGGTTTGACTCGTGATGTTTTCACACCAGATGTAATGGAGAGACTCAAAGGTCCAATCGGAATAGCTCACTTGCGCTATCCAACAGTTGGAGGTGGAGGGGTGCTGGATGCACAGCCTTTCCAAAGATCCTCCCCGTATGGAATTGCGATGGCTCACAATGGTAATTTGGTGAATTTCTGGCAACTGAAGAAAGACTTAGCCGAGAAAGAGCTTGTTTCTGTTAATTCGAACTGTGATGTTGAGATTATTATGCATGTTTTTGCACAAGCACTGCTCCGACAGAACCCCGGGACCGAACTTAAGCCTGAAGCCGTTTTTGCAGCTGTTCAGGAGGTTTACGAAAAAGTTAGCGGTGGATACTTTGTGGTGGCTCATATTGCCGGCCAAGGGATGGTTGCCTTCCGTGATCCTCGCGGACTTAGACCTGGTATATTCGGCAAACGTGATGTTGGATTAAATACTGATTATATATTTGCTTCGGAATCTGTAGCTTTTGAGCTACTTGGATGCAAGCGCGTGTCTGACGTAGGCAATGGCGAAGTGATTTTTATAGACAAGGACAAGACAGTACATCGCAAGACTGTTGCTCATGAGAAGTTCTCTCCTTGTATATTTGAACATGTGTACTTCGCCAGACCTGATTCCATCATGGATGGCATATCTGTGTACAAATCTCGCTTACATATGGGCAAGCTACTCGCAAAAAAAGTAAAAGCGGCTAATCTTGACATAGATGTTGTCTCCCCCGTACCTGACACATCCAGATCAACTGCCACTGCTCTCGCTCATGAAATTGGCGTTAAGATGCGTGAGGGGCTGATCAAAAATCGCTACATAGGCAGAACTTTTATAATGGCTGGGCAAGAAATTAGGCAGAAGTCCATCAAGTACAAATTGACACCTAATGTCCCTGAACTTGAGGGCAAGAATGTTTTGCTTGTCGATGACAGTATCGTCCGAGGCAATACCTCCAAAAAAATTATAGCTATGGTTAGGGAAGCCGGTGCAAAGAAGGTTTATTTTGCTTCGGCTGCTCCGCCACTACGTTATCCTTGTCTATATGGCATAGATCTCCCAAGTCGCAAAGAATATATTGCTAATGAGCTAAGTATTGATGAGATCGCCAAATCCATTGGAGCAGATGCTCTTTTTTATCAGGATCTCGATGACTTAGTTGAGGCTGTCAGCTTTGGTGATGTAAATAATTTCTGCCTTGCATGTTTTGATGGCAAATATCCTACGGGAGACGTCGATGACGCTACTTTGGGTGCAACTGAAAAGGAACGGGATGCTGAAAGAGGTGGATCTTCTTACATGGCCGATCAGGCGCCGCTGCTCTAGTGAGTAGTAGTAAACTTAATTAATATGAAAAAAGTTCTAATAATAGGTAATGGTGCTCGTGAGCATGTCATTGCCGAGACTTTGTTGCGCAGTTCGCACCAGACTTCCGTCATCACCTATGGCAGCGCGACGAATCCTGGTCTTTTGCAACTTTCCACTGCATATGAAGTCGGTAGTCTGTCTGATTTCGACAATCTTAAAGATTTTGCTAATCATACAAAACCTGATTTTGCTATCATGGGACCGGAAGCTCCAATCGCTGCCGGTATGGCTGACATGTTACTTGCAACTGGCATTAAGTCCGCTTCCCCACTTAAGGTCTCTGGCGCGCTGGAATCTTCCAAATCATTCGCTCGAGATCTTTTGCAAAAATACAATATCCCCGGTAATCCTGCGTTTAAGGTCTTTTATAAATCTGAAGGGATCAGAGAATTTATGGAAAAACTGGGTGGCAACTATGTTGTTAAGTCTGATGGCCTCAAAGGAGGCAAAGGAGTCAAGGTGTCCGGAGATCACCTTGAGACTATTTCTGACGGCGTTTCGTATGCAGAAGAGTGCTTGCGCGAAGACGGCAAGGTGGTTGTTGAAGAAAAGTTTATCGGTCAGGAGTTTTCGCTTATGAGTTTTGTTGATGGCAAAACCGTCGTATCTATGCCGGCAGTACAAGATCACAAAAGAGCTTATGATGGAGATAAAGGTCCTAATACCGGCGGGATGGGCACTTATAGCTGCGCCGATCATTCTTTGCCGTTCTTGCGACCTTCCGATATTCAAGATGCGCATGACATCAATGTCCAAGTCACGAAAGCCCTATATGAAGAGACTGGAGTTTATTTCACCGGCATTATGTATGGTGGATTCATCGCTTGTAAGGACAAAGTCGGCTTGATCGAGTACAACGCCCGTTTTGGAGATCCGGAAGCCATGAATGTCTTGCCTATTTTGAAAACGGATTTTGTAGATATCTGCTTGGCTACAATTGAGGGCTCTCTCGATGGTATGCAGATTGAGTTCGAGAAAAAAGCTACTGTTTGCAAATATATTGTGCCAGAAGGCTATCCTGATAGTCCTGTCAAAGGCGAGAAAATTGAAATTGGATCTATCCCTGATGGCGTAAAAACTTATTATGCTTCTGTTGATCAGCGTGAAGACGGCCTATATCTGGGTGGATCAAGGGCTATTGCGTTTGTTGGTATTGCAGATGAATTAGATGAGGCTGCCGCTTTGGCTACATCAGCTATGGATAGCGTCCGAGGACCTGTGTTCTACAGAAAAGATATTGGAACCAAAGAGCTTATTCAGAAAAAGATGGATATGATGACGGGACTTAGGAGCTGTTAATATTCTCCTAGTATCTTAAGCTTTGCCACTTTGCTCTTGATAAGCCTCAATGTTTTGTCTGCTGTTTTTAGCGCACCTTCGAAATCCACGAAAAACACATAGTCTCCCAGTGAGTGTTCTGCCGGACGCGATTCTAATCTGGTGAGATTGATACCGGCTTGTGCAAAATATCCTAGCACGCTATGAAGTGACCCAGCGCTGTCCTTTGAAAAATGAAAAGCTATTGAGACGTTTTTAGGCTTGATCCCGAGATCCATCTTCGTGTCTTGATGCGTTATAAGGAGAAATGTTGTAGTGTTTCGATTATCATTTTCAATGTTCGTATCTAGGATTCTGAATCCGAAGTTTTGTGCCGCTTTGACAGGGCCTATGACAGCAACGTCATCCAGTTTCATCCTCTTTACGTATTCAAAAGCTGCCGATGTACTCGCTTTCTTCTCTATTGTCGCTGTTTTGTAATGTTTTTTCAAAAAGTCTGAGCACTGATGCAGTGCTTGAGGATGAGAACATACAGTTTTGATTTTTGCGTTCTTGGATAACACAGCTAAGCAATGATGTATTGGCATCTTAAATCTTGCCCTAATCCGAACTTTATTCCTAAATACACCATCCATCGTCTCTCTTATTGTGCCCTGTAATATATTCTCGATAGGTACAACACCTGCGAATACTTCCTTACGAGCTATAGCAGTAAAAACATCTTCAATACTCGGCATGCAGCATATGTCACGGCCTAGTTTATGCTTAGTATTCAGCTTCTCTGCCGCAAAATACGAGTAAGAGTTTTTTGGCCCCAAAATTGCTATGCTTCCTGCTGAACACTTTTTTTGTTGAATGGTCGGTTTTTTGTTGAACTTTTCTAACCACTGTATGATTATCCAGTCGCTTTCTTTCTGAGCTTCATACCTGTAATCGCCAAGGAATTCGGACGCCTTGTCGAAATACGTACAAAACCCATGCAGGTCTTTTTTTGTTATTTTCTCACGCAGCTCTTGAGCTGATTTTATGAATGCTTCTATTACTTCCGGTATGTATTCGTTCTGAATTTGTATATTCCCGTATAAGTCCGAGTCTTGAGACAAGATTCTTGCTGCTATCTCTATTTTTAATCCGGAGGCCGGACTTGCAAATGGCAGGAAGTCTTTTACCTTTACTCCTTTCTCTTCCAAAGTCTTTGCAAAAGCGATATCAACAAAGTGAACAAGCCCCTGTACCAAGCTCATCAACATATCATGCTGCTTCCCTGTAAGCTTGAGCAGATTTATTCCTCCTTTGTTTGCGAAAATGTCTTCGACCCATTTCAGCCATTTACCTGGTCTTTTTTGGCATACGATCATCTTCTGCCCCGGACCGAATGTAGTACTGTTAAACATTGGATGCAGACCTATCACAGAAGCTTTCCCTTTCGCCATTTCGCGAATCGGCATCTCTTTTATCGAAGTCAGATCCATAATCAACTGAGAGGGCTTCAGTCTGTGTACAATTTTTTTGATCACAGCCTCTGTTGAGGCGATGGGGACTGATACTATTATTACGTCAACATTTTTGACTAGCTGCTGCGTCGTTAATTTAGTTCCTATGTCTGATATTAGGACTTCTAATCCTTGCGACTCAAAAAACTCGGCAAAGGCAGTACCCATCTTGCCTTTCCCCCCAATAATTCCTATTTTCGGGTTTCGCATTTCTTGAGATATGAATTATTTCTTCTTTGTAGCTTTTTTCTTCTTCGGAGCTACTTGACTCTCAACTTTTGCTGCAGTTTTTCTTACCTTGGCTTTCACCTTCTTAACCGTTTTACGCACTTTGTTCTCTACTTTATTCACTTTTTTCTTGGCTGCGTTCTCCACCTTTTTAACTTTTGTTGTTTGTTTCTTTACCTTACCCTCTATTTCGGATCTCTTGTGCTTAGCATATTCGCTTGCCAATGCTTTTAGTTTTTCCGCTTTGGTATGAGCTTTCTTCACCCATTCGTCTAAGTCTGCCGCCTTAATATTAGTGAGTTTTGCGGTTTCACCCTTAAGCTTTGTAAAAATTCCCTGAACTTCATCCGTCTCTACGACTTCCTTCATAAGGTCTACAATTTCTTCACCCATTTTTCTAAGATCATTACCAACGGCCTTCGCACCGCTTCCACCGCTTTTTCTCTCTGTTGCAATTTTCTTTCGCAAGTCCTGTCCCTTCCCCGGCGCGAATAAAATGCCTGTAACTGCACCTGTAACCAGCCCTAGTGCCAATGCTATTTTACCTCCTTTTTTTGCCATTTTATTTTTGTGTTAATATGTCTTTAAATATTTTATACCATCATATCATCTCCTCGCCAAATTCTTTAAACATTTGATAAAGTTTGCACATCGGCAGACCCACCACGTTATCGTAATTTCCATCTATTTTTTTAATAAAAAGTGACCCCAGACCCTGTATTGCGAATGCTGCGGCTTTATCCATGGACTCACCCGACTCTAAATATCTATCTATCTCGCCTGGGCTCATTTTTGCGAATTTGACCAAAGTTTTTTCCGCATGCGATTTTTTGCGCTCTATTCCTCCATTCTCGTCTGTAGACACAACGCATATGGCTGAGATAACCTCGTGAGTTGTTCCATTGAGAATCTGCAAAATACGCTTTGCATCGGCGATGTCTTTTGGCTTACCAAGTATGTGGTGCTGATAAGCACCGATCGTGTCCACACCAAGTATGTATGCGTTGGCATGTTTTTTTGCAATTTCATGAGCTTTTCCCTCCGCATTGTGTATTGCTACTACCTCCGGCGTCAGGTCTTCCGAACCTAATATCTCTTCAAATTCTGTTGCCGGATCTATGCTGAACTTAAGACCAGCTTCTTCTAATAATTGTTTCCTCCGTGGGCTCCGTGATGCGAGAATCAGCTGTTTGCACAACATGGCGATATTTTTTATGTATTCGCCAAGCAATATAACAGATGGCAGACAGCAGAGAAAGCACACTTAATACAATCACTGATCCACCAACAGTAAATATGTTCGCCATAATGGTATCTGCGACGTTACCATCCTTTACACTAGTCATTCCAAAACCCCTACTCTCCTGCATGATGGGATCTGCCAGTTGTTCCGTGGTTATCATGTCTACGTTATAAGCGGTCATTGAGACTTCTGTATTCACCCATTCAATACTTGTGAGATCTTCACGTTCTCCATACTCATTAATCATTGCTATTATTGGGTTTTTGAATTCAAGTTCCGTGTCTTCATTCCCATAAATATCAAAATCCAAAGCAATGATGGTGCCACTTGCATCAACCTCCCTATCCGATCTTCGCAGAGTTATTCCAACTATGACTCTGCCTCCACGATGATCTATGTCGTATGTTACCAGATATATGGGCTCTCCACCCTGTTCGAAAAAAGCTCCCACATCATAAGAGTCATAAGACAGTACCGTTGGATCGTATTCAAGTTCAAATGCCATTCCTATAACAGGCTGAGTTATACTGTCTGCCTCTATGACTGCAGTTAGTTTCGTTTCTGATTGATATGTCGATATTATTATCTGATCCACCGACGCATAAGCTTCTGCCGATATCGCAAGTAGTATTACGCATATCGCGCATATCATTATGAGTTTTATCCATGTTTTCATACTTTTATATGTTTAGGGAGGAGGCCTGGATTGGCTTTGCGAATAAGAGACCTCCCCCAGCTAAAAATTATTTATTCGTACGTTAGCGCCCAATTGACTCCTAAATCTATCAAATCGCTTCCGTCAATACCGCCATCATATGTCGTGTCTATCAGCACATCGTACTCTTCATCTGCATACGTTTCGCCATAATGCTTGGCTATGTTTTCGAGGTCACGTCCATCGACTCTATCGGATCTGTTGTTGTCCCCTTTTATGCCACGCGTATCTGACCCTGTGACTACCAGACCTTCACTCTCCACACCATCGTCTATTGTAATAATTTGGTAGTAATATGTATTACTTGGGATGACATATAGGCTGTCTGTATAAGTTGTCTCGGCTATCTCATCCAGCTCCTCGTAATCACCAGCAGAGTTCATTCGCAAAACCCTATAACTATCGGCTCCGCTTACCGCATCCCATGTTAAGACGATGGAATATCTTTCCTCGCTCTCTACGGCGATTGCGTTGCCAACCTGAGCCACGCTATAGGAGGAAGACGATCCAATACCTGTATTCTCAAAATCGGCCTCAATATCTGCATTTACGCTAGCTATAAAACTATTCGCACTTACGATATTGATTTCTGCGCTTCCGCTACTCGTTACAAGAAACTCTATTGTGAACAATGTCCCATCTCCATTCACCCCCGTTTTGTCATCTCCGGTTCTTGCCTCACCTACTATGATCGTACCCTCTTCTCCGTTCTCCATCTCCGCATTGAAAGAAGTCGCTACTGATCCTGACTCACTCAGAAAGCTTCCTTGAGTAGCTGCCTGATAAGTGAGGGCTGCTGTGTCATAATCGATATCAAATCCATACGAGAACAGATCTTCGACGTTACTGATGGATGCTGTCACTTCGACGATGTCTCCAATATTAGGTTCTGCATCTGAGACTGTTAAGGTTACCTCAGTTCCTGTAGAGCTTTCGCTGACACTGTTGAGACCACGAGGAGTTGATAGACTGCTGTCTGCGCAATCGCTCCAGTTGTCACTACCGGACTCTGTACTGACGATTCTTTCCATAGACGTCTTCGTGTTGTTGTTACCCGCCGGCCAGGCACCGCCTGATGAGTTCACCGTATCTATCGTACTACCGGAGTCGTCAATAAGAGCTAGCGAATCGCCTGAGTTGGCAAGCGACAACCTGATGTCCAAATCCGCATTGGTATCCTTGCCAAGCACTAAGTATCCGTTCCCTGAAATCGTTCCTGATAATTCGTATGTAGAGGTGCCATCATCTACGATTGTCCACCCAGCTAAATCTAATGCTTCACTTGTATTGTTCTTGAGCTCAATCCATTCTGCTGATGAGTCTTCAGCCGATCCAGCCCAAGCTACCTCGTTGATTACAACATCCAGTGAAGATGCGGCCTTTACCTCTATTGTGAGATTAGGCATAATCGCTAGCACGAGAAGTAGCATCGAAATGTACTTTTTCATTTTTCGTTTTGATTAATTTGTAATTTTTCGTGTACACGGGAGAAAGTGCGCCAAAAATATCATAGTGATATTAAAAAAACCTGAAAAAAATGCATGCTTTATAAGAAGCTACTCAAATCGATAACCATCTCTTATCACCTTGTTTTTATGTGTTTTTCCTCGGATTTTGTTTGACTTATACTGTAAGTTACCTTATATTCCTCCTCGCAAAACTTTTAGAAAAAATTTATGCCAATTACAAAAGCAGCCAAGAAAGCACTTCGCCAATCTCGCGTTAAACAAGAGCGTAATTACAACACACGTACTAAGTATAAGAGAGCTATGCGTGATGTAGTTGACGCCGTCAAGGCTGGCAAACCTGAGGAAGCTACAAAAGCCCTATCTCGCGCACAAAAAGAGATTGATATGGCTGCAAAGAAAAAAGTTCTCAGCAAGAAGACTGCTGCCAGAAGGAAATCACTACTTGCTAGGACTGTTAGTATCGGCAAATAGGACTTTTCCGCACACAATGATCGATATGATTCTATGCGTGTGTTTTATTGTATCATAGCCGAATTACCATCAAATAACAGTAAATTCCAAAGGCTGTTTTGCTATATGGCTTCGTTATCAGAAGCCTTAAATAGCGCTGCTATTCTTTGTTTTTGATGCCTTGCCATATAGACAAATCAGCCTCCATCCTTTATGTCATTTGATGGTAAGTCAGCTATATTTGCATTTTCCGTTTATTCACATTAAAATTGCCTTTGCGGATTTCCTGGTATCTTTGACAATTTGGGCCTGTAGCTCAGTGGTTAGAGCAGTCGGCTTAACGGTGTTGGTACTAAGTCGAGGTGTGGATTGTGTTCCTCTGCGTGGCAATTGCTACAAAGAAGAACACATTTATCAAGTTCTGCCATGATAGATCTTTTATCTCTATTTGATATTGATCTCATGTCTAACTTAAACTCTTTTTCTTTTGCATCTATGTGATGGAAAGACAAAGCGGCTGAATTCTTGCAGTAACCGCATTTAGAGCACTTCCCTCCTGCTAGTTTAATCAATTCTAGCTTTCTCTTAACCCCTCTATCTTTTTGGGCGTTATATCCTTGGTGAAGTTTGTTCTTGCATTTAGTACTGCAAAATTTTGATTGTCGGCCTTGCAAAGGCTGATTACACACAATGCATGTTATGATTTGTTTCATAACCGCACTATAACACGATACGTATCACCATCATAGGGCTGTGATCGGAGTAATCCGATCATGAATATCTGTCAAATTCGGGGAAACCTAAAGATCGTTATGCGATTTATGGCAATCCCGAGCCAAGTCTCCTGCTTAGCAGGAGAAAGGTGTAGAGACTAGACGGCAGACATCCTTTTGATAGCAAGGAAGGCGACTTGATCGCTTCGCTTCCTGTCTCTCTTTGGGATGAAGGGATAGTCCAGCTTACAAACTCGAAAGAGATCATGAAAGTGATAGTGAGATGCATAACCGATTGGTCGCTGGTTCAAGTCCAGCCAGGCCCACCAATATTGACAATTCCGTAATCCAATGGCATGATTTGCATCTGTTTATTTATCGTGTCCTTATGAGGCAGTCACCTGACAGTCATAATAATTATGGTCATTCTCGCAGAGACCTCTTAAGGCTTGCGATTGTTTGCGCTGTTTCGCTGATTCCAACCATGAGTTGTTCCGAAGAGACTAGACAGTCTTCGGCAGAGTATCAAGCTTATGACGCACTGCGTGAAGGCGTTGCTTATAACCCGGATTTCAATCAAGCACATACTGAAGCTTACAGAGTTTTTATTGAGGGTCTGGAGCACGATCTTGCGAGAGGCTACTATACTCTATCGGATTTCCGTACTCAGATCGGCAGGATCGACGGCGTTTATTATGTGAAATACAGGATATTTCTAAATCAGGCATACACTCCCGCCACAAGGCATACTGTTGTTGATATGCGAGGAACTCTCCTTGCTGGCAGTACTAGTGAGGAGGCAATATCTAGTGTTGTAGCTGCGAATGATGAGAAATTTTATACACCTAATCAAGATGGCAAGAACTGGATTGATGGAATGAGTACACTTGTTCAAAATGGAGGCCTCGCCAAGCACATCTGGGAAGAGGATGCTAATGATGCATTACAAGATGGCGACCTGTATTGGTATCATGCCGCAAAGCTGATCAAAGGTAATTAATCTCGGTGACATTGACTAGATGTCATCATGCTGATACGCTCGCTGCGAATTCGTTCTTGGGGCATTAGCTCAGCTGGCTAGAGCGCTTGCATGGCATGCAAGAGGTCAAGGGTTCAAGTCCCTTATGCTCCACCAAAATGGAACTTAGCGGTTGAGAACCAACCAAGGAGTGGGCGTGCCGAAGGCACGCCCACGCTGTTCCCCCCATTTTCCCAAACGAATTCGGAGTAATGACTTCGCACGCTCCGCGTGCGTGGTGAAGCGAAACTGAAGCGTACGCTCGGAGAAAGCCCCACGCACTGGCGAGTACGCCAGCAACCCCGAAAGAAAAAACACTCCTTGCATTTCTGTTTTGGCGGGGGTGAATTTTTTCTTGAAAAAGGAAAGGGTGTTTTTCTTTCGGGGTTCTGCCCTCCAAGTATTCGGGCAGTGTGGCGGGGCTACCAATGCTCGCGGGCATAGAGAGATGGGGGG
>Ga0210005_1000381_pt1 | contig 37474 bp, 33 predicted proteins | sample CryGey02umfilter_3_FD_183961 | JGI IMG/M metagenome (GOLD analysis project Ga0210005, IMG submission 183961) | Groundwater microbial communities from aquifer in Utah, USA - Crystal Geyser 4/9/14 0.2 um filter (SPAdes) (version 3) | ecosystem: Environmental > Aquatic > Deep subsurface >... | reverse complement strand
TGGTGAAAGCCAATGCCTGAATGGTTCTCGGTTAGCCGTGTGAGTCGAATAGCTCATGCACGGTTAGAAAGGGGGGCTCAGGAAACCGGAGGCAGTGCGCCCACCGGCGCCTGAGCCCTACCAATGGGTCGCAATTGATGAATTCTTCCTCCGAATCCGGGGATTCCGTTAAAAAGACCGCGTTTCTTTCCCTCGCCGCGTTGGGCATCGTTTACGGCGATATCGGGACCAGCCCCCTTTATGCGATGCGGGAGTGCTTCCACGGGCCGCATTCCGTTCCGCTCAATCAGGTCAACGTTTTCGGAGTGCTGTCGCTGATTTTCTGGTCGCTTGTGCTGGTGATCAGCGCGAAGTACCTGCTGTACGTGCTTCGCGCCGACAACCGAGGGGAGGGCGGGATTCTAGCGTTGATGGCGCTGGTGCGCTCGACGAGTCCCTCCGGACGGCGCTTTGTAACCGGAATCGGCTTGTTCGGCGCGGCGCTGCTGTACGGCGACGGCATGCTGACGCCCGCGATTTCGGTGCTCAGCGCGGTCGAGGGGCTCGAAGTGGCGACCCCGCTGTTCACGCCTTACGTCGTCCCGATTACGGTGGGCATTCTCGCGGGACTTTTCCTCCTGCAAAAGCGCGGAACGGCGGGGATCGGCGCGATGTTCGGGCCGATCATGATCGCATGGTTCGCCGTCTTATCCTTGCTCGGCGTGCTGGGTCTCGCTCGAAATCCGGGTGTGATCGCCGCGGCGAATCCGGCCTACGCGATTCAGTTCTTCGCCGCGAACGGGCTTCCCGGTTATTTGGTTCTGGGCTCGGTGTTTCTCGTGGTGACCGGAGGGGAGGCGTTGTACGCCGATCTGGGGCATTTCGGCAGTCGGCCGATTCGGATCAGCTGGTTCGCCCTAACCGCCCCGGCGCTGACGCTGAATTATTTCGGGCAGGGCGCGTTGTTGCTCGCCGACTCCTCGGCCGCGGTCAACCCCTTCTACAACCTAGCGCCGTCTTGGGCCGTATTTCCGTTGGTCGCGCTCGCGACGGCCGCGACGGTGATCGCTTCGCAGGCGGTGATTACGGGCGTCTTTTCGCTGACCCAGCAGGCGATGCAGTTGGGTTTCGTGCCGCGCGTCGGCGTCGTGCACACGGCTGCGGAGGCGGCGGGACAGATCTACGTTCCGGCGGCGAATTGGGGATTGTTCGTCGCGACCGTATCTCTTGTATTCGTCTTCGGGAGCTCCAGCGCGATCGCGGCGGCGTACGGCATCGCGGTCTCGATCACGATGATGATCACGACGGTTCTCGCCTTCAGCGTCGCCGTGCAGCGCTGGCATTGGCCGGTCTGGGCCGCGACGGCGTTGAGCGCGTTGTGGCTCGTTTTTGATCTGGCGTTTCTCGGTGCGAACATGGCGAAGTTCCATGAGGGGGGGTGGATTCCGATCGCGATCGCGCTGACGATCGCGCTGGTGATGAGCACCTGGAAGAAAGGCCGCGTCGCGCTGCGCGATCTCGAACGCCGGACTTCGTATCCGCTGGCGAAATTCATCGAAGAGGTCTCGCATCGCCCCGAGGTTCGGATCCCCGGTCAGGCGGTCGTGCTTTCTCGGGAGGCTGAGACGACTCCCTCGGCGCTGCTGCACAACTTCAAACACAACCGCGTGGTCCACCAGCGCGTCTTCGTCGTGACCCTTCACGTCGAGGAGGTTCCTACCGTCTCCGACGAGGAGCGTTGCGCGTCGCAGGATATGGGAGCCGGTTTTTCGGCGGTAACGCTCCGCTACGGCTTTATGGAAACGCCCGATGTGATGGGCGATCTCTATCGCGCCAACGAGGCGGGACTCGACGTCGAGCCTTTGACCGCGAGCTACCTCGTCAGCCGCAACACGGTTCTCGCCGGCCCTTACGGCGGGATGGCGTGGTGGCGCATCGGCTTGTTCCGTTTTCTAACCAACAACGCGATGCGGATGTCTCTGTTTTTGCGCCTTCCCCCGGACCGCGTCATCGAGATCGGCCGTCGGGTGCAGCTTTGATGGGAAAAACCGCGCCGGTATTCTGGTTCACAGGCCTTTCGGGCGCCGGCAACCGTATAATGACGTCGTGGCAAAATCGCGACCCAATTCCTGAGATTGTCGGATCCGGAGAGAATCAGGTTATCCTCCGGCCTCCAAACAAAGTACACTGAAGGGAGCGATGGCGCTTTCCGAAGCTTTTTCCAATATTTTTGACAACTTCCGATTTCATGCCTCCATCCGGGGAGATCGTTTTCTCCGGTTTTCTTACCTGATCTTCTACTACTCGATTTTCATATTCATTCGATGGGGAGACCGCTACCTCAGATGCTTGAATTGGCTGAAGGCATCGGGGCTTTCCGACCTACGGGTCCGGATAGAAACCAGGGAAGGCCTTAAATTCGAAATGGATCTCCACACGGCATTCGACCCTTTATTCTCGATACTCCACAACAAGGATTATTTTTTGCTCGACGAGTTCCTCCCGAAACCGGGAAACGTCGTCATCGACGCCGGAGCGAATATAGGGATCTACAGCGTCTTCGCTGCGTCCCGCGTCGGAGAGACCGGGATCGTGGTTTCAATCGAGCCGTTTCAAGCCAATTTTGAAGCCCTCTCCCGGAACGTCGAGATGAACGGCTTAAAGAACGTCCGGCCGGTCAAAGCGGGCGTCGACGAGCGAGCCGGGAGCGCCAAACTCTACGTCCACGAGCGCGCGATCAACCATTCTTTGACGCGCCCCTCGGCCAAGTCGATGGTGATCGAGCTGAAAACGATCGACGGCATAGTCTCAGAGTTCGGCCTCTCCTGGGTCGACATTATAAAAATCGACACCGAAGGAAACGTCCCGCAAGTCCTCAATGGGGCAAAGGATACGATCGCCCGTTTCCATCCGAGGATCGCGTTCGAGCACGATACGCCGGAAGAAAGCAAAAATCTGGAATCCTTCCTGCGGGACGCGGGCTATCGGTGGAGTGATCTCCGCACACTGACCTACGCCTGCCACGAAGGATAAAGGGCTCGAAAACAGAGGCCGCAGCGGCGAGTCGAGAAGGAGACGCTGTTCCGGACCGGATTACGCGCTGGTCACTTTCGGATCTTCCTTCAAAGTAACTGACCGTTCCGCCGCTTGATGAGTAGCCGCTTTCATCCGAAGCTCCTGACCGTCCTCTCCGAGGGCTATTCCCGAGAGGAGTTTCTCGGCGACCTTCAGGCAGGGTTGACCGTGGGTCTGGTCGCGCTGCCGCTGCCGCTGGCGATCGCGTTCGCGATCGCCTCGGGCGTGGAGCCGGCAAGGGGTCTATTTACAGCCATCGTCGCGGGCTTTCTGATTTCCGCTCTCGGCGGCAGCCGGGTGCAAATCGGAGGCCCCACCGGGGCCTTCATCGTCATCGTCTATGCGGTCGTCGCTCGGCACGGCTACGACGGATTGGCCGTCGCGACGCTGCTTGCCGGGATCATCATCGCCGCCTCCCAGGGCCGAGACTTCTTCGGCCTGAGTATGGAGGCCGTTCCTCCCGATTTTCTCGAAAAAATCGCGGAGTACGCGCACCATGCGTCCAGCATGAACCCGTGGGCGCTCTCCATCGGGGCGGGCACCATCGGGGTGAGTCTGTTTTGGCCGCGCGTCACGCGCCGCGTTCCGGGGCCGCTGGCCGGCGGCCTGGCGGCGGATCTGTGGGTCCGCTATAGTAGGGATCGTGAGCGAGACCGTGCTTGAATCGATGCCGGTGCGCGACGTGCTCGAGCAGCTCGGGAGCCTCGAGCTGTTTCGCTCGCTTCCGCCGGAGGAAATCCACGCGCTTGTGGGCGAGGTGGAACCCGTATCCTTTCCCGCCGGGCAGGTCTTGATGCGTGAGGGGGAGGCCCCCGAGGCGCTTTACTTGGTCATGGACGGACAATTGCGCGTCGAGCGGGGAGCGGCCGTAGTCGCCCGGCTCGACCGCGGCGGCGTCGCGGGCGAGATGGCGTTGTTGGGAGACGGTACGCGGACCGCGAGCGTGGTCGCCGAAACCGCCGCATCGGCGCTGCGCGTACTGAAGGAGGGCTTCGACAGGGTCGTCGTGACTTCGCCGAATCTGCGGCGTGTTCTTGAGGAAATCGCCGAAGGTCGTCGACCCGAGTCGGTCCCGAGTCCGGAGGCCTCGGCGGCCACCGCGCTGCGCGCGATCGAGGCGCGTTCGAAGCAATTGACGCTGTGGCAGGCGATGATGGGCGTCGGATTGGCGCTTTGGGCGAGCCTGACTCTAAACGCCCATTTTGAATGGATTTCCGAGCACGGCCGTGAGATGACCGTCGCGGTTTTGAATCTGGTCACCGGGTTATTGGTTCTGCAGGGCGCCTGTGAGGCGTTCATCGTCGGCGTCGAGCGCCTCGGCGTGCTTGGGATGACGGCGGGCGGCGCACGCTTCTTCCTGCCGATGAACATTGTGACGCAGCTACTATGGCTGCTGCTGTTCCCGCTGTTCTACGCGCTGTACCAATATCTCGAGTTGGACCGCTCGCTGAGCAACTTGGACGCGGTCGCGCTGACCGGGGTGTACGTGCTCTTGCTGTTCTTCCTCTTGACGGCTCCGGTGTAATCGCGGGCCGTGCCGCCGCGATCTTGAGAAATCCACCGCGTTCTTTGATGTTCCAAGTAAGCTACTGGTTGTACCTCTCCTCGTATTCCTTCTTAAGCCGCTCGATCTCCTCCTTGCTCAAGCCTTTCTGCCAGAGATGCTCGGGCCTTGCCATAAGATCGTCGACCTTCGCCTGCCACTTCTTTCCGAGTTCAGGGCTCTTTTCCTTCGCCGCCTTTACCGCGTTGGGCAGGAAGTTGAGGTAGTAGTGCTTGCTCACCTCGTACATCCCATGCCAATGCGTGTAGTCGGGGCCCATCATGCTCGCTCCGTGCCGTGCACGGCGACCTTCATGATGCCAGAGCTCCCAGAAGTCCCACTGGACCTTATGTTCGAAGGGCGCCTTCGCGCTTAGAATCCCGTCCGCCTTCAGTTCGTCCATGATCTCCTTCGCCGGTTTGGCGAATTTGTCGTTGTAGAGATCGACGAGCGAGTCGAACTGCCGGTAGAACCCGTCGATGAACGACGGGCCGTGGCAGTTGGCGCAAACCGCCTGCATCTTGCCCCGGCGCTCTTCCCAGGGCGTAATTTTGGCGACCGTTCGTTCGACCTTCTTTGATGCGAGTATGTCGTTCTCGACGACCTTTTCCACCGTCATGACCTTCTCGCCGACCTTGGGAAGATCCCGGGTGTGGGGGTAGTCCTCTTTGAAGCCGTCCGTGTAGGCCACGTTGTTGAGCTTCACGCTGATGACCGGGCGCAGGGTCCAACTGATCCTCTCTCCCACATCGTGCGTTCCGCCCTTGACCATGCCGTTGGGCCCCATGTGGCCTGAGATGTGGCAGGTCGCGCACGTCGGGGCGGCGGAATAATCTTTTCCTAGAATCCATTCATCCTTATCGAGGCCCATGCGGTCGCGGCTCGCGCGGAACGCGATGCCGTGTTTGGACTCGTTGTAGATCTCGATTTGCGGATGGTCCGGACCCATGTGGCATTTTCCGCAGTTCTTGGGATTGCGGGCCAGTTTCGCCTCGAAGGCGTGGCGGCTGTGGCAGGCGTTGCAGGAGCCCTTCGAGCCGTCGTGGTTGAGGCGGCCGATGCCGCTGTTGGGCCAGGTTGTCGGGTCGATCACCGGCTTCTGTTCCGGGCCGACGCGCATCGGGGAACCGTCCGGGTTCTTCTTGAACTTGACGATCGTGCCGTGGCATTGCCAGCAGCCGTTGACCGCGTCGGCGTTGTTGTCCGGAAGGCCCGCGACCTTTTCGGCGAGCACATTGTCCAGGCTCGCGAGGATCTCTCCGGCTTTTGCGTGGTGGCTGCGGGAAAATTCGTCGGTTTCCGCCTCGTGGCACTTGCCGCAGGTTTTCGGAGTAACGATCGCCGACACCCATGCGCCCTTATGCTTCCAGGAAGCCGGATCGCCTTCCTTTCCTTCATGGCAGATCAGACAGCCGAGGCCGTTTTTCGCGTGCTTGGACTGCTTCCACTCCAGCACGAGACCGGCGTTTTGCTTCGTGTGACACATGAGGCAGGCTTCGGTCGCGGCGGCGGCCAATAACGGGGCCATCACCAAAATGGAACCTAAAGCGGATATGAAGATCGCTTTTAATCGCATTATTCCTCCCGTTCGAAGGAATATGTGGCAACGGCTATTCCATGGGTCTAAAGCCCGGCATCGGAAGAAGCGACGAGACGGCTGACCTGAGCGTTCTGACCCGGCGCGTCTGGGCCGTCACCGCCGAGGCGCAAAAGCGTTACAGCCCGGCCATAGGCCCCGCCTCGGCCATCCGTTACGCTCTGGGAGCCATGAAAACAATCAATGCTTCGGGCCTGTTGGTTTGCCTCCTGCCGCTTGTCGGCTGCGCCTCCACCGCGGCGCGCATTCGAAAGAATCCGGAACTCTTCGCTTCTTATCCGTCCGCAACGCAAGAAAAGATTCGCGCCGGAAAAGTTGAAATCGGATTTACGAAAGAAATGGTGCTGATGGCGTTGGGAAAGCCCGAGCGCAAGATTTCGCGCTCATCGCGCGACGGGAGCGATGAGGTGTGGGTGTATGGCGGCGCTTCCGGCCCGGGGTTGGGTTTAAGTCTCGGAGCCGGCACGGGGGGCTATTCCACGGCCTACGGGGGCGGAATCAGCATGGATTCCTCCGGTTCGAGAGTGGAGACGCGGCGCATTACGTTCAACGACAACGCCGTTTCAGCCATGGAAGCCGCCGCGCCGTGAGGGATTCAAATAATTCACATTAGATTGACCTTTCGTTCATTGGCTCCAAGGATGAGTCTGGTCCATAATGAACAGTCGCTGCTCTGGACCCGTCATGGCGACTCGTCGCGCGGTCGATTTTAATTTCCGTCTACGGGGAAACAATGAAAAGCAAAAATAAAATGCTGGGCGCCGGAATCGGATTGGCGGCAGTCGCCGCCGCAGGAACCTTTCTTCTCACCGGAAAGCGCGGAGCCAAGAACCGCGAAAGGGTGGCGGAGTGGGCGATTCAATTCAATCGTGAAGTAAACGATAAAGTGAAAGACCTCAAAGATCTCAATCAGCAGGCTTATAATCAGCTCGTCGATGAGACCGCCGAGCGTTACGCGCGGGTCAAACGCGTCGGCGCTTCCGAAATGGCGCACATCAGCGCCGAAGTCAAAAACGCCTGGTCCCACATCGGCAAGCAATTGATGTCTTCGCGATAGAGGAAAATCTAGGCTAAGCATTGCGGCCGCGAAGGCGCGGTAAACGCTTTCGCGGCCGCGCGTGTGTCTTCCCGGAGCATCAAGGCCCGTCTGAAGGGCGATGCCCCGGGGCGGAACGCATTTCGGCCTGAGCTGCGCAAAGGCAGGCGCCGAAAATCATAATGCTCCCGGATAGGTAAATCCACATCAGCAAGGCCATGATCCCGCCGAACGCTCCATAGACCGCGTTCAACACGGAAAATTCCCTCAGATAAATGACGAATAGACTTTCAATCGTCTGCAGGAGCATGGCGGCGACCAAGGCAGCGCCCCACACTTCGCTGAACCGAGTGGGCCGGCGAGGAGCCACTTTGTAAAACAGGCTCAGACTGCAGAACACGACCGACGAGGAAATGACGAAGCTCCCTAGGCCATAGAGCCACCCTTCCACCATTTCTATTAGCGCGGACCCCGTCATGCCGAAGAGTACCGCGCCCCCTGTAACCCCGAGCATCGCCAGGCTCTTCAACGGCAGCCCCCACCAATTTTTCGCCGCGATGTCCCATGCACGATTGGTCGCTAGGATGAGCGTGGCGTAGCATTGGATGGCGGTCCATACCAAGATGACGGACGCGATCGCGCCCGCCTGACCGCGATTCTTAATCACGCCGTCGATGACATCGAAAACGGTCCGCAGCATCTTACCGCTGATCGGGACATAGCTCTCCGTGTATGCAATGACCATTTTTGCGGCCGTGTCACGGTCGAGGAAGAACGAGGAGATCGTGACGAGCAGGATCATTAAGGGGAACAACGAGAAAAAGGCATTGAAGGCGAAAGCTCCAGCCCACTGTGCCCCATCGATCCGAAAAAAATTTTTCACGGCAAGACGGAGGATTGCCAAGCGTTCAGACGTGCGCGGGTCAAGCGGGGGCGGCATATTCAACCTTGAGATGTTCGAGCATCATGATCCTCCCTCGCTCCTTCATCCAGACTAACATTTCTCCGGAGAAGGCGGCGGCCTTCATGGAAGCGGTATGAAAAAATTACATCTTGCTCATAGAACGAGAGAGGCAGGTATGCATTACTTCTATGACACGATACGGGCAGCTTACTGGGCGGCTCGCAATATCTAGAAAATGAAAGCACCAACCGCTGAATCGGGCCGGGTTTTGATCGTCGAGGATGATGAACATGTCCGCGGGTTCTGTCAGAGGGTCCTCGAAGGGCTCGGCTTGACGGTGGAGAAGGCGAGTTCCGCCAAAGAGGCCTGGCGATGCATGCTTGGCGGCAGATTCGATTTCGTGCTGACCGACATTGCGATGACCGACTCCCACGCGGGGGTGACCTTGGCCGAAGAGGTCAAGCACCGCTGGCCGGAAACCGATGTCGTGATGATGACGGGACAGCCCGCTCTAGAGACCGCGATCCCGTCTTTAAAGATGGGCGTCTTCGACTATCTCATAAAGCCGTTCCCAAAGGAGCAGCTCGAAGCCGCGGTAAGGCGTCTCATCGGCGTGCGGCGGCTGGCACGGGAACTCGAGCGTGAGAAGTTCCTGCGCTCGGAGCTTGAGGCCGCTTACAGCGAACTCCAGAAGGTCGAACGGCTCAAGGTGGCCTTGATCGCCCGAGTAAGCCACGAACTGAGGACTCCGGTTACGATCGCGCGGATGGCTGCCGGATTGTTGGGGGACGAGGTCACGACTTCGAACGGGAAGGCTCTTCTTGTGAAGCTCTCAGGGGCGATCGACAGCACGCAGGGCGTCGTGGAGGACCTCATCCTCTTCGCCCAGACCGAGTCTGAGAGCCTCCCCTTGAACAAGGCCGAGACCGACCTTCAGGACCTGTTGGAAAAAATCATCGAGACCCATAGACCCCTATGGGAGGGGCGGGGGGTGATCGTGAAGTTCTCGTCGAAAGGCGAGCGCAGACTTCTATTGTCCGACGACGGGCTCCTGACGTCCGCGTTCACGCGACTCATGCTCAACGCGATTTATTTCAATAAGAAGGAAGGCCGAATCGAGGTGTCTGTGGTCTACGCCCCCACTGAGATCTCGGTCGCTTTCTTGGATACCGGCGTCGGCGTTGCGTTGGATAACCGTGAGAGGATCTTCGACGGCCTCTATCAGGCGGCCGAGCATATGACCCGGGAGGTCGGGGGTCTCGGCGTGGGGCTGGCCCTCTCGCGGCGGATCGTGGAAGCCCATGGAGGAACGATTTCCGTCAGCAGCCGTCCGGCTAAAGGATCTGTATTCACCGTTCGCTTTCCGGACTTGAAGTTCGCGCCCAAGTCGCCTGTGGGGGCGGTCGCTGACGGAGGGAAAACTTATGAAACCTAGAGCCCGCGCCGACTCAACTCTCAAACCCCGCAGAAGGTCGTCGCGGTTCAAAGCGACCGCCGGCATTAAGAACCCGGATGTTCGCAATAAAGAAATGGTGCTTACCTCCGAGATTCGTTATCGGAGGCTCTTTGAGGCGGCAAGGGACGGCATCCTCATCGTGGACGCCGAGACGGGTGAAATCAACGATGTGAATCCGTTCCTCATAGAGCTTATGGGGATGTCGCGGGAAAAAATTCTTAAAAAGAAAGTGTGGGAGATCGGAACGTTCAAGGATATCTTTGCGAATAAGGAAAAGTTCCTAGAGCTTCAGAATTTAGGCTATGTCCGGTATCACAATCTGCCTCTACAGGCGGTTTCCGGCCGCAAGATCCAGGTGGAATTCATCAGCAATGTCTATCTGGAGGGCCCTAGAAAGGTGATTCAGTGCAATATCCGGGACAACACCGAGCGTAAGCGCGCGGCGGACGAGCTTAGACGCTTCAAGACGGCCATCGATCAGGTCGGGGAGAGCATCTTTATCACCGACCCCAAAGGGACTATTTTATTCGTCAATCCGGCCTTCGAGGACTCGACCGGCTTTCGCCGCGAGGAAGTCGTGGGAAAGAATCCGCGCCTCCTCAAGAGCGGCAAGATGGATAAGGCGTTCTATCGTGAGATGTGGAAGACGATCTCCTCCGGCCATACGTGGAAAGGACGCATTACCAATCAGCATAAGGACGGAACTTTCCATGAACTGGATGAGATCATTTCTCCCATTCGCGACGATCGGGGACGGATCGTCAATTATGTGGCCGTCAAAAGGGATGTGACGGAGAACATCCGTCTAGAGGACGAACTCCGGCAATCCCAAAAAATGGAGTCCGTGGGCCGCCTCGCCGGCGGGGTGGCTCATGATTTCAACAATCTCCTGACCGCCATCAACGGCTTTGCTGAATACGCGAGGGAAGGATTGCCGGAGGGAGATCAGAGACGAAACGATCTCACGCAGGTTTTGGCCGCGGGGGCACAGGCCGTCCGACTTACCCGACAGCTTTTGGCCTTTAGCCGCAAACAGGTTCTTAATCCAAAAGTTCTGGATATTAATGCCGAGGTGGGTGCTACCGTGAACCTGCTTAAGCGGCTTATCGGCGAGGACATCAAGATTGATACCCGGCTCGCTGAGCACCCATGTCTGGTCAAGGTGGATGCCGGGCAGATCGAGCAGGTGTTTCTCAACCTAGCAATCAACGCTCGCGACGCTATGCCCACGGGCGGGACACTCATTTTGGAGACCGAAATCGTCAGCGCGGATGAGGCGTCCGTATCGATAGATCCGGGCTTGCAGCGCGGCCCCCTCGTGTGTCTGAGTGTGCGCGATACGGGATGCGGCATGACTGATGAAGTAAAGACGCACCTCTTTGAGCCGTTCTTCACGACGAAGGAAATGGGGAAAGGCACCGGCCTGGGATTATGCATGGTTTATGGAATCGTCAAACAAAGCGGGGGAGATATCAAAGTTGAGAGTTCCTTGGACCACGGCACGACCTTCCGAATATATTTTTCTCAAATAGAGGCGCGGACGCAGAGTAAGGATAAGGACGAGAAGAAGGACAGCGTACTGCAGGGCAACGAAACGATCCTGCTCGTTGAAGATGAGGGACTCCTCCGTGACCTTGGTAAGCGCACTCTCGCCGCCAATGGCTATACCGTCTTGATCGCCGCGAAGGGGCAGGAGGCGCTGGAGGTGCTTGAGCGCCATGGCAGACCTGTGGATTTGCTGGTCACGGACGTGGTGATGCCCGGTATGAGCGGCCGCGAGTTGGCGCAGACAATCGCAAAAAAGCGCTTGGCGCACAGGACGCTTTTCGTTTCCGGCCACGCGGATGACGCCATCGTGCAGCACGGAGTCTTGGATGCCGGACTGGCATTTCTCTACAAGCCGTTTTCTCCCAACGCGTTTCTGCGCAAGCTGCGCAAAGTGCTCGACGGTCCCGTCGAGAGCGCCAAGCCGTAAGGCGGGGGCCTTCCGTTGCGTGACGACCGGCCCGCCGCCGCGAAAAAGTGAAATGCTACAATCCATTTTAGGCGCGCGAAGTTTTGGATGTTCGCGGCGCGTCTCGGAATCCTGATGGATCATAGTTCCTCTTCGCTGCTCACCGACATCGGTTTGAGCATTATTTTTGCCGCGGCGGTTTCCCATATCGCCCGCGTGCTCAAGCAGCCCTTGATTCTCGGGTATGTGTTCGGGGGCGTCTTGCTGGGGACTCATCTGGGATTCGGGCTGGTCACCAATGAGGCCAGCGTCGAGCTGATCTCCGAAATCGGGCTAATCCTGCTGCTCTTCATCATCGGACTCGAGATCAATCTGCGTGAGCTCATCGGCATGGGACGCGCCGTGTTCGCGTTGGGCGGGCTGCAATTCGTCGTTTGCGTCGCCCTAGGGCTCGGGGCGTATCGGTCGCTGGGCTACTCCAACGGCGGCGGGAACTTCGATTTGCTCTACCTGGCCGTGGCTTCCGCCATCAGTTCGACGCTGATTGTTGTGAAGATGCTCCATGATAAGTTCGAAACCTCGATGATTTCGGGACGATTGACGGTGGGAATCCTCGTTATGCAGGACATCTGGGCCATCGCCTTCATGGCTTTTCAGCCGAATCTAATGGATCCGCGTTTCGGGACCATCCTGGCCTCGTTTGGACAAGGCGCTGTGTTGGTGGCGGCGGCGTTCCTGTTCAGCCGCTATGTCCTCTCCCGTCTCTTCCACGCCGCCGGTAAATTCCCGGAACTGATTTTGATCAGTTCGATGGCGTGGTGCTTCCTCATTTGCGGATTGGCCGAACACGCCGGGCTGTCAAAGGAGATGGGCGCGCTGATCGCGGGCATGAGCATCGCGGCGTTTCCGTATGGGACGGATGTCATTTCCAAGTTGGGCGGCGTTCGCGATTTCTTCGTAACCCTCTTCTTTGTCGCTTTGGGTTTGAAGGTCCCGCAGCCGACCCTGTCGATGCTGGCGACGGCGCTCTTGATCGCGGCGTTCGTTCTGTTGAGTCGAATCGTCGCCATCGTCCCGGTCGCGCGGTATTACAAGTTGGGGCTGCGGACCGGTTTTGTCACGGCCGTCAATCTCTCTCAAATCAGCGAGTTCTCGTTGGTGATCCTGGCCCTGGGCGCCGGTTATGGACATGTTTCCGCCGAGGTTCAATCTCTGGTACTCACGTCGATGCTGCTTACCTCGGTAATTTCGACCTATCTGATTCAGTTCAACGACCGGGTGGCGCGCATTGGCGTCGCGCTGGTCGGTCGTCTCGGGATACGGGATTCCGATCGCGGCGAAACGCCGGAAGCGCATGAGCCGCCGAGGGATATCGTCTTGCTGGGATGCTTTCGCGAGGGCGAGGCCTTCTTGAGGGCGCTGCACGCCGAGTCGCCCGATACCGCGCGGCGGGTCATGGTCGTGGACTTCAACCCCTCCATACGGCGTCGGTTGGAGAAGCAGGGGTTTAAGTGGGTTTACGGGGATTTGGCTCATCCTCGGACCCTCGATCACCTGAAGATCGAGGGGGCCGCCGTCGTCATTTGCTCGATCTCGAATACTTTCCTGAAAGGAACGACGAATCTAAAACTGCTGGCAACGCTCCAACACATCTGCCCTCGAGCGCGCTTCGTGATGACCGCCGACACGCCGGACGAGGGAGAGGGGCTGACCGAGGCCGGGGCGCATGCCGTTATCATGCCCAGCGTTTTGGCCGGCGGCCGTACGCTGGAGACGCTTAAGGACCTCCTCATCATTTGAGGGCCGCCGCCCCTGTGTCGGAAGGCGGACGAATGGGGGGGCGAAAAGTTCGAATTCCGCCGGTCAGGCCCAGTCTGCAAGGTATTGCAAATGCAATGCATATGCATTATACTTTAAATGACTGTATGAGCACCCTTGAACAGTTCGTGGAGCGATCCGGCGGGCGCGCCAAGGCCGCGGTCCTTATCGGGATCGCGGAAACGACTCTTTGGCGCTGGACCCAAGGCCGATCCCAGCCTCGAGGCCTGGCGCTGCGGCGCCTGAAGGAACTTGGCATCCAATGGGAGCAGGGTGCGGCGACGGATAAGATCGCGCGCGTCGCTCGAGTCAGGCCGACTGCCGAGGCTTTCGCGAAGAAAGAGGAAGAGATGTTGTTGGGGATGCTGGCCATGTCGCCCAGCGCGCGCGTCGCCGATGTCGATCTCTTGCGGGTCCGGTTGGGCGGCCTGACGGATGGCGGCGCCAAGCCGGTGTCGATGAGCCGAGTGGCCCGAGTCGTGCGTAGAGCGGATGCCTGAGAAACAGGCCGATGATTTCGCCGAGCTTGTGGGGGCCTTGAATCAAAATAAGGTCGAGTTCGTGATCGTCGGGGCGCATGCAGTGGCCTTTCATGGCTATGCTCGCGGCACCAAGGATCTCGACATCCTGATCCGATCCTCCCCCGAGAATATCCCCAGAGTGCTTGCCGCGCTTAGGGACTTCGGGTTCGGCTCCTTGGGGCTTAAAGAAGCGGACTTTGCCGGGGACAATGTGGTTGAGCTCGGCTATCCTCCGAACCGAGTCGACCTATTGTCCGGGCTCAGCGGAGTCGACACGGAGAAGGTTTGGAAGACGCGGGTCAAAGGAACTTACCAAGGACATCCCGCTTATTTTATTTCGCGTCAATGCTTGCTGGAAAACAAGCGAGCCGCCGGTCGTGGACAGGACAGCCTTGACGTGGAAATGCTGGAGAAACAGGCGCGGCTTACCCGGCGGAAGAAAGGCCGAAAATGAGCAGAACCGGGAAACGCATTTCGCGCCGCCCGGTTCTGCTATTTAGTCTGGTCTTCGAAACTGGCGGGGTCGACGGGATTTGAACCCGCGGTCTCTGCCTTGACAGGGCAGCGTGTTAACCAGGCTACACCACGACCCCCACACGCGCGCGAAACGGCCCGAAAGCCGTTCGAGGTCCCTAGTATAGCAAATCGCTCCCGAAAGGGAGCGATTCAGATTGTCCGCGGAGCAAAGGACTCGCGCGGGCTCGCGGTAGCCCGCTAACGAGTCGGGATCAGATCCCGGGGATCAAAGTCCCGTAGAACCCAGTTCCCTCGCGAGCGAATTGAAGTCCACGCTCAGATTGCTGTAGCGCTCCTCCACGAACGCCCATTCGGCGTCCGGCGGCTGCGAGATCTTGACCGGATGTTCCCGTTTCGCCGCCTTCACCCGCTTCCCTTTTGTCGAGGCTTTTTTCTTTGGCATAATTCCTCATCCATCCAGGACCGGCTTCTGGTCCCAGTATAGACCCGGTCCGTTTTTTTTGCCAGACCTATTTCTCGACGACAACTTTTGTGCCAAAGAGGGGGAAAAGGCTATTCTCCCTCTGTGCGGAGCTTGACGACGCGGACCGTCGCCGGTTTGTTTTTTTTATCCGGCTGCGCCTCTCTGATTTATCAGGTTGTGTGGATGCGGATGCTCATTCGCGTTTTCGGCGTGACGACCTTGGCCGTCTCCACGATCATCGCCGTGTTCATGAGCGGTCTGGCTCTCGGCGCGTGGCTCGGCGGGCGCCGCTCCGGTTCGGACGCCCGCGGCTTGCGTACCTATTCCTTTCTCGAACTGGGCGCCGCGCTCGCCGGCTGCGCGGGGACGGCGCTTCTTCTGCAGCTCCCGGAGTGGTACGCGGCCGTCGGCGGCCCGTCGGTCTTTCGGCCCGCTCTGCGCGTGACGCTGTCCGCCGCCGCGCTGCTTCCCCCGACGATGCTGATGGGGGCGACGCTTCCGGTGCTGACCCGATACGTCGCGGAGCGCGAGGAGAGCGCTGGGATCGGACTGGCCGTGCTCTACGGCTGGAACACGCTGGGGGCCGTGGTCGGCATGCTCGGGTCGGGCTTCGTTTTGTTGGCCGCTCTCGGGGAGATCCGGACGGTCGGCTGCGCGGTCGCCTTGAACCTAGTATGCGCGCTCAGCGCTCGTCTCGCGTCGAGGCGGTTCGAGCGGACGGCCGTCAAAGAAGCGGATCGCCGCAGACCGGAGCCGCTGGCGGCCTCCGAGGGACTGCTGTTGACTCTCTTTTTCGCGAGCGGCTTCGGAGCGCTCGGACTGGAAGTCCTTTGGTCGCGGCTGATCGTTCTTCTTGTCGGAAGTTCGGTGTACGCGTACTCGCTTCTGCTGGCCTGCGTTCTCTCGGGAATCGGAATCGGGGGGGTGTTGAGCGCGCTTTGGATGAAGCGCGGTCCGAGCCGCCGCGAGGCGCTCTCGGCCTACGGAGGGCTTCAAATCGGAGTGGCCTTCTCGGTTGCGTTGGGATTGGCGGCCTATCAGGCGGCGGGGCTCGCGGCGTTTCAGCCGCGCTACGTCTACAGCCCCTTTCAAGGTCCGGTGGACCTGCTGTTTTTTCTGCGCGATTGCGCGATGGTCTCCTTTGTGCCGAGTCTGCTGATGGGTCTGAGTTTTCCGTTGGCGGGACCGCTTTTGGCCCGCGGAAACGCCGACGCGGGAAGGGCGGCGGGCCGCGCGTTCGCCGTGAACACGATCGGGGGCGTTTTGGGATCGGTGATCGCCGGGTTCCTCCTCGTCCCCGCGATTGGAGTCTCGGGCGGGGCGGCGGTGTTCGTCGCGCTCGCCGGGGTCTGCGGTTTGGCGGCGCTGGCGGCGGCGGGCGCAGAGCCGCGCGCGAGGCGGATCGCGGGAGCGGGTTTGGCGGCCGCGGTGGTTTCCCTCGGATGGGCGTGGAATCCGGCCCGCTCGATTCTCGTCAACCGCATCGAAAAGCTGGGGGGAGAGATTTCGTTTTACACCGAACAGACCGCCGCGAGCGTCGCGGGGCTCGAGACGGACGCGGTGGATCTCGTGTCCGGCGTCTTTGACGCTTTCCCCTGGTTTTGGAAGGACGCGGCCGAGGTCCGGTCTCGGCCCGGGGTCAAGACGCACGTTGATGACGGACGCCATTACCTGCTCACGACTCCCAAACGCTTCGATCTGATCGTCGTCGATGGGACGCCCCCGGTCTGGAGCGCCCGGACGGTGAACCTGTACACGCGGGAATTCGTGGGATTGGGAAAGTCGCGCCTCGCGGAAAAGGGAATCCTGGCGATTTGGATTCCGGTTCCGATGCTGACGAAGGATTTCGGCGTCGTGCTTCGCAATTTCACCGACGCGTTCGAGCATGCGGCGATGTGGAGTCATCCAGGGGGGCCCGGCTTCCTCTTCATGGGTTCGAACGCTCCGATGGATTCCTCCGCCTCGGTCGTGCTGGCGGGATATCGGCGCCTCGAGATCGCGCGCCACGCGCCGTCCTTGACCGAAAAGGCGATTCTCGGCGGAGTACCGTTTACCGGGGCGGAACTTCGGCGGATCGGAAACCTGTTCCCCCCCTTGACCGACGACCGTCCGTATACCGAGTTCCCGCTCGGGGATTTGCTGCGCGGGGAAAAATTTAAGATGAACACCGTTGAAATCGTTCGTCGGCTGGATATGCTCGGGCGCGTTCTGGGGACCGATGAATAAGCTCCCGGGTCTGGCGTTGGCGGCCGGGGCCGCGGGGTTGGCCTACGCGGTCGCCGGATGGCTTCCGCAGATTAAGGTCGGGGCGGTCGTATGGGCGATCGTCTTGGGCGTTCTTGCGGGAAACGCGATGCGTCCTGGAGAGCGCTTCTCCCCGGGACTTAAGTTCTGTGAAAAGAAGGTGTTGGAGTTCGCGGTGGTTTTGCTCGGCGCAGGCTTGAGTCTTTCCTCTTTGGGCGGGTTCAACGCGGGCGCGGGGATGGCGATTCTCGCGGCGATGGCGGCCACCCTGGCGATGGGCCCGCTCGCCGCGCGCGCTGTGAAAACGGCGCCGACCACGGGTTTTTTGCTCGGCGTCGGCACCGCGATCTGCGGGTCGGCGGCGATCGCCGCGGTGTCTCCCTTCGTCGCGAAAGACCGGCATGAGACCGCGCTTTCGATCGGGATCGTGAATCTCGCGGGATTCGCGGCGATGCTCGTGCTCCCGTTCGCGGCCCGCTTCCTTCACTTGGGATTGGAGGGATCGGCCCTGCTGCTCGGCGGCGCGCTCCCGGCGGTCGGGCACGCCGTCGGCGCGGGCTACGCGGCGGGTCCTGAGATCGGCGGGCTCGCGATCGCGGTGAAGATGGGTCGCGTGCTCTGCCTCGTGCCGCTCGTGCTCGCCTGTTCGCTTTGGGCGCCGCGCGAGGCCGGCAAGAACTCGATTTGGCAGGTCGTTCCGTGGTTCGTGCCGCTCTTTTTGCTGGCCGTCGGTCTTCGTTCCGCGGATTTGATTCCGCCCGGGATGCGCCACGCGATCTCGATTTCGGGAAAGGCCGCGTTGACCGCGGCGATGGCCGCGATCGGCTTCGGCGTGGATCTGGAAGCGGTACGACGGCACGGCCCGAAAGCGTTGGCGCTGGGGGCCGCGCTGCTCTTGTTTCAGGTCCTCGCGGTCGGCGCCGCGGCCCTTCTCCTTTCCTGAGCCGAAGGTCCCGAATTCAGCGATGTGAAACGGTATAATCCCGGGGTGATCGCGGCGGCCGCTCTGCCCAAGGTCGATTGGCAGCGCATCGTGGAACCCTATAAGGCGGGCTCCGCGGCTGCGGCGCTCGGGCATTTGGCCTCCGGCCTGTCGATTCTCGCCGTGTGTTGGACGGGCATGGCGCTCGCCTGGGATCGTCCTTACGGTTGGCTCTTGGGACTTCCACTCGCGATTCCCGCGGGCGCGATGCTCGTGAAGCTGTTCGCGATCCAGCACGACTGCAGCCACGGAGCGCTTTTCAATCAAAAGTGGGCGAACACCGCGCTCGGACGCCTGCTCTCCCCGCTGGTGATGACGCCCTACACGCAATGGGGCCGCGAGCACGCGAAGCATCACGCGACCTCGGGGCATCTCGATCACCGCGGCGTCGGCGACGTGGATACCTGGACGGTGCGGGAATATGAAAGCGCGACTCCTTGGGCGCGGTTTAAGTATCGGGTGCTGCGGCATCCGTTGTTTCTTTTCGGGCCCGGCGCGACCGGATATTTTCTCATCAAACAGCGCTTCGTTTGGTATCAGCCGGATCGGCGCGAGTCCTGGATCAGCGTCTGGAGCACGAACGCCGCGATGGCGGTTTTCGTCGCGGCCGGGTGCTGGGCTTTAGGCGCCGCTTGTTTCTTCTGGATGTGGCTTCCGACCGTCGCGTTCGCGTCCGCGTTCGGGACCTGGATTTTCTACATCGGCCACCAGTACCCGACGACTTATTGGGAGGATTCCGAGCACTGGGATTTCTTTGAGGCGTCGATGCAGGGATGCTCCTTCTATCGGGCGGGATGGCTGGTGGATTTTGCGACCTGCAACATCGGCTACCATCACATCCATCACTTATGCAGTCGGATTCCGTTCTACAACCTTCCCCGCTGCTACCAGGAAAATCCTGAGTTTCACGTTAAAAAACTGGGATTTCTTAAAAGTCTCTCCTGCGCGTCCTTGGCGCTTTGGGATGAGGACCGAAAGCGCCTGGTAACCTTCAAGTAGGCCCTCCGGCCCAGGCCGCCTTGGGCCCAACACCCCTGAACGGCCCGGGATCTTGCGGCTACCGTATCGGTATGAAAGAGGTGGGCAGCGTGAATCCCTTGGTCCTTCAGGCGATGGCGGGATTGACCGTCATGGTGCTGTGGACCGCGGCCTACGCGAAGGTCCAGTCTCCGCGGGTGCTCTCCTCTGAATCGGCCGGCCGGACCCGCTCGGTAACCCGCCACATCCGCAGCCTCCAGGGCAAGGATCTGTGCGCCAGCGGCGCGCTCTCGAGCGCCGCCTGCCTCAATCGCCTGCCGTAGTTACTTCTTTCCCGCCCAGAATCTGCGCCAATGCATCTTCGCGCTGTTTTCCAGCGCCGTGATGAAGCGGTGCTCCAGTTTATCGTCGATAAACGGCGTGAACACCCAAGACCCGACGTGCCCGGCGACTTCGTGGATGAAGGTGAGGTATTTGGTGAATGGCGTGTCCGAGGCGTGAATTTTAACGAGATAGGTCTGATCGTCGATCTTTATGGCTTCGCCGTGCTCGCCCCGCAAAGGGGTGAACTCGACGGTGATCGTAATGCGCTTGGTGACCCGCGGTTTGCGGCGCGCTTTCTTCTTGCGCACCGGGCGGCGTTTGGGCGTCTTTTTCTTTGCCATGGGCTGGAGAATAGGATAAACGATGAGCCTGTTCCGTGCCAGGCGAAGCGGAAAAAGACGAGGCGGAAAAAAGGAAAATGGGGTGGGCAGTGAGGGGATCGAACCCCCGACCCTCTCCGTGTAAAGGAGACGCTCTACCGCTGAGCTAACTGCCCGTCAGCCTTATTTTACCACGGATTCTTCGACGGGGGGCGGAATTTCGCTCCCAGGGAAGGGAAGAATTAATTATGCTGTCGTTGTGATTCTGGACTCCATCGAATACTCCGGCAAATACGAGGGACTCGGTCCCCGGATCGCGGCGGCGCTTCGCTATCTGCGGGAAAAGGACTTCTTGGACTTCGCCGTCGGCGAATACGAGATCGACGGCCGCGATCTCTACGCGATCGTCGCCGACTACAACTTAAAGCCCCTGGAGGACGGCCGCCTCGAGGCGCATCGCCGGCACATCGACGTCCAGTTCATGGCGCGGGGCGGCGAGTCGATGGGCTTCGTCCTGCGCGGCGACCAGCCGGTGATTTCGGAATACGACGAGGAGAAAGACTACGCGCTGTACGGCGGGGCTTCCTCGCTTTTCCGCGTGGACGAGCGGATGTTCGCGATCTTCTTCCCGCAGGACCTTCACATGCCGGGGATCGGCGATCCCGCGGCGGAAGTGCGCAAGGTCGTCGTCAAGGTTCGCGTCTAAAGGCGCTATTCCTCGGCGGCTTTCTTCGCTTTTTCCGCGAGGGTGAGGTTGTAGTACACGCCCTTCGCGGCCATCAGTTCCTGGTGGGTTCCGCGCTCGACGATGGTCCCCTTTTTCAATACGAGGATCACGTCGGCCGTGCGGGCGTCTTCGATGCGCTCGCCGATGGCGAAGGTGGTGCGCCCCTTCGTCAGCGCCGCGAGACGCGACTCGATTTGCGCGGACTCGTAGTCGTTGAGCCCGGCGGAGGGGCGGTCGAGAAGAACGATGCGCGGGTCGGCGAGCGCCGCCCGGGCGATCTCGAGCTGCTTTTTGCGCAGCGGGGTCAAACGCCAGTCGTGCGCGTCGAGGACGGTGTCCAGGCCTTGCGGGAAGACGCGTTCGTTCGCGATAAAGTCCGCGCCGCCCGCGCGGGCCGCGTCCAGGATTTCGGCGTCGGCGGCTTCGCGCTTGAGGCCGTAGGTCAGATTTTCCCGAACGGTTTTTCCGTCGATCCAAATCCCGTCCGAGTGCAGAAGCGACAACTGCCGCCGCAAAGCGGAGAGTTTGAGCCCGACGGCGTTTTTGCCGTCGAACGAGACGCTGCCGCCGGTGGGTTCGTCGAGACGCGCGATCAGGTCGAGCAAGGCGCCTTTCGCGCCCTCTTCGCCGCCCACCAGCGCGACGTGCTGTCCCGGCGAGACCGAGAATTCGACGCCTTCGAGAACCTTGTGTTTCCCGTCGTAGGAGAAGTTGACGCCGGAGAAGGAAATCCCGCCCTCGAGGCGTCCGGGGTCGACGGCGCCCGGGGCCTCGACGACGGCCGTCGGAACCTTCAAGTAGTCCAGCACGCGCCGGGAGGAGCCTGTGGTTTCGCGGTACTGCGTGTAGAGACTCAAACTTCCCGCGAGCGCCTGACGCATGTAGCCCGCGTAGCCGACCATCGCCATCGTCTGCCCGATCGAGGGCTCGCCGACGGCGATGAACGAGAACAGACCGATGAAGAGAACCGAGAGATAGAACGCCGCGTGGTACAACTGGTCCATGCTCCCGTTGTAGATCGACGAGATCCGCGTGCGCCGCATGATCGTGCCGATGAAGCGGTCGACGAAGCCGATGTAGCGATCGGTCTCGTTCGATTCCGTGGCGAAGGCGCGGATGTCCCGGACGCGGCCGAGGGTTTCCTCGCCGGCGCTGATCATTTCGGCGCGCCGGTTCACCTCGGCTTCATTGAGTTTTTCCGCCTTGTTGCCGTAGACATGCGCGACGAGGGAGAGCGGGATCGCGACGAGCGTGACCAGAAGCGTCGTCTGCCAACTGGTGATCGAGATCATGATGCCGGCGAAGAGCGCCATCGCGCCGTAGTAAGGGAGAATCACCGGGATGCCGATGTTCTTGGTGGCGAGATTCGCGACGTCGGAACTCATCCGGGACGCAACCTGGGAGGGCTTTTCCTTGCTGAAGAAGCCCACGGGAAGACGGAGCAGGTGGCCAAACAGGTTTTCGCGGAAACTCGTGAGGACGTTGCTGGTCAGGCGCCCCTTCACCCATTCGTAGGCGGTGTTGAGCGCGGCGTTGGACAGCATGATCGCGACCATGCCCCCGGCGAACATCACCGCGAGCCCCATCGTTTTCGCCGTCGCCGCGTCGATCAGCGCGCCGACGACGTAGCTGGTCGCGACGCCCATGATCGCTTGGAACACGTTGATGCCCTGAAGCGTCCAAACCGATCTGCGGTAATCCTTGACGAACGGCTTTACTTCCGGGTCCCCGCGGTACATCGTGCGCACCAGCGAGAACAAGCCGATCAAGGAACGCCCGAACGATGCGGCCTCGCCGGCGAGGTAGCGGACATTCGCCCCGGTTTGCACCAGGAATCCGAGCAGCTTGCCGGCCTTCGCGCGTACGCGCGCGTGAATCCCGAGCGTCCACTCGGCGTATCCCGGCATATACGGAGCGTTCTTTCCTTCGATCGGCTTAAAGAGAACGTCCCGTATGCCGCCCTTCTTGAAAAACGAGTACGGCCGGGCCATCGGGCTGTCGTCGCCCGCTTCGACCGCTCCGCTGCGGGCGAGCATCACACGAAACCCGAGTCCCAGATATCCGATCGCCGAGACCGCGAGCAGCGCCGCCGAGACCGTCGCGGCCAACGGGGCGTAGGCCCAGGCCCCCGTCAAAGTCATCGCGGTTAAATAGAGGGAGCCGTAATGCGCTCCCGCGGCGAGTCCGCCGGTGAGCAGCGCGGCCGCCCATTGCCCGGCGGCGGTGGTCGGCAGCACTTCGCGCGTCGCGGGGACTTCCTGGGGCGAGGGAAGAGAGCGGCGCGGACGCGGAGCCGCTTCCTCGGAAGCGGGTCCAAGCGACGCGCCCCCTTGGCGCTCACTCAATTTCCCTTCGGAATCAAAGGTCTGAAGACCGTGTCCGGGGCTGAACGGACCGTCGGCTCCGTTGTGGGACCGCTCGCCGAGAATCCGGTCCATGATCGCGAAACCGGCGGCGGAAACGCCTCCGGCGGGCAGTTCGGAAAGAGCGTCGGCGGCCGCGGTGATTTCCTTCTGTTGAGAGAGAATTCGGGTCAGTGCCCGAGGGGTTTTCGCCATGGGAGCCGCGGCCGAAGCGGTCCGGGCGGCAGAAATTGAGCCGGCGGGTCGTTGTGGCGCAGCGACGGAGTTCAGCTTGGCGGCCGCCGGGGAGGGCATCGTGCGCGCGAACGAACGCTCCGGCAGCGGCGCGAGAACGGGCAGGAATCCGCTCAGGCTCGGCGACAGCGCCGGGGCGGCGAGAGAGAGCGACGGAAAAAGCGGGGAGGGGGCGAGCAGCGGAGATGCGGCCGTCGCGGGGAGATTCGCGGCCGGGGTGCGCACGGGGGCCGCGAGCGTCGCGGCGCAGGCTTCGTAAGGTGGAAGTCCGATCAGGACGGCCGACAGGAGACCCGCCAAGCTCTTTTTAAACATGGATTATTTTACCCCGGGCCGCCGCGGAGACCGGGAGGTCCAACGACCCTTTTCAGCCCGCTATTGGGCCCGCGACAATCTGGGTCTTACAGGGGTTGCGCCAGGCTTGGTAGAATTTCCATCGCGCCGAACGGCGCGGGGAGAACCTATGACCGCTTTGAAGAAAACAGGCCTCGTCGCCGGATTGATCGCCTCGGGCGCGGCCTGCGCGACCGCAGGCAAGAAAAAGGCCGATCCCCGGCTCGGGGTGGACGTTTCGGCGATGGACGCCGCGGTGCGTCCTCAGGACGATTTCTTCCGCTTCGTGAACGGGTCCTGGCTGAAGACCTTCGTGATGCCCGAGGATAAGTCGAGTTTCGGGGCGTTCCATCAACTGCACGACGACTCCGAGCTCGAGGTTAAAAAGATCATCCAAGGGCTCTCGAAGAAAACGCAGGCCGCCGGAACGGACGAACAGCGCATCGCGGATTTCTACCGGAGCTTCATGGACGAGAAGCGCGTCAAGAAGCTCGGGATCGAGCCGGTCAAGTCCGAAATCGCGGAGATCGACGCGATCGGTTCGACCGAGGAACTCACGGACTGGTTTGGACGGGCGCAGTCCGTCGGCGTGGATTCCCCGATCGGCTTCGCGGTGCGTCCGGACCGGAAGGCCGTCGGCGACAACATCGTTTACGTGGCCGCCTCGGGCCTCGGGCTGCCGGACCGGGATTATTACTTCAAGGAAGACGACGGATCGAAGGCGATTCAGAAGGCCTATTTGGCGTTCGCGTCCAAGATGCTCGAGTTGGCCGGGGAGACCGACGCCGCCGCGAAGGCGGAGACCGTGTACGCGGTCGAGAAAACCATCGCCGATAAGCATTGGAAGCGAGTCGAGCGTCGCGACGCGGATAAGACCTACAACAAACGGGACCGCTCGTCGTTGAGCGCTCCGCTTCCCCGCTATCTGAAAGCGGCGGGAATCCCCGCCGCCGAGTCGTCGGTGATCGTCGTGGAGCCGAGCTACTTCGAGGCGCTCGAGGCGATCATCGAGGGGAGTCCGCTCGATGCGTGGAAGCTTTACGCCAAGGTGCGCGTGCTGGAGGCGCGCGCGAACTACCTTTCCGACGAGTTCGTCAACGCGGCGTTCGAGTATTCAGGGAAAGCCCTCAGCGGGCAGCCGAAAATCCGCGCGCGCTGGAAGCGGGGCGTCGCGCTGGTCAACGGGGCGGTCGGCGAAGCGGTCGGGCGGGTCTACGTGTCCGAACACTTTCCCGCGTCCTCCAAGACGCGGATGGTCGAACTCGTGGAAAACCTGCGGGCCGCCTACGCCGAGCGCATCAAGGACCTGGAGTGGATGGGCGAGGAGACGCGCAAGAAGGCGCTCGAGAAGCTCGCGAAGTTCAACCCCAAGATCGGCTACCCTAATAAGTGGAAGGATTACTCGAAGCTGGTCGTGGAGGCCGACGACCTGGTCGGCAACGTGAAGCGCTCCACGCGGGTCGAGTACGACCGGATGCTCGACAAGCTCGGCAAACCCGTCGACCGCGACGAGTGGCACATGCTGCCGCAGACCGTGAACGCCTACTTCAATCCGACGCTCAACGAGATCGTGTTCCCGGCCGCGATTCTGCGCCCGCCGTTCTTCAATCCGAAGGCCGACGACGCCGTCAATTACGGCGGCATCGGCGCCGTGATCGGACACGAGATGGGGCACGGGTTCGACGATCAGGGCTCCAAGTACGACGGAGACGGGATGCTTCAGAATTGGTGGACGAAGGAAGACCGCGACGCGTTTTCCAAGCGAACCGCGCTTCTGATCGAGCAGTTCTCGCAATTCGAGCCGCTCCCCGGCGAGCGCGTGAACGGAGAGCTGACCCAAGGCGAGAATATCGGGGACCTCGGCGGCTTAAGCGTCGCGCATCGCGCGTACGAGTTGTCGCTGGACGGCAAGCCCGCGCCCGTCGTCGCGGACTATACAGGAGACCAAAGGTTTTTCCTGGGCTGGGCTCAGGTGTGGCGCAGCAAGATGCGCGACAAGGCGTTGAGCGTTCGATTGGCGACGGACCCGCATTCCCCGCCGGAGTACCGGGTCAACGGCGTCGTCCGCAATATGCCCGAGTTCTACAGGGCGTTCGGCGTGAAATCCGGCGACAAGCTGCATCTGTCCAAGGACAAGCGCGTCAGCATCTGGTGAACCGGTGAACGGAGCCGCCTCCCGTCTTCGGGAACGGATCGCGGAACTGCGCTTCGATTTAGGGGAGCTCTCCGGGTCGCTCGGGGATTTGGGCACCTTCATCCCTCTGGCTGCGTCGTTGATCGTTGTATGCGGCCTGGACGCCGGAACGGTGCTGGTCTTCGCCGGACTTTTCAACATCCTGACCGGGCTGCTGTTCAATCAGCCGATTCCCGTGCAGCCGATGAAAGCGGTCGCCGCGGTGGCGATCGCCGAGCGGCTGATTCCCGCGGAAATCGCCGCAGCCGGATTTACGGCCGGGGCGGCGATCTTCGTTTTTGGAGTCACCGGTCTGGTCGGCTGGGCCGAGCGGGTCATCCCCCGGCCGGTCGTTCGCGGGATTCAGTTGGGCGTCGGACTGAAGCTTGCCTCCAAAGGCGCCGCCATGATCATGGGGTTAAGATGGAGCGGGCTTGACGGACGCCTGTGCGCGCTCGCCGCGGCGGCGCTCGTCCTCGTCACCGGCCGCTGGAAGCGCTTTCCCTCGGCACTGCTGCTTTTCGTCGCTGGCGTCGGCGTTCTGATCGCCGGACATTCAGACCTTCTCGCCTCTTTGCCGTTGGGCTGGGAGGGACCCTCGCTGATGCTTCCGGATTGGGCCGCTTGGAAATCGGGGTTCGTTAAGGCCGGTTTGCCCCAGATTCCTCTGACGCTTCTGAACTCCGTGATCGCGGTGTGCGCACTGAGCGGAGATCTATTCGAGGGGCGCGGGATCGGAACCCGTTCGATGTCTCTTAGCGTCGGATTGATGAACATCGGCGGATGTCTGTTCGGCGCGATGCCCTCCTGTCACGGATCCGGCGGGCTCGCCGGCCAGTATCGCTTCGGTGCTCGCACCGGAGGAAGCGTCGTCGCGCTCGGCGCAGCCAAGATTGCGCTTGGTATCTCGTTTGGCACGGCCGGGGTCTCGCTGATGGCGCTTTATCCCGTCGCGGTTCTGGGCGTCCTGTTGGTCTTCGCCGGGTTGGAGCTTTCCCTTCCCGCGCGCGATTGCGCCTCCCGGGAAGCTTTTATGGTCGCCGCGGCGACCGCCGCGGGGATACTCGCCGTCAACACATGGGTCGGCTTTCTGCTGGGATGGGTCGCGGCGGTGTTCCTGCTCCGGGACGCGGAGTCCCGGCCGGCTCAGTAAATATCGGCGAGAAGAGACGCCGGACATTCCTTCTGCGGCAGATGCCCGCATTCCTTTTCCAGCGCGGGGATTCTATCAGTCTTCGAGCATCCCGCGTTTTTTGGCTTCGCGGAGGTCGAAGGGGAGGACGGTTCTTGAATCGAAGCGGGCTTCGGAAAGCCGCGCGTGATCCAGATCGGCGTGCTTAAGCGAGGCGCCTCTGAGATCGGCGCGGCTGAGGTTGGCGTGCCGCAGGTCGGCGCGTTCCAAATCCGCGCCGCGCAGGTCCGCGTCGAAGAGGTTCGCGTTTCGCATTTTTGCGCCGGTAAACCGGGTTTTTTCAAATTCGCACGGTAAAAATCGGCCCATTCGAGATTCGAAGCGCCGAAGGACGCGCCTTGGAAGTCGGCGCCGCGGGCGACGAGGCGTTTGAGAGTGGATTTCCCGATTTTCGCGTCCTTGCCGTCGGCGCCGTTCATAACCGCGCCGTCGAGATCCGCCTAGACGAGATTGGCGCCGACGATCGAGGAAACGACGAAATTGGCGCCCTTGAGCTTCGCGCGCTTGAGATTGGCCCGGTCGAGGCGGGCGGCGACGAAGTTCGCGTGTTCGGCGTTGGATTCCGCCATGTTCGCGTCGAGCAGAATCGCGTAGTTTACCTCCGCGGAGCGCAGTTGGGCCCCCTTGAGGTTTACTTCGCTCATGTTCGTGGAATTGAGTTCGGCGCCCTGAAGGGCGGCCCCTTTGAGATCGGTTTGGTCGAGATTGGCGCCGTCGAAGCGTCCGCAATCTCCCTTGCGGGTCTTCAGCAGCTTGGCGAGGGCGATGTCGTTTTTTCCACTCCAGCCTTTACGGTTTCGGCAGGCGTAGCCGTCGCCTTCTTCGCGATATTTGTATATTTTTGCTTCACTTTCCTCAAGATCGACGAATTCGACGACGACCGGGGCCGCGCTTCTGGAGATCGAAACGAATAGGCCGAGCAGCAAGGAGGCCGTCGAGAGGAGCATGGAAGTAAGGTAGCCCCGCAGCAGCTATATCGTCCAGGGTCCTCCTCAGGGGAAATTTTATGGGTCTAAAGACCTCGCTTTCCGTGGTTGACTTGAATTTGAGGGGGAAGTTACAATGGGGTTCTGCCGTTGGAAGGTCCATCCCTCCGATCTCCAGCCGCTGAGCGCCCATGACCGATAAAATGAAAAAGACGATAGATGATTTTCCGCTCTTAAAGGAAATGACGCCTCCGATGCGTCCGGAGGAGGCGCGAATCGAGGCCGACCGTTGTCTCTACTGCTACGATTCCCCGTGCAGTGTCGCGTGTCCCGCTCATATCGACATCCCGCGCTTCATCAAGCAGATCGCGTCGAAGGACACTCTCGGGTCCGCCGAAACGATTTTCGAAGCGAACCCGATGGGGCATTCCTGCGCGCGGGTTTGCCCGGTTGAATCGTTATGCGAGGGATCCTGCGTGTATCTCGATTGGCACGAAGCGCCGATTCAGATCGGTCGGCTGCAGCGCTACGCGACCGACTCTCTCTTCGCCGACGGGATTCAGCCGTTTTCCCCCGGCAAGGAAAACGGGAAAAGGGTCGCCGTCGTCGGCGCGGGCCCGGCCGGTCTCTCCTGCGCCGCGTACCTGCGCCGTCTCGGCTTCTCCGTGACCGTTTTCGAGCGAAAGCCGAAGCCGGGGGGACTCAACACCTACGGCATGGCCGAATACAAGATGGACCAGAAGACGGCGCTCGATGAAACGGCTTTGGTGCTTGATCTGGGCGTGGATGTCCGCTACGAGACGACGCTGGGTGAGGACCTGTCGTTTAAATCGCTCGAGGAAAAATTCGACGCGGTGTTCTTGGGGGTCGGCCTCGGAGCGACCTCATCCTTGGGCGTCCCCGGGGAGGGACTCAAAGGCGTCTACGAAGCGCTGCACTTCATCGAGTACATCAAGAATCACGAGTTCGACAAGATCCCTCCGGGGGAAACCACCGTTTGCGTCGGCGCGGGAAACACCGCCGTCGACGTCGTCACCCAGGCGAAGCGCATCGGAACGCCGAAGGTCGTGATGTCCTACCGGCGGGGACGCAATCAGATGTCCGCCTACGATTACGAGTACGAACTTGCGGCGGGCGACGCCGTGCAGTTCGAATGGTTTACGGTTCCCGTCGCGATCCTGGGCGCCGACCGGGTGACCGGCATCCGCCTGAGAAAAACGATGATTGAGGACGGCGCGGTCGTTGAGCTCGAGGGATCCGATTTCGAGATCGCCTGCGACCGGGTCGTCAAGGCGATCGGGCAATCCAAACAGGTGGACCTGCTGAAAAATACGGCCGGGATCGAACTCGAGTCGAGCGGGCGCATCGCGGTAAACGACGAGACGATGCAAACCTCGAACCCGAAGGTTTTCGCCGGAGGGGACGCGGTCAACGGCGGCAAGGAAATCGTCAACGCCGCCGCGCACGGCAAGCGCGCGGCGCTGGGTATTTTCCAATTCCTGTTTCCGGGACAGGAGCCCGGACCGGAGCACCAAGTTTGGATTCAGACGATCGAGGGCGTGCGCGTCGTGCGTCCGCCGAACCACCATCATGACAAAGAACCCGAATTCGCGAACGTTTAAAAAAATTCCCAAGACGGTCGACCTATCGGCCGACTGCGCGGGCATCAAGTCTCCCAACCCGTTTTGGCTGGCTTCCGCGCCGCCGTCCAATTCGGGAGAGCAGGTCGCCCGGGCCTTCGATCACGGCTGGGGCGGGGCGGTTTGGAAGACGCTCGGCGAGGATCCGCCGGTGGTCAACGTGACCTCGCGCTACGGCGCGATCGATATCGGCGGGCAAAAAATCGCCGGGCTCAACAACGTCGAGCTCATCACCGACCGGCCGCTCGCGGTCAACCTCAAGGAGATCGCCGAGGTTAAGAAGAAATATCCGAAGCATGCGGTGATCGTCAGCCTGATGGTGCCTTGCGAGCGCAAGAACTGGCACGACATCGTCAAGCGCTCCGAGGACACCGGCTGCGACGGCCTCGAACTCAATTTCGGCTGCCCCCACGGCATGTCCGAGCGCGGCATGGGCTCGGCCGTCGGCCAGGTCCCCGATTACATCGAACGGGTCGTCGGCTACGTGAAAGAGATCGCGAAGACCCCGGTGCTCACCAAGCTTACGCCGAACATATCGGACATCCGTTTCCCGGCGCGCGCCGCGAAGAAGGGCGGCACCGACGGAGTCAGTCTGATCAACACGATCAATTCGGTGATGGGCGTGGACTTGGACACGCTCGCTCCGAAATTCGCGATCGGCGGCAAAGGCGCGCACGGCGGTTATTGCGGCCCGGCGGTCAAACCGATCGCGCTCAACATGGTGACGCAGATCGCGACCGATCCCGAGACCGTCGGCCTGCCCATCTCCGGCATCGGCGGGGTTTCGGATTGGCGCGACGCGACCGAATTCCTTCTCTTGGGCGCGAAGAACGTCCAGGTCTGCACGGCGGTCATGCACTATGGATTTCGCATCGTCGAGGACATGATCAGCGGCCTCGAGAACTGGATGCGCCGTCAAGGATTCTCGAAGCTCGACGACTTCATCGGAAAGACGGCTCCGAACATCGTCGAGTGGAAGCATCTGAACCTGCATCACAAAACGGTCGCAAGGATCGACGCGGATAAATGCGTGCAGTGCGATCTGTGCTACATCGCCTGCAACGACACCGCGCATCAATGCATCGTGCGGCCGGCCGATTTCGGAAGAAACGGCGGCAAATCGAAAATTCCGACGGTGATCGAAGAGGATTGCGTCGGCTGCAATCTGTGTTCCTTGGTCTGCCCGGTCGAGAATTGCATCACGATGACCGAGATTCCGACGGGACACGAGCCGCTCACCTGGGAAACCTATACGGCGAACGGCATGAAGGGCTACAAGGAAGTATACAAACGGTTTCATGACTAGGTCGTAAGGGAGAATTCAATGGCTAGAAACGTCCGCTGCGGTTTGATTCAGGCGTCCTGCGATTGGTCGCCGGAGAAGCACAAGCTTTCCGAGATCAAGAAGAAGATGATCGACAAGCACGTGAAGCTCGTCGAAGAGGCGGGAAAGAAGAAGGTTCAGATGCTCTGCCTTCAGGAAATTTTCTACGGGCCGTACTTCTGCTGCGAGCAGGACGTGCGCTGGTACGACACCGCCGAACCGATCCCGGGCCCGACCACGGTTCTTTTTCAAAAGCTCGCGAAAAAGCACAAGATGGTCATCGTGCTTCCGATCTACGAGACCCCTTCGACGGGAACCTACTACAACACCGCCGTGGTCATCGACGCCGACGGCTCGGTCGCGGGCATCTACCGCAAGAATCACATCCCTCACTGCCCGCCCGGCTTCTGGGAGAAGTTTTACTTCAAGCCCGGCAACATGGGCTACCCGGTGTTTCAGACCAAGTACGGCAAGGTCGGCGTGTACATCTGCTACGACCGGCATTTCCCCGACGGCGCGCGCATCCTCGGCCTCAACGGCGCCGAGATCGTCTTCAACCCGTCGGCGACGGTGGCGGGGCTTTCCGAGTACCTGTGGAAGCTCGAGCAGCCCGCGCACGCGGTCGCCAACCAGTACTTCGTCGGCGCGATCAACCGGGTCGGCTACGAGAAGCCCTGGAATTTCGGAGAATTCTACGGGCAGAGCTATTTCTGCGACCCGCGCGGCCAGATGGTCGTCGTGGGCTCGCGCGACAAGACCGAACTGATCACCGCCGATCTCGACTTCGATCAGGTTCTGGAGGTCCGCAAGACCTGGCAGTTCTTCCGGGACCGCCGGCCCGAAACCTACGGCGAATTGGTGGAGCTGCTTCCGTAAATGAAGCTGGATCGGGAAATCATAGAGCTTAAAGGGGATGTTTCGTCATCCCCGCTCTACAACGAGGACATTGCTCCCATTGGACGCAAGGACCGCAAGTGGGGGACCTGGGACATCGCCGCCCTGTGGGTCGGGATGGCCGTCTGCATCCCGAGCTACATGCTCGCCTCGAGCCTCATCGCCCAAGGCATGAACTGGATCGAGGCGGTGATGACGATTTTCTTGGGGAACATCGTCGTCCTCATTCCGATGATCCTGAACGCGCACGCCGGCACGAAGTACGGGATCCCCTTTCCCGTCTTCTGCCGCGCGTCGTTCGGCACTCAGGGGGCGCACGTGCCGGCGATTCTTCGCGGGCTTGTGGCCTGCGGCTGGTTCGGCATCCAGACCTGGATCGGCGGCTGGGCGATCTATATGGGGCTGACCGTGTTCTTCCCTGGCTGGGAGGCGCTGCCGAAGCATTTTTTCGGCATTAACTTCCCGCAGAGCGTCTGCTTCCTCGGCTTCTGGGCGCTGAACATGGCGGTCGTATTCAAAGGCATGGAGAGCATACGCAGCATCGAGGATTGGGGCGCGCCGCTGTTGATCGGGATGGGTCTGCTTCTTCTTGGTTGGGCGTACGTGAAGGCGGGGGGCTTCGGCGAAATGCTCAGCACCCCGTCGCAGTTCGCTCCCGGAGGTCCTAAGGAGGGCAAGTTCTGGGAGTTCTTCTTCCCGAGTCTGACCGGGATGGTCGGGTTTTGGGCGACGCTGTCTCTCAACATCCCGGACTTCACCCGTCACGCGAAAAGCCAGCAGGATCAGGTGCTCGGCCAAGCCTATGGGTTGCCTTCGACGATGACGTTGTACGCATTCATCGGCGTCGCCGTGACCTCGGCGACTGCGGCAATTTTCGGCGAGACGATTTGGGATCCGATCGTACTGCTTTCCAAATTCACCAACCCTTTCGTCGTGATCTTCGCGATGGCAGGCTTGACCTTGGCGACGCTGACGACGAATCTCGCGGCCAATGTCGTGGCCCCGTCGGTGGGGTTTTCCAACCTTTGGCCGAAGCGGATATCCTTCAAGATGGGCGGTCTGATCACCGGAATTATCGGCATCGTGATTCAGCCGTGGAAGCTCGTGGCCGATCCGACCGGCTACATCTTCACCTGGCTGATCGGCTACTCGGCGCTTTTGGGATCGATCGCGGGAGTGATGCTTTCGGACTACTACTGGATCCGCGGCTCGACTTTGGACTTGGACGCGCTGTTCGACCCGAAGGGGGCGTATTCCTATGTCGGCGGCTTCAACCCTATCGCGATTTTGGCGCTCGCGCTCGGCATCATCCCGTGCGTGCCCGGTTTCTTCGCGACGGTCGGCTGGGTCGAGGTGGCCCCGGTTTGGGTCACCGTGTACCACTATGCGTGGTTCGTGAGTTTTCTTGTGTCGTTTGGCGCCTACGGCGCGATGATGAAGGCGCTCGGCGAGTCGTTGACGCCGGGTCCAGTGGAGGCTTAACATGACATTCGATCTCGTAATCAAAAACGCGGACATTCAAACCGCGTCCGATCGCTTCACCGCCGACATCGGCGTGACCGGCGGGATTATCTCTGAAATCGGGCAAACCCTGGACGCCAAGGGCGCGAAGGTCCTCGACGCGACCGGACTGCGCGTCGTGCCCGGCGGCATCGACGTGCACACGCATTTGGACATGCCCTTCATGGGCGCGGTCACCGCCGACGACTTCAAGACGGGAACCGAGGGCGCGGCCGCGGGCGGCACGACCTGCCTCGTGGACTTCGCGATCCAGGCGCCCGGTGAGGCGCTGCAGACCGGGGTCGATAACTGGCATAAGAAGGCCGACGGGAAGGCGGTGATCGACTACGGCTTCCACCTCATTATCACCGACCTCCCTGAGAGCCGCGTGCCGGAGATGGACGCGATCGTGGAGCAGGGAATCCCGAGCTTTAAGCTGTTCATGGCCTACAAGGGCGCTCTCATGAGCGAGGACGACGCGATTTTCCGCGCGATGCGCCGCACGACCCATAACGGCGGCATGGTGTCCTTGCACTGCGAGAACGGCCATACCGTCGAACTGATGGTGAAAGAAGCCCTCGCCGACGGCAACACCACTCCCGAATGGCACGCGTTGACGCGTCCTCTGGCCTGCGAAGCCGAAGCCACCAACCGCGGCATCGCGCTCGCTGAGATGTCGAAGGCGCCGCTCTACGTGGTGCACTTGACCGCCGCCGAGGCGCTCGAAGCGGTGCGCCGCGGCAAGCGCGCCGGCCTGCCGATTCTGGCCGAGACCTGTCCGCAGTACCTCTATCTGTCCCACGAGGACTACCGGCGGCCGGGCTTCGAAGGCGCGAAATTCGTGATGTCGCCGCCGCTGAGGCCGAAGGGCAACGAGAAGGCTCTTTGGAAGGGTCTCAACGACGGGACGCTTTCGACGGTCGCCACCGACCATTGCTCGTTCTGCTACGAACTCCGGCCGGGAACGAAGATGGGCAAGGTTCTCGGGAAGGACGACTTCTCTAAGATCCCCAACGGCGCGCCCGGCATCGAAAACCGGATGCAGCTGATGTGGGACGCGGTCGCCAAGGGATTGATCTCCGCCGAGAAGTTCGTTGAAGTGACCGCCGCCAACCCCGCGAAGATCTTCGGACTTTACGGCAAGAAGGGCACGATCGCGGTCGGCTTCGATGCGGACATCACGATGATCGATCCGAACAAGCCGTACACGATCTCGGCGAAGACGCATCACATGAACGTCGACTACAACCCCTACGAGGGCCGAACCGTCGCGGGCACGATCAAGGAAGTGCTTCTGCGCGGGCAGCCCCTCGTCGAAAACGGCACGCTCAGTTCCAGCCTGCCGAAGGGACAATTCATCAAACGCGCGAAATACGGAGAAACACTATGGGGTCAGACCCCCGTAAAAAGTAGCGCGCTATCTTTTACGGGGGTCTGACCCCGGGGGTAATTTATGACGACAGTTATGAAAGAGAAGACGGACATCGCGGTGCTTAAGCAGTTCATCGGCGGCGAATGGGTCGAAGGGACGGGCAAGAGGACGATCGAATCGGTGAACCCGTCGGACTCGCGTCAAATCGTGGCGACCTGCAAGGGCGCGTCGAAGGCCGATGTCGAAGGTGCGTTGAGCGCCGCGCAGGCCGCGTTCAAAGGCTGGAAGGCGACTCCCGCACCGGCGCGCGCGCGCGTGCTCGACGCGGTGGTGAAGCTTGCCCGCCGGGACAAGGAACGGCTCGGCCGCATTCTCGCGCTGGAAGAGGGCAAGATCCTGCCCGAGGCGCTCGGCGAGATGGAGAAGGGCATCAACCTGCTCGAGTGGTATGCGGGCGAAGGCCTCCGGTTCATGGGCAGCACCGCCCCCTCCGAACTGCCGAAGAACCTGCTCTACACGATTCGCGAGCCGTTGGGCGTCGTGTCGATCATTACGCCGTGGAATTTCCCCTGGGCGATCCCCTGCTGGAAGATCGCCCCGGCCCTGGTCGCGGGCAATACCGTGATATTCAAGCCGGCGTCGAACACGCCCTGGCTGGCCATGGAACTCGTAAAGCTCTTCGAGGAAGCGGGACTGCCGAAAGGAGTCCTCAACTTCGTCGTCGGCGCCGGATCGGAAGTCGGCGACAGTCTCGTCGAGGACGCGCGCGTCCAGGCGGTCAGCTTCACCGGTTCCAACGAGATCGGCGTCCGCGTGCATACGCTCGCCGGCAAGCGCGGCATCAAGGTGACCTGCGAAATGGGCGGCAAGAATCCGTGCATCGTCTGGAAAGACGCGGATCAGGACCTCGCGCTCGCGGGCGTCGTGAAGGGAGCGTTCGGTTCCACCGGCCAGCGCTGCACGGCGACCAGCCGCTTGATCCTGCACGAAGACATCGCCGACGCGTTCGTCAAAAAGGTCGTCGACGCGGCGAAGGCGATGAAGATCGGCGCGGCGCTCGGCGATGGAATCGATCTCGGGCCGGCGGTTGATCGGGCCCAGCTCGAGACGGATCTCAAGTATATCCAGATCGCAAAGGACGACGGCGCGACTTTGCTGTGCGGCGGCAATCGCGTCGAAGACGGGGACTTGAAGCACGGGTTCTTCGTCGAGCCGACGGTGTTCGACCGCTGCACGCCGAAAATGCGCATCGCCCAGGAAGAGGTTTTTGGGCCGGTCCTGGCGGTGTTCCGGGTAAAATCGCTGGAACAGGCGATCGAGTACGCCAACGACACGATCTTCGGCCTGACCTGCGCGATTTACACGCAGGACATCACGACCGCGATGACTTATCTCGAAGAGGCCGAGGTCGGGATGTTCCACATCAATTCCCCGACGATCGGCGGCGAGGCTCAGGTGCCCTTCGGCGGCGTGAAGGGTTCCGGCGTCGGCGACCGGGAGATGGCCAAGGAAGGAATTCATTTCTTCTCGAAGCCCAAGACCGTGTTCCTCGACTACACGGGAAAGAAGCGCGAAAGCAACATCTATTAAGGAGAAGGACATGACTACCGCCACTGAAGAAGCCATCCAATACGCCGGCCCCGCGGCCGCCGAAGTTCTTAAGGCCCGCGAAAAACACTGTTTCCCGCTGATGTCGTACTTCAAGGAGCCGATCCTCATTGCCCGCGGCAAGATGCAGTACGTCTGGGACGATAAGGGGAACAAGTACCTCGACGCATTCGCCGGGGTCGTCACCGTCTCCGTCGGCCATTGTCACCCCGTGGTCGTCGAACGCGCGCAGAAGCAGCTTGAGAAGCTATGGCACACGACGACGCTGTTTTTGTATCCCGAGCTCCCGCGCTACGCCGAGAAAATGCTCAAGCGGGCGAAGACCGTCAACCCGGACCTCGACGCTGTGTTCTTCACGAACTCCGGCACCGAGGCGACCGAGCTCATGGCGACGCTCGCGAAGCTGCACACCGGACAGTCCGACTTCATCGGTCTGCAGCACAGCTTCCACGGCCGCACGCTGATGTCGATGTCCCTGACCGGTCAGGGCCCGTGGCGCCACTCACAGCCCTATGCCAGCGGCGTCTATCACGCCCCGGCGAACTACACCTACCGTCGCCCTGAAGGGATTTCCCCTGAGCAGTGGGCGGACATCTGCGCCGATCAGCTCCAGGGCGTGATCGATCATTCGACCTCCGGAAGGATCGCCGCATTCATCGGCGAGCCGGTGTCCGGAAACGGAGGCGTGATCGTCCCCGAGGCCAACTACTGGCCGAAGGTGTACGCCGCGGTCAAGAAGGCCGGCGGTCTGTTCGTCTCCGACGAGGTCCAGTGCGGCATGGGCCGCTTCGGCCCCGACGCGTTCTACGGCATCAAGAAGTGGGGCGTGAGGCCCGATATCGTCGACATGGCCAAGGGGATCGGCAACGGTTATCCGCTCGGCGCGGTTGTTACGACCCGCGCGATCGCCGACAGCCTGAAGGGGCGTCTGCACTTCAACACCTACGGCAACAACCCGGTGGCCTGCACGGTCGGCGAGGCGGTGCTCGACGTGATCGAGGCCGAGAAGCTCGATGAGAACGCCGCGAAAGTCGGCGGCGTGATGAAGACCAAGCTCGAAGGCCTGATGAAGAAATACGAACAGGTCGGGGACGTGCGCGGCTTCGGTCTCATGCTGGGCGTCGAACTGGTAAAAGACAAGAAATCCAAGGCCGTGAACCCCGAACTCACGGGCGCGCTGATGGAAGGCTGCAAGAAACGCGGCGTGATCATCGGCAAAGGCGGTCAGTGGGGCAACGTGCTGCGGATCAAGCCGCCGTTGTGCATCACCGAGACCGACGCCGACACGGTGGTCGGCGCGCTGGACGAAAGCCTTAAGGAAGCGGTTTAGAGCCTTAGTAACCCTCTCAACTTCTTCCGGGCGCCCCCGTCGGTCGCGGCGGGGGCGCTTTTTTGTGTGCCGAGCATGACCGACAGCTTGGAGGTGCAAGTCCTCTTCCCAGCCTGATGGAGGCGAAGGGATAGCGAAGCGCAAGGGCGTCGCCGCGAGGCGGGGTCTGAAAGAAGCGTGGAGCAAA
>Ga0210005_1000379_pt1 | contig 37512 bp, 40 predicted proteins | sample CryGey02umfilter_3_FD_183961 | JGI IMG/M metagenome (GOLD analysis project Ga0210005, IMG submission 183961) | Groundwater microbial communities from aquifer in Utah, USA - Crystal Geyser 4/9/14 0.2 um filter (SPAdes) (version 3) | ecosystem: Environmental > Aquatic > Deep subsurface >... | reverse complement strand
GCTGGTATGGATTGTTGCTTTGTTCGATGAGCACCGACAGCGCCTGTTCCAACGGCAGTCCGGCTTCCAGCAGGGTGGCAAGCTGGCGCAGCAGCAGACTTAGATCGGATAGCGCAAGCCGTTGCCGAGAGAAACCGAATGCGCTGTGCTTTTGTTTTTCGACGGTTGTTTCGACCTTCAGCACGAACAGGCCGGTGGCGCGCAATTGATTGCGCGCATTGCGTGCGGAGTCAGCTTCGACGATGCCTTCCTGCTGCTTCCCGGTGTTGTTGATGGCCTGGTAATGAAAGGCAGGCATGGCAACTAATCCCGCGTGACACGGATCACTTCTTCCAGCGAGCTGTCGCCGCTCACCACCCAGCGCATGGCATCGTCGCGCATGCTCGTCATGCCGTTCTCATCGGCATGGATGCGCAGGTCCTGGTCACTGTCGTGCGCATGCACCATGCGGCGCAAGCCGTCGTCCACGATCAGCAATTCGTAGATGCCGGTGCGTCCGCGGTAGCCGCTACCGCCGCAGGCGGCGCAGCCTTTCGGGCGGAAAAGTTGTGCCGGTTGGCCTGCCTTGGCCAACACTGCAAGTTCGTTCGCATCCGGCGGGTAGGCCTCTTTGCAGGCTGGGCACAGGCGGCGTATCAGACGCTGGGCCAGCACGCCAAGCAGGCTGGACGAGAGCAGGAAGGGCTCGACACCCATGTCGGTGAGGCGGGTAATGCTGCTGACGGTGTCGTTGGTGTGCAGGGTGGCCAGCACGAGGTGGCCGGTCAGGCTGGATTGGACGGCGATCTGTGCCGTTTCCAGATCGCGGATCTCGCCGATCATGATCACGTCCGGATCCTGGCGCAGGATGGCGCGCAGGGCGCGTGCAAAATCCATCCCGATGCGCTGATTGACCTGGGTCTGGCTGATGCCGTCGAGGTCGTACTCAACCGGGTCTTCCACGGTCATCACATTAGTCACGGTGGCATCCACGCACGACAGCGCGGCATACAGTGTGGTGGTCTTGCCGGACCCGGTGGGGCCGGTGACGAGCAGGATGCCGTGCGGCTGCGCTGTCAGCTTCTCGATGGCGCCAAGCGTGTGCGGGCTCATACCCAGTTTGGCCAGATTCAATCTGCCCGCTTCCTTGTCCAGCAGGCGCAGCACCACGCGCTCGCCATGCGCGGTCGGCAGGGTGGAGACGCGCACATCCACCGGCCGGCCGGCCAGACGCAGGGCGATCCGCCCATCCTGCGGCAGACGCTTCTCGGCGATGTCCAACTCGGCCATCACCTTGATGCGCGACACCAGGGCGGCGTGCAGCGCGCGGTGCGGCTCGACCACGTCTTTCAGCGTGCCGTCGACGCGGAAACGCACCACCGAGCGGGTCTCGAACAGTTCCATATGGATGTCCGAGGCGTTGTCGCGCACCGCCTGCGACAGCAATGCATTGATCATGCGGATGACCGGCGCATCGTTCTTTGATTCCAGAAGGTCGGTGGTTCGTGGGAGGTCGTGGATGAGTGCGGTCAGGTCCATGTCCTGCTCGGCGTCATCCACCAGATTGGCGGCAGGCCACCTCCGGTTTGACCGATATCGCGCCACTGGGGGATTACCGGGTTCTGCTGCTGGGTGAGGAGAAGGATCTTAAAATCACGCTATCCACACTGGGCGGCAAGTTGCTGTTGTCCGGCAACGGGCTGATCAAGTCCGGCGGGAAGCTGAGTTTGCAGGGGACGGCGCAGGCCACCCCTGACCAGCGGGAGAATCTGTCCGATTTGCTGCATCATATCGGGCCGGAATTGTCGCCGGGCGTGTTCGGTTTTTCCCTGTCGGCGCAGTGAGCAGGTAGTATCGCGGTCTGTGGATGTCACGAATTTGAGATAGGTGTCAGTACATGGATCATCTGCATCTGGTTATTCCGGATCTTCTGCCGCCGCGCGCGGCACCGCAAAACATCTGCCACGGATTGAAGCTGCCTTATCTGACCGCGCTGCTGGCGCGCGGACGGCAAATGGACGCGCCCGTACTTTCACTGGAAGAGATCGTGTGCGGCCGTTTCGGCGTCGATGCCGTTGCACCGGCGCGCGCCGTGGCGGACGGTCTGGCCGTGGGCGATGAATACTGGCTGTGTGCCGATCCGGTCTGGCTGCAGTTGCAGCAGTCGCAGGTGATCCTGCAGCCGGACGTGCAGTGCAATGCCGAGGAATCGGCCAGCCTGTGTGCGGACCTGAATCGTCATTTCGCGCCGGACGGCCTGACTTTTGTTGCCGCAGACCCGCAGCGCTGGTATATCCGCTCAAGCGCAGCCGGCCGTATGAGTATGACGCCGCCGCGCGCGGTGGCCGGGCGCGATGTCAAACCGCATCAGCCGCAGGGTGAGGACGCCCTGCGCTGGCAGCGACTGTCCAACGAGATCCAGATGCTGTTGCACAGTCATCCCGTCAATCAGGCGCGCGAGGAGCGTGGGCTGCACCCGATCAACAGTCTGTGGTTGTGGGGCGGCGGCAATCCGGCACCGCTGCGGGCGGAGGTGGATGTGGCCGGAGGCGACGACGGTTTGAGCGCGCTCTTTGCGCGTGCGGCAGCCGTTTCTTTTGCGGACTCGCTGGACGGGATGCTGTCCGGGAACGGGCGGAAGGGGCTTTGGGTTGCGGGCACACCGTCGGCCGCCTGGCAGCGCGCTGATCTGTATGCCTGGCGCGACGCCGTCGCGGGACTGGAACGCGAGGTGGTGCAGCCGCTGTGGCAGGCGATCAGGCAGGGCCGTTTGCGCGGCCTGACGCTGGATGTGCCATCGCAGGATGCCGCCAAACGCTTCGTGTTGTCGCGTGCGGACAGCTGGAAACTGTGGCGCAGGCGCTCGCCGTTGAAGGCTTATCTCAAGTAAAATCAAGGGCATTCATCGGGGAGATTGCTTATGACTTTCTGGCGCAATGCGGCGGATTTTTTTTGGGGCGCGGAGTCGTGGCTGCCGCTTCTGATGGTGTTGCTGATTTTTGGCTTGCTGCATGTTTTCCTGCGCGAGGACAGGGCCAGCCTGTTCAATACTATCGGGTTCTATCTGGTGTGCCTGTTCGGCCAGTTTGTCAGCGGTTTGCTGCACGCGTCGGATCTGCTGCGCGCGGCGGACATCACGCGCGAGGTGTTCGTCATCGGTGCCGGAATCGCGGTGATTCGCCTTTGGGGGCTGCTGATTTTTCGCAAAGTCATGCCCGCGCTCAAACTTTCCCTGCCGCGCATCACCGAGGATATCTTCGTCATCATTGCCTACATCGCCTGGTTCATGGTGCGTCTGCGCTATGCCGGCCTGGATTTGAGCAGCATCCTCGCCACCTCGGCAGTCATCACCGCAGTCATCGCGTTTGCCATGCAGGACACGCTGGGCAATATCCTCGGCGGTCTCGCCCTGCAACTGGATAATTCCATCGAGGTGGGCGACTGGATCAAGGTGGACGACATTTCCGGCAAGGTGGTGGATATCCGCTGGCGTTCGACGCTGGTGGAGACGCGCAACTGGGAGACCGTGGTGTTTCCCAATTCACAACTGATGAAGAACAAGTTTGTTGTGCTGGGACGGCGCACCGACCAGCCGGTGCAGTGGCGGCGCTGGGTCTGGTTCAACGTGTCGCTGGATGCGCCGCCGCCCAAGGTGATCACGGTGGTGGAGGATGTCATCCGTCATACCGACATACCCAATGTGGCGAGCAATCCGCAACCGAACTGTGTGCTGATGGACATGGATGACAAGGGCTACGCGCGTTATGCGCTGCGCTACTGGCTGACCGATTTAATGCCGGACGATCCGACCGATGGCATGATTCGCTGGCACATCATGGCCGCGCTGCAACGTGCCGGTCTCAAACTGGCCATGGATGAACGTGGCATCCATCTCACCAAGGAAAACGAAAAATACGAGGACGCGCTGCATCAGCGCGAAGTCCAGTTGCGCCTGAAGTCGCTGCGCCGGGTCGAACTATTTTCATCCATGACTGAAGCGGAACTGAAATCGTTGGCCGAACGCCTGCGCTATTCGCCTTTTGTGCGTGGCAACCTGATCACGCGCCAGGGCGACCAGCAGTCGCACGGTCTGTATATCATCATCCGGGGAGAAGCCGAGGTGTTCCTGATCTCCCCAGGCGGTGAACGACGCGTGGTCAACGTCCTCCAAAAAGGGGATTTTTTTGGCGAAATGGCGCTGTTGACCGGCGCACCTCGGCGCGCCTCGGTGCTGGCGAAAACCGATGTCGAATGTTATCGCCTGGACAAGGAGGCATTCGAGGAGATCCTGCAGGCCCGCCCAGCCATCGCCGAAGAGTTGTCGCATATTCTGGCCTTGCGCACGGCGCAACTGGACAGCACGCTGCAGGACATCAGCGCGCAAGCGCGAGCACCCGATATCGCGCAAAGCCGTAACGAGATTCTGGACACCATCCGGCGCTTCTTTTCGCTCGGTAAATAAGAAGCCAACCGGCGGCAGGCTGGATAAATACGATTCGGCCCGGTCGCCTGCCATGTTGTATCATGCCGCCCCGTGATTGACCCTTTGAGACAGCAACCATGAAACTGACTTTCCTGGATTTTGAGCAGCAGGTCGCCGAGTTGGAAAACAAGATCGAGCAATTGCGTTATGTGCAGGACGATTCCGCGCTGGATATCTCGGACGAAATCAGCCGCCTGCAAAAGAAGAGCCAGACGCTGACCAAGGACATCTACGCCAAACTGACTTCCTGGCAGATTTCCCAGGTGTCGCGACATCCTCAGCGCCCCTACACCCTGGATTACATCGAGCATCTGTTCACCGACTTTGAAGAACTGCATGGCGACCGCGCCTATGCCGACGATCCTGCCATCGTCGGTGGTCTGGCACGCTTCAACGGCCAGAGCGTGATGGTGATCGGGCACCAGAAAGGGCGCGACACCAAGGAGCGCCAGTACCGCAACTTTGGCATGCCGCGCCCGGAAGGCTACCGCAAGGCGCTGCGTCTGATGCGCCTGGCCGAGAAGTTCGGCATCCCCATCATGACTTTCATCGATACACCCGGCGCTTATCCCGGTGTCGGCGCGGAAGAGCGCGGCCAATCCGAAGCCATCGGCAGAAATCTGTATGTGATGGCTGAACTGCGCGTGCCGATGATCTGCACCATCATCGGCGAAGGCGGTTCCGGCGGCGCGCTGGCGGTTGCGGTCGGCGACGCGCTGCTGATGCTGCAGTACGCGACCTACGCGGTGATCTCGCCCGAAGGCTGCGCCTCCATCCTGTGGAAGAGCGCGAGCAAGGCGGAAGAAGCCGCCGAAACCCTGGCGATCACCGCGACCCGGTTGAAGGCGCTGGGGCTGGTGGACAAGATCGTGAGCGAGCCGCTGGGCGGCGCGCACCGCGACTATGCGGCGACCATGCAGAGCGTGAAAAAAGCCCTGGCTGACGCGCTCAAGCAGGCGCAGGCCAGGAGTACCAATGACTTGTTGCAGACCCGCTTCAACCGCATCATGGGTTATGGCAAGTTCAAGGAAGTCGAACTCCAGTAATCCGTTGCGCCGACCTGTTCGGCGCGCCGGTTTTTTTGTGTGCCCTCATTACTCTCTTCTGATCATCTGGTCGAATCAACGGCGGCACAGCTTGCCGCCTTGCCCTGCGCGGGGAAACATATCCTGCTTGGGTTGAGCGGCGGTATCGATTCTGTCGTCCTGTTGCATCTGCTGGCCACCCTCGCTCCCCGCCTCGAATTTCAGCTTTCCGCCTTGCATGTGCATCACGGCATTAGTCCTCACGCGGATGACTGGGCGCAGTTTTGCCTGGATTTATGCGCGGGGTACAACATCGTATGCAAGGTGGCGCACGTCGATATCCAACCCCTGCGCGAAAGGCTCGGCATCGAGGCCGCCGCACGTCAGCTGCGCCATGCCGCCTTTGCCGCACAGGATTGCGCTTTCATTGCGCTGGCACACCACGCCGACGACCAGGCGGAGACCTTGCTGCTGCAACTCCTGCGCGGCGCGGGCGTGCGCGGCGCAAGTGGCATGCCGGCGGCACGGCAGCAGGGCAGCCGTATCGTGATCCGCCCCTTGCTGAATGTTTCCCGCGCAGAATTGCTGGGCTACGCGCAACATCATGCGCTGCACTGGGTTGAAGACGAGAGCAACCGCGACGAAAGTTATCCCCGTAATTTCGTGCGGCATCGTGTGCTGGGGCTGTTGCAGGAAAAATTTCCGGCTTGCCGCGAAACCCTTGCGCGCAGCGCGCAGCATTTTGCCGAGGCCGCGGAGTTGCTGGATGAATTGGCCGCGCGGGATGCGGTCGATGCAATCGATCGGGAAACACTGGCGGTCGATGCATTGTCTCGCTTGAGTGTTTCCCGTGCCAAAAATATGTTGCGTTATTTTTTACACCAGTGCGGCGCGCCCATGCCGCAGGACAAACAACTGGAACAGATGTTGCGCCAATTGTGTTCGGCGCGCACTGATGCCGCTGTGTGCGTGCAATTCGGCAACTGGCAGGTACGCCGCTTTCAGGGGCGAGGGCATCTATTGCCGCTGCTGCCGTCCTTTGATCCCGCTTTGTGTCTGCCTTGGCAAGAGGAAGAGGCTTTGTTCTGGTCGCCCCTGCAAAAAGAGTTGCGATTCAGCCGGCACCAAGGGGAGGGGATCAGTCTGCGCAAATTACAGAGTGCCCGTGTCACTTTGCGCCTCCGCTGCGGCGGCGAAAGTCTGCGCCCGCATCCTCACGCCGCCCGCCGCACGCTTAAGCATTTGTTTCAGGAGTTGCATGTGCCACCCTGGCAACGCGAGCGCCTGCCGCTGTTGTATTGCGGCGAAAAGCTGGTGTGTGTGGTCGGGGTGGCGATCGCTGCAGAATTCCAGGCGCACGCGGATGAGCAATCTGTAATGGTGGCGTAAGCTTGATTGGCCTATCATTCGAAACCCAAAGGTAGGGGTTAACGCGAAAATCGTCTTTTTCATTTGCCCTTTCTCCCGCTTGCGGGGGAAAGTTGGATAGAGGGAAACGGGCAGGGCGGGTTTCATCATCAGGGGTGGTTACTCGCCATGCCTGTTAAGCGTTAAAATCGTTCCAGCAACCATCAGGGAGAAGAACATGAAAATCGTAAGCCTGTTGTGTAGTGCCTTGCTGTTCAGCTTTTCGTTTGCGGCCAATGCCGCTCCAATCATCATCAAATACAGCCACGTGGTGGCAGATACCACCCCCAAAGGCCAGGCCGCGATCAAGTTTAAGGAAGTCGCGGAGAGACTTTTGCCCGGCAAGGTTGAGGTACAGGTGTTTCCGAATAGCCAGCTGTTTGGCGACGGCAAGGAGATGGAGGCGTTGTTGCTGGGGGATGTCCAGATACTCGCTCCTTCGCTGGCCAAGTTCGGGAAATACACCAAGAAGGTGCAGATCTTCGATCTTCCCTTCCTGTTCGATGATATCGATGCCGTCGGCCGTTTCCAGAACAGCGACAAAGGGCGCGAGTTGCTGACCTCGATGTCGGACAAAGGCATCTTCGGTTTCGGATACATTCATAACGGCATGAAACAGCTTTCCGCCAACAAGCCCCTGCGCACCCCGGGTGACGCGAAAGGCCTGAAGTTCCGTATCCAGGCCTCTGATGTGCTGGAGGCGCAATTCAAGGCGGTCGATGCCAATCCGCAAAAGATCGCTTTTGCCGAGGTCTATCAGGCCCTGCAATCCGGAGTAGTGGACGGTGCCGAGAATCCATGGGCCAATATCTACACCAAGAAATTCCATGAGGTGCAGGGCTACATTACCGAGAGCAATCACGGTCTGCTGGGTTACATGGTTATTGCCAACGATCAATGGTGGAAAGGCCTGCCGGACGACGTGAAGAAAGGGCTGTCAGCAGCGATGGCAGAATCTATCGCCTACGGTAACCAGGTGGCACACCAGGAAGATGCAAATTTCCGCCAGAAAGTGATTGACGATAAGAAGGCCAAACTGGTCAAGTTGACAAATAAACAAAGAGCGCAATGGCGCGAGGCGATGAAACCGGTGTGGGCCAGGTTCGAGGCTGATATTGGCAAGGATCTGATCGACGCGGCCGTCGCGGCAAATCAGAAACCCGCGAAACAAAAAAAGACAGAAAAAAAACATTCGGACAAGAAATAAACCGGATTGGTGAGCTTGCGCCCCCGGTCATGCACGGGGGCGATTGCGGGAGGGTGCATGAAATACCTGAAACGTCTGGATGAATGGCTGATCGCCATTCTGCTTGCTGCGATGACTTTGCTGACTTTCACTCAAGTCGTCATGCGCTACGTCTTCAATTCCGGTTTCACCTGGGCGGTCGAACTGACCACCGTTCTGTTCGCCTTCATGATCTTCATCGGCATCTCCTACGGCGTGCGGGTTGGCGCGCATATCGGGGTGGACGCGCTGGTCAAACTATTCCCGCCGGGCATCCGCCGACTCGTTTCGATCCTCGCCGTGCTGTTGTGCCTGGTTTATGCCGGCATGGTGATCTATGGCTCCTGGCAATATGTGATGAAGATGAAGATGGTCGGCATTGAACTGGAAGACATGGCGATCCCGATGTGGACAGTGCGCGCCATTTTGCCGATTGGCTTTGCTTTGCTGGTATTGCGTTTCCTGCCTATCCTGTACAACTTGGCCACTGGCAAATCGGACCGGCTGCACCTGGCGGACGAGGTGGAAGAGGCTCTCAAACTAAAGGCGATGGAGGAGAACAAATGAATACCCTGTTCCTGTTCTCCTGTCTGTTCTTCTTCATGGCGATCGGCATGCCGGTCGCCATTTGTCTGGGCCTCTCCAGCCTGCTCACCATCGCTTTCTTTGCCCAGGATTCGCTGGCATCGTTGTCGATCAAATTGTACGAGACCAGCGAGCATTACACCCTGCTGGCGATCCCGTTCTTCATCCTGGCCGGGGCGCTGATGTCCACCGGCGGGGTGGCGCGGCGCATGGTCGATTTCGCCATCGCGGCGGTCGGCCATCTGCGCGGCGGTCTTGCCATCGCCTCCATCCTCGCCTGCATGCTGTTCGCGGCGGTATCCGGTTCCAGTCCGGCCACGGTGGTGGCAGTCGGCTCCATCGTCATTGCCGGCATGGTGCGCAACGGCTATCCGCAACCGTTCGCCGCCGGGGTGATCTGCAACTCCGGCACGCTGGGCATCCTGATTCCGCCGTCCATTGTGATGGTGGTGTATGCCGCCGTGACCGAGGTATCGGTCGGGCGCATGTTTATGGCGGGCGTCATCCCGGGTTTGTTACTCGGGTTGATGCTGGCAGTGGCGGTGCATTGGCGCGTGCGCAAGTTGAACATCGAACCGACGGCGCGCGCGCCATTGCGCGAAGTGTTCGGGAAGTTCCGTGAATCGTTGTGGGGCTTGGCACTGCTGGTCATCATCATGGGCGGTATCTACGGTGGCGTGTTCACACCCACCGAGGCGGCCGCCGTGTCGGCGGTGTATGCCCTGTTCGTGGCGGTGTTCATCTACCGCGACCTGAAGTTTCACAACCTGCCTAAAGTGTTCGTCGAGGCCAGCCGCACCACCGTGATGCTGATGTTCATCGTTGCCAACGCCATGCTGTTCGCCCATGTGCTGACCACCGAACGTATCCCGCAAACCATCGCCGAACATATCGTGGCTTTCGGCATGGCGCCGTGGATGTTCCTGCTGGTGGTCAACATCATCCTGCTGATGGCGGGCAACTTCATGGAGCCGACCGGCATCATCCTGATCCTCGCCCCGATCTTCTTCCCCATCGCCACCCAGCTCGGCATCGACCCGATCCATCTGGGGATCATCATGGTGGTCAACATGGAGATCGGCATGGTCACCCCGCCGGTGGGGCTGAACCTGTTTGTCACCAGCGGCATCACCAACATGAGTATCGTGCAAGTGACCCATGCCGCCTTGCCCTGGCTGCTGGTGCTGTTGACCTTCCTTGCCATGGTTACCTACATTCCGCAGATCGCCCTGTTCCTGCCTGATTTATTGTTCAACTAAACTGCTTTTGCCCGCCTTCCGGCGGACTGTTTTTTGCCTGTTCCGTCCCGCTCCGCCCTGCGACAGCACCGGCAAACCCTGCTAGAATCGCGGCCTCAGAATTTTCTGATTTAATCTCATTTTGGAGAGAAGCATGGCTGTTGAACGCACCCTTTCAATTATCAAACCCGACGCGGTGGCGAAGAACGTTATCGGCAAGATTTATTCCCGTTTCGAGACCAACGGCCTCAAGGTTATTGCAGCCCGCATGGTGCAGCTGTCGCGTGCTGAAGCCGAAGGCTTTTACGCCGTGCACAAGGCACGTCCTTTCTTCAACGATCTGGTCAGTTTCATGATTTCCGGCCCGGTGATGATCCAGGTGCTGGAAGGCGAAGGCGCAATTCTGAAGAACCGTGACCTGATGGGCGCAACCGATCCGAAGAAGGCCGATAAAGGCACCATCCGCGCCGATTTCGCCGACAGCATCGACGCGAATGCGGTGCACGGTTCCGACGCGGTTGAAACCGCAGCGGTGGAGATCGCTTACTTCTTCCCGGCACTGAACGTCTACTCTCGCTAGGCGATAGCAGATGAAGCAAAACCTCCTCGATCTTGAACCGGCCGCGATGACCGCCTGGTTTGCGGAACACGGTGAAAAGCCGTTCCGCGCCAGGCAGGTGCTGCGCTGGATATACAAGAACGGGGAGTCGGATTTCGACGCGATGAGCGATTTGGCGATCACTCTGCGCGACAAACTGAAGCAACTCGCCTGTATCCGGACGCCCAAAGTGATGGGCGAAGAGACCGCCTCCGACGGGACGCGCAAATGGCTGCTGGATGTAGGCACCGGCAATGCGGTGGAGACCGTGTTCATCCCGGAAGAGGGCAGGGGCACGCTGTGCGTTTCGACACAGGCGGGCTGCGCGCTGGATTGCGCGTTCTGTTCCACCGGCAAGCAGGGCTTCAACCGCAACCTCTCCACCGCCGAGATCATCGGCCAGGTGTGGTGGGCCAATCACGAGCTGGGAAAGAACCGCGACTCCGACACGTTACCGCTTAGCGGCCGTTTGCGGGAGGAGGCGCAGGCGGTCCTTCCCGCACCGGACGACTCCGCCGCACCGAGTCATGGCCGCCACGGCAACTGGCCGGTCACCAACGTGGTGATGATGGGCATGGGTGAGCCGCTGCTGAATTTCGACAGCACGGTGAGCGCTTTGCGCCTGATGCTGGACGATCATTGCTATGGTCTGTCGCGCCGCCGCGTGACGGTGTCGACCTCGGGCGTGGTGCCGGCGATGGACCGGCTGCGCGACGAGTGTCCGGTGGCGCTGGCGATCTCGCTGCATGCGCCGAACGATGCGCTGCGCAATGTGCTGGTGCCGATCAACCAGAAATACCCGTTGAAAGAACTGATGGCAGCCTGTCTGCGCTATCTGGAAAAAGCGCCGCGCGATTTTGTCACCTTTGAGTATGTGATGCTGGCCGGGGTGAACGACGGCCTCCAGCATGCCCGCGAGTTGGTCAATCTGGTGCATGACGTGCCGTGCAAGTTCAACCTGATTCCGTTTAATCCCTTCCCGCAGGCGCCATATCAGCGTTCGGACATGGAGACGGTAAAGCGTTTTCGCGACACCCTGATGCAGGCAAACATCGTGACCACCATCCGCAAGGTGCGCGGTGACGATATTGCCGCGGCCTGCGGACAACTGGCGGGGCAGGTGCAGGACAAGACTAAACGAACGATCAGATTGGTGGAGGTGCAGTGACAAACCCGGGAATCAAATATTCGATCATTGTATTGCTCGCACTGCTTGCCGGCTGTGCCAGTTCCGGTATATCGGACGAGCGCGCGCGCAGCATTGCGCAAATCCACACCGAACTGGCCGCCTCCTATTTTGAGCGCGGCCAGTATTCGGTCGCCTTGCAGGAATTGGGCATCGCCCTGCAGGCTGACGATTCCTATGCTCCCGCTTACAACATGCGCGGTCTGGTACGCATGACGCTGCGCGAAGACAAACAGGCGGAAGCCGATTTTCTGCGCAGTCTCAAGCTTGAACCGCGGAATGCCGGCGCACATAACAACTACGGCTGGTTCCTGTGCCAGCGCGGCCGTCCCGGGGATTCTTTGCCGCAGTTCACGGCGGCCCTGAATGACCCGCTATACAGCACGCCCGATCTGGCTTACGCCAATGCGGGGATTTGTGCGCATAAGGCGGGGGATCAAAAAACGGCGGAAGCGAATTTGCAGCGCGCGCTAATCCTTCATCCCGAAATGCCGGAGGCACTGCACGGAATGGCGGAAGTCGCGCACAGCAACGGCAATGCCGCGCTGGCAAAATCGTGGTTGTTGCGTCTGCTGAAAACCGGGCGCGAGCTTGATGCCGAACAGTTGTGGCTGGCGGTGCGTATCGAGCGACTCGTGGGGGATCGCAATTCTGCTGCCAGCTTTGCCTTGCAGTTGCGCAAACGATTTCCCGATTCTCCCCAAGCCCAACTTTTGCAGAGTAATGACCGATGAGCGAGAGCCAAACCGAACCAATGTCCGATGATGCCGCACCCTCACGCTTGAGCGTGGGTGCCACCCTGCGCGCCGCGCGGGAAGCGATGGGTTTGAGCGCGCAGGAAATTGCCGGCCGGGTCAAATTCAGTGCGCGCCAAGTCGAAGCGCTGGAAAGCGATGATGCCGCCAATCTGCCGCAGGGCACTTTTTTGCGCGGTTTCATTCGCGGCTATGCGCGGATGGTCAATCTTGACCCGGATGTTTTGTTGAACGAGACAGAAACCCACACCGAACACCACTTTAAGGTAACCGATGTGCAGGGCGGCGGAGAGCCCTTACCCACGGCCGGAGACGCAGCGCGCAAGAATCGTTTTCTGCTGCTGGGGGCATTGGTTGTGATCCTCGGATTGGTGCTGTTTTTGTTGAATAAACCGAATATTCCAGATTTTCCGATTACTTCTGTGCCGATGCCAAGCGCCGAGATACCCGCTGTGGAGGCGGCTTCGGCGGTGGCGGGGGATATCGACAGCAGTGCTGGCGAGGTGGCGCCGGCAGCCCTTCCGAAAAACCCTGCCGCCAGCCCAAAGGCGGCGGTCCCCGCTGCGCAGGAGGGTATTTTAGCCACAGCCAAACCCTCCATTTCATTGGAACAATTGATGAAACGCCCGATTCACATTGTGTACACCGACCAGGCTTGGGTGGAGATCAAGGATGTCAACGGTGAAGTACTGATCTCGCGCATCACCGATGCCGGCGGGGAGAAATGGATTGGCGGCTCCGGGCGCGAGCCTTACCAGGTTGTCCTCGGCCGGGCTGGGGCTGTGCGCCTGTATTACAAAGGGAGCGAGGTTGACCTGTCCGGATTCAAGCCGGACAGCGTTGCCCGCCTAGTATTGGAGTGAGCATGAGTTTCCCGCATCCCGCGCGCCGCGCCACGCAACAGGTACAGGTTGACCATATTCTGATCGGCAGCAACGCGCCGGTTGTCGTGCAATCGATGACCAACACCGATACCGAGGATATCACCAGCACCACCCAACAAGTGCTCGAACTGGCACAAGCCGGCTCGGAACTGGTGCGCATCACGGTGAATACTTCGGCCGCGGCAGCGGCAGTGCCGCATATCCGGCGTCGTCTGGATGCGCTGGGATGCAAAGTGCCGCTGATCGGGGATTTCCATTACAACGGCCACCGCCTGCTCACCGATTATCCGGAGTGCGCGCAGGCCCTGGCAAAGTACCGGATCAATCCGGGGAATGTGGGCAAAAATCGCAAGGGCGAGGATCAGTTTGCGATGATGATTGGCGCGGCAGTCGAGTACGGCAAGCCGGTGCGCATCGGGGTCAACTGGGGCAGTCTGGACCAGGAACTGATCGTGCGCATGATGGACCAGAATGCGCGGCTGGAGCAGCCCCGCGATGCCGGGGCGATCACCCGCGAAGCGCTGATTGTATCCGCGCTGAATTCGGCCCAGCGTGCCGAGGAATTAGGCCTGCCGCATGACCGCATCGTACTTTCCTGCAAGGTGAGCGATGTGCAGGATCTGATCGCGGTGTATGGCGAGCTCGCGCAACGCTGCGACTACGCCCTGCATCTTGGATTGACCGAGGCGGGCATGGGATCGAAAGGAATCGTGGCTTCCGCCGCCGCGCTTGCAGTGCTGTTGCAACAGGGAATCGGCGACACCATTCGCGTCTCTCTCACCCCCGCCCCCGGGGGGGCGCGAACGGAAGAAGTTTTGGTGGCGCAGGAGATTTTGCAGACCATGGGGCTACGCGCTTTCGCCCCGATGGTGACCGCCTGTCCCGGCTGCGGCCGCACCACCAGCACGGTATTCCAGGAATTGGCGCAGGACATTCAGACCTACCTGCGCGCACAAATGCCGCTGTGGCGGGCTCAATATGACGGCGTGGAGAATATGACCGTGGCGGTGATGGGCTGCATCGTCAACGGCCCGGGAGAAAGCAAACTGGCAAATATCGGTATCAGCTTGCCGGGTACCGGCGAGTCGCCTGCGGCCCCTGTGTATGTGGATGGAGAAAAAACGGTGACTCTGCGCGGCGAGCATATTGCGCGCGAATTCCAGCACATCGTGGATGCTTATGTGGCCGATAAATACGCGCCGAAAGAAAGTCCCGGCTGAAATTCATCGCCGGATGAATTCTCTGTATTGCAAAAAAACCCCGTCAAAGCGGGGTTTTTTTGGCGGGCGGCGCGACAGACCTATTTGAGCTTTTCAATTCCCAGCATCTTCATGATGCTGCCCTCATAAAATGGCTCGGAGCCCCCTTTTTTCATCTTCCGAATGAAATATTTCTCGAATGCCACCTTGGCCAGATGAACCCATTTCCCCTCGGAGAACCAGTTGACATTGCGCGGCGGGATTTGTGGAATCGCCACAAACGCCACACCGCTTTCGCCGAAATCAGCCAGGCAAACTGCATTCCAGGTGGCTTCCTGATTGGCGGTCTGGCCGGTGAGGTCGGCGTGAATGTTGTGCACGGTGGCGGTCACCATCGATTCGATCATGTAACCGGTCTTGGGGGTGCCGACCGGTACCGGGGTGGCCTCGACCGGGGGGATCGCGACACATACGCCGATGGCAAAAATATTCTTGTATTTTTGGTTGCGCTGATGCTTGTCAACCGTGACGAAGCCGCGCGCCTGAACCAGCCCTTCGATGCCGAATACCGCATCAATTCCCTTGAAGGAGGGCAGCATCATGCTGTAGTTGAACGGCAACTCGTGTTTTTTCTTTTCCTGGCCAAGCTCGTCGTATTCGGTAACGTGCATCTTGCCGTCCTCGACCTTGGTCACCTTCGCATTGCAGATCCACTTGATATGTTTGTCGCGCATAGCCGACTCCAGAATACCCTTTGAATCGCCCACGCCGCCCAGTCCCAGATGGCCGATATAAGGCTCCGAAGTCACAAAGGTCATCGGCACCTTGTCGCGGATCTTGCGTCTGCGCAAATCGGTTTCCATGATGAAGGCATATTCGTAGGCCGGGCCAAAACAGGAGGCGCCTTGTACCGCGCCAACCACGATAGGTCCGGGGTTCCGGCAAAAATGTTCCCATTCGTCATGCGACTTCATTGCATGATCGAGGGTGCATACCGAATGGGTGAAGCCGCCGTGCGGCCCCAACCCTTCGACTTCATCAAAGGCCAGTTTTGGACCGGTGGCAATTACCAGATAATCGTAATCAAGGCGCGCACCATCGCCCAATTCAAGCCGGTTCTGCTCGGGATGGACGCGTTTGACCCCGCTTGAATTAAAATGAATCCCCTTGCGCTCGAGATAGCTGCGCATCGGAAATTCGACGTGTTTGCGCTCGCGCCATTTGACCGCAGCCCACGGATTGGAAGGCGTGAACTGGAAAGTTTCGCGGTCGGAAACAATCGTCACTTTGTGTTGCTTGTCCAATTTTTCCCGCATTTCATAAGCGGCCGGCATGCCGCCGACACCGGCTCCCATAATCACCACGTGCGCCATAATTTCCCTTTTTTTCACATAAATATTGACGGGTTGTCCGAACCTCGTACGGGGAGCATTAGGCGCAATCTTCCGCCATGCTGTCTATAACCACATTGGTTGAATCGGATAACCCGTGCGGGTTATTTTGGAGGATAGTTGTCGTCGCCGTGTTCTTTTGCAAACAGCACAGCCGCCTTGACGCGGGAAGACAGGTTGAGTTTATTTAGAATATGTCTGACGTGTTGTTTGACCGTGTCATAGCTGATATGCAGTGAAAGCGCGATGCCTTTATTGCTTTCGCCGCGGGATAAGAGTTGCAGAATCTCGCGTTCGCGCTCGGTTAGCAACTTGAGGGAGTTCTTTGCTTCTTGTTCGGGCGAATCGCCTTTGAGCAGCTCGATCATTTTTACGGTCATCGACGGGGCCACTACCAACTCTCCGGCGGCAACCCGCTTGATGGCTTCAACCACTTCTTCCGGCGCCATGTCTTTGAGCAGATAACCGCGCACCCCGGCACGGATGGCCTTGCTTAGATCCGATTCGGAATCGCTCATGGTTAGTATCAGGGCGGGCAGGTTGCATCCCTCTTTGCGCAATTCCTCGATCATCGTGATGCCGTCCATCGGCTGCATGCGCAGATCAACAATCAGTAGATCCGGCTTTTTTTTAATCAGTAGCCGCAACTCTTCCAGCGAACCCACTGCACCCAGCACGTCCATGTCGTAGCAATGGGAAAGCAGCTCGCTCAATCCGCTGCGGCACAGACTCTGGTCATCAATCATGGCTACTTTAAGCTTTTCAGTCATGCAACTTTCTCCAGTCAGATCCCGGTTCCGGGAAATACAATTGTACGCAGGTGCCCAATCCTTCGTTGCTTTCCACCCGGATATCGCCCCCGATGTTTTGCGCCCGCTCGCGCATGATGGTAATGCCGTAGTGTCCTTCAACCGGAGCGAAGGTGCCCACCCCGTTGTCTTCGACGCTGAAGATAAAATAACCGCACTGATAATCGACAACCAGTCTGGCGTGGCTGGCGTTCGAGTGTTTGGCAATATTGGAAAGCGCTTCGCGCACAATGTTATACACCTGAATCTCATATTCCAGCGGCAGATCCAGATCGGCGACATTGATTGAAGATTCGAGAACAATATCCTGCTTCGCGCGGAATTCCGTGACCAAGGTCTGCAATGCCTTGAGTAATCCTGCCGGATCCATTTCGCTGCGGAAATCGGTAATCAGGGCGCGCACGGCTTTTTGGCTGATTTCCAGCGCGTTATCCAGTTCGCCGGAGTATTTTTTGATCATTAGCTCATTCTTGTTGCGCACGGCGGCTTCCAGCAGCCGGGTGCTCATGCGCGCGAAATTCAGGGTCTGCGCGAGGGAATCGTGGATCTCATTGGCAATGGTTTGCCGTTCCTGCAGCAACTCCGCGCGCTTTGCCTCGCGGTTTAGTTTTACATACTCGATCAGTGAATTGAGAATCTCGGCAAATACGGCAGTCAGGCGCGCGGTTTTGCCGGAAGATGATTTTGGCGTGTCGAAAAACAAGGTAAATACCCCGAGCAAAACCCCCGGAGAATTGGCGCTTTCCAGAGGAATAGACAGGGCGGCGCGGCATTGTTCGCTCTTCCCCGCATCTTCCCGTGCGGAGCAAGTTTCGATATCGGTTGCACACAAGCCGCGTCGAAAAGCATCCCGGTCACAGTTTTCGCAGGAGAGTTTGGCAATAGATTCCGGCCCGATTTCATCAATCCCCAGCCCCACCGCGCTGATGACTTGCAGGGTTTGCTCGTCCGGCAATAGCATGCGCACCACGCCCGCGGAGGCCTGGGTTAAATTGAGGGCAGATTCCAGATAGCTGGTCAGCAGCTTCTGGTAGTCGTTGGTGCGGGGTGTTAGAAATTGTTCTTCGACGCAAGCATCCACGCCGCCATTTGAATCCGGCGGGGTGAATTCGGGGGGGCGTGTCCAGAAGAACTCCGCCGACCTGTTTTTTTTCAGTTTCTTACGCATTCTCCTCCGGCATTTTTTCCCCTGATCAAGGTTTCCAGAGGCCTGTCGAGTTGGATGCTCGGCTATTCGTGGCAAGGTTAGATTGCTAGGTTATGATGCTTTGCTTTCAATTTCAACCTAAACGACAGTATGGACAAATTTAATCTGCCGTTCCCTTTGATGTTTTTTGTCCGCATAGCCTTGATGGGGGCGGTCCCACTACCCAATGTAGCTATAGACATATCCCGCCTTATTTTTGCCTAATAGGAAAAAAATTCACAGCGCCAACAGGGTATGAAAATCTGCATCGTTTCCGATAGTCATGACCGCTCCGATGCATTGGCAGCGGCGATTTCCGGTGCCCGCACAGCCGGTGCGCAAGTCGTCATTCATTGCGGCGACCTGATTGGCGCCAATACCCTGCGCGCCTCGCTTAAGCTTGGCCTGCCCATCCATGCCGTTCACGGCAACAATCTGGGCGACATCCCCGCGCTGTACCGGATGATGGCCGGCAATCCGGGAATATTTACCTATCACGGCGAAGAGGCAGTGCTTGAACTGGCTGGGCGCAAAATTTACGTCACCCACATGCCGCATCATGGTCATGCTTTCGCCTGCACCGGTGATTATGACTTGGTCTGCCACGGCCACAGCCATACCGCGCATGTAGGCAAGCAGAAGCACGTCAGGGACGGCGAATCCTGGCTGGTCAATCCGGGTTCGGTGGCGGGCATTGACGCCCCCGGCGTAAAAGCCGTCCCAAGCTGGGTTTTGGCTGATTTGTCCACCATGACTTTTAACATACGCACACTAACAACCTGTCGGACTTAAAGGAAATCGGCTGCAAATCCGGCTTGGCGGCGGCGTCAGCCGCCTCATTTCACGCCGCACCGGCCTTCCCGGAACCGGACAAGGCGCGAAAACTGAATGACTTCGCGGCGAAGTGATGGGGCTATAATCCGCACTACTCGAACCAAACAGCAAGGAGGGACCATGCAACACCTTAATCCAAAAGAAGCGTTTGATTTCCTGCAAGCGAACCCTGAAGCGGTGTTCATCGACGTGCGCAGCGAGATGGAGTACATGTTCGTCGGTCACCCGCGCGGCTCTATCCTGATCCCTTGGGTGGACGGTCCGGACTGGGAGATCAACCCGCTGTTCGTTGCCCATGTGCGCAAGGCCGCCAGCGTCAACCGGCCCGTCGTGCTGATCTGCCGTTCCGGTCGCCGTTCTGCTGATGCCGGTCTGGCGCTTGAGGATGCCGGAATCAAAGATGTTTACAATGTGGAACACGGGTTTGAGGGCGACCTCGACGACACTCATCACCGCAACTCCTACAACGGTTGGCGCTTTGATGGGTTGCCGTGGGCACAGACCTGATGCGGCTCGCGGGCATCGAACTGCAGCTTGGTATCTACCCGTGCGGGTTGGATTTCTGTGCCTTGCGCAACCGGGACGACTGCTTTGCGCACGATTATCAAACTCCTTTGATGATTTAAACCATGCAGTCCGGCCCGCGTGAAATCGTTACCCCGTTCCGTCCCATCCCGCTCGAGGTCCCGCAAGGGCTCAAACCCAACGAGTTCTTCAACAGTACCGAGAATCTCAACGACCTGGTCAACAACAACGGTCTGCTGGTGAATGCCGAGAACCTGCTGCTGTATCGCAAGGCGCTGGGGCACAGCACCGAGTTCGATTGTTCAATTCTCTACAACACGTCCAAGACCATCCTCAACCCGCTCGGGCGCCCGGTGCGGCGCACTCAGGTGTCGGACAATGTGAAACATGTGTGGAATCGGATGAATCAGATCATTATCGATTACATGCTGGAACAGTATCCGGACCCGGACCAGGCGCTGATTCTGGCGGGTGAGGCGAGCCTGGATGCGACCTGGCCCCTGACGTCGCCCGGTGTGCCCAGCATCCGTATGTTGCACAATCATTTCGTGGTCTTTCCGAAAACCGGCTTGGCCAGCGCACAGCAGGCTGACCCCAACAATCCGAATCTGACCGATGGCGGGCAGCACAGCCTGTTTCAGGCCTATATGCGTGACGTGTACCGCGCGTTCTTCGAACAAGCATTGCGCCTGAAGATACTCAAGCCGGCAAGCGAATCCGATGCGCGTATCGCCCTCACCGGCTATCCACAGGGGTTGCCCAGCTGGGAAGTGCAGGGCGGGGCGGCTGCGCTGAAAGATGTGCACTTCTGGCGTGAATATGACGAGGTGCTGAAAGGCTTCATCGATTTCTACCGCACCTTCTTCGCGCAAGTCTCCACCCACAATGCGCCGATGCTGCCGGATGTGTATTTTTCCGAGCAGGTCGAAAACGTGCTGCTGTTCAACAACGATTTCATGAAGACAGCGAAGAAGGTGCGCGACCACTGCATCGTGGATGCGAAGTATGCCAACGCCATCCGCTGGCAGCCCGCGTTCAAGCAGCTCATCTATCGCAACGATGCGGGTAAGCTGATCGTGACCATCAGCCAGAACTCGATCGGCAACGCGATCACCGAGCTGCTTGGTGTGGTGGTGAAGCGCATTCCCGATGCGGAGGCGTATTCCCGGCAAGAGCCTGCCTTGCTCCGAAGATTGCTTGAGGTGCGCCGTCGCCTGATCGAAGCCGATCTGGGCGAGGGAATCGCAACCTCAGGCTGGGGTAACGCGGGGTAACCAAACTCAAAGCTGTTTGCTGACCTGCATGATGCCGGCATCTTCTGCCGCAGGTTTGATGGTGAACCCCATGCGGTTCATCAACTTCAGCATGTTGTGGTTGTGACTCAATACTTCCCCCTCGATCACCTCCAGACCTTTGGTGCGTGCCGCTTCCATCAGGGAGATCATCAAGCGCTGCCCGAGACCTTTGCCGGCGATGTTGTTGGCAACGACGAGGGCGAATTCGCAGCTCAATCCATCCGGATTAATGGCGTAACGCGCGACCCCGAGCTCGGTTTCGGGGGATTGGCCCCGTGTCACCGCAAGCAGCGCCATTTCGCGGCTGTAGTCGATCTGCGTCAGCCGTGCCAGCATCTCCTCGGTCAATTCCTGCACGCTGTTCATGAAGCGGAAATACTTCGATTCGTCGGAAAGATCGTGCACGAAACGTTTGACCAGATCGGCATCTTCCGGACGGATGGGGCGAATCACAATATCTGTCCCATCTGCCAATTGCCACTGGCTCACCAGATGGGTGGGGTAAGGATAGATCGCCATGTGCGAATAACGGTCGGAGCCTTGTTGGTGATACTCCACCACCACCCGCGCGTCTGCGGCCAGCGCCCCCTGTTCGTCCAGGATCAGCGGATTGATATCCATTTCCTTCAGCAACGGCAGCTCGCATACCATTTCCGAAACGCGCAGCAGAACATCTTCAAGCGCCCCCATATCGGCCGGTGCCATGTTGCGGAAGTTGCCCAGCATGCGGGCGATGCGCGTGCCCTGGATCAGTTCGCGCGCGAGAAAACTGTTGAGGGGGGGAAGGGCGACCGCGCGGTCACCCATGATCTCGACCGACGTTCCGCCCGCGCCAAAGGTAATGACCGGACCGAACACGGGATCGGTGGTGACGCCGATCATCAGTTCGCGCCCGTTCGCCTTGACGATCATCGGCTCGATTGAGATTCCTTCCACCCGGGCATTGGGGCGATAGTGCTGCACGCTGTCGATGATGTGCTGGTAGGCGGCGCGCACCTCATGCGCATTGCGCAGATTGAGCATCACGCCGCCTGCATCGCTTTTGTGGGTGATGTCGGGCGAGTTGATCTTCATCGCCACCGGGAAACCCAGTTGCTGCGCGATCAGCAGGGCTTCGTTCGGTGAATGGGCGATCATGGTGCGCGCCACCGGAATGTTGAAGGCGGCAAGCAATGCCTTGGATTCCATCTCGGACAATATCTTACGATGATCCTGCATCGCGCCTTCAATGATCAGGCGCGCGCTTTCCACATCTGGTTCGTCATGGTGCGAGAACGGACCGGGCATTTGCATCAGCAACTTCTGGTTGCGGTAGTAGGCGGACAGATGGGAAAACACTTCGACCGCTGGTTCCGGGGTGCGGAAGTGGGGACGATGCGCCTTGGCGAAGGCCTCGCGCGCTTCCGCCACCTGGGTTTCACCCATCCAGCAGGTCAGCAACGGTTTGCTGTAGTGGTTGGCCAGTTCGATTAGCGCCTGCGCCGATTCCAGCGGTTTTGTCATTGCCTGCGGTGTAAGGATAGCCAGCACGCCGTCCACATTCTCGTCATCCAGACAGGCTTTGACGGCATGGTGATAGCGGTCCGCCTGGGCATCACCGATGATGTCCACCGGATTGCCGTGCGGCCAGTTGGGCGGCAGGTGTTGGTTCAGATATTCGATGGTGGTGTCCGAAAGGCTGGCCATCGACAATCCCAGATCGGCGGCACGGTCGGTCGCCATCACGCCGGGGCCGCCGCCATTGGTGACGATCGCCAGCCGGTTGCCGACCGGGCGAAAGCCGCATGACAACGCCTTGGCGGCAGTGAACAACTGGGTCACGGTCTGCACCCGCACCACCCCGACCCGGCTGACCGCGGCATCGAACACATCATCCGCACCAACCAGTGAAGCGGTGTGCGACATCGCCGCTTTAGAGCCTGCCGCATGACGTCCAACCTTGACCAGGATCACCGGTTTAATCCGGGCGGCAGCACGCAGGGCGCTCATAAAGCTGCGCGCATTGCGGATGCCTTCGATGTACATCAGAATGCTATGGGTGAGCGGATCGGATACCAGATAGTCGAGTATCTCGCCAAAGTCGACATCAGTCGAGGAGCCCAGCGATACCACGCTCGAAAAACCGACATCGTTGCGCTGTGCCCAGTCCAGAATGGCGGTGCACAGCGCGCCCGATTGGGAGACGAATGCGATGCCTCCCCGGTTGGCGCCGCCTTTGTTGAATGTCGCATTCAAGCCGATCGAGGGGCGCATGATGCCGAGGCAGTTGGGGCCGATCAGTCGAATCCTGAAGCGTCGCGCGACTTCCAGCAACTGCTTCTCCAGGGCTGCACCGGCGGGGCCCGCCTCGCCAAATCCGGCGGTGATAATGATCGCCGCCTTGACCCCATGCAACCCGCATTCTTCCAGGATGCCAGGCACGCTCTGCGGCGGCGTGGCGATCACCACCAGTTCTACAGGCTCAATGATTTCGGTGATTGAGGCATACGCACGCTGTCCCTGCACTTCGCTGTTCTTTGCGTTAACCGGGTAAAGCTTTCCCTTGAAGCCGCCTTGCAGCATGTTCTGGAAAACAATTTGTCCCACTGAATCGGGCCGGTCGCTGGCGCCAAAAACGGCTACGGATTGCGGGGCAAAGAGCGGATTAAGGTAATGTTTTCCCATGAGTCATAACCATGAAGTTGGATGGATTTGTATGCCCAGCTATGATAGCACCGGAGTACACCTATAATTTAATGGAGTCACCGTGCAAACAGCCTATATCAGCCATCCGTTATGTCTGAAACATGACATGGGCACCCATCATCCGGAATGTCCGGCGCGCCTTCACGCGATCGAGGATCAGCTGATCGCTTCAGGCTTGTTCGGCTACCTGCAACATCACCAGGCGCCGGAAGCAAGCCGCGAACAATTGCTCCGGGTGCATACGGCAGATTATCTGGATCGCATTATTGCTGCCGCGCCGCAGCAGGGGTTGGTGGCGCTGGACGGGGATACATTGATGAACCCGTTTAGCTATCCTGCCGCGCTGCGGGCTGCCGGTGCCGTGGTGATGGGGGTCGACCTGGTGCTGGCGGGGGAGGTGGAGAATGCCTTCTGCAACATCCGGCCGCCGGGCCATCATGCTGAACGGTCCAAGGCGATGGGTTTTTGCATCTTCAATAACGTTGCGGTCGGTGCGGCGCACGCGCTGGCAGTGCGCGGGCTAGATCGTGTCGCAATCGTCGATTTCGACGTGCACCACGGCAACGGCACCGAAGATATCTTTGCCGCCGACCCGCGCGTCATACTCTGCTCTACATTCCAGCATCCGTTTTATCCCTATAGCGGGGCGGAAAGCACCAGCGCCAATCTTGTCAACGTCCCCCTGAAAGCGGGTTCCGGTGGAGTGGAATTCAGAGTGGCAGTGACCGAACACTGGATGCCGGCGCTGGAAAAGTTCAAACCGGAGCTGGTAATGATCTCGGCAGGCTTCGACGCCCACCGCGAAGACGACATGTCATCATTGGCTTTGCTTGAAGCCGATTATGCATGGGTGACGGCGCGGATCAAGGAGATGGCGAGCCGCCATGCGAACCGGCGTATCGTCTCTGTTCTCGAGGGAGGCTATGAACTGCATGCGCTTGGCAGAAGCGCAACCGCGCATATCAAAGAATTAAGCGGACTCTAAAAGTCCGCTCGTATCAAATTGCGCATTGGTGAATTTGTTAATTTGGCTTCGACATGACCTTCGCTTCGCGAATGTCAGTCTTCGCCGAAAGCAGACAACCAAATCTTATTTGGCTACCTGCTTTTCACGGATTTCGTCGAGGGTTTTGCAGTCGATGCACAAGGTCGCGGTGGGGCGTGCTTCCAGGCGATTCAAGCCAATCTCCACGCCGCAGTTGTCGCAGTAGCCATAATCGTTGGCATCAATCCGTGCCACCATCTTGTCGATGTTCTTGATGAGCTTGCGTTCGCGGTCGCGATTGCGCAACTCAAGACTCATGTCCGATTCCTGCGTGGCCCGGTCATTGGGATCGGCGAACACAGTAGCCTCGTCCTGCATGGTGTGCACAGTGCGGTCGATATCCTGGCCCAGACCTTCCTTGATTCCGATAAGAATGGCACGGAAATGAGCCAGTTGCTTCGGGCTCATGTAAGCCTCGCCTTTTTTGGCCTTGTACGGGACGGTTGTTTTGTTCGCTTGCACGGGCATGGGGCTAATCTCCAAAAATGACTTTAAATTTTAAGCGCGCTTTAATACCAGAAAGGATTTTTTCTGGCAACCGGTAAATTGGCAGAATTTTTCGCTAAATTAGTTCAATCCCTTGTTTTTTAAGCATATCAATCAGGGAGATCAAGGGTAATCCAATCAACGCATTGGGGTCGCTACTGTCGATTCTTTCGATTAAGGCGATGCCCAATCCTTCGGCTTTGGCGCTGCCGGCGCAATGATAAGGTTGTTCCTTGTGCAGGTAGCGCTCGATTTGCGCATCGTCGAGCGGGCGGAACCTGACCCGGGTTTCCACGACTTCCGACTGGATCTGGTCGCTGGCCGCATCAAGCAGACTTAATGCGGTATGGAAGACGACTGTATTGCCGCGCATGGCACGGAGTTGACGCACGGCATTGTCGTGGTTCATCGGCTTGCCCAGTTGCTCGCCGTGCAACAGCGCAACCTGGTCCGAACCGATGATTAGGGCCCGGGGAAAACACGGGGCGACTGCGCGCGCCTTCAGTTCGGCGAGGCGCAATGAGGTTTGTTGCGCGTTTTCACCGGCGAGCGGAGATTCATCGACATCCGGTGCGCTGGTCAGAAAGGGAATTTGCAGGGTGGCGAGCAACTGGCTTCTGTATATTGAAGTGGAGGCCAGAATAATTTGTTTGCGGTTCAAGAGGTTCCTTGTTGCTTGGCTTTGACAGGGGGGGGGCGAATATATATCATGCGCGCCTCATGTTTGCACGGCCTTTGATCGATGGCGCGGATTTTGCCTTGAATGGCAAGGAGTTACGCGGAGAAGTGGCGCTTGATACCCTGCCCAGGCTGAGTGACCGGCTGGCGGAATCGGGCGGTTACGTCGCGTTTTATTTGCGCGGTCATCAAATGTTTGATCGCCTGTTGCTCGAAATTGAGTTGACTGGCAAATGCCGTTTGCGGTGCCAGCGCTGTCTGGGTGAGATGGATTACCCGATCGCCATGACATCATCCCTGCGGCTCGTGTCCGCTACGGAGATTGATGCGGCCGATACGGATGACGAGACGGAGTGTATCGAAGCGGCACCCGGGATGGATGTGTTATCGCTGGTCGAGGATGAGCTGCTCCTGGGATTGCCGTATGCCCCCAGCCATACCGTTGGCAAATGTGCGGAGCAGTTGAATGTATCAAAGCAATCGTCCAGTCCGTTTGCGGTGCTGGCAGTTCTTAACCACAAGCAATAGATTTTTTCGAGGAGTTATCATGGCAGTTCAGCAAAATAAAAAATCCCCCTCCAAGCGCGGTATGCATCGTGCGCATGACTTTCTGACTAGCCCGGCGCTGGCGGTGGAACCATCCACTGGCGAGCCGCACCTGCGTCACCATATCAGCCCCAGCGGCTACTACCGCGGCAAGAAAGTCGTCAACACCAAGGGCGAGTAAGCCCTGTTGCGCGAATTCCAGACCGCTAGTCGCCGGATTGGACTGCGGTTAATCGTGACTTTTCCCTTTCCGAGGAACGCCAAGTGGATGTAATCATAGCCATTGACGCCATGGGTGGCGACCATGGCGTGTGTATCACTGTACCGGCCGTCATCTCTTATCTGAAAAAACATCCCGCCGACAAAGTTATTCTGGTCGGTTTGGAGGAGCAGATCAGGAAAGAACTGCAAGCCATCGGTGCTGCGGAAAATTATCCCGGTCTGACGATTCATCCGGCGGCACAAATCGTCGCGATGGACGAGTCGCCCCAGCTCGCGTTGCGTGGCAAGAAAGATTCTTCCATGCGCGTGGCGATAAACCTGGTCAAAAAAGGTGACGCAGCCGCTTGTGTCAGCGCCGGCAACACCGGGGCGCTGATGGCCACTGCACGCTACGTTCTCAAGACCCTGACCGGGATAGATCGTCCCGCCATTGCCTCTTTCCTGCCCACCCGCAAGGGCCAGGTGTGTATGCTTGATCTGGGAGCCAATGTAAACTGCACGGCTGAACATTTGTTGCAGTTTGCGATCATGGGCAGCACGCTGGTGGCGGCGCTTGAACGTCGCGAAAATCCCAGTGTCGGGCTGCTTAATATCGGCAGTGAAGAGATCAAGGGGAGTGAGGTAGTCAAGCAGGCGGGCGAGTTGCTCCAGAACAGCAATTTGAATTTTTATGGAAATGTCGAGGGTAATGACATTTTCAACGGCGTTACCGATGTGGTGGTGTGCGACGGTTTTGTCGGCAACGTGGCGCTAAAAACGGCCGAAGGCGTGGCAAAAATGATGGGTGGTTTCCTCAAGGAAGGTTTTAGCCGCAATGTTTTTAGCAAAATCGCGGCACTGGTGGCTTTGCCCGTGCTTAAAGCATTCAAGAACAGACTGGATCATCGGCGTTACAATGGCGCCAGTTTCCTCGGGCTGAAAGGGATCGTCGTCAAGAGCCACGGCTCCGCTGATGCGTTTGCTTTCGAGTGTGCCATCGAGCGCGCCGCCGAAGAAGCGCGCGGCGGAATGCTGGCGCATATCAGCGAGCAAGTCGAAATTTGGCACAATGCGCGTCAATCCAGTTAGGAGAGCATTTTGATCTACTCCAGAATTACCGGCACAGGAAGCTATCTACCTGAAAAGACGCTGACCAATTTCGATCTGGAAAAGCTGGTTGAAACCTCGCATGACTGGATCATGACCCGCAGCGGGATTGCCGAACGCCATATTGCTGCCGACAGTGAAATGGCCAGCGATTTGGCATTTCATGCCAGCCTCAAGGCAATTGAGGCTGCCGCTATCAACCCGCAAGAGGTTGATCTCATCATCGTTGCCACGACTTCACCCGATATGCCTTTCCCCAGCACCGCCTGCATTCTGCAGGACAAACTCGGGATCAAAAGCGGCGGCGCCGCTTTTGACATACAGGCCGTGTGCGGCGGTTTTGTTTACGCTTTGAATATCGCCGACATGTATATACGCAGCGGTCAGGCTCGAACCGCATTGGTGGTGGGAGCCGAAGTTTTATCGCGCATGGTGGATTGGCGGGACCGCACGACCTGTGTGTTGTTCGGGGATGGGGCGGGAGCGGTGATTTTGCGCGCATCGGAGCAACCAGGCGTCATCGCGGCCAAGTTGCACGCAGATGGCTCATATCGCAATATGCTCAAGGCAAGCCCGACTATCGAGATGGATGGGAAAGGCGTATTTAAGTTTGCAGTCAATGCCTTATCTGATGTTGTTGAGGAATTACTTGCAAGTCAGAATTTACAGGGATCGGACATCGACTGGCTGGTTCCGCACCAAGCTAATATCCGTATCATTGAGGCAACCGCAAAAAAACTGGGGCTAGGCATGAATAACGTGGTGGTTACCGTTGCGGGCCACGGCAATACGTCGTCTGCCTCAATTCCGTTGGCGCTGGATACGGCGGTGCGCGACGGGCGCATCAAGCCGGGCCAGAAAGTACTGATTGAAGCTATCGGCGGCGGTTTCACCTGGGGCGCCGCCCTGATTAACTGGTAGGTTCAAAAATGACTCAATTTGCTTTTGTCTTTCCGGGGCAGGGTTCGCAGTCACGCGGCATGATGGATGGATATACCGAATTTGCCGCAGTACGCGACACCTTTAATGAAGCCTCTGCGGTGCTGGGGCAGGATTTGTGGCAACTGGCCAATGCCGGCACCGAGGCCGATCTCAATTCAACAGTGAACACCCAGCCGTTGATGTTGACCGCCGGCGTGGCGGTGTATCGTGCCTGGCTTGGGCAAAACGGTCCCAAGCCGGCGATGATGGCGGGACACAGTCTGGGCGAATACACTGCGCTGGTTGCCGCCGGCGCCTTGGATTTTGCCGATGCCTTGCCGCTGGTGCGCTATCGCGCGCGGTGCATGCAGGAGGCGGTTCCGGAAGGCAAAGGCGGCATTGCGGCGATCCTCGGACTGGATGACGAAGTGGTGCGCGAGGTATGCGGCGAAGGTGCCCAAGACGAAGTGCTGGAGGCGGTAAATTACAACTCGCCGGGGCAGGTGGTGATTGCCGGTGACCGGACTGCGGTGGAGCGTGGTATGGCTATTGCTAAAGCACGGGGCGCCAAGCGCGCGCTGATGCTGCCGATGAGCGTGCCCTCCCATTGCAGCCTGCTCCGGGGTGCGGCAGAAAAGTTGCGTGCTTATCTGGAAAACGTAACGGTGCAAGATGCCGCTATTCCGGTGGTGCATAACGCCGACGTGCAAGCGTATCAAAATGCGGATGCAATCAAGGATGCACTGGTGCGCCAGCTGTTTTCGCCCGTGCGCTGGGTTGAAACTATCCGGTTTTTCGGAAGTGCGGGAATGACACACAATGTCGAATGTGCCCCCGGCAAAGTGTTGGCGGGTTTGAACAAACGCATTGACACCAATCAGCAAGCCCTGGCACTGAATGACGCGGCGGCGCTGAAAGCCGCGCTGGCCACACTGGCACAAGGAGAAGAGCAAGCATGACATTGCAGGGGAAAATTGCACTGATTACCGGCGCTTCGCGTGGTATCGGCCAAGCCATCGCGCTTGAACTGGGCCGGCAGGGCGCGACGGTGATCGGCACCGCCACCACTGAAAAAGGCGCTCAGGCGATCGGCGATTATTTGCAGGCGGCTGGTATCACCGGGCAGGGTGCGGCGCTGGATGTCAATGATCCGGCGCAAATCGAAAGTGTGCTGGCGGCGATTCGCGCCCAGTTCGGTGAAGTCGCCATCCTGGTCAATAATGCCGGGATCACCAAAGACAATCTGCTCGCGCGCATGAGCGATGATGAATGGGATGAGGTGCTGGCGACCAATCTCAAATCGGTTTTCCGCCTTTCCCGTGCTGTATTGCGCGGCATGATGAAGGCCAGAAATGGTCGCATTATCAATATTTCCTCGGTGGTTGGTAGCATGGGCAACCCAGGGCAAGCCAACTATGCGGCTTCCAAGGCGGGCATGGCGGGATTCTCCAAGTCCTTGGCGCAGGAGATTGGCAGCCGCAACATCACGGTGAATTGCGTTGCCCCCGGATTCATCGACACGGACATGACACTGGCCCTGGGCGAAGAACAGCGGGCTAAACTGATTGAGCATGTGCCACTAAAAAGGCTGGGATCCCCCGCCGATGTGGCCGCCGCTGTGTCGTTTCTGGCTGGCCCAGGTGCCGCCTATATCACGGGGGCAACCCTGCCCGTAAATGGCGGCATGTACATGGAGTAGGGGAGTTTGGAAATCGGTGTGAGTTTGGTAGAATGCGCGCGCTTTAATGAATTAACTTTTAACTTTAAGGGAGTAATGCAATGTCCAACAACGAACAACGCGTCAAAAAAATCGTGGCGGAACAACTCGGTGTCAACGAGGCTGAAGTCAAGAACGAATCCTCGTTCGTGAATGATCTCGGTGCCGATTCGCTGGATACAGTCGAACTGGTGATGGCGCTGGAAGAGGAATTTGGCGTGGAAATTCCGGATGAGGACGCGGAAAAGATCACCACCGTCCAGCTCGCCCTGGATTACGTAAACGCGCATTCGAAGTAATTTTTCCGTCTTCCTGTTTTAAAGATTGGAGTCCAGTTTGACTAAACGCAGAGTGGTGGTGACCGGTTTGGGTGCTGTAACACCGGTCGGTGTCGGAGTTGAGGCAACGTGGCGAAACATCGTCGCCGGCAAATCAGGCATCGGGCGAATCACCCGCTTTGATCCGTCGGCTTTTGCCTGCCAGGTCGCGGGCGAGGTCAAGGATTTTGACGTAACCCAATACATTCCGGCCAAGGATGCGCGGCGCATGGACCGCTTCGTCCATCTCGGGCTGGCTGCCGGGATTGAGGCCTTCAAGGACTCCGGACTGGAAATCAACGAGACTAACGCCGAACGTATTGGTGTCTGTATCGGCTCCGGCATCGGTGGTTTGCCAACAATCGAAGAAACCCAAACCGACTATCTGGCAGGAGGTCCACGCAAGATTTCTCCGTTCTTCATCGCCGGCACTATCATCAACATGATTTCCGGCAACCTGTCCATTCTGTACGGTTTGAAAGGCCCGAATTTTGCGGTGGTCTCGGCATGCAGCACCGGCACCCATAGCATCGGCGAGGCCATGCGCATGATCCAATACGGCGATGCTGATGCGATGGTGGCGGGCGGGGCTGAATCGACGGTGTGTTCCCTCGCCGTCGGCGGTTTTTCTTCCTCGCGCGCACTATCCACCCGCAATGACGATCCTGCCACCGCCAGCCGGCCATGGGATAAGGACCGCGACGGTTTTGTCCTGGGCGAAGGCGCCGGGGTGCTGGTGCTGGAAGAGTACGAACATGCCAAGGCGCGCGGCGCGAAGATCTATGCCGAATTGGTGGGTTACGGCCTGAGCGCCGATGCCTACCACATCACCGCCCCCAGCATGGATGGACCCAAGCGCAGCATGGTTAACGCGATGCGCGATGCGGGAATCTCTCCGGCGGATGTTCAATACATCAATGCGCACGGCACCTCCACGCCGCTGGGTGACAAAAACGAAAATGATGCGATCAAGGCGGCCTTTGGCGATGACGCCAAGAATCTGGTGGTAAATTCGACCAAGTCGATGATTGGCCACCTGCTCGGCGGTGCCGGGGGGGTCGAATCACTGTTCTGCGTGCTTGCCCTGCATCATCAAATCTCGCCGCCCACCATCAATATCTTCAATCAGGATCCGGAATGCGATCTGGATTACTGCGCCAATACGGCACGCAAGATGAAAATTGATGTCGCCATGAACAACAACTTCGGCTTTGGCGGGACCAACGGCACGCTGGTGTTCCGCAAGATCTGATTCAGACCGCGATGCTCGTCAACGGACTGCCGAGCGACTGCATTTCCGCAGACGACCGCGGTTTGTCCTACGGTGACGGTGTGTTTCGCACACTCCGATTGCGCAAGGGCCGGCCGCATCAATGGTCCTTGCACTTTGCCAAGCTGCACCATGACTGTCTTGCCATGGGGCTGGATTGTCCCGCTGCCGATCTTCTTCTGCATGAACTCAGGCAACTCTCCGCGACCCGACCCGCAGCAGTGGCAAAGATCATCATCACGCGCGGCCGGGGTGAGCGCGGGTATGCCAAGCCAGCATCGGGCAAGCATACTCGGATCGTTGCTATCCAGCCGGAACCGGAATTCTCCGTCAATAAATATCAAGACGGGATCGAAACCGCCGTTTGCCGCATAAAACTGGGGCACCAGCCCGCTTTGGCGGGAATCAAACACCTCAACCGCCTCGAAAATGTGATTGCCGCCAGCGAATGCCGAGATGCCGGGTTGACTGAGGGTTTTCTGGAAGACGGGCAAGGGAGACTGATAGGCGGCACCCGTTCCAATTTATTCATGGTGCAAAATGGCGCGCTATTCACCCCCGACCTTGCCTATTGCGGTGTCGCCGGTGTGCAGCGCCAACGGGTGATGGCCTATGCCGGGGAGCGGGGCTTGAAATGCAGTGTGACCAACCTGTCTGTTGCCGACCTGCAAGCCGCAGATGAAATATTTTTGGTCAACAGCGTATTCGGATTATGGCCGGTACGTAAATTTCCCGGATATTTGCGCACCGAGTTTCCGCTGTCCAATCGTATTAGGAATTATCTTGAAGAAGATGAAACCCGGTCTTAAATTAGTCATCGGCATTGTTCTTGGGTTGATCGTATTGCTTGGCATCGTTCTGGATTTCACTTTTTCGCCGTTGCCGTTGAAACAAACCCCATTGAGCTTTTCGCTCCAACCCGGGAGCAGCCTGAAAAGTGGCGCCGCACAAATGCGGCAAGCCGGAGTGCTGGAAGACGTGGCGTCATTTGTCCTGATGGCCAGGCTGCTCGGCAAGACACGGCAGATAAAATTTGGCAACTATCAGCTGGAAAAGCCGCTTTCCCGTTTTGAATTATTGCGGATAGTCACCTCCGGCCGATCGGAACAAAGTCAAATCACCTTGGTCGAGGGAGCCACTTTTGCAGAATTCAGAACGCGATTAAACGCCCACCCTGATTTGCGTCACGATAGCGCCTCCCTGTCGGCGAAAGAAATTCTGCAACGCATCGGTGCCGACGAGTCATCTGCGGAAGGTTTGTTTTTTCCGGACACTTATAATTTCTCCAGCGGGAGCAGCGACTTGCGCCTGCTGCAGCGCGCCCACGAATTAATGCGGCAACACCTTGCTTGTGTTTGGGAGAAGCGCGTGCCTGACTTGCCTTTGGTTACACCCTATCAGGCACTGGTTCTGGCTTCGATCGTGGAAAAGGAAACCGGACGAGAGGATGACCGGCAGATGATTGCCGCCGTTTTTATCAATCGTTTGGAATTGGGGATGCGCCTGCAAACCGACCCCTCGGTGATTTACGGACTGGGAGAGAAATTTGACGGCAACTTGCGCCGCCGCGACCTGCTCGCCGATACCCCGTACAATACCTACACCCGCAGCGGGTTGCCGCCCACGCCGATCTCCTTTCCGGGATTGGCTTCATTGCAGGCGGTAACCCATCCCGCTACAAGCAAGGCTTTGTATTTTGTGGCCAGGGGCGATGGCAGCTCCCATTTTTCCAGCTCATTAAAAGAGCACAACCAGGCCGTCAGGCGATACCAACTGAAATGACCAGGGCGAAATTTATTACCTTTGAAGGCGTGGATGGTGCGGGCAAGAGCACGCACCTGGCGTGGTTCACCGAGACACTGCGCCAGCGTGGGATTGATGTTTTGCTGACCCGTGAGCCGGGCGGCACCCCATTGGGGGAAAGTTTGCGGCGAATTTTGCTGCACGAAGCGATGCACCCTGAAACCGAGGCGATGTTGATGTTCGCCGCACGGCGGGAACATCTGGAACAGATTATTCTTCCTGCCCTGGAGTGCGGCACCTGGGTCATCTCCGACCGTTTCAGTGATGCCAGCTTCGCTTATCAGGGCGGGGGCAGGGGAGTGCCAGTCGCCAAACTGGAACAACTGGAAAAGTGGGTGCAGGGCGAATTGCAGCCCGATTTGACCCTGTTGTTTGATATTCCAATCGAAGTTGCCCGTGAGCGCTTGGCGAATAATTCCAGTCTCGACCGGTTTGAGCAGGAGCAGGCGGAATTTTTTCAGCGCGTGCGCCAAGCTTACTTGCAACGTGCCGCCAAAATGCCGCAACGATTTGCCATCATTCACGCCGAAAAGACTTTGGAAGATGTGAAAAAAGAACTTTCATTGATTGTTGCAAATATATGATATGAATGGATTATATCCATGGCAGCATACAACTTGGCAAACCTTGCAAGAACTGCGCAATCGGTTGCCGAATGGATTGCTGCTAAAAGGCGCACAAGGCATCGGCAAACTGGATTTGGCGATGAACTTCGCCCGGTCCTTGCTCTGCGAGCACCCGCGCAGCGAGGGACATGCCTGCCTGGCATGCAGTTCCTGTCATTGGTTCGAGCAAGGCAGTCATCCCGATTTTCGCCTGATTCAGCCCGGGATATTGAATGGTGCGGACGAGAGTGAAGCCCGATCAGGGGGAAAAAAACCATCGCGGGAAATTTCAGTCGAGCAAATTCGCGACTTGGCCCAATTTGCCAATTTGTCTTCCCATTGCGGCCGCTACCGCATCGTCCTGATCCACCCGGCCGAGACCATGAACACCAATGCGGTCAATTCCCTGCTTAAAACGCTGGAGGAACCAACCGCCAATCTGCTGTTCCTGCTGGTTGCCCACAAACCCCAGCTTCTTTTACCCACGATTTTGAGCCGTTGTCTAAGTTTCGGTATCCCGACACCCGCTCCGGCGGATGGTATCGCTTGGCTATCCGATCAAGGGGTAAAAAGCCCAGGCCGGGCACTGGCGCAAACCGGGTATGCGCCCTTGCAGGCGTTGCAATGGGCAGAATCGGGTGAGGGCGCCGACGAGCGCAGGATCCTGCTGGAAAATATGCGCCAACCCGCCCATCTTGACCCCTTGTCGCTGGCCGATACCTTGCAACGTAGCATTCCGGTGCACGTCATTCATTGCCTGCAACAATGGTGTCATGATCTTGCCAGCGCGAAATTGGCCGGTCAGGTGCGTTATTTTCCGGATGAATCTGCCGCAATACACCAGCTCGTTTCATCTATTTCGGCAAACAATCTGTTGAAATATCAAAAAGATTTGCTCGCAGCGCGACGGGCGGCCAACCATCCATTGAACCAGAAACTCTTTTTGGAATCCCTTTTGCTGTCATACCGCCAACTCTTTACGGATTGAGCGCCATGTTCATTGATTCCCACTGTCACCTCAATTTTCCAGAGCTCAAGGAAGACATCGATTCCGTTCTATCGGCGATGCGCGAAAACCAGGTGTCGCATGCACTTTGCGTTTCCGTGGACCTGCCTAGCTCGGTCCAGGCAATTGAATTGGCAGAGAAATACGGTAATTTATTGGCGTCCGTCGGGGTTCATCCCGATTATGAAATCAATGTCGAACCTACCCAGTTCGAATTAACTCAACGCGCGCAACATCCCAAGGTGGTCGCCATCGGGGAAACCGGGCTGGATTATTTCCGCCTGACCGGGGAGCTTGAATGGCAGCGTGTGCGCTTTCGCCGTCATATACAAGCTGCAATCGCCTGCAACAAGCCGTTGATTATCCATACTCGTCAGGCAGCGGCCGATACCTTGCGCATCATGCGTGAGGAACATGCCGAGCGTATCGGGGGAGTGATGCACTGTTTTACCGAAAGCCTGGAGGTTGCCTATGAGGCGATTGACTTGGGCTTTCTTATTTCATTCTCTGGTATTCTGACTTTCAAAAATGCCGCCTCTATCAGGGAAGTGGCTCGACAGATTCCACTGGATCGGATATTGATCGAAACCGATTCGCCATACCTGGCACCGGTTCCTTTTCGCGGCAAGACCAATCAGCCTGCCTATGTAAAGCACGTTGCCGAAACCATCGCGCAGGTGCGGAATCTGGAGGTGGCTGAAGTCGGCAGAGCCACCACCGAGAATTTTATCCGTTTATTTAGGCCGCCATTTTAACGTTTTAAATGGTCAAGTTTTGGGAGTTAAGTACAATGACGCGCCTACCAATTTGTCGCATAATGTATATTATGTCAAATATAAGGCAGGTTCTGATGAGGCTAAAACAGCGATTTCTGAAGTTTCTTGTGGCGCTCATTCCAGAATCTGGTCTCTGCTTGACTGTTCCTTAAATTGACCAGATGACGACATAAAAGCCTGATTGTCTCCGCATCAACGCCTGCCTCGAGCAGGCGTTTTTTTTCCATTGCGATTAGCCTATACCGCTTTCGTCTCTGTGTAGCATCAATCTTTCTGATGTTACGTATATGCCAATAATGGTTCAAGAGATAATGAGCCCAGTTTGGGTAACGGTAAAACATCCTGGCGGCGCTCGCCGTCTGCAATATCTAGTTGTTGGGGCATTGCGTTGCGCGCTTACTAAATATTGAAACAACATTCGTGTCCTCAAGCTCGTTGTTGGGCTTGGTCATTTCGACAGAACGCTTAATCAGGTCTCCGAATGACCCGGGAATCTGCTCCCCCTCCACAAGGCTGGCAATCTCGTCCTTGATGTATTTTGGCGTCTGTCCGATGGCGTGAGCCATTCTTTCTGGACGCACCAGCCCGTCGATCATCTCTTCCGTGTTTCGTTGTTGTTCATCCATGGCGTCGCGCTCTGTTGTGTGGTGCGTCGATTGTATTTCAGAACAGGGCATTGCAGATGCTTGTATTTGCGGGCGTATTGGGCTGTTTTGAACAGCTGCTTGTATTACCTGCCACTTTATCCGCGAAAAGTGCAATTCCTGATAATAAGAGTTATCAGGAATGCTGTTTGAGTGTGGTTCGGCAATCTTGGCTGCTGAAAGGCTGTTTGCTGAGGTTGCAGGAGGTCGTGGATCTCCACAAACCAAAGAGACGCGACACCGGTGCGCAGGGCATGACTGTCAGTCGCATAATCTGCCTTATGGTCGGGTAGCGGCTATAGCGCCTCGCTATCTGCCCGCCAGAAAGCGGACATCAGTGGCGAATTGAGTCAGGTGAGAGCGACCGTCTCCAATGGTTAAGGGTTGTCGGATGTCAGCCCCTACGCGCCGCACGAACGCGTGCAGCCGCCCGTTCCGGGCTGACGTCGGACAACCGCTCCAAGGAGGAAACCGCGTGGGGTGCCGCTGCACTCAGATCAGCGTGCAGGCTATGGGGATTTGATGGGTTCTCTTTCGACCTGCCGGGTCGATAGGGCTTGTCGTCGAGCGTAAGGTTTCAATCAAGTCGTCGATTCCGTTATCGTTTGGACAACCGCCTGCGTCGCTAACAGGCGTTAAAGCATCAGTACTGGCCCGCCAGGCAAAGCAGCGTCTTGCCGGCACGCGCCGACAAGACTTGGACGGACGGTAAAACGGAACGATGCTCATGGCGGTCCCCGCAGACGAGGCGGCGCGCGTATCGGCAGGATGCGCGGCAGCGTCTCGATGATGTGCATCGGCGCACCGCAGTGCGGACAGACGAAGGTCGGTTGTGCCGCTTCGTTCGGCGCATCGATCACTTCGGACTCCACCGGCACGACGTGCAGCAGTTCGCGTGCCCGCGCCAGGTTCTCGCGCCGCCCGCCATTGGCGATCAACCCATAGTGGCGGATGCGATGGAAGCCGGTGGGCAGCACATGCAACAGGAAGCGCCGCATGAACTCGCCAGTGCCGAGTGTCATCGTCTTGTGTTTCGTGTTCCCCTTGGCGCGGTAGTCCTTCCATTTAAAAGTCACCCCATGCGCGTCCATCCTGACGAGT
>Ga0210005_1000377_pt1 | contig 37581 bp, 36 predicted proteins | sample CryGey02umfilter_3_FD_183961 | JGI IMG/M metagenome (GOLD analysis project Ga0210005, IMG submission 183961) | Groundwater microbial communities from aquifer in Utah, USA - Crystal Geyser 4/9/14 0.2 um filter (SPAdes) (version 3) | ecosystem: Environmental > Aquatic > Deep subsurface >... | reverse complement strand
GGGTTCTGACTCCAAAATTTACACTCACTGGTCAAAATGGAAATAAGACAATGTCTTTCGTACCACTATCTCGGAAGAATAATTAACACGGAACTAACCTCTCCAGCGGCCGCTTCGGGTTAGCAAGGGGCGGTCGAGCCTCATCGAACTCGCGGCTTTGAACGACCGCAGTTGAATCTGGAACAGTCATTCACATTGATCGACTCAACATCAATTTAAGCAAACCGCCACCGTCTCTTATGGCAGAGGAGCCGTCGTTCAACCCAGCAGATTCGCCACCGTTAGCATCATCAGAATGATCAACTGGAACACCAGCGTGCGCCAGACCAGGCCGACGGCGCTTTGCAGATGGTCGATATCGACGGCGTCGCCGCTGCCCAGTTCGGGGCGATAGACAGGCTGGTCATCGAGTACCAGCGTTTCACCCAGTTTGACCCCGAGTGCACCGGCACCGCTGGCCAGCAGGATACCCTCGTCCGGCACCGGCCATTCCGCCGCCTGCGTGCGCCAGCAAAAAATCGTGTCCTCGAAATTGCCGACGATGGCGAAACTGGCCGCGGTCAGGCGCAACGGCAACCATTCCAGCACACGCCAGACTTGCCGCGCGAAAGTGCCAAACTCTTTCGTTTCTTCACCTTCTCCGCACCACTGAACGGCGATAAAGGCGGCCAGCCGGTACAGCACGGCACCGAGCGGCCCCATGCCGAGCAGCATGAAGATGACGAACCAGACGATGACGCCGAACACATGGCGGTGCGAGGCGAGCAGCGCCTGTTCGATGGTGTAGCGCGCGACTTCTTGCGGGTTCAGATCCTTGCAGGATTTGCCGGTCCATTCGTCCAGCAGTTCGCGCGCGAGGGTTAAATCGTTGTCGCGCAACGCCTGGTGAATATCGGTGAAGTAATGGCTGAACTGGCGAAAGCCCATTGAGAGGTAAAGCACCAGCACGCTGAACGCCCAGGCGAACACCGAGTGCTTGGCCAGCAGCATGGCATAGAGCAGCCACACCAGCGCCAGCGGCGGCAGCACGGCGAGCGGCCAGGCGATGCGCCCATGCGAACGTTCGCCCGCGTCGAAACGCTCCCGGAAGAATTTGACATAGGCCAGCACCCATTCGTACAGGAACTGGCGCGAAGACAGCGGAACAACTTGTTCCAGCAGCAGGGCGGCGATCAGGGCGAGCAAGCTCATGGCGGCAACGGTGTGGCATCAGTTTCAATGGCGGAAAGATACCACAATCGACCGCCCGCGAAATTCACGAACGGGCAAGGAACTCGTTTTTACGCGGAGACGCGGGGCAAGACAACTCGCAAGCCGGACCGCATCTGTGACACGGTACGGCGGATTTTGTGGGTCGGGTTTCAACCCGACTGTGCACCCTGATCTCAGCACTGTCTATCGGACTGAAGTCCGACCCACATTGGCTCCGCCGCCCCGCATCGGTCTGCTACGCGATCATCCCCGCCGCCACGGTGTTGTTCGTCGCCTCGTCGATGACGATGAAGCTGCCGGTGGCGCGGTCGGTGGCGTAGCTGTCAAACACCAGCGGCAGCTGGGTCTTGATCGCCACGCGCGCGATGTCGTTCATCTGCAACTGCTCCACCGCATGCTGCTCCAGCGTGTTGACATCGACCCGGTAGTCGAGGCGCGAGAACAGGCACTTTGCCGTGCGCGTGGTGTGCTTGACCAGATACTTGCGCTGTTTGTCCAGCGGCGACTCGGCCAGCCAGCACAGGGTGGCCTCAAACTCCTTCTCCACCTTGGGCGGCTGATTGCTTGATTTAACCAGCATGTCGCCGCGCGAGATATCGATCTCGTCGGCCAGCCGCAGGGTGACGGACTGCGGCGCATAGGCCGTGAGCAGGCCGCCGTCATAGGTGAATATTTCCTTGACGGTGGTGGTGCGTCCCGACGGCAACACGGTGACTGCGTCGCCCACCGACACTTCGCCCGCCTCGATGCGCCCGGCGAACCCGCGGAAATCGTGATATTCGTCGGTCTGCGGGCGGCACACCCATTGCACCGGAAAGCGGAAGTCGCTGGTGTTCACGTCGTGCTCGATCTCGACGTTCTCCAGCAATTCAAGCAAGGCCGGGCCCTGGTACCAGCCCAACCGGTCGCCGCGCTCAACCACCATATCTCCGTTGAGGGCGGACATCGGGATGCAATGCACGTCGTGCAGACCGAGCTGGGCGGCAAAAGCCTTGTAGTCGGCGACGATCTCGTCGAAGCGTGCCCGCGAATAATCGACCATGTCCATTTTGTTCACCGCCAGCACCACGTGCGGCACGCCGAGCAGACTGGCGATATAGCTGTGGCGGCGGGTCTGGACCAGGACACCTTTACGCGCATCGATGAGAATGACGACCAGATTGGCGGTGCTCGCCGCCGTCACCATGTTGCGCGTGTATTGCTCGTGCCCCGGCGTGTCGCCGATGATGAACTTGCGCTTGGGCGTGGCAAAGTAACGATAAGCCACGTCGATGGTGATGCCCTGCTCGCGCTCGGCTTGCAGGCCGTCGGTCAACAGCGACAGATCGACCGCCGCCATGCCGCGCTTCTCGCTGGTTTTCGATATCGCCGCGAACTGATCCTCGAAGATCGATTTCGAGTCGTGCAGCAAACGGCCGATCAGCGTGCTCTTGCCGTCATCGACCGAGCCGGCGGTGATGAAACGTAATAGTTGTGTGGTGGTGTTCATATTTAATTCCTCAAATTTTCCAGCTCCGTCATCCCGGCGCAGGCCGGGATCCAGTCAGAAGAGAGATTCCCGCAACGCGGGACAACACTCAAAGGCATATTCAATAAGATCGCTGGATCCCGGCCTGCGCCGGGATGACGGTCTAGAAGTACCCTTCCTTCTTGCGCAACTCCATCGACGCATCCGAAGTCTGATCATCCATGCGCGTCGCGCCGCGTTCGGTGATGCGCGTGGTCGCGGTCTCGGCGATGATCTCGTCCACCGTGCGCGCGGTGGATTCCACCGGCGCGGTACAGGTCATGTCGCCCACGGTGCGGAAGCGCACCGACACCACTTCCACTTTTTCGCCCGCCTTCGGCTGCACCAGATGCGACACCGGGATCACGTTGCCGCCGCGCCGGATCACTTCGCGATCATGCGCGAAATAGATGCTCGGAATGTGCAGCCGCTCGCGCCCGATGTATTGCCAGATGTCGGTCTCGGTCCAGTTGCTGATCGGGAACACGCGAATGTTCTCGCCGGCATGCACGCGGGTGTTGTAGATGTCCCACAATTCCGGGCGCTGGTTCTTCGGGTCCCATTGGCCAAACTCGTCGCGGAAGGAGAAGATGCGCTCCTTGGCGCGCGCCTTTTCCTCGTCGCGCCGCGCCCCGCCCAGACAGGCGTCAAAGCCGAACTCGGTGATGGTCTCGAGCAGGGTCACCGACTGGTACGGGTTGCGCGGTTTGCTTTCGTCCTTGATCACGATCGTGCCGCGCCTGATCGAGTCTTCCAGCGAGCGCACGATCAGCCGCTCGCCCAGATCGGCCGCCAGCTTGTCACGCGTGGCGATCACCTCCGGAAAGTTGTGCTCGGTGTCGATGTGCACCAGCGGAAATGGAAACTTCGCCGGGCGAAATGCCTTCTCCGCCAGGCGCAGCATGACGATGGAATCCTTGCCGCCGGAGAACAGCAGCGCCGGATTTTTACATTCCGCCGCGACCTCGCGCATGATGTGGATGGATTCGCTTTCCAGCGTGTCCAGATGGGATAAGGTTTTTATGCTCATGTTGTGATCGAATAGTTTCATTTCGTTTCAAGCCCCCGCTTCACGCCGGAACCTCCTGTTTGAATTTGGCGCGGGCGGCGATTTCGAATACCCGCTCGCGGCTCGCCTGCAAGGAAGTTTTGCTCGCCGCCTGCACGCCGCTGCCGTGTGCCACTTTCGGCCCTTTGATGACATGCAGGCCGCACTCCTTGCTGGCAGGATCTTCCCACCACCATCTGCCGGCGCGAATGTCCTCGCCCGGCGTGATGGAGCGGGTGCACGGCGCGCAGCCGATGCTGGGATAGAACTGGTCGTGCAGCTTGTTGTACGGCACATCGTTCTGGCGGATGTAGGCCCATACATCGTTGTTCGACCAGTCCAGCAGCGGGTTGATTTTTTGCAGGCCGTTGTCGCTGTCGAAAGACGACACTTCCAGCGTGCCGCGCGTCACCGCCTGGTCGCGGCGCATGCCGGTGATCCACGCGACCTTGCCTTTCAGGGCGCGGCGCAACGGTTCCACCTTGCGCACGAAGCAGCAGCGCTTGCGATTCTCGACGCTGTCGTAAAAGCCGTTAATGCCGTGCTGCGCAACGTATTCCTCGACCAGTTTGCTGTCCGGGAAATACACCTGCAACGGCAGCGCGTAACGTTCGCCGACGGCCTGGATCAGGTCGTAGGTCTCTTTCGGCAGACGGCCGGTATCCAAGCTGAACATGCCGATGTCCGGCTGATATTTGGCGATCAGGTCGGTCAGCACCATGTCTTCAGCGCCGAGGCTGTTGGCAAACACGACCGGCGCAAATTCGCGCGCGGCCTGTTGCAATACGACCAATGTGGCGGCAATCTTTTGATTCAGGTCGGTGTTCATTTTGGCAATGCCTCCTTCAAGTCCAGTTGTCCATTTTTCCCGGTGGCGAATTCCGCCACCCTGATCGTCCATGCATCCACTTTGGCGCTGGCGGCGGTCACTCCCTCCACGTCAACCTCGTCTGCCGTCGCCGCGTCGAGCGCGGCGTGCACGAACTCGGCCGCAATCTCTTCCGGCGCCAGCAGGTTGAGTTGCTTGGCCAGTTGGGCCAGATCGTCCTGCCGCGCGCCACCGAGCAACTGCGCCACACCGGAACCAAGCAGGCGCAGGATTGATTCGTTGCACTGCGCCGCTTCGGCATATTTGCGCTGAAACACCAGCGCGTTGCGGTATTCGCGTTCGTGCGCCGCCTCGAAGAAGTTGGCCCCGATCAGCACCTGCGACGCGCCCGCGCATTCGCCGCCGCCCAGATTCAGCACGCGGAAGTCGGTCTTGTCGCCGAAATCCTGCATCACGCTATGCAACTGTTCCGCCTGCACTTCAGCCAGGTCGGCCAGCAGCGCCTTGAAAAAACCCGGCTCCTGGCGCCGCGCCCAGATGAAGAAATCCGCCTCGCCGCTGTCCAGGTGCGCCTGCTGCACGCGTTCGATTGCGGTCTTGATCCGCGCCGCCGGCAAAGTCGGCCCTTTCAGCGCCAGCGCGCCGCCCGCCGTGCCGCGACCGGCAAAATACATCTGGTAATGCGGCACCAGTTTGCCGTGCAGACGTTTGGCCTCACCGTAGATGCCGATGTCGCCGGTCTCCGGTTGCGCGCAACCGTTGTGGCACCCCGACACGCGGATGTGCAGATCGGCGCGTCCGCCCGACAACAGCGGCGCAACCACCGTGCTGCTGGTGATGCCGAGGCGGCAAGTCGAGGTGCCGGGGCAAGCCACCACGTTGTCGCCGGTTTTCGGCTCGGCCAAACCCAGCGCGGCAATACCGCCGCGCAAGGCGGCAATCTTGTCCTGTGCCACGTTCAGCACGGTGAAGTTCTGATCCTGGCTGGTACGAATCTCGTTCAGCCCCAGCTCGTCCAGCAATGCCGCCAGCCCGCGCAATTGTGCAGCCGTGACATCCCCGATCGGCAAGGCAACCGGAAACACGAACAGGCCGTGCTGGTGCTGGGCGAACAGCTTGCGCGGCGCACCCTGGCCGGGAGCGACTCCTTCGCCCGGCGTGCGCCACTCGCCCTGTGGATACGGTTGGCCGGACAGCGCCGCCTTGGTGCGCGCGAATTCCTCGCGGTACTTTTCGACAAAACCTTCCGCGCCAAAACGCTCGACCAGAAACTTGATGCGCGACTTCGCCCGCTTGGTGCGGTCGGAGTATTTGTTGTGCAGCACCACCAGTGCCTCCAGCGCAAATATCAGCTCGGATTCCGGGATGAATTCATCGACCACGATGGATTCAATCGGTTTGTGCCCCAGGCCGCCGCCGGAGCGGATACGGAAACCGTTCTGTCCGTCTTTTTCCGTGGCGATCACGCCGCAGTCGTGGAACAGGGTTTGCGCGCAATCGGCCTCGCAGCCGGAAAACGCAAACTTGAACTTGCGCGGCATCTGCTGGTTGAGCGGATTGCGCAGGAAATGCACGGTCGCGCCATCCAGATGGGTGTTGATGTCCACCCGCTCTTTCGGGCAGACGCCGGCCAACGGGCAGGCGGTGATGTTGCGGATGGTGTTGCCGCACGCCTCGCGCGTGGTCACGCCTACCGCGGCCAGCCGGCGCATCGCTTGCGGCGTGCGGTCCAGTGGGATGTAGTGGATCTGGATGTCCTGGCGCGTGGTCAAATGCGCGATGCCGTGCTGCGAATAGTCCGCCGTGATGTCGCCGATGGCGCGCAATTGCGCGGGATTCAGGCGGCCGCCGGGAATCTTGATGCGCAGCATGTTGACCCCCTGCTGGCGCTGGCCGTACACGCCCTGCTGCAGGCGGATCGCGGTGAAGCGGTCGGGATCGATGTCGCCCGCGTTGAAACTGGCGATTGCCTGCTCGAAGCGGTCGATTTCTTCCAGATCGGTCAGGTTGCGGTTGTTCAGGCTCATGATTATTTCCTTTCATCCAAGTTCATTTGTAAGTCGGGTTTTAACCCGACATGTCGGGCTGAAGCCCGACCTACGCTCTCTTTAAATTCAATTCAAAACCAGGCGCGTGCCGATGATCAGCAGCATCACCGCCAGTAGCGGGCGCAAAACCTTTTCCGGGACTTTCGCGGCAAGGTGGCTGCCAATATAGATGCCCGGCAGCGAGCCCAGCAACAGACTGCCGAGCAACACCAGATCCACGGTGCCCAGTGTCATGTGGCCCAGACCGGCCACCGCGGTCAGCGGCACCGCATGCGCGATGTCGGTGCCCACCACCTTGGCCGTGCCCAGGCGCGGGTAAAGAAACAGCAGCGCCACCGTGCCCAGCACACCGGCACCGATGGACGAGATGGTCACCAGCACACCGACGATGGCGCCGGTGATGATCGTGGCTGCGGGCAGATGCCGATGGTGCAGTTCAAACAGGGTGCCGTCGTCGCGCTGCGCAATCTTTTTGATCCAATCCTTGAACAGCAGCGCGGCGGCGGTCAGCAGCAGGGCGACACTCAGGACACCGGTCATCAGGCCGCTCAATGCCTGCTCGTCCAGCGCCAGATATTTGAACAGGGCGATGGTGAACAGGGCGGCGGGCAGGCTGCCCAAACTCAACAGCTTGACCACTTTCCAGTCCACCGTGCCGTTGCGGCTGTGCACCCAGCCGCCGAGCGACTTGGTAATCGAGGCGTAAAGCAGGTCGGTGCCGACGGCGGTCGCCGGCGAGATGCCGAAGAACAGCACCAGCAGCGGCGTCATCAGCGAGCCGCCGCCGACACCGGTCACCCCGACGATCAACCCGACCACAAAGCCGGAAACGGTATAAAGCCAATCCATGGTTACCTCACTTCACTTGAATGTGGCGCATTCTAGGTGGGCAGCTTTATATTACTAAATACTTTTATGTTAGTATTTTATAACCTAATGACATAAACAAAACGACGCCATGAACCTGCAGCAATTGAAATACCTGAACGAGATCGTGCGCCGCGACCTGAACATCTCCGATGCCGCCGCCGCGCTTTACACCTCGCAGCCCGGCATCAGCAAACAGGTCAAGCTGCTGGAGGAAGAACTCGGCATCGACATTTTTGTGCGCAACGGCAAGCGCATCGTCGCCCTCACCGAGCCGGGCCGTGCGGTGCTGGATATCGCCCGGCGCGTGCTGCGCGAAACCGACAACCTGAAACAGGTCGGGCAGGAATTCAGCCGGCAGGACCGCGGCTCGCTCACCATCGCCACCACCCACACCCAGGCGCGCTATGCCCTGCCGCAAGTCATCAAGGCATTCACCTTGAGCTACCCGGAAGTCAAACTAGGCCTGCATCAGGGCAGCCCGACCCAGATCGCCGAGATGGTATTGAGCGGCGAAGCGGACATCGGCATCGCCACCGAGAGCATCGCGCTGTACGACGAGCTGGTCACCCTGCCCTGCTATGAATGGCACCACTGCGTGGTGGTGCCGCCCAAACATCCGCTGCTGCTGGAGAAACGGCTGACCCTGAAGACACTGGCGCAATATCCGCTCATCACCTACGACTTCGCTTTCACCGGACGCAACAAGATCAACCAGGCGTTCAGTGAAGCCGGAATCGAACCCAACATCGCGCTCACCGCCATCGATGCCGATGTGATCAAGACCTATGTCGAACTCGGGCTGGGAGTCGGCATCGTGGCACAGATGGCGTTCATCCCCGAGCGCGACCGCCACCTGCGCATGCTCGACGCCGGCCACCTGTTCCAGCCCAGCACCACGCGCATCGCCATCCGCCAGAACCAGTACCTGCGCGGCTTCGCTTATCACTTCATCAAACTGTTCGCCCCCCAGCTGACGCACGAGGTGGTGGCGCAGGCGCTACACCTGACCCGCCAAGGCTTTGGGGAAAAATAACCCGTGCGATCCGTGCGAAACACAAATCCATCCCGGCCAAAGCCGCTCCTGCCAAACCTGGTTAATGCTCCGCGCTATTTTTTCCTGATACCCCGGCCCCAAAAAACCGCCGCTATAATTTCCCCGGGCAGACTGCCATGACATCGCCACGCATTTTATTTTTCGGACTGTTTGTGTTGCTGCCGTGGAGCTTGCAAGGCGCCACAACGGATTCAAACCGGCAGTTTCTGGAGCGCCACTGGCAGCGCCCGATTGCGCCGCAGGGTGAAGTGCCCGCATCGTTCAGCGCGCTGGAGGCCGCACTCGACCCGGATTCCTGCGGCACCTGCCACACCGACCAACTGGCCGACTGGCAAGACAGCCGCCATGCGCACGCGATGGACCCGGGCGTGCTCGGCCAGTTGCTGGACATGGAGGCGGAAGATAGGGAAAACCATCAGGAATGCCTGCGCTGCCACGCGCCGCTGGCCGAGCAGGCGGACGGGCTGGTGGCACAAATGACCGGACAGGATGAATCCGGTTTGCATCGGCACGGCATGGTGTGTGCGGCCTGTCATGTGCGCGGGCATCAGCACCACGGCCCGCCGCGCCGCGACGGCAGCACGCCTCAGGCCGGTGAAGCCTTGCCGCACGACGGTTTCCGGACCTCGCCGGCATTTGAAGATGCGCGCTTCTGCGCCTCCTGCCACCAGTTTCCGCCGGACGGTTACGCGCTCAACGGCAAGCTGCTGGAAAACACCCACGAGGAATGGAAATCCAGCCGTTATGCGCGGGAAGGGCAGACCTGCCAGTCCTGCCATATGCCGGATCGCCGCCATCTGTGGCGCGGCATACACAATCCGGAAATGGTCGGGCAGGGCGTAACCATCACTTCCTCCGCCGCCGCGGCAAAAGGCCGCGCGCGCGCCAGCCTGACTTTGCGCAACAGCGCCACCGGGCATTATTTTCCGACCTATGTGACGCCCAAAATCTATCTCGAAATCCTGCAGGAAGACGCGGAGGGAAAACCGCTTGCGGGAACGCTTAAACGGGAAATCATCGGCCGCGAAGTCACGCTGGATATCACCCGCGAACTGTCCGATACGCGTCTGGCACCGGATGCGCAACGCACACTGCACTACGACCGCCCGCTGTCGCACTCGGCCGTCGCACTGGTGGCGCGGGTGCGGGTGGAACCGGATTACTTTTATGTCCGCGTGTACCGTTCCCTTTTGACCCGGGGCTTGCCGGACAAGGGCATAGACCATATCCGCCGGGCGCTGCACGAGGCCCGCCGTTCCGGGTTTGACCTGTATCGGCAACGCACACCGGTTGCGCCTTGAGACACACAGCCCGCGCGGCGGCCTGGGGTAAAATGCGCGCTTTCCGTTCCCGCCCGTTTCAGCCATGAACCTTATCCTGCAAGCCTTGCACGCCATCCCGGCCGCCGCAATCGAGCATCTCTTCGTCCTTTCGCGCGCCACACAGGTTGAGCAAAACAGCGCCCGTCTGTGCCGTTTGCGCGACGCGCAGCCGCACCCGGACATCGCCGACTATTGTTTCGCGCAGCAGATCGATTACGGTTTCGTGCCGCAGGCGCGCCATCCCTCCGATTTCGGCCTGCTGGTGATGGACATGGATTCGACCCTGATCTCGATCGAGTGCATCGACGAGATCGCCGACATGCAGGGACTGAAACCGCAGGTGGCGGCGATTACCGAGGCGGCGATGCGCGGCGAGATCGACTTCGCCGAGAGCCTGCGCCGGCGCGTGGCATTATTGGAAGGGTTGGACGAGCACGCCCTGCAACGCGTGTATGACGAGCGCTTGCGCCTCAATCCGGGCGCGGAAAAGCTGCTGGCCGGAGTCGGACAGCATGGCATCCGCACCCTGCTGGTCTCCGGCGGATTTCTGTTCTTCACCGAACGGCTCAAGGCGCGTCTCGGCCTAGACTTCGCCCATGCCAATCAACTGGAGATCATCAATGGCAAACTTACCGGCAAAGTGCCCGGCAAGATCGTCGATGCGCGGGGCAAGGCGGACTGGCTGAACCGCATCCGGGTGGAGCTGGAACTGCAACCGGCGCGGGTGATCGCGATGGGCGACGGCGCAAATGACCTGAAGATGATGGCTGAGGCGGGCGTAAGCATCGCCTACCACGCCAAGCCAATCGTCAGAACCCAAGCCGGCCATGCGCTGAATTTCGTCGGATTGGATGGCGTGCTGCCACTGCTCGGCCAGTAATCCTTTTCCGCGCCGGGGTCAATGCCATCAGGGCGATTTTTTCGCTTGCCAAGACCGGCTCATCCCCCTACAGTTAGTCCGATTCTCGCCGGTAACCACTACCTATAGTGGTATCCAGAAATACGCACCATCATCAAGGGAGCCGCACAATGCCTGACAACAAAGACGCTTCAACCGCAACCGCCGCCCACAAAAAGCCCCTCACCGGGCAGGAATTCCTGGAAAAACTCACCCGCAATCTGTCCGGCAACGCCACCGTTGGAACCGGCATGCCACCGCAGGAGATCAGCACCGAAGTCCTGCTGGAAAAATACGCGGAAGTGGATGAAAAAACGGTACAGGACGTGCGCCGCCGCGTCGCGCGCGGTCTGGCCGAGGCCGAGAAACCGGAACAGCGCACCAAGTGGGAAGAAGCTTTCTTTCTGGCGCAGGAACATGGTTTCGTCCCCGCCGGCCGCATCAATTCCGCCGCCGGTTTGAAGATTCAGGCCACCCTCATCAATTGTTTTGTGCAGCCGGTGGGCGACGCCATCTCCGGCATCAGCAACGGCAAACCCGGCATCTACGACGCCCTGCAGCAGGCCGCCGAGACCATGCGGCGCGGCGGCGGTGTCGGCTACGATTTCTCCACCATCCGTCCCGCCGGCGCGCATGTCAAAGGCACCAACTCGCGCGCCAGCGGCCCCATCTCTTATATGCGCGTGTTCGACCGTTCCTGCGAGACCGTGGAATCGGCGGGCGCGCGGCGCGGCGCGCAGATGGGCGTGCTGCGCTGCGACCACCCCGATATCGAGAAATTCATCCGCGCCAAGGATCAGGGCGACTTGCGCAACTTCAACATCTCGGTCGGCGTGACCGATGCGCTGATGCAGGCGGTAGAAGCCGACCAGGAATTCGAGCTGGTGCATGCCGCCGAACCGTCTGCCGCACTGAAAGAAGCGGGCGCGGCGCAACGCGCCGACGGCAAGTGGGTGTACCGCAAGGTGCGCGCCACCGACCTGTGGAAACAGATCATCGAAAGCACTTACGACCACGCCGAGCCCGGCGTGCTGTTCATCGACCTGATGAACCGCGACAACAACCTGTCGTATTGCGAATTGATCGAGGCTACGAATCCATGCGCCGAGCAACCCTTGCCCCCTTACGGCTGCTGCTGCCTTGGTTCCATCGACCTGACGCGCATGGTGAAGAACCCGTTCTCGCACCACGCCGGTTTCGACTACGAACCGTTCAAGCAACTGGTGCGCACGGCGGTGCGCATGCTGGACAACGTGCTGGATGTGACCGCGTGGCCGCTACCGGAACAGCAGCAGGAAGCGCACAACAAGCGCCGCGTCGGCCTCGGCTTCACCGGGCTGGGGGATGCGCTGGTGATGCTCGGGCTGCGCTACGACACCGACGAAGCGCGCGATTTTGCCGCCGACATCACGCGCATCATGCGCGACGAGGCCTACCTCGCGTCGGTCGATCTGGCACAGGAACGCGGCGCGTTCCCGCTGCTGGATGCGGAAAAATATCTGGCCGCGCCGCGCTTCGCCTCGCGCCTGCCGGATGAACTGAAAGACAAGATTCGCCGGCACGGCATCCGCAACAGCCACCTGCTCTCCATCGCGCCCACCGGCACCATCTCGCTGGCCTTCGCCGACAATGCCTCGAACGGCATCGAGCCGGCTTTCTCGTGGTTCTACACGCGCAAGAAACGCATGCCGGACGGGACGAGCAAGGATTACCCGGTGGAAGATCACGCCTGGCGCGTGTTCAAGCATCAGGGCGGCGACGTCGAGCATCTGCCGCCCACCTTCGCCTCCGCGCTGGACATCTCCGCCATCGACCACATGAAGATGGTCGCCGCCGTGGCGCCCTACATCGACACCTCGATCAGCAAGACGGTCAACGTGCCCGCCGATTATCCGTACGAGGATTTCAAGGACCTCTACACCGAGGCGTGGAAAGCCGGATTGAAGGGCCTTGCAACCTACCGCCCGAACAGTGTGCTCGGCTCGGTGTTATCGGTCACGCCGGAGAAAAAGGAAGAACAGCCGCAGGACTTCGTGTTCGACCAGGACCGCCGCATCGAACTGGAAGCCGCGCCCCAGCCCGCGCTCGCCTCGCTGCGCTGGCCGGGTCGTCCTTCGCTCACCGCCGGCAGTGAAGGCTGGACATCACCCGTGGTGAAACATTCGCTCGGCAGTTTCGTCGCGTTCGTCTCGCACACTACAACCCCGCCCTCGCCTCAATCCTCTCCCGCAAGCGGGCGAGGAGACGAACGTGAAAAGCAATCTTCGACTCTGGGTTGCAACCATCCGTTCGAGGTGTGGGTGAACGGCTCCGAGCAGCCGCGCGGCCTCGGCGCATTGGCGAAATCGCTGTCGATGGACATGCGCACGCAAGACCCGGTATGGATCCGCATGAAGCTGGAAATGCTGATGAAGACCGCCGGCGACGATGCGTTCGACATGCCGATGCCGCCCGACGGCGAAGTAAAACGCATGCCGAGTCTGGTCGCCGCCTTCGCCTATTTGCTCAAATACCGTATTGAGGCTTTGGGTGCGCTCGAAGTCTGCGACGGCGTGACCACCCCGATGATGGATGCGTTGTTCTCCAAAAAAGAACCCAAGACCGGGGTCGATGGCACCATGAGCTGGACCGTGGACATCGCCAACGCGGGTAGCGGTGACGACTTCGTGCTGGGCTTGAAAGAACTCGTGCTGCCCGACGGCCAGCGCCGCCCCTATTCGATGTGGCTGTCCGGTGTGTATCCGCGCGCGCTCGACGGCTTGTGCAAAGTGTTGAGCCTCGACATGCGCGTGATCGACCCGGCGTGGATCGGCATGAAGCTGCGCAAGCTGCTCAACTTCGGCGAACCGCTGGGCGATTTCATGGCGCGCGTGCCGGGTAGCGTCAAGATGGAAAGCTATCCCTCCACCGTTTCCTACGTGGCGCAACTCATCATCCACCGCTACGCCATGCTCGGCATCCTCGACGAACTCGGTTATCCGGTGCAGCAGATGGGCGTGCTGGAAATCCCCGCAGGACAACTCAAACCGACCGCCCTCAAAACCATCGCCGGCAAAGTATGCAAGGAATGCGGCAACGCCACACTGATCAAAAAGGACGGCTGCGAGTTCTGTACGAGTTGCGGAGCGATTGGGGCGTGCGGTTAAGACGCGGTAAAACTACTACGAACAGATGAATTCGAGTCTGACCCTAATTGACTATGCCGCAACGATGGTGACAGGCTTCTCACCATAAAAATCATTGCGCTTGTCCAACAAAGGAATGGTGGTGCCTTTCAAACGATTCTCGTCCAGCAAAGCCAGATCGACATCGGCCACCACGATCTGCTCTTCGTTCAACACACCCTCGGCGGCGATCCCGTCGCGCGCAAAATGGAAATCAGACGGTGTGATGATGGATGCCTGACCATAGTGCAATCGCAAACCCGCCACCGGCAAATTTCCTACTGTGCTCGTCATCGCAACATAGATTTGATTCTCGATGGCGCGTGCATGGCAGCAGTAGCGCACACGCAGAAATCCTTGCCTGTCATCAGTACACGAAGGCACGAATACGATCTCCGCGCCCTCTTCCGACAAGCGACGTGCCAACTCAGGGAATTCGATGTCATAGCAGATCAAGATGCCGATCTTCGCATGCGGGGTATGGAATATCTTGAGCACATCACCGTGATCGGTATGCCACTTCTCTCTTTCCCAGCGTGTGCGATGGATCTTGTCTTGGGTATGTACCTCGCCGCCCGGCGTGAACAGGTAAGCGCTATTCAGCAGTCTGCCCTCACGCATGGTCGGATGGCTGCCACCGATCAGAAAGAAGTTGTGCTTCATCGCCATCCCACGCAATAGATCGACATAACGATCCGTATATTCACTCAACTGGCGCACCGCCTTGGGCACATCTTCGTTATCCATGAACGACAGTATCTGGGTGGTGAAAATCTCCGGTAGCAACACATAATGAGGTTCGTAGTCAGCGGCGGATTCAAGGACAAAACGCACTTGATTGGCAAAACCTTCCCAATCATCAACATGACGTAATTTGTACTGTACAGCAGCGATGCGGACTCTCATTTCTTCTCCTTCGACAACTTTGCGGACGGCAACACAGTCGGCCGATCGGGATCGAAATCCGGATTGAGCCAGACAATCAGCGCTGCATTGCCCAGTGAATCGACATCCGTTGGCAGATAGCCTCTCAGGATGCCGCAGTAGTTGAACCCCTCGCCCAATTGAAAACGCAGCACAGGATCATAGATATCGCCCCAGATCACATGCTTGGCATATTCTTCCGGCACCATTCGATCAGCCTGCTTGCTATAACCCGGCAAGCGCCCGCCTGCGATGATGCGCTTCAGATTCATCGCGCGGCACAACTTGCGTCGCGCCTCATACAGGCCATGCCCGACACCTTGATTCCGTAGCTCGGGATCGACACAGACCTCGGCACCGTAGAGCGTACGCCCGCTCATGTCGTGCGTGTCGAAAAACCCATTATTTGTCACACTATTCCATGTGTGATGAAGACTGTAGTCATCCCACAGAACGACCAAAGACACCGCCATGCCGACGACTGCACCACCTAGTTCGGCGACGAACTGTCCTTGTGGAAAATTCTCCAGCAGGCTCATGAACTGCTGTCGGGTGAAGGCGGGAATCTCTGGATAGACACGCAACTGCAACGCGCGTGCCGCTTCGATGTCCTGCTCATTTAGTTTACGAATCTTCACTACATCCTCTAGCTGAATTTATTGCCTATGAACTCTAGCCCATGCAGCGGGACGGCACAAACAAATGCATGCACGAACCGTCGGGGTCAGGTCTTGCATTCACGCATCCCCGAAATCACAGGGGTCTGGCAAAGTAGCACACCACCGCGCGTGGGGATAAATGGAAATGCTCAACGGCTGTCTTGCCAAGCGCTAGCTCAATTTCTTGATTATGGCTTTTGCAAGGTTATCGTTGATTTCGCTGTGACGGGGAACGGGTTGGGATTGTTTGGTCTGCTGGTTGGTGTACCAGTCATGTCGGCCACCGTGACGAACGAGGACGCACCCCATATCTTCAAGCGCCTTGACCAAATCACGTCTTTTCATTTACGCGACAATCAACTCTTCAACCTTGCGGATATATGGCACACGTCCCGATTCCAGATCATTCAGCAAGTCCTTTAAATTTTCGGCAAGCTCTTCCTTGTGCATCCCCTGGGTTTGGTAGTCGGGATATTCATTCAGAAAGCCGATAAAAAAATCGCCGTCCTGCCACGATGTAAATTTGACCGTCCGCATAATCAATCTCCTTTGGGTTGCCAATACTAAGCACTTTTTGGTTAAAAGCAAGAATCCGCCGAGGGCAAATCTTGATTCGTAGCACTTCACCGCGCATGGGGATGATTAACCAGCGGGCTGAGCAAGTCGCTGGTCCAAAGATCGCGGGGAGATCGGGGCGTGCGGTTGATTTTATCGGGCCGCGCGAATCCGCTTCAGATACAACTCCTCCACCTTCTGCCGCGCCCACGGCGTGCGGCGCAGAAACTTCAGGCTGGACTTGACGCTGGGGTCGAGCGCGAAGCAACGGATCGGCACCGCATCCGCCATCGCCTCCCAGCCCATCTTCTCCGCAAGCCGGGTGACGATCATCTCCAGGGTGACGCCTTCCAGTGCAGGGCGCTGCGCCGCTTTGTCATTGGTTTCCATGCGCGGATTTTACCGCTGTTCGGCCGGGACTACGGGCATGACGAGAGAAGCACAGGGTCAAGTCTTGCATTCACGCATCCCTGAAATCACCGGAGTCCAGGCCGGTTACCTCGGATGTTAGGCAACACAACCGCTCCTTGTTGCGCACCGCGCAACGCGCTATCATTCACGCATGATTACATCGTTTCGCCACAAAGGTCTGCGAAAATACTTTGAGTCCGGCAGCTTGGCTGGAATCCAACCAGCACACGCGAATCGTCTCAAAATGCAGTTGGCGGCGCTCGATACCGCTCAGGTTATCGATGATATGGACATTCCAGGCTTTCGGCTTCACCCGCTAAAGGGAAGTGATCGTGGGCGCTGGTCAATATGGGTAAATGGCAATTGGCGCGTCACGTTCGAGTTTGAGAACGGCAACGCATTTGTTTTGGATTACGAGGATTATCACTAATGGCTATGCACAATCCACCTCACCCCGGCGCATTTATTCAAGAGGTTTATCTTGCGCCGAACGAAATCAGTTGCAGGGAGCTTGCCCTCAAATTGGGCGTTGCCGCATCGACTCTTAATCGCGTTTTGAACGAAACCAGCGGTGTGAGTCCTGAAATGGCTCTTCGTCTTTCCAAGGCATTGGGACGCTCCCCCGAAAGCTGGTTGACGATGCAGGACAATTACGATTTATGGCAAGCCAAGCAGACTGTGGATCTGAAAAAAATCCATAGGATTGAGTTCAAATATGCCTAACGGACGTGGCAAGTAGGCCAACCCTGACGATGAAACTTGCCATGCCCGTTTCCCCCACCCCCCTGCGTCAGAATAGTTGTCTCTCGGCTTAAGCGATTGGAACTGGGTTTGATGGGAGACGTTGCGTCTGTTGGCGAAGGGGTGTCAGAACTGCGCATTCATCTGGGCGCAGGCTGGCGTGTCTATTTCACTCAACGCGGAACGCAACTGATCGTGTTGCTGGCGGGGCGGCTCAAAACGCAGCCAGAAGCGCGACATCAAATGCGCCAAGACGTTGGCCGCACTGCTGGACTGATTGGAGGAAACGAACATGACCAAACGTATCAAGGTGACTGACCTGCCGGACTTCGACGCCGCCCCCTATCTCGATGGTGAGGAAGCTATCGCAGCCTATTTGACCGACATCCTGACGACGAACAATCCGTCTCTGCTTGCGGCAGCACTCGGTGACATTGCCCGGGCACGTGGCATGAGCGATATTGCCAAGGCGTCCGGTATTACCCGCGAGGCACTGTACAAAGCGCTGCGTTCAGACGCGCAACCGCGCTTCGATACTGTTAGCCGCGTCTGGGCCGCACGGGGAGTCAAACTGGTGGCGCAAGCCGTTCATACCTGACATTACGCTTCAGAGCGCAAACCAAAGTGCCGGTGTCGAATTGTTTTGGGGAAGATTGAAACGACAGTTCAATCCGCAGAGTACGCAGAGTTTAATCGGCGGAAATCTGCGTAATCTGCGGATAACTGCTTTTTGTGGGTTTATCGGGCCGCGCGAATCAGCTTCAGATACAGCTCCTCCACCTTCTGCCGCGCCCACGGCGTGCGGCGCAGAAACTTCAGGCTGGACTTGACGCTGGGGTCGAGCGCGAAGCAGCGGATCGGCACCGCATCTGCCATTGCCTCCCAACCCATCTTCTCCGCGAGTTGGGTGACGATCATCTCAAGGGTGATGCCTTCCAGGGCGGGGCGCTGCGCCGCTTTGTCATTGGTTTCCATGCGCGGATTTTACCGCTGTTCGGCCGGGACTACGGGTATGACGAGTATGTCACCCCGGATTATGAGACTCGCCATGCTCGTTCCCTCTCCCCAACCCCGCTCCGCGCCCCACAAGCGGGCGAGGGGGCAAACGCATCGCGGCGCGAGTTTTACGTTAGCGTTTACAATGCGCCTCCTTGTTTACGTAGCGATTCCCCCATGACCGAGCCTGTCCGCCTTGCCAAACGCCTTGCCGCACTGGTTCCCTGCTCGCGCCGCGAGGCCGAGCTGTACATCACGGGCGGCTGGGTGAAGGTGGACGGACAGGTGGTGGAAGAGCCGCAGTTTAGGGTGACCGGGCAAAAGATCGAGCTCGATCCCGATGCCGCCCTCGTCCCCGTCGAGCCGGTGACCCTGCTGTTTCACCAACCGGCTGATGTCGATTTCAATCCGCAGATGCTGTGCGCCGAGACACACGCGGCGGACGACCACTCCGGCATCCGTATCCTCAAACACCACTTTCAGCATCTGACGCAATGCCTGCCACTGGAGGCCGGCGCGAGCGGTCTGGCGGTGTTCAGCCAGGACTACCGCGTCACGCGCAAGCTGGCGGCGGATGCCGGCACCATAGAGCAGGAATACGTGGTGGAACCGGCCGGCGAACTGGGCGAAGACGGACTCAAGCTGCTCAACCACGGCCTCAGCTTCAACGGCAAACCGCTGCCGCCGGTCAAGATCAGCCGGCAGAACGAGGCCCGGTTGCGCTTCGCGCTCAAGGGCGTACAAACCGGACAGATCCTGCACATGTGCAAAGCCGTCGGCCTGCAGATCGTCGGCATGAAGCGCCTGCGCATCGGGCGCATATCCATGTCCAAACTGCCGGCCGGGCAATGGCGTTACCTGATGGCGTATGAAAAGTTTTAAAAATGCGCAGAACTATGTAGGTCGGGTTTCAACCCGACATGTCGGGTTGAAACCCGACCTACAACACCGCGTTCACGACACGAATAAGTTCCAGATAGCATGCAACACTGCACTAGCGCCATGAACCCGGAACACCTGCAACTGCTGGTCACCCGCGTCATGCCTTACGGCAAATACAAGGGACGGCTGATCGCTGACCTGCCCGGCAACTATCTGAACTGGTTTGCACGCAAAGGCTTTCCGCCGGGCGAGCTCGGCATGTTATTGGCGTTGATGCAGGAGATGGATCACAACGGACTGTCACCTCTGCTGGAACCGCTCAGGAAGCGCACATGAAAACTCCCAAACGAATCGCCCCGCTGGTCGAAGATGGTCTGGTCGATGAAGTCATCCGCCAGCTGATGAGCGGCAAGGAAGCCACGGTGTATGTGGTGCGCTGCGGCGACGAGATCCGCTGCGCCAAGGTTTACAAGGAAGCCGAGAAACGCAGTTTCCGCCAGAGCACGGACTACACCGAAGGGCGCAAGATGAAGAACAGCCGCCGTGCGCGCGCCATGGAAAAAGGCACCAACTACGGACGCAAAGCGCAGGAGGAAGCGTGGCAAAGCGCCGAGGTGGATGCGCTGTACCGTCTCGCCGCCGCCGGTGTGCGCGTGCCCAAGCCGTATAACTTCCACGAGGGCGTGTTGCTGATGGAGTTGCTGACAGACAGCGAAGGCAACGCCGCGCCGCGCCTCAACGATCTGGCGCTGGATGCGGAAGTGTCACGCAAATATCACCGCATTCTCATCGCCCAGGTGGTGCGCATGCTGTGCGCCGGCATCATCCACGGCGATCTGTCCGAATACAACGTGCTGGTGGACAGCCACGGCCCCGTCATCATCGACTTGCCGCAGGCCATCAACGCCTCCGCCAACAATCAGGCGCGGCAGTTGCTGTTGCGCGATGTGCAGAACCTCGCTGCCTACTTCGGCCAGTTTGCCCCCGAACTGCTCACCACCGACTACGGCAACGAGATCTGGGCGCTATTCCAGAGCGGCCAACTCAGCCAGGAAAGTGTGCTGACCGGACGCTTTGAGCGCGTCGAAAAATCCGTTGACCTGAAAGGTGTGATGCGCGAGATCAACGACACGCTCAAGGAAGAAGAAGCGCGGCAACTGGCGATCGCAATCCGTTTGAAGCGGGAGCGCGCGGGTTAGCGCCGGCACCGATAGCCAAGGCGATTCGACTGGCGTACATTGCTCGCGGCAATGCCGGCGAGCATGATATTTTTCATCTGTCCTGCCCGATCGGATTGCCGGTAATTCCATCCACCCAAGGAGAGAGATCATGGCCAAAGGACAACAACGCAAGACCAAAGAAGCAAAGAAACCGAAAAAGAAACCGACCCCGGCCATTTGAGGCCGCCGCGTTTCGAGCCGGCCGCCGCGCTTGGCGGCAGCCGGTTTGTTCCCCGCCCCCTCCAGGATGCTTCCCAAACCGCCGCCCAATTATCTTGCCGGTTATCCCGCCGCGCTGGTCGCGCAAATTCAGCAATTGATCGCACATGACCAGCTGGCCGGGAGATTGCGGCAAAAATATCCGCTGGCGCACGATGTGCGCACCGACAAGGCGCTGTATGACTACGTGCTGGAACTCAAGAACGCGCATCTGCGCAACGCGGGACAATTGAGCAAGGTGGCGTTTGACAGCACGCTGCATGTGATCAAGAACGCGTTGGGAACGCATACCCGCATCTCGCGCGTGCAAGGTTCAAACCTGAAGACCAAGCGCGAGATTCGCATCGCATCGGTGTTCAAGGAAATGCCGCCGGATTTTTTGCGCATGATCGTGGTGCATGAGCTGGCACATATGAAAGAGCGCGAGCATGGCAAGGCATTCTATCAACTGTGCAGCCATATAGAGCCGGACTATGCGCAACTGGAGTTTGATCTGCGGGTTTATCTGACTTACCGGGAGGCGGGCGGAATGCCGCTGTGGAGCGACCGTGGCGCGTAAGCGCGCTGCCGCCCGGGCGGCAGCGCGGCGGAATCAGGCGTTGTGCAACAGATTGAGCTGGCGCGCGATGATGTCGTGATTCAGCCACAACACCGGCGCGGTCGGTGCGGAAGTCTCGCGGAACATCAGCGGGCCGCTGCCTTCCAGCACCAGCGCGCTGAGGATGTCGGTCACCAGCGCGTCGCGGCTTTTGTGCATTTTGGTGATCGCTTCCGAGGTGCCGATCATCACCTCTGCCAGTTCGGCCGTATTGTCCATCGGCCACGCCGCAAAGTTGCGGAAACCCTTCATCACGTCGCTGTCGTTGTAGGCATCGATGGTACTCAGCAGATTCTCCAGCGATTCGTCTTCCTGCAACACCTCGCGACAGGCTTGCCATTGCGCTTCCGCCCACGCGCCGCCGCCTTCCTGCTTCAAAGCTTTCAGCAGGGGGAACAGCGACAACTCCACGCCGACGAAGATGTCGGACGAGTTGGTGCGGATTTCCGGAGAGTTGTACACCGTCGCCTTGATGCCCTGCGCCCAGGCCGTCCGCGCGTGCTGTTCCAGCCGCATCTTGGCTTTGCCCTGGGTGTAGCTGGTGTAGGTCTGCCACTGGTATTGGCCGCCGATCAGAATTTCGGTGCCGTGATAACCGTAGGCGGTGTAGCGCACCTGACCGCCGTTCTTCTCCAGCCGTGCGCGGATGGCAGCACTGCCCTCGATCAGATGCTGGAAAGTGTTGGCGGTAACTTCGTCGAAGTTCATCATGATCAGCCGGCCAAGGTCGCTGTTGACCAGCGCGCTGGACGGCATGAAGCGCTCGCCGCGCCCTTTGTAAATGCGGTTGGCGATGGCGAGAAACACCTTTACCTTGGGGATACCGCCGGCCATGGTGTGAGCGAAGAAGGCGTTGGCACCGTCCGGGATCATGCCGTCCAGCTCGGCCATCACCCTGGCCACCGAATCCTTGAAACGCTGCACGCCGACCGCGCGGCACTTCTCGATCTGCGCCCAATCCAGCTTGTCGTCCTGCCAGCTTTTGAGTGTCATGTCGGCGATCAGATCGGTCGGTGTCGGGGTGCCCGCCGGCGCGTCCAGATCGAAACCCGCCATCAGCGGCACATTGATGATGCGCCCGCCCAGATTGGCTTCCGCCGTCGCCAACTCTTCGGCGGTCAGCGCGCGCAGGGCGTTGTTCTCGTCGCGCCGCCCGACGGTGACGCCGATAATCGTCATCCCGGCATCGCGAGCCTGATTAACCAGGCCGTTGGCGTAGCCCCGGCCAAACAACTCGCCAAACAGGACAAAGACATCGCCTTTGCGGAACAGTTGGGTCTGCGGCAGGGTTCTCAACGGGGTGAATGCATGCATTTTGGCTTACTCCGGCTGGGTAAATTCGAGGACGGCATTTTAACCTGTAACCGTATTTAGTCGGGGCTTATTGCACGGCGGTCGGCGTTTATTCCACCAGTGCCCGCACCTTGACCACCCGCCCCTTCACTTTGCCCGCCGCCAACCGTTTCACCGCCTCGCGCGCAATCTCGCGGGTAACCGCGACATAGGTGGAAACATCGGTGACGGTGATCTTGCCGACCTGCTCGCGGGTGAATCCGGCTTCGCCGGTGAGCGCGCCCAACACATCGCCGGGGCGCATCTTTTCTTTGCGGCCGCCGAGGATTTGCAGCGTGACCATCGGCGGCACCAGCGGCGCGTTGTTTTCGTTTTTCAGTTCACTCAGCTCGTGCCATTCCGGTTCGCTGCCCATCATCTTCGCGATGTTGTCGACACGGTTCATCTCGGCCGGGCTGGCCAGACTCAATGCCCAGCCTTCTTCGTCGGCACGTCCGGTGCGGCCGATGCGGTGAATGTGAACTTCCGGATCGGGCGTGACATCGACGTTGATGACCGCTTCGAGTTGCGCGATGTCCAGCCCGCGCGCCGCCACGTCGGTCGCCACCAGCACCGAGCAGCTGCGGTTGGCGAACTGGATCAGCACCTGGTCGCGTTCGCGCTGCTCCATGTCCCCGTTCAGCGTCAGCGCCTGAATGCCTTGCGCGCGCAGAACGTCGAGCAGATCGCGGCATTGCTGTTTGGTGTTGCAGAAGGCCAGCGTGCTGACCGGACGATAATGTTTAAGCAGCGTGGCGACGGCCTGCAAGCGCTCTTCGGGTTTGATCTCGTAGAAACGCTGGCGTATCTTGCTTCCCTCGTGCTGTTCCGGCAGTTTCACTTCCTGCGGATCGCGCATGAACTGGCGCGCCAGCCTTGTGACGCCGTCCGGATAGGTCGCCGAGAACAGCAGGGTCTGGCGCTGGGCCGGGCACTGTTTGATCACGTAGGCGATGGCGTCGTAAAAACCCATGTCCAGCATGCGATCGGCTTCGTCCAGCACCAGCGTGCTGATCGCATCCAGCTTCAGACTGCCGCGCTCGATGTGATCCATGATGCGGCCCGGTGTGCCGACCACGATATGCGCGCCGTGTTCCAGACTGTCGCGCTGCGGGCGCAGGGTGCTGCCGCCGACCAGCGACAGAATCTTGATGTTGTCGGCAAAGCGCGCCAGCCGGCGCAGCTCCTGCGTGACCTGGTCGGCCAGTTCGCGCGTGGGACACAGCACCATGGCCTGCACGCCGAAGTGGCGCGGATTCAGCTTGGTGAGCAGCGGCAAGGCAAATGCGGCGGTCTTGCCGCTGCCGGTCTTGGCCTGCGCGATGAGGTCGTGCCCGGACAGCGTGATCGGCAGGCTGGCGGCCTGGATCGGCGTCATCGTGCGGTAGCCGAGTTGCTGCAAGTTCGCCAGCATGGCGGGTGCCAGCGGCAGTTCGTTGAAAGAATGTCCGGCGGAACTGACAGCGGCGGCGGGAGTTGGGGGCGTTTTGGTCATGCGCGATTATCCTCGTCCGCGCCGCGTCCTGCTATAGTTGACACAATATTTAGGCGGATGGGTCATTTCAATTTTCCCCACTTTGCAAAAGGGGGGCTAGGGTGATTGGAATGCATCCGAATTTCAAATCCCCCTCGATCCCCCTTTGCTAAAGGAGGAAGTGAGTAGCGATAAATTTCTCTCATTGGAGACTCGCCATGCCCAAACCCACCACCCCCGATAACGCCCGCCTAGACCGCGTCGTGGCCGAGGCGCGCAAGCAGCGCGAACTGCGCGAAGCGGGCTACCGCGAACGCGCGCTCAATATCTATCCGCACATCTGCGGGCGTTGCGGGCGCGAATTCTCCGGCGCACGCCTGCGCGAACTAACGGTGCATCACCGCGACCACAATCACGACAACAACCCGCCCGACGGCAGCAACTGGGAATTGCTCTGCCTGTACTGCCACGACAACGAGCATTCGCGCGTGATGGACGAGGTGGTGCGCGACCGCGCCGCCGGCGCGCCGGCGGCGGCGACGCACAATCCCTTCGCCGACCTGAAATCGCTGCTGAAAAAGTAGTCAGCCAATCAGAATCCGGCAGACAGCGATACCCCATACCCACTGTCCGGGCTGCCATCGGCAAGACCTTTCATTACAAAAGCACGCAGGGAGACGTCCTTGCCAATCTGCGTTGCCGCATACAGCGTCAACTCCCGTTGCGCATAACCCGTGGCTGAGGCCTGCTGGGCGTACCAATAGTCCATGCCAACGTTTGCCTCGTCGCTTAGCCGGTAATCGAGACCGGCAGAACCGTAGGCGGCGTTATCCAGTTGTACCGTGGCCGAGCTGCCCAATACCTCATAGCCCAACATCAGGCCGGGAGTAAAGTCGCCGAGCTCGAGGTATGTCGAAGCTTGCACGGCATAGTCATTCTCACCGCTGCCTAGCGCGGTATTGGCCGTGCCGAACTTGACGCGCCCCGCCACATCCAGCCCGGCATCGCCTGCGTCGCTGCTCAACAGACGATAACCGGCGAAAGCGACCACATCGCCCAAACCGCTGCGCGTCGTGCGCGTGGTAGTAGTGACGCTGGTGGTGGTACGGCGCCCGCCGCCGTGGCCACCACCGGTGATGACGCTGCCATCACCGGTGACCAACAGGTAAGGCACACTTAACTTGAGCGACCAGTCATCACTCGCGTAGCGCAGGAACACGGGGACGGAAGTGGTGTCAGTGGTACTGACACCGCCGTACTTGCCTGAACTGCGTTCGAGTCCGACACCCAGCGAAAGGGAATCATCGTCATCAGCCCATGCAACACCGCCCATCGTTAACAGGATAACTGCCGGCAACATCCATCTGCTTCGTTTCATCACCTCTCTCCTTCTGTCAGCGACCATGTCCACTTGCGCGCCCCGTACTGCCGTTGCCTCGTGTGCGCTGTTGCCGCTCACGATAACCTTGACCGTAACCTTCGTTGGGTTTGTGCCGCGTCGTTGTTTGCGTCTCGTCCTTGCGCTCCGCCTGTTGCGCGACTTCGAGCTGCTTCTGGATACCCGCCCGGTAGGCGGCATAGTCTTCCTGCGTCATCTCACTCGATGCAGGTGGCACAGGCTCACTCTCCGCCGCCCACACTGCAGTACTCGACAGCAGAGTAAACAGCAATGAAGCAAGGATCATCGTTGCATCTCGGGGTGTCATTTCATACCTCTATCGACACAGGACAAGGGCGCGAACGGCCTTCCGGCAGTCCGCGCCCTCGTTATTAACGGCCCATACCCATGCCGCCCTGGCCCCCGCGCTGTGAACCGGCACCGGAACCGTCACGCAGCATGGCTCCACTGCCGCCACCCTGCTTGGTCGCGGACTTGTCCTTCTTCTGCTCCGCTTTGGCCTTTTGCTGCTCGGCACGCAGTGCGGCACGCTGTTCGTCGGTCATATTGGCCTGTTGTTCAAGGCGGTATTGCTCGCGCTGTTCAACGGTCATGCCGGCCGTTTCCACCTGATGCTGCGTGCGAACTTCTTCGCGGGTCTGCACTTTGACCTCTTCGGCGGCGAATGCACCACCCATCCCGGCCAGGCCCAAAGCCAGCAAGCTGTTCAGTAAAATCTTTTTGGCGTTCATGATGATCTCCTATGTTGTGGATTCGTTTAAATCAGGTCACTTACCTGATGGCTGCATCATGAACACGAGCAGTTACCTGACGATTTCCGTTCTGCAACAGTTTGTAACAGAGTGTTACCGCACCGGTGCCTCCCCTGCCGGACGCCATACGCTTCAGTTATAGTGGACACATGGAAAGCAAACACATACTGGTGGTGGATGATGATGCCGGACTGCGCGAGCTGTTGCAGGAATATCTCGCCGCCCAGGGCTTTCAGGTCGCCGCAGTCGCCGACGGCACACAGATGGACGCGTACCTGTCGCAGCACGCGGTCGACCTGCTGATCCTCGACCTGATGCTGCCGGGCGAGGACGGTTTATCGCTGGCGCGCCGTCTGCGCACGCGCGGCAGCCTGCCCATCATCATGCTGTCGGCGCGCGGCGAGGATGTGGACCGCATCGTCGGGCTGGAAGTCGGCGCCGATGATTATCTGGCCAAGCCATTCAACCCGCGCGAGTTGCTGGCGCGCATCCGCGCGCTGCTGCGCCGCAATGAACAGGGGCAAGCCAGGAGCGATGAAAATAAACCGAACATCCGCCGCTTCGGCCCGTTCGGCATGGACGTGGATGCGCGGGTGCTGCACAAGCACGACCTGACCATCCAACTCACGGCGGGCGAATTCAACCTGCTGCGCATCTTTGCCGAGCATCCCAACCGCGTGCTGGGACGCGACACGATCATGGATATGCTCAAAGGTTACGAACGGTCCCCTTTTGACCGCAGCATCGATGTGCGGGTGACCCGTCTGCGGCGCAAGATCGGGGACGATCCCAACGCACCGCAATTCATTCGCACGGTGTGGGGAGAGGGTTACCTGTTCTCGCCCGGCGACACAGTCTGACGATGTCAGCCGGACACAAACCGCACTCTTTGTTCCGTAGCACCGTCAGCACGGTCGCCGGCGCCCTGCTGCTGTTCCAGCTCGTCCTCATTGCCGCCACGGTGCATTACGTCATGCTGCCGATGGCGCAACGCAGCGCCGACGACCTGGCCGCGCTGCTGGTTCTGTCGGCCAAGACCTGGGTGGAACTGCCGCCGGAGACGCGCAAGGATTTCGAACTGGAACTGATCCGCCAGCACCAGTTCATGCTGTTCGAAGATGCCGCACCGCTTCCTGTACGCGGGATGCCATTGCCCTACCTTGAATTGCTCGATGATGCGCTGTCTGCCAGGCTGGGCGAGCCCGTTTCGGTCAGGGTGACCGATCTTGACACCACCTGGTTCTGGGCCGATATCCCCGCCGGTGGCAAGTTGATACGCATCGGTTTCCCCAAGTCGCGCCTGCACACCGACCCGCCCATGACGCTGCTGCTCGCGTTGGTCGCGACCGTGCTCCTCAGCCTGATCACTGCGCTCATCCTGGCTCGCCGCATCACACGCCCGCTGGCGCAACTGGCGCATGCCGCGCAGCGCATCGGCAGCGGAAATCTGCCCGAAGCACTTCCCGACAACGGCATCCAGGAGCTATCCACCCTCACTGCCAGCTTCAACCGGATGGCGCTGCAGGTGCGCGAAATGCTGGCCAACCGCACCACCCTGCTGGCCGGCATTTCGCACGACCTGCGCACGCCGCTGGCCCGCATGCGCCTGGCGGTGGAGATGCTGCCGCAGGATGCCGATCAAAAAATGGTCGGACGACTGCGCCGGGACATCGAGGATATGAACGCGCTGATTGGCGAGTTCATGGGGCTGGGCAAGGCGTTGCAACAGGAACCTCCGGAGAGGCTCGAACTGGAGCCGCTGTTGCGGGAAATGGTGCAAGAGGTCAGAGCACCAGGCAGGGAAATCGGCTGCAGCGTACAGCCGGAACTGGGTGTCAGTGCCGGTCCGCTCGCACTGCACCGTGTGCTACAGAACCTGCTCGGCAACGCGGTGCGCTACGGTGCCGGGCAGCCGTTAGAGATCAATGCAGAACGCAAAGGGGACGAAGCAGTGATCCGCATCCTCGATCGCGGCCCAGGCATCCCGCCGCAGGAGCTGGACAAGGTATTCCGTCCGTTCTACCGCATCGAATCTTCGCGCAACGCCGACACCGGCGGCAGCGGGCTGGGGCTGGCCATCGTGCAGCAGCTGTGTGCTGCCAACGGCTGGTCAATCGAACTCCATGCGCGCGAGGGCGGCGGTACGGTGGCCGAACTCAGACTGCCACTTTCAGAATCCCAGCAGGAACAACCACAAGGGCAGGGTCAGCGCGGCGAGCAGGGTGCTTAACATTACCTGCGCGGCGATGGTGTCGCCGTCGCCGCCCATGCGCGTCGCCAGCACGTAGGCCATGGTGGAGACCGGCAGCGCCGCCATCAGCACGGCGATGTTGAAATAGACACCGCTCAAACCGAACAGTGTCGCCAATCCCCACGCGATCGCCGGCACGATCAGCAACTTTGCCGTCACGCCGTACCACAAGGTGCCGCGCTGGCTATGCAACCCCTTCAGCCGCAAGCCCGAACCGACCGCGATCAACCCCATCGGCAGCGAGGCCTGCGACAGCAAACCCAGAGTGCTGTTCAGCATTGCGGGCAAAGCCAGTCCGGTCAGACTGAAGGTAATGCCGCCGGCGGTGGCGAGGATCAGCGGGTTGAGCAATATCTCGCGCAGCCAGTGGCTCTCGCTGTGCCGCGCCAGCATCAGCACGCTGGCCACGTTGGCGATAGGCACCATGAATCCCATCAGCAGGCCGATGGCGGCGAGTCCTTGCGGGCCGTGCAGGCTGCCGGCGATGGCGAGGCCGACGTAACTGTTGAAACGAAAGAACGACTGGAAGGTTGCGGCGTACACCTTGGGCGGCGCATGCAGCAGCGGCCGGGCCAGCAGGCCGAGCAAAATGCCCGCCCCCATGTACAGCGCGGCCACGCCCAGCATCGGCGTCGCCGCGCCCACGTCGATGGTGAAGTGCGACAGCGTGTGGAACAGCAGCGCGGGGAAGAAGATGTAGTAGATCAGGCGGTCGAGCTGCGGCCAGAAGTCGTCGCGCAAACCGAACCAGCGGCGCATGACTGCACCGAGCAGGATCAGCAGAAAGATGGGGACGATGGTCAGCGCGACGGTCATGGCGTTCTACTCACCGCGCGCCGGATAACGGTGTCAGTTCGAACGCCGGAACAAGGCCGGAACCGGCGCTTTCGGTTTGTCCAGCGCGAATTCCGCTTTGGCAGTTGGCGGCGCCGGTTCGGTGACCTTGGGTATATAGGGCTGGTCGAACCAGGGATCGTGCGCCGGTTTGTTGGCTGCCGGCTTGTGGTAGGCGTGATGCGGTTCGCGCGCCGTAGCCGGCGGGCGCGATGATCTGGCAGCGACTTGCGGCACAACAGCAGTTTCTTTTTCGATTGTGGTCTTGATCAGTTTTTCAATCTCAACCAGATATTTTTCTTCTTCCGGCGACACCAGCGAAATCGCCTTGCCCGAGGCGCCGGCGCGACCGGTGCGTCCGATGCGGTGCACATAATCTTCCGCCGCGTGCGGAATCTCGTAGTTGATCACCATCGGCAGATGGTCGATGTCCAGCCCGCGCGCGGCAACATCGGTGGCAATCAGCACGGCCACTTTGCCTTGCTTGAATGCTTCCAGCGCCTGCTGGCGCTCCAGTTGGCTCTTGTCGCCGTGAATGGCATCGGCGGCGACGCCCTCGCGCTGCAACTGCCGCGCCAGACGGCTGGCGGTGAGTTTGGTCTTGGTGAACACGATTACCTGCTTCGCATCGTCGCCCTTGAGCAACTGCGCCAGCAGCGCGTGTTTGTCGGCTTGTTCGACCAGATAGACTTTCTGCGTGATGTTCTCGGCCAGGGCATTGCTGCGCGCCACTTCGATCAGGGTCGGATAGATCAGAAAATCTTCGGACAGTTTTTTGATCTCGTCGGAGAAGGTGGCGGAGAACATCATGCTCTGGCGGCGGCGCGGCAACAGCGCAAGGATGCGTTTCAGCGCCGGCATGAAGCCCATATCCAGCATGCGGTCAGCCTCGTCCAGCACCAGCATCTGCACCTGGTTCAGCAGCACGGTTTTTTGTTCGATGTGATCGAGCAGTCGCCCCGGCGTCGCCACCAGAATCTCCACGCCGGTCTTCAGGTGCGGCGTCTGCGTGCGGATATCCACCCCGCCATAGACCACCAGCGAACGCAGATGGGTGTATTTGGCGTAGCCCTTCACGCTCTCTTCCACCTGCACCGCCAGTTCGCGCGTCGGCACCAGGATCAGCGCGCGCACCGGATGGCGTGCTGGCGAAGTGCTGGTGCTGGCGTGTGGCAACAGTTTTTGCAGGATAGGTAATGCAAAAGCAGCAGTCTTGCCGGTGCCGGTCTGCGCCCCCGCCATCAGATCCTGATCATCCAGCACGGCCGGAATGGCTTGTGCCTGAATCGGCGTGGGGGTGGTGTATCCGGCTTCGGTGAGCGCCTTGAGAATTTCGGGAGCGAGCTTCAGGTCGGCAAAACTGACGGTATTCAATGTTGGCTTCTTTTCGGTAGTGGGTGAAAAAGTCGGGGCATTATACGCCCCGCCCATGCATCACCCAATGGCGGCCAACGATTAGCCCCGCTGCCCGTCCGCGCGGGGGCGCCAGTAGGCGGGCAGGTAGCGCCACACCCACGAGCCGAAACAGGCGAGCCACAGCGCGGAGGCGGCAATATACAGCCATGCAGAGTGCGACGGCAGCAGGTCGGCTGCGACGCGCACGATTGCGGTGAGCTGGATGCCGATGAACATCAGCTTGACCGGCGTGCCGATCGCAAAAGGCAAGCCGGAATGGCCGAGTGTGACGCGGGTGCCCATGCCGATGATCAGCGTGGCGTAGCAGCCGATGGTGAGCGCGTGCAGCGGGGCGAAGCCCCAGATGAATCCGGTGCCGTGATGCGCGAGCAGCCACAGACTTTGCACCGCGAACAGCGCCAGCGCCACCCCCAGCCAAGCGTAGCCAACATGCAGCACGGCGAGCAGGGGATTCTGGAAACTACGGCGAAACCCCCACAGGTAGCTCAAATACAGCGAGGCCAGCGCCAGCGGAATGTCACTCAGCCACAGCCAGCGACCGGCATCAGAGAATTGCAGCAACCCGTGCGTCACGCTCGCCACCAGGATGATCCACCACGGCCAGAACGGGCGCGGCACATCTTGGCCGGCGGCGACGCTGCGGGTGAAGAACGGCAGCATGCGGTGTGCGACCGTGGCGAACACCGGCAGCGCGAACAGCCACAGCGCACTCTGGATGGACGCCTGCAAACAGGCATGGTTGTCGGTCAGCAGCCAGACCAGGAATAGAACCGCCCCGCACCAGCCCAGCAACAAGGCGATGAACAACACGAGCGGATGGCGTTTGTCCGGATGGGGTGTTTCCAGCAACGAGCGCAACAAGGCATACAGTCCAACCGCCCAGCCCGCCAAGGTTGCCATGACCGAAATCACCAGCAGCGCGCGCCCGAGGAACAAGCCGGCATAGAACGCGACTGCCCCCAGCAACAACAACATAAAAGCCGGCACGTAACGTACTGCCGGAATTTCCGCGCCGTTCATCCAGCGCGGGAAGGTCGTCATCAGGAAACCGAAGAAGAAGAACGGCAGCATGCCGTACATCAGCAGATAGAAATGAATCGCGGCCGGATACAGCGGCCAGACCGTGGGCGTGCCGATCACGCCGTAACGCGCGCTCAATTCAAACAGCCACCACAGCATGGCAAAGAGCGTTTGCAGTGCGCCGCCGAAGAACATGACGCGGTGTGGTGCTGCGGTGAAGGTTTTTAGCATGATGGAAAGTGTCGTCGTGAACAGGTTGAGAAAGAATCGCGTTGTAAAGCCTATGTGCCGGAATGATAACCAATGAGATGGCGGCGCAAAGTGGCGGCAAGCTGCCACAGGAACATGAGCAGCGCGGCGAGGGTCAGCATTATCCCTGCGTGCCAGCCCAGCCCCACCGCCAGGCCGCCGAACAGAAACAGCCCCGCTCGATATGCGCCACCCGCGCCGAGCTGCTGCCGCACCTGCTCATGCCAGGCGGTCTGCATGCCCGGGCGAAACCATACCGGCAGCAACTGGCTCGCCGCGCCGGTGACCAGCGGCAGCAGAAAAGCCAGAATGAAAGCGAACAGGGTATCCGCTGAATTGACACTGCCGGATGCATGCCCTGCGCCGAACAGCAAGACGATGCAAAGACCAGCATAGGCGGCAGCGAGCGACGAGGCCGCCCCATCACGGCGCAAAATCCCGCCCGCAGACAGGCGCCGCCACGACCGCCCCAATTGCAGTAACGGCAGTGCCCACAACGCGCACCCCAGATAGGCCAGCGGCGCATACCAGGCCGCCCCCAGTGCAATCAATAACGTCCCGCCCAGCGCCCATTTCAGGTGCAGGCGCAAGCGGGTGGCCGCCTGCGGATCGGACCGCGCGACGACGGTTGGCAGCAGCACCTGCAACGTGGCGACTGCCGTCAGCCCAACGAAACCCAACGTATTGAGATGCAGATGAAAACGCTTCAAGGACGGATAGTGTTGCGGCCATGCCGCCATTGCGATGACCGCCAGCAACGCCAGCAGCAGGCAGCCGATTGCGGCAAGGTACCAATACAGGCAGGGATGGGGGCTGCCCACCGCCACCGCAGCGCGGCGGACGATCCACACCGCAAAGAGTACCGCCACACCAAACGCGAGCGATGCCGCTGCGGTGTAATCCTGATGCCCCACGGCCAGCGAGAAGAACGCCAATGCACCGGCGACCAGCATCAGCAACGGCAGCAGGCGCATGGCCCAATGCGGGGTCGCACTGCGCGAGAGTACCGGCACGAAATGACTCATCGCGCCCAGGATCAGCGGCATCACGCCGACCGCGAGGGCAAGATGGAGCACAGCAGCAGGCGCTAAAACCTGAAGCTGGAACAACACGATTGTCCCCGCAAAACTCGCCACCGCCAGCAGCACCAAAATGATCAGCATCGTTCCCGCTCTCCCTGTCCGATAGGGTTCCAAAAAATTCCGGCCCGACAGAAATATTCGTTTGTATAATATGCATTATGAATGCATGTTTATTCTACAATGCCGCAAGTCATCAACCAATATTTTTTGCGGCACGACCCATCGCTCAAACAAGGAGATCGCCATGCCAACCATTCTGGATTTCATGACCGCCGGGCATAAAAGCTGTGACGACGAATTTGCCCGCGCCGAAAAGGCCGTGCTGGATACAAGATGGGATGAGGCTGCCGGCGCATTCAATCTTTTTCGCGCGGATATGGCGCAGCATTTCAGGATGGAGGAGGATGCGCTGTTCCCCGCCTTGCAGGCGGCAGGCGGGCCTGCCGGTCCGGTGCAGATGATGTGCATGGAGCATGCGCAGATGAATGACCTGCTTGAACAGATGGCCGCCGCAGTGAAAGAAAAAAACGCGCAAAGTTATAGCGGCATCGCGGAGACGCTGCTGATCACTCTGCAGCAGCACAACTACAAAGAGGAACAAATCCTCTATCCGATCGCCGACCAGATTCTCACTCCACGACGGGACACCGTACTGGCCGCGATGCAGGCAGCCTGAAATGCACTACTGATGGGATCGACCGTCACACTCGATGTATGCGGCCTGCCGCCGCCTGAACCCTTCGTCAACATCATGGCGGCGCTGAAAACCTTGCCCGCCGACACCATCTTGGAGGTGCGCATCCACCGCGAGCCTTTCCCGCTCTATGACGTGCTGCGCGAGAACGGTTTTGCATGGCAAGCCGCAATGCTGGCGGACGGCAACTTTCAAATTCTGATTCACCACGCCGCATGAATATCGCCTCGCTCAGTACCGAACAGTCGCCGCCGATCTCGTTTCCGTTCAGCTTCTTTGCGCTGGCACCGCTGTTTCTACTGCTGGCTGCCGTCATGCTGGCGCTGGGCGAAGGCAATCCTTTTGCCGAGACGCATTCTCCCGCCCTGCTCGCTGCCACCCATTGCATCACGCTGGGGTTCATGGCGGCAGTGATGTTCGGCGCAGTACAGCAGATCCTGCCGGTGCTGGTCGGCAGCAAGATGCCGGCCGCGCGACTGGTGGCGCGCTTCACCCTGCTCGCGCTGTTCGCGGGCACGCTGGCATTGTGTGGCGGATTCATGCGCGGCCAGCCGCTGTGGTTCAACCTCGCCTGGATTCTGCTGGGCCTGGCTTTGCTGACGTTCATCGGCGCCAGCCTGATCAGTCTGGCACGCGCGCCTGCCGACAATGCCACCCGCAGCGCGATCCTGCTCGCCGTTATCGCTCTGGCGATTGCCGGCAGCATCGGCGGCCTGCTGGCGCACGGCTTTGCCACGGGCGCCGCGCTGCCCTATCCGGAATGGCTCGTCGCCCATGCCGGTTTTTCCCTCGGCGGCTGGGTGATGTTGCTGATCGCCGGCGTGTCATATCAGGTGGTGCCGATGTTCCAGCTCACACCGAACTATCCAAAATGGCTGACGGCTGCGTTGGCGCCCGCGCTCTTCGTCCTGCTATGGGCCGGCTTCTTGCCGCTCTTGTTTGGAGCTGCTGCGCGCCCGCTCGTACTCGTTGCAGAATCCTTGTACTGGTTATTGGCCATCATTTTCGCCGCCGTCACGCTGTTGTTGCAAAGCCGCCGCCGGCGACGCGTGCCGGATGCGACCCTGAGTTTCTTTCGCCTTGGCATGGTCGCGCTGATCTGCGCAGCCCTGTTTGCGTTTGCGGCAACACTCTGCCCCGCCGCCCACACTGCGTTCAGAACCCTGTCGGCACTCGCCTTCCTGCTCGGCTTTGCAATGTCGGTGGTGAATGGCATGTTGTACAAGATCATCCCCTTCCTGATCTGGTTCCATCTGTTTCGCGGCGGAATAAAAAGCGGAATCCCGAACATGAAGCAGATCATTCCGGAACCCTGGATGTGGTGGCACTATCGCCTGCAATGGGCCACGCTGCTGGCCGCAACGGGCGCACCGTTCCTCGGCTGGGCGGCATGGCTGGTGGCAGCGGGTTTATCGCTACAGGGATTCCTGCTGGGTGCCAGTGTTTTTAAGAGTATCGCGGTATATCGAAAACATGTCAGACGGATCGAACGGACACAGGTATGAACCGCGCCGGGGCTTTGCCATTGGTTTTACCGGTCAAGGCTAGAACGAAAAATCCATCCCCGCCGTTATATTCCTGCCTGGCAGCAGAAAGTACGAATAGGCACGGGTGTCGAACAGATTGTTGACCGCGACCGTGGCTTTAACGGTATCCGTAAACGCATAGCCCAGCTTGGCGTTCACCATGGTGTGCGCATCGTAACTGCCCGGCACGCCCTCCACTACGTCGGTATTTTGGGCCTGCCAGAAAATGTGGCTGACATAGCGCGCGCTCAATGTGCCTGTCCAACGACCTTGTTCGGCTGTCAGTCCGATACCTGCGATATTTTTTGGTGAGTCGGTCAGACGCTTGCCGACACTTGCCGGATCGGCCGCGTTCTCCAGCATTTCAGAACCAATGTAGGCGTAGTTGGCATCCAGTTTCAGCCAGCTGGTCAATCTGCCGGAGGCAGCCAATTCTATCCCGCGTATCGCGGCTTTTCCGGCGTTGATTTTCAGCTTCGTGCCGGCGATGGCCGTTTGTTGTGAATAAATCAGATTGTTGAGTTGAGTCTCATAACAGGCGACCGTCAATTTGCTGCTTTCAGTGAATTTAAATTCACCACCCATCTCCCACGTCGCACCCCGCTCCGGCTGCAGATTCGGGTCGCCTTTGTAGGTTGTCGGTCTCAGGACGGTCGTTGTATACATATCTTCATTCGTTGGCGCGCGAAAAGATCTGCCAAATGAAGCGCGCAGTGTTGAATTTTCGGTTGCCCGGTAAACTGCTGACACTTTTGGACTGAAGGCAGTAGCGGAGCGCGACTGATAAAGCGTGGTGGTGGTTATGACGGTGCTGTCGCCCCTGGTTTGCCATTGATCGAGTCGTCCGCCCACATAAACTGTGAGCGCATCCGTTGCGCCGATCTCATCCTGTGCAAAAAGCGAAGTTGTAGTCGAATCGCCGTTGTAGCTCCCCGTCACGGTGGATTTCGTATCGGGATTGCGCCAATCGGCAAGGATGGATACTTGCTGATTCGCGATGTCATTGTGCAGCGCCAGCCCGGTCACCATCATCTGTTGCGAGCCGACCGGAAAACTCAACTGAACCGTGCCGTCCAATCCCGTGTTCGGTGTGTCATAAAATGTTCCAGTGCCACTGTTCCAGGTGGCCGTGGAGTTTGCGAACGTAAAACTGTACGCACGCTTGATCCTGGCAAGGTCTACCTTCAGCGCATAATCATTCCCCAGCGTTCCGTCATAGCCGACGAAATAGCGTGTCGCTGCTTCATGCAGCGGTGAATTGTTGACGAAATTGGATTCGGTCAGGGCTATAGGCAGCCCATTGATGTCAAGTATTCCGCTCGAAACAGGTAAGCCGGTAGCCGTGTCTGTGAGATAGGTGTTGAACTGTGTGTAGCCTTGTTTGAGATCCTGATAGAGGATGCCGGTATAGATCTTATCGCGGTCGTTCAGGTCGTAAAACAGCTTGGCGGTTGCATTGGCCGAGTGCCATGGTGTCGTGCCCTTGTCGCCCACCAGATAGGCAGCCGTCCCTTCCCGGGTGGTGATTGGCTGTGCGCCAGTGACGGAAGTGCGTGGAGTGCAGGGAGTAGGAGGACGTGGGCATGAGGAAGTTTTGACGACAAAGTCGTTCACATAGCTGTCGCGATCCTGATAGCCGAGTCCCGCTGCGATACCCAGCCCGTTATCCATCTTGTCACGAAAATAAATACTGGCATCCCTGCCGCTGGCATCGCCCCAGCCCTTTTGTACCTTCGCGGTCAACTCACGCTGGTACGGCTGCTTGGTGATGATATTGATGACGCCGCCGATGGCATTGCTGCCGTACAGCGAAGAGAATGCACCGGGCACGACTTCGACCCGGGAAATGTCGTCGATGAACGGCACTTGCCAGTTCACTTTTCCAGCCCTGGAATCTTGTAGCGGTTGGCCGTCGAGCAGTATGAGCACCCTGCTCTGATCGACGCCGCGCAGAGACATGCTGCTCGTTCCCGAAGTGCCCTGCGATTGGCCGAGCGCCCCGCCGCGCAAATACAGACTGGGGACCTGATCCAGGACATCGCCCAGGCGTGAGGCATTTTTGTTTTGTATGTCCCGGGCATTCACCACGGTCACTGCGGCAGGCGCGTCTGAAACAGCCAGCGCTGACCGCGTCGCAGTCACCACCACCTCATCCAGGGTAAAGGCCAGCTCACTTTCCTCTGCCGATGCAGCACCACCAGGTACCGCCAGAATAAACGACAGCAAAAACAGTTTCTGTACGCGGCTCAAGCGATTTTCCATCATGTCTTTTTTGGCTTAAGAAGGGCGGGATGAACCCGCCCCTCGCGGTACGTCATGCGGTTTAGTAAATATCTTCCTGCGTGTTCCAGATATTGAACTTACCGGTCGGCGTGATCAGACGCGGATCGCTGAT
>Ga0210005_1000375_pt1 | contig 37681 bp, 38 predicted proteins | sample CryGey02umfilter_3_FD_183961 | JGI IMG/M metagenome (GOLD analysis project Ga0210005, IMG submission 183961) | Groundwater microbial communities from aquifer in Utah, USA - Crystal Geyser 4/9/14 0.2 um filter (SPAdes) (version 3) | ecosystem: Environmental > Aquatic > Deep subsurface >... | reverse complement strand
CAGAGAGGATACGGCCCGTGCCTTTAACGGTATCGCCTTCCTTAACACCCGTGCCATCGCCGAGCAAGACGGCTCCAACGCTATCTTCCTCAAGGTTGAGAACGACACCAAAAATGTCGTTTCCGAAGTCGAGCATCTCTGCAGACTTCACCTCACCCAGGCCGGCTATTCGAGCAATACCATCACCAACCTCGACGACAGTTCCAACTTTTTCAACGGTCACTTCGGCGTGGAACTTTTCGATTTCGGACTTAATCAGATGCAGAATATTATCGTTCGTCTTGGTAGTCATGAGTATGAAGGAATAAGTTAATAGTTAGAGTCAGGAGTAAGGGGATCAGTTCCCCGCGAGTTTATCTTTGAGAGTGTTCAAGCGGCCACGAAGGCTGGCGTCTATCATCGTATCACCCAGCATAAGGCGGTAGCCACCGATCAGCTCATCCGAAGGACGAGACTTGATGTGGACCTCACCTTCAAGGTGCCGGCCGAGAGCCTTCTCCAGCTCTTCGAGAGAGTTCTCGAAGCTGGTCGCGTACTCGGCCTCGAGGCGAATGCCTCCTTGCTTGCGGATCCACTCCTCCTCAAAAAGATCAATAATCTTGGGGAGAAGTTTCATCTGCTTCCGGCGTCGGAGGATCAGCAGAAAGTTATGAATGTACTTTCTGTCATGCTCCGACCCCATGAGTTCGACGAGCGCTTGAGCGTATTTTTGAGGAGATATCTTCATACGTTACTTCACTGACTTCATTTCACTTGAAAGGGCCTCGGCGAGGCGCTTCTGATCTTCTTGGGTAAATTCGCGCTTTAGAATCTTCTCGGTGGCCATGAGAACGAGCTCCGAGAGCTCACCACGAGCCTCTCCGAGCATGGCCTCTTTCTCTTCGCGGAGCTGGACCTTCGTCTTCTGCATCATATCTTCGGACTGGGCTCGAGCAGAATCGACGATCTCTTTCTTGAGAGACTCGGCCTCGCTGCGCGCTGTGTCGAGGAGCTCACCAACTTTCCTGTGAGCCTCGGCGATCTGTTCACGCTCAGTCTGCTCGGCCTCCTTCAGCCGCTTCTCGCTCTCCTGTGCGTCATGTATACCCTTCTCGATGGTCTTGGTTCGAGTCTCAAGCATCTTGAGAACGGGGCGGTAGACAAACTTACCGAGGATGAAAAGCAGAATGGCGAAGTTGATTACCTGGGCGATAAGAAGCTTCCAATCGACGCCAAGTTTATAAAGAAGTTCCATGAATCAATTATGTGAGAAATAGTCTTAGGCTTAAACGAACTTGATGATCAGAGCAACGACGAGTGCGTAAACGGCAATAGCCTCAGCAAATGCGATAGCAAGGATCATAGCTGACTGGATCTTGGATGCTGCCTCGGGATTTCGTCCGATGGCTTCCATAGCCTTAGATGCGAGCATACCGATGGCGATAGCGGGTCCGATAGCGCCGATAGCGATGGTGAGGGCAACGAATAGATTTTTATCCATGATAGTAATGAAAATTAATAATTAATGGATTGATAAAGTGATTTCGAGCTGGGGAGAGTTTAAGGACGGTAAGGGAAAAAATCAAGGGTAGATAGCAGCTCCAAACTTAGTGGGCCGCATGGCTAGTAGCCGCCATTTTCATGAAGACCAAGGTCAGAAGTGCAAATACGAGTGCCTGAACAAAGCCTACGAACAGCTCGAGTCCGTAGAAGGGAATAGGTGCGATAAATGGAGCGAGGAAGCCCATGACAACGAGCAGAACCTCACCGGCGAAGATGTTTCCAAAGAGACGGAAGGAGAAGGAGATGATCTTTGCGAACTCAGAGACGAGCTCCAGGAGGCCGACGAAACTTCCCACAAAATCCTTAAACGGATTGACGAAGAACTTGTGTGCATAGCTGGCAAAGCCCAGCGAGGTTATTCCGTAAAACTGAGTGAGGATCACGGAGATGATCGCGAGTGCGAGAGTCATGTTGATGTCGGCGAAGCCCGTTCTGAAGAAGTGAACGAGGGCGATGCTTTCGTGGCCCGCCTCTCCGTGAGGAAGGTAGATCCCTATTGAGCCGACGCCGGGCAGAATCCCCATCCAGTTTGAGGTTATGATAAAGAGAAAGATCGTCGCACAGACGGCGAAGAACTTCTTGGCCTGTTTTGCATCGTGCACGATCTCTAAGAAAAAGTTATAGAGACCGCCGACCAGTACCTCAACGAGGTTCTGGAAGCCGCGAGGAACGAGGTTCTCACTTTTTCGACGATAGATAAGCGCCGCGACGATCAGGACGAGCATCGCCAGCCAGGCCATAACCATGCTGTTGCGGATAGGGAAACCTGCAATTTCGACGATCGTTTCGGATGAAAGTGTAGGAGGAGTGAAGGCCATAATACTAAGCTGAAGTAAGTTGGTTGATTATTTTGGTGAGCCCATCTCTTTTACCTTGCGGTAGACGCCGAGGCCGGAGATGACGAGCGAGAGGGCGATGCCCAGAAGGAGGAAGAGCGGCGAGGTACCAAGCTTCTTATCGAGGAGTGCCCCACCAAAGCCCAGAATCACGATCGGGAGGGCGATGAGGTAGCCGAGCTCCCAGGCGAGGCTGAGCAGTGCGACGAGCGAGTAGGCCTGCCCTCGAGGCGGACGGTCATGGTGAGGATTAGGCGTCATGAGGAAGCGATTGTGGGCTAACCCCTCGTTTACGACGACGGTAGCGTTCAATAACTTTCATACGAGCCATCTCGCGTTCGAGCATGGCTGCCGCCTCGGCATAACCTTCGACATCGCCTCGACGCTTCTCCATTAGGAGGCGCGCCTCTTCTCGGGCCTTTTCGATCCGCTCCTCTTCGAGCTCATCAGCGCGCTCGGCCGTATCGGCCAAGATGACGACGTTAGCTCCGTCGATCTCGATCACACCCGTTGAGACGGCGAGAAGCTCCTCCCCCGACTCCTTCTTAACGTGCAGCGTACCTGCGCGGAGAAGGGCTATCATGGGGATGTGCTGAGGAAGAACGGTTATCTCACCCTGCACCGTTGGAACGGTGACAGAGAGGATCTCCTCATCGATGAGGATCCGCTCGGGGGTAACAATTTGAAAGTGAAGATTTTTCATTAAGTTGAGGAAAAATACGGCGAACTAGGCTTCGACGACCACCTCGTCGATACCACCCTTCATGTAGAAGGCCTGCTCGGGCTTGTCGTCATGCTTGCCATCGAGAATCTCTTTGAACCCGCGGACGGTATCGGCACGAGAGACATACTTACCGGGCTGGCCGGTGAAGGTCTCGGCGACGAAGAAGGGCTGCGAGAGGAACTTCTGAATCTTTCGAGCACGCATAACTGCGAGCTTATCCTCCTCACTGAGCTCATCCATACCGAGAATTGCAATGATATCCTGAAGATCTTTATAGCGCTGAAGAACCTGCTGAACGCCTCGGGCAACCTGGTAGTGCTCCTCACCGACGATAGCCGGCTCGAGAATGGTCGAAGTTGAGTCCAGAGGGTCGACGGCCGGATAGATACCAAGCTCGGCGAGTGAACGGGCCAGCACAACGGTTGAGTCCAAATGGCTAAAAGTTGTTGCGGGAGCGGGATCGGTAATATCATCGGCGGGGACGTAGACGGCCTGAACCGAGGTGATCGAGCCTTCCTTTGTTGAGGTGATGCGTTCCTGGAGGGCTCCCATCTCGGTGGCCAGCGTTGGCTGGTAACCCACGGCAGATGGAATACGTCCGAGTAGAGCGGATACCTCCGAACCGGCCTGAGTAAAGCGGAAGATGTTGTCTACGAAGAAGAGCACGTCTTGCTTCTCTTCATCTCGGAAGTACTCGGCGATCGAGACTCCGGTAAGACCAACACGCTGACGAACGCCCGGTGGCTCGTTCATCTGACCAAAGACCATACAGGTCTTGTCCAAAACGCCCGAGTCTTTCATCTCGTGGTAGAGGTCGTTTCCTTCACGTGTTCGCTCACCCACACCGGCAAAGACGGAGAAACCTCCATGTTCAGCGGCGATATTACGAATGAGCTCCATGATGATAACGGTTTTTCCGACTCCGGCTCCACCGAACAGACCGACCTTTCCACCCTTCACGAAGGGACAGATAAGATCGATAACTTTGATACCCGTCTCAAAAACCTCGGTGACGGTCGACTGATCGTCGAAGGAAGGAGAAGGGCGGTGAATAGGATATTTTTTTGCAGTTGTCACAGTTTTAGAAAGACCATCAACGGGCTCTCCGAGTGCATTGAAGATGCGTCCGAGAACCTCGCGGCCAACGGGAACGCTAATCGGCGCACCGGTGTCGGTGACGTTGAGGTTGCGCTGCAAGCCCTCAGTGGGACCCATCGCAATTGCACGCACCGTGTTTCCACCAAGGTGCTGCTGTACCTCGAGTGTGAGGATCTCCCCCTCACCGCGATCGATGTGGAGTGCGTTATAAATTGCCGGTATACCGCCCTCGAATCGACAGTCTACAACCGGCCCGATGATCTGTGTGACAGTTCCTTTCATAAGACCTTTTTTAGAGTAAGAAAGACAAAATTAACGATTTTGAATCGCGGACATTTTACCGATGCGTCACAGAAAGTAAAGGGTAGATAGTCGACTACCGTGAAGAAAAACTACCCCACCTCAAAAAACGAGGCACCACAAGCATCTCGACGGTATCTGGGCCGTCCTGCCGCGCAAGTTAGGCCCGCTCCTTTAGTTAGAAACGCCTATGGTGAAGCCACTCACTAACCTCCTCCTCCCCTGCTCTGGCGCTGAATAAGGGCTTCACGCGCTCTCTTGCGGAGATCACGTAACTCGTCCGGACTTGGACGCTTACTGCCCTTAATACCACGCAAACCTTCGGATGAGTCAGGATTATTGGCCTGAAGACGCTGTATTACCTCGAGCGCCTTCTTACCTTTGTCTTCGCTGATCATTTGAGTGATGAGCTCGGGGAGCTCTTGAACTCGTCGCTCGTAATCTTTTTGTCGGGCCGCCTCCTTCGGATCCAAAATTGAGCCGGTTTTTTCCGTATACAGAAAGGCAAACTCCTCACCGTAACCGTAGGCCTCCGCGAGCTCCATAACGAGGTTTCGCAGCTGAGCCTGGTGAACCTTGAGCTTAACCGAAGAGTCGGTAACCGCCGAGCGCTCAAAATGGTGGGCATCGAGACGGGCATACTCACCTTTTCCTTTGTTGTAACGGTTGTCCATAATCAGGTCGTATCGAATAAAGGAGTTTATAGCACCATGCAGAGCGCTGATGCGCTGAGCCCGCTTCTCGTCGTTATGCTCCTCGGAAAGGGCGTTGGCGATACTATTGATGTACTGGTTGAAACCGGGGTAGGCGTTTGCGTATCCCTCAGTTGTGAAGAACTTCTTACTACCGGTTGTGGAGGTTGTAAGCTGCTCGACCTCCTGCATATCACCGGGTGGAATGTAGAGATGGGCGTCGTCATGATCGATATTTTCAGCATTGCGGAGCCCCTTACTAATACGCGTACGTACCGAATTGGAGAGGAGCATAACCTCCCAAACGAAGCGGCTGAACTGATTTCCCGGAGCACCTTTTTTGAAGTCGTCGGGGAAGTACTTCTCCTTCATCTCCATGTAATCGGAGAGGTTGAACTTGCGGTCGCGCTTGAGGAACGGATCGTAGATCATCTCCTGAGTGAAGAAGTCCAGAAGCGGGAAGTTGTTGAGGTATTTGGAGTTCAGTTCTCCAAGACGGTCGATATGTAAGAGGGTCTCGCCGTCGTGATGCCCCTTGTTCTCACCGTGTCGAGTTGTAACACCGGCCAAGAGGTAGAACATTTTAGCCTCGGCTCCCATCTTACCGAACTTGATAGCTCCATCCAGAATGGCCTCGTACTCCTGAGGATTGACGTACTCTCCATCGCGGAACGACTTGAGCATGCGCTCCAACTCACCCTTCGGACCACCAATACCTTTCGGATCGTTCTCAAGCTGCTTAAACTTGTACTCGAAGTTATTCTTGTGGCTGTTGTACTTACTGATATTGTCCATGTACCACTCGGCGGCTCCACCCTCACCCCAGAGGGCGTCAATGGCGGGGCGCACAAGATCTTCACCACTCTCTCCGGGCGGCATGTGCTCGGGATCGGGAATGTACAGCTTCGTGCCTTTCGTCGTGTAGCGCGCCGTCAGGCGGTTGAGAGCCCGCCACAAGGCAGGCTGATCCCAGCGCATCTCACCCTTGGAGACGAGAACGATAATACAGGACTTGGCTACGTCTTTATCGTTCGTGTCGTAGAGAGTCCTCTGCAGCTGAGGAATACCCCAGCTCTCCATAGCCTCTTTATATTTGTTAACCTCACCATGCTCGGCCTCCTCAGCCACACGATTGAACTCAGTTCCAAGAACCCCGGGAAGACCGGCTCCGACAGATGAGTAACGGGCCTTCGTTCGACGCTCATGGCGACGTTTCACGAAATCACGAACCTCGACGACCATGTTCCAGATATCGCGGAGCGAGAGAAGGTGCGTCTGCCACCAGATTTCGCGGATCCTCTTAAGGGGCGTCACCGCCTCAACCTCACGCTTATGTTTGTAAATGTCTTCAAAACGGTCGTGTGCGATCTCCTTTTTGATATCGAGGCGAAGCATGTCTTCCATCTTCTTCTCTTGCGTTTCCTTTTCTCTCTCCACCTCAAGCTTGAGCTCTTGGGGACTCTGATAGTCGGGGGGGACGCGCTCAACGTGGTTATTCTTCACCCAGTAAAAAAACTCGGGAAAGTTATAAAAGCTTCCATCGTTGAGTTTAACTCCGTCCGAGGTGATATCGGTGATTACCAAGATCATCTTGCTGTCGTCGGGATACCAGAGACGCTCACCTTTTTCTAGGGTAATGGGGGGATTTTCATCATCACCAATTCCATAGTGATGATTTTCCATCGAGTTCCACTTTTCAAGTCGCTCGCGGAGCGTCTCCTGGCTGAGAGTCTCGCTGACATCATAGCGATGCCACCACTTAACGAACTCGCCGAACCTGAGGTTACTACGCAGTTCAAAAGTATCCGCATCCTCAAAACCGGGAGCGTACTGTATCTCCGTATTAAAGAAGATCGAGTCCTGGCCGATTTCGGTGACGGTCACATACTGAGGACGAGAGGCGATCTTCCCGTCCTTATCACGTGATCGCTGCATATACATAAGACTCATACCGGGCTTGATACTCATCCCATAATCAGAGAGACCGGTGGCCTTGTTGATCTCTGCCGCTGAGTTAATTTCTTCAGTCGCGTCTACCGCATCAACCCACTTCTTGAACCGTCCCAGGGTATAAGGGCGGAGGGCGTGACCGTTCTGAAGGGTAATGACGGGAACTCCCAGGCGGTAGTCGATCGTGTTACCGCTGGCGTCGAAGATGGGAATCTCCTCCACTTCAACCTTCGTGATCTTGACGGTAGTCTTTTTGGGAATGGGGATCAGATCCTCGGGATCGGCCCGATTATAAACGAGGGTGACACCTTCTTTGATAGTGACTCCCACGGCACTGCTGGCCATATCGAGAACCTGCTCCGTATTGGCCTTACGACGAACCATGTTGAGATTTTCACGAATAACAGCGTGCGCCTTTCGCTCGGCCTTCTCGAAGTTGCGTTCGATCTCGGCCTCACGGCGCTTCAAAGCCAGAATGGTTCGAAAGAGAGCCTCTCCGTTACGGCGCCCTTGAATCCGGTCTTGATACTTCTTCATCGTACTTTCGAAGCCGGCAGCATTGGGGCTCGTAGTGTAGATCTCACGGACTTCCTTGGCTGTAAAAACCGAGGCACCCCCATCGGGCTGCGTAAGTTTCCCCAGCTCTTGAACCAGTCCGCGTTCGACAATCGAGTCTTCTCGGTTAAGACGACGGACATCCTTGAGCCCTTCATCGAAGGCCTTTCGTCGCTGAGGAAGACGGTCATAGTAACCTTCAACACGCCACTGCAACCGGTGAATCTTCTTGCGAATTTCGCGCTGAATGTTGAAGATCGCGCCCCAGGAACGCTCGTGCTCGGCCAGAGTCTGCATCTCACGCTCGAGCTCACTTTCGCTGCGGATCTCACCTTGAAGGTAGCGGCGAACCAGCTCGTGCTTTTCGGCGTCATCATCGGCGAGGTAGGCGCGGAGCTGACGTTTGAGATTGCCGCTCAAACCCGTCTGCCCAACGGCTGCACGCATCTCGCCCAAGCTTGCACGCTCATTGCGGCGTGCCTCTCGCTCTTCGGCCTCAGCGGTCGCAGCCTGGGCCACCTCGTCATCCGGATCATCCAGATAAAGGTAAGCACGCTTGGCGGGCGGTGCGAAATAATTACAGGTAAATCGATTCATGGTTTATACGTGAAGCTCTACTAAGGGGTTGGGGAAAGTGTGGCGATGAGCGCCCGTTTGTCTACCGTATCGAGAGAGGAGTGGTTTATGACGATTTGGGCATGGGTTTGAGAGAGCCCCCCCGTCGTCAACGCAGTAGTTAAATCTGTCTTAAGTTTTTCTATATCCTTGCCGGTACTCTTCTCCGCTTCAGCCTTAATGGCCCCGGCAAGGTTCTGGGCGGCCGTAGCCTTCTCACCAGTGAACTTCCCACTTTTTACAACGTTTTCTGCAGCACCATCCGGCCGGATAACAATGAACTTTTCGCGCAAATTTCTATCCCGAATAGTAGCAAGAGCGGTTTTGAACTCCACAATTTCGGCTGGAGTCCAGCCCTGGAATGCTGGGACGGCTGCCAGCTGAGCCGGCGTTTTGCTCTGTATTTCATCCAAGACCGCTTGAGATGTGGCGGCGACGGGGGCGGGAGCTGTTCCGGCAGCGGCAGCAGTGGCTCCTCCGGCGGCAGGGGCGGCGGCGGCCTGAGCTGCTGCTTGACCGTTTTGGACCGCGGCTATGAAGGCGTTTTGATTGCGAATGCCGTTACGTTGAAGTTCGGCCTGAAGAGGACGTAGCTGGCTATCATTGTAAATGACGCGAGCCGCCGTTTGATATGCGTTAGCATCATGACTTCCAAACTTACGATCAAACTCTGCACCGTCCTTTACTAACCTGTTACTGACCACTGAGTCCTTAAAGGCCAGCCAACCGGCCGGATTCTGAAGTTGATGAGGCAACTCGGCAAGTGTCTTACCCAGCTGCTGCACTGAACCGGTGACACCCGTCCTAAAGCGGTTGAGCTCCTCACGATTACCCGTCTGATAGTACGAGAGACCGCGGGCCTGTTTGAACTGAGCCGGAATATCACTAAGTGTGGCAAAAACCTGGGCCGGTGAGACTGAACCCTTGGTACCAACCGGAATAACCTGAGCATAGGTGGGGAGCTTGGCCACAAACTTTCCAAAGCTGACGGCACGCTCGCGGATGACCTCGGTGATCGTTCCGGCAAAGGTCTTGCTGGCGGCGCTGAAGACTCCAACCCAGACGATGGCAACCGAACCGATGGCGACCATCAACTGCTGCAGATCCTGAATACCTGTAGGCAGGGCGTTTATATCGACGGCGGTGAGTGAGCTCGAAGAGAGAATATCCCCCTTAATGGTGGAGTCGGCGGCAAAGGCATCGAGCATGATGTAACCGATAGACATAACCAAGCCGATCGTTATCGGCGTTACCAAACTCTGCACGAACTTAGACTGGATATCTCCCCCCTCTCCGGCCAGCGACTTCAAATTGGGCAGCACGATTGTCAGAGCCAAAAACGGCGAGAGGACGACGGCGATCCACATCACTACCAGACGGAAGAGCAGCACCAAGAAGAGTGCGATAAATGAAAGGGCATAGACCACAAAGATCACCGCATTAAAGATGATGTTAAAACCGAGCTGCGAGATGTCCTGGATTCCGTTCCTAATAAACTTGAGCTGGATGGCCTTTCCGAATTTAATTGCATAAACCACGGCAATATTTGAACGGTCAAGACGCGAGAAGAACTGCTTGGCACGTTCGTTGAACTCACTATCCTTATCACACCACATACTCTGCAGCGGAACCTCGGCACTCTTCAGTGCACAGATCTGGGTCTCAAGGTCTTTTTGAAATTTTTGGGGTGTGTCGATTGAGCGGGCGGGCAGGGCGAATACGGCACCGGTAATAACATTGGTGAAGTCGAGAACGACGCGAATTCCAATAAACGAGAAGTTCACGACAATCAGGGCCATCACAAACTTGGGGATGGCTGTCTTGAAGGCAAGGGGTAGGCCTCCTCCATCCTCACCCAGACCCAGCACGTTATAAACGGCTATAGCCAAGAGGATAAGAACGAAGAGGATGTTGACCAGGTTGCGCATCTCAACCCACAGTCCGAGCAGGCGCTCGCCCATCACACCGCCGAAGATCAGCTCGTTGTCGAGCAGACTTCCGATCATCAGTAGGATGGGCCAGAGCCAGGCGGAGACAAACCTCAACGCGAAGTTGAAGTAGGTATTCATATCGTTGAGAAGCTCGTTGAACTTGGGATCAGCCTGCGCAAAAACCAAGTTAGGAAGAAGAACAAGAACCAAAACCAGTGCACTAACAACCACGCCTCTGCGAGAGAGTTTTTTTAGAATCGTGGTTGCGATGGTTCGAATGAGGTTCATGGTGAAAACTAGGCGTCAGGTTGGGTGAAGACGTGAGACATATCGGGGTAGACTTTTCGTTCCATATAAAGACCGAGTTCCGCCGCATTCTTCAGCTTGGCAACCTTCGTCGAAACGTTGAAGAGTCGGTGAATTGTGGCGACTGCGACCTCCCTCTTGCGAAAACCAAGAGCTACAGCCGTCTCCGCATCAATCTCCACATCATTGGGATAGAGTTCAAAGGTTCCACGATCCTCAGCCCCCTGATTGGGATTGTTGTTGTCCTCATTTTTCCGGGCGATCTTGATGTAGTCGTCGTAGTGGTTGAGGAAGTAACTGCTGAGGGCCTCATTGCCACGAAGCGTCTCGAGGGCACGGCGCTCTTCAAGATTTTTGGTCACATACTCCTGCTCACTTTCCGAGGGTTTCGAGATGACATTGTGGATCCAAGGAAAGATCGCTTCGGTACCACCGACAAGAGCCGCAGTACCGATCCAGAAGTTGCGATTTTTAAGGGTATTTTCGGCACCCCTGCCCAGAGTGTGCAGCAAGCTTTCGTTGTGCTCAGGATTTTTCAAGGCATCGGAAAACTCCAGGATTCCATTCATAAGCATTCCCAAGGCACCAATATCAATGAGACGGCTGGCGAGCAGCTTGTTGAAGGAGGTGAAGTGCAGAATGGCACTATCCAGGTAAGGCTGCTTCATACGATCCACCTGCTTCCCAATAATGTCCTTTTGGTGCAGGCGGTAGCGCTCAGTCTCGTCCAAGGAGGTAAGGAACGTTGGATCGATCGCCTCATGATCAAAGCGCTCAACCTCGCCCTTCTTCATCACACCGGCAAGGATACAGGCATTGACCATATCTTTTGCCGTATCAATACCCTTGGTTTCGGCCATCGTACGGAAGAGGTACTCTTTCTGATCAAAGTCCATCGCGTTGACGATCTCCGCCCAGAGAGCTCCCTCAGTTGCCCGGCGGCTTGATGACTTCTCCGGGCCGCCCTCGGCCTCCGGCTGACCGGAGATAAAGTTGGCTAGTCTAACGTAGTTGTCGTGCACCACCGGCTCGACTTCTCCAGCGGGACCTGCATGAGTCAGGTCGAGCTTGCGGTAAACCGCACTCTTGTTTTCCGCGGCAGTCGTAAGCTGATAGTAAGACTCAAGGGCCTCCGGATCCGTGCTATTTGGGATAACATCAGCGATTCGCGCCTTTGGTGCGGCGTCAAGGTTGCCCTTGTTCATCTCTTCGATAAGCATCGAGATGTAGAACTGAGCCTCCTCGATCATCGTGATGAGTTCTTCAACATCCATTTTCTCAAGAAAGGAGAGAACGCGCTCAAGTGCGAGCTTTTCCTCCGAGTGCATAACCTCGGCGTTCGAGGCGATAGCTGTTGATGAAGCCACCTCGTAAGGGTTTTTGTGTAGCTTCTGGGCCTGGCCCAACACACCAACCGTTCTGATATAGGCATCCAGCGCACGGAACTTTGCCGCCGCCTCCTCATTCGTGGCCGTCGTCTTTTCAACCCGATCTCGAAGGGCTGTATAGAGGCGCTCTGAGGTATTGCGCATCGAGGTGACGAGCTTTTCTTTAAACTTCTCATCCCCCTTTGAGCCCTGCAGTCTCTCCCAGGCGTCATAAACATGACTCCCCTCGGGAGCCCCCGTGGGCTTCCCAAAAAGAACATCCTGCAGATGGTCCATGCTGTAGTAGTCCCAGTAGGCCCGGCTTACTTGCTTGTCGCGCAGCGACCTTTCCAAAGCAGAGAGCCCCTCGGCTATATCAGTAACTCCGGGCTCAACAGGCGGTGTCTGCTCCCCGACGGACTCACCGCCTTGAGCGGGCACGATGGTGGGGCGCTCAGGCTGTTGAGCGTCGCCGGACCCCGTTATCTGAGACATCGAATCTCCCATAAACTAGAGTTTAAATAAGCGAACGAGTGTATCGGCAAAAGGCTCCTCCATCCCCTTGAGCTCTTTGAGGTGTGGACGAAGAACCTGACGAACTTCTTCAGGTGTAACCTCTGAACCTATCTCCACATACAGATCGGGACGGACCCGTGACTCCATCCGCAAGTAGAGGCGCTGGACATGCGGCTGAGCATTAAAAATCCAAAAGCACTTCAGGGCATTGTAGGGAAGAAGCTGCGGGCCAACCATAACTCCGGCGGTGGAAATAGCAACGGGGGTAACTTGTTCAGAGTGGCGATGTGCCAGGTAGTAGGTTCCGGCGAAAAGCAGGAGTGCGATAGAAAAGCTCCATCCACCGTTGTACAGGTCAAAGGCAACCATAAGGGCCAAGACAACAACTGCAGAAATGAACCAGCGTGAGCTTTTTTCTTTATGCTTGTGCTCATGCGACTCCCACGAGATTAGAAGCTCTCCAAATCGCTTCTTCCCTCCTTCGTTTGGTATTTTTTTTGTATCGTTCATAACGCAATCTTTTAAAATCATATTATTTTAGCAGAAAAAGCCCTTTTCTACAACCTCCAGCATAGTGGAAGAGAGAAAAGGGCCTTTTAAGATTTGCAGCGAGTTAGTGCTCTTAGCGGACGTACGGAATCAGAGCCATCTCACGAGCAACCTTGATCGCCTTTGAGAGACGCTTCTGGTGGGTGAGGCAGACGCCCGTGTAGTACTTGGGAACGATTCGGCCGTATTGGGAGATAAAGCGGTGGAGAACATGCAGACTCTTGTAGTCGATGTGCTCAACTTTTACCTTACAGAACGGGCATTTTTTCTTACTTCTTCCAGCAGTCATAGTTCAGTGTTTAAGGGGTAGAGTTAGTGTTAGCCTTCAAATAGTTCATCGTGCTTGTCCGACTCGGCGTCGGCGGTCAGGGTGTGGGAGTCGTCCATAACTTCTCCATCCGGCTCTTCGGTCTGGTGGTAGGCGCCTCCATCGGGCTGATCGCGCCTATCGAGCATAATCATGTCCTGGATGACGATCTCGGTGCGGTACTTCTTCGTCCCATCGGGGAGCTCCATAGTTCTCGTCTTGAGGTAGCCCTCGACGTAGATCAGCTTTCCCTTCTTGAGATACTGGTGACAGATCTCTCCGAGCTTGGCCCAGGCAACGAGCTCATGGAACTCTGTAGAGTCCAGCCGGCGTCCGTCTTTTGTGAACCAATCGCGGTTGGTCGCAAGGCCGAAGGTAACGATCGCCTGGCCACTCGAGGTCTGTCTCAGCTCGGGATCCCGAGTGAGGTTGCCAATCAGTATGACTTTGTTAACGCACCTCATGAGATGGGAAGATAAAAGAACTATTAGCCGACATCAATATCCGGATTGTCGAGAATCTCTTCGAGCTTCTTCTCTGATGGCTCCTCCTCGCTGGCGACTGTCTCCTTTGGCGCGCTCTTAGCCTCTTCTTTACGAGGAGCGGGAGCGGCCTTCTCTGGCGCCGCCTCCTCTTCGTCCTCGTTGCGTGGTAAGATAGCCGCCTTGTAAGCAACCGGATCCCGATCGTCGGGAACGGCGATAATCAAATGGCGAAGCACCGGTGGGTGCAACTTGATAGTAGTGCTGAGCTCGACAATTTCAGCGCCGGGGAGCCGTACATGCAGGATGATGTAGTAGGCGGTCGTCTGCTTCTTCAGTGGGTAGGCGAGCTGGCGCTTGCTCCAAGGGTCCTCATTGGTGATCTCGCCCGAGGCGGCCGTAATCATCTCGCGAACTTCTTGAAGATGCTTCTCGTATTCTTTCTCGGCCAGATCGCCTGAGAAGATGAGCATAAGTTCGTACAATCCGGGTTGTGCAGTCGTCGACATAGTGAGCTATGGATATGAGATAAAAGGGCTCATAGCCTCTTCCTATAGGGAAGAAGCAGCGAGTGGATGGTACCTTCCCGGCCTTACAATTGCAAGTTTTTTTGGAGTTGAAGGCGCATCCTAACGGTAAAACCGACGAGCGAGCTCATCAAATGTCAGGAGGACGCGCGTGGGCCGACCATGCGGGCAGGTTGCGCGGTTGGGTGTCTTCTCCAAGTCTTCGACAAGCTGCTGCTGCTCCTGAATGCTGAGCGGCATCCCAAAGGTAACGGCCGCCTTACAGGCGAGTGATTTCAGAACACGCTCCGAGAGTGGCTCGGTCGTCTTCTTCTCGCCAAGGAGCTCGTCGAGAACCTTCCTCACGATCGGCTCGAGGGCGTCTCGACTGAGTGCGGCGGGACAGGCTTGAATGACAAACGTCGTTCCACTCCAGACATCGACCTCAAAGCCCAGTGCCTCCAACTCGATCCGCAACTCGGAGAAGAGAACAGCTTCGGCATGAGAAAACTCGAGAGTCAGCGGAACCAGAAGCTGCTGCTGTTCAGGCTCTTTTGAGAGAGCTTGATGGCGGAAGCGTTCATACATGATGCGCTCGTGAGCGGCATGCTGATCCATCACGGCAATCCCCTCCTCGTCAGAAATGAGGATGTAGGAATTTGCCAACTGCGCGAGAGGCCGAGGCCCACGCTCCAGGTTTTGTGCAGGTTTTTCCCGCTCGTAAAAGTCGACGGCGGAGGCCTCCGGCTGCATACCTCCCACAGCCTCGCGGGGCGCGCCAAACGAAAAAGCGTTCTGAGTAAGCGGCTCCGACCGAGGCAGGGCCTGGAGCTGAGTTGCGGCAGCCTGTTCAGCGTCGGCAGCGTAAAACTCCTCCGCCGACTGAGGACGTACCGTGCCGGCATGAACTCCACCAAGAAACAGTGGAGCGGAGTCGAGCGCCTGACGAATTGCCTGAGAGACATCACGGTAAATCTTCCCCTGCTCCACAAACTTTACCGTCAGCTTACGTGGATGAACGTTAACGTCTACATCGGCTGGATCGACGTTCACGTGGAGGACGAACATCGGATAGGTACGTGCGGGAAGTCGTGAGCCGTAGGCATCCATACAGGCACGGGCGATCATCGGGTCACTAACGGGGCGGCCGTTTACGAAAAGATACTGGTGGCGCTTGGTGCTGAGCGTCATGCCGGGCTGCCCCACATAGCCATAAACCATAATTGAAGGCGTCTCGAAGTCGACGGCAAGACTCTCTTTGATGAAACGCGGCCCAAGGAGCTCAGCCAACCTCTCGGGTGCCGAATCAGTAGCGGAAAGCCTGAAGATCGGACGCCCGTTGTGAGAGAGACTGAAGGCGACCATGGGGTTGGCGAGTGCCGTCTGGGTTATCAGCGCGACCGTATGCTGGAGCTCGGTCGACTCACGTTTGAGAAACTTTTTGCGTGCGGGAGTGTTAAAGAAGAGGTTACGCACAATAAACTCGGTGCCGGGTGCCATACCAACGGCTCCACCGAAAATACGAAGGCCGCCTTGATAGCTCAGCTCCGTCCCATCGTCAGCGTCGGCAAGACGAGTCTTCAGGGTTACGTGTGCCACCGAGGTAATTGCGGCAATCGCCTCGCCTCTAAAACCGAATGTCATCAGCTTGGAAAGGTGTTCGAGCTCGTTGATCTTGCTGGTAGCGTGTCGAGCAAAGGCCATGGCGGCATCTTCAGGACTCATTCCGAAGCCGTTATCCCTAACGGCGATGAGCTTCATCCCTCCCTGCTCAAGTTCAATGTCAATCGCCGTGGCTCCGGCATCGAGGCTATTCTCAATGAGCTCCTTAACAACGGAGGCGGGACGCTCAACTACCTCGCCGGCGGCGATCTGACTGATTAGTGTATCCGATAAGATACGAATGGCTCCCATTGGAGGGAAGAATACGCGAGCTTTTTGAGGTGAGCAAGAAAGACACTCATGAGCGACATGAGCCACTGTAGAGAATGATTAAATGACGTTCATAGTATGTTCAAAAGCCCTGCAAAGCCTGTTTAGAGCCGTTTTCGGGGCACCCGCCAAAAACCGCCAAAGCCCTTATCCGAGAGGAAAAATACGTGCAGTAGAAAAAATCTTACTGTTCGAAGTTATGAACAATTATGTGCATAACGTGTGTAAATTTTCTTTAAATCCATGATTAATGTACAATGCCCTCTATTTCACTTTTTATGGTTGAACTATGGTGGAATAGAGCGCACAATTTTCAGTAGAAATAATATTACATGGACTACACATCACTCAGTGAACTCGGGCTCCCACTCAAAGAGGCGAAGGTCTACCTGGCCGTCCTTGAACTTGGAGGTGCCCCAGTACGTGAAGTTGCAAAAAAAGCGGGTGTCGACAGGGTCAACTGCTACCACCTCCTCGATAACCTAACGGAGAAACAGCTCGTAAGCTGCCAGATGGAGGGACGGACAAAGACCTACCTGGCCGCCCCACCCGAGACGCTCGTAACCCTCTACGAGGAAAAGCTCCAAACCGCCAAGAAACTCCTCCCCGAGCTCCTCTCCATCACGAACAACCTCGCCTTCAAACCGACGATCCAGTATCACGAAGGGATTGAGGGAATTACAAAGATCCTCGAGCGTGCCCTCTCGGCTCAGTCCGAGATTATCGGCTTCACGCACCTGGAAGCTCTGGTTGAGCGGCTGTCCGACTTCCTCCCCCACTACACACGAGCAAAGGTAAAGCTCAACAGCAAAACGCGCCTAATTGCCAGCGACAGCCCAACGGCTCGGCGCTTCGTAGAGACCTTCTATCCCAACACACCCGAGGCACGCGCGCTAATCTCACTCCTTTTTATACCACCGGAGCACTTCGCCTTCGAGAACGAGGTCATAGTCTTCGACAAGACGGTGGCGATCATCTCACTGACAGAAAACGAGCTCCTGGGCGTCACTATCGAGAGCTCGATCTTTGCCCGGACGATGAGTCGAATTTTCGAGCTCTCATGGCTGGGAGCCGAGCGCTTCGCCGCCTAGCGGCCAGCCCAAGCCACTAAACAAAAACACACCGTGACTCCGGCGAACAAACGGCCCGCAAAGGTCATGAGCTATCTCATCTTTTTGAGCTCATCAAGCTTCTGCAGCGCCTCGAGCGGGGTGATCTTCTCGACCTCAACCTCCTCGAGCCTCTTCAAAACCCGGTGCTGCCGCTCATCACGAACCGGCGTAAAAAGTGACTCCTGCTGAGGATCAACGACCGTCGCAGCCACTCGACGCACCACGGCGGGCTCAACAACCTCTTCCTCAAGCTCGCTGAGGGTAGCCTGAGCTTTTGCGATAACCGAGGCGGGCAGGCCGGCCAGACGGGCAACCTCAATTCCGTAACTTCGGTCGATCGCGCCGGGCAAAACCCTATAGAGAAAGGCTATTCGGCCATCTGCCTCCTTCACGGCGACACTCATATTTGAGGCATGGGCAAGGCGGTCGGCGACGCTTATCAGCTCGTGATAGTGGGTTGCGAAGAGGAGCTTTGCCCCCAGCTCGTTGTGGATAAACTCGAGGATCGCCCAGGCGAGCGAGACGCCATCATAGGTGGAGGTTCCGCGGCCTACCTCGTCGAGAATGATCAGACTCTTGTCCGTGGCGTAGTGGAGGATGTGCGCCGTCTCCTGCATCTCGACCATAAAGGTACTCTGGCCGTGCGCCAGGTTGTCGCTCGCGCCAACACGGGTGAATATCCGATCTATAAGGGGAATGTGGGCAGACTCGGCCGGCACAAAACTGCCGATGTGGGCCATCAGGGCGATGAGGGCGGTCTGGCGGAGGTAGGTCGACTTTCCACCCATGTTGGGGCCGGTAATGACCGCAGCCGTCCTCTCTCCACCAAGCTCCGTGTCGTTAGGAACAAATGAGCTGGCCGAGATCGACTCGACCACGGGATGACGGCCGCCCTTGATCGAGAGCGCCTCTCCAAACTCGCCAATTACAGGGCGTGTGTAGCCGTTACTTTCAGCAAGCCGAGAGAGTGAGAGAAGGACGTCACTTACGGCAAAGAGCTCCGCGGCCTCTTGGAGCTGGGTCGTCTCTTCCTTAACCTGCTCGCGCAGCTCAAGGAAGAGCTGATACTCAAGATCCTTACTCTTTCCTTCGGCACCGAGAATCTTCTCCTCGAACTCCTTGAGCTCGGGGGTGATGAAGCGCTCGGCGTTGGTCATCGTCTGCTTGCGGATGTACCGCTCGGGCACCTTGTCGAGGTTCGACTTGGTGACCTCGATGAAGTAGCCAAAAACCTGGTTGTAGCGAATTTTTAGGGAGGAGATCCCCGTCGTGGTCGTCTCCTCCTCCTGCATCTTCTGGATCATAGACTTGCCATCGTGACTAATCGCCCGAAGCTCGTCCAGCTCGGCAGAGTGGCCCGCGGCGATGAGCCCGCCCTCGCGAATCGAGATCGGGGGATCTGGAACGAGAGCCGTCGAGATCAGCTGTGCGAGCTCCTTGAGCGAGGTGAGGGCCGCTGCACGTGAGGACAGCTCGCGAAGAAGCTCCGACTGAGCTCCCCCGAGACCGTTCTGCAAAAGCTCAAGCGCCGAGAGTGAGTGAGCGATCCCCAGAAGGTCACGCGCATTACCTGTCCCCAGTGAGACGCGTGCAAGAAGACGCTCGATATCGAGGACCGTGGCCAGGAGCTCGCCCAGGCCATTTTTGAGCTCGTAGTTTTTCTTAACCTCCTCAACAGCGTCGAGGCGCCGCTCTATGAGAGCCCTCTTAGTTGAGGGGTTGAGCAGCCAGTGCTTGAGGAGACGAGCACCCATAGAGGTCTCCGTCTTATCCATAACTGCGAGGAGCGAGCCTTCGCGAGCGCACTCGCGAAGGCTCGCGACGAGTTCCAGATTGCGGATCGCCACATCGTCCAGGAGCATCTCGTCTCGGTGAGCAATCAGCTTTGGTGGGCGAATATGTTTGAGTTCACACTTCTGCGTCTCTTTAAGATAGCTGAGCAGAAGGGCTGCAGCTCCAAGGGCCTGCTCCTCATCACTAATACCAAAGCCGCGCATATCCTTAACGGCAAAAAACCGAGATAAAAAGGCCTCGGGCTCCTCCCAAAACTGGTGAGGAAAAACCGGCAGCCGATCGAACTGCCTCAGCGACTCGGGGAGCTGCTTCGCTGCCTGGTCCACAATACACTCGGCAGGCTCGAGCCGCTGCAGTTCAGCGTTAAGCGCCTGCTCACCGGTTGGCTGCGCGGCAAGAAACAAGCCGGTACTCAGGTCAACAGCAGCCAGACCAAAAACCTCCCCATTCCTCACAATGCTCACAATAAAGTTGTGCGACTTGTCACTCAGAATGCGCTCATCGAGCGTCGTCCCCGGGGTAATCACCCTCACGACGTCTCGTTTCACAATCCCGGGGAGTGCGGGGTCAGAGAGCTGCTCACAGAGAGCCACTTTTCTTCCCGCCTTGGTTAACCGCCCCAAATAGTTGTCCAAAGCGTGGTAGGGAATTCCGCACATGGGCGTCTCATGCCGCTTAGTCAGAGTGAGGTTGAGTATCCGCGAACCGGCCACAGCATCATCACCAAAAAGTTCGTAAAAGTCCCCGAGCCTAAAAAACAGTAGGCAGTCAGGATACTTCCCCTTGAGCTCCAGATACTGGCTCATCATCGGCGTGATTTTTTTTGACATTTACCGGAGAACATTTAAAAGGCAGTGGCGTTCGGAGGACATTGTAGCGGAAGTTCAGAGCCAGATCGAGCTGCCTACTAAAGCTCCATCACCGAACTCTTCAGCACTTTGCGCTGACGGTCGATCGTATAGGGGAGCTCTACCTCACGGCCACCCGGCAGGAAGTAGCGCACCATTATGGTCGTCTCCTTAGAGGTCAGATAGGCGGGCCGGTAGGGCAGCTCAATCTGAACGGGCTTAAGAAAACGCAGCCCCTCAGGCTGAATTATGTAGTTATCAGTCAGGGCGGCCAGCGGTTCGCGCGTTACCGTAAATATCGTGTCGTTCTCAAGAGCCTTCGGCGGAATCGTGAGCGTAAGCCCCTCGATCTGCACAACACCACCCGACTCGGCCACAATACGCTGCTGGTTTTCCTGCAGGATCGGCGGCGGCATCGGAGGACCATCTTGAGCTGAGTTGATCCAACTCAAGAGAAGAGTAACTCCCATCAATAAGACAAAAAAGACAAGGGCGGCCGCAAGAAAGAGCTTTTTCATAGACCGCTCCGAGATATCGTCAAACCCCATCAGCTTTAAAGGCGCGGCACCTTCGGGCTCGTCCGGGATGAGCTCGCTGCTCCAGTCCTCCTCCTCGACCCCCTCAATCGGCTCCCCCAAGGCAACCGGAGCCTTGTCCCGACTTGGCATGCTCGTAGCAGGCTCAGCGCCCTCCCTCTCAGCCATCTTAGCGTCAGGCTCGGCAGTCGGTTCAGCTTCGACAAAGTTCTCCGCGATCAGGCGCGCAACTTCACGCGCATCCTCCTCCTGCTGCTTGCGCTCATCGCGAGGGATAGGATCCGGTGGATAGGGTGATGGAAATGGTGAGTCGTTTTGCAAGGCAGAAAACTACCATAATCGCGTTTTGGGCACAATGGTGTATAATTAACAGATCATCACTTCTTAACCCATTTTTTATGCATAAGCTATCCGTTAAAGGCCTGGGCCTGGCATCCGGCGTCCTCTGGGGAGTCGGCCTTTTCTTATGGACGCTGGTGGTCTCACTGGCCTCTCTCGACTGGGGTCGCTCGTCTCTACAACTCGTTGCTGACATCTATCCCTACTTCGATATTAGCGTTGGCGGAGCCTTCCTTGGCCTCGTCTTCGGCTTCATCGATGGATGGATTTGCGGCTCGCTTTTGGCCTGGCTCTACAACAAGTTTTCCTAGTCTTGTTGGCAGATAGCTCCAAAGAGCTCGTCACACTGTGGCGAGCTCTTTTTAAATTCCAACTGGAGCCGGTGAGAGGAGTTGAACCTCCGACCTTTCCCTTACGAAGGGACTGCTCTACCACTGAGCTACACCGGCTAGGAGCCTTCGATCGCGGATACTTGTATACGCAGTAGAAGGTGACGACGCCCGGTGTATCGTTTCGATACACCGGCAGGCGGGCAAAACAAAAAAGCGGCACAATCATACGATACTTCCCCAAAAAAACAAACCGCCTTTACATAAACCAGCGCACCAGGCCGACGACGACGCCTTGGATCTCCAGACTCTCTTCGGGGTATATGTCGGGGAAGTCCGGATTTTCGGGGTGGAGGTAGTAGCTGCCCGACTTGGTCTTTACGTAACGCTTCACCGTCGAGCCACCATCGACAAGGGCGACGACGTTATCACCGTTGCGCGGCTCCTCCTTCCGAGAGACGATCACATGGTCGCCCTCGAAAATACCGGCATTAATCATCGAGTCGCCACGCACTTTTAAGACAAATGAGTTGTCCGGGTCCTTTACCTGGCCCTGGTCGAGCGTCATCCAGTCCTCGATATACTCCTCACTCAAAACGGGGCTACCGGCGGGGACGGTCCCCACTACGGGAAGCTTAACCGTCTCACCCTGGAGTCGTGCTGAGACGGAAGGGAGCAGTCTTATACTTCGAGGTGTGTCCCCCTTCTCGATCGCCCCCTTACTCTCCAGTGATTTTATACAGTGAACGATAAACCCGTCCGACTTGAGCTGCATATACTCGCGCATCTCGCGCACGGTCGGCGAGCTGCCATTTTCGAGCTGGTACTGCTCAATAAACGAGAGAAGTTGCTGTTCTTTGGGAGTTAGATGTGCGTCCACGCTCACATAGTATATGCGTATGCGCTCACAGTCAAGGGCCGCCGACAACTTTCGGCGCTTGAGTTCATAATAACAACCGCCGGGGGGCTTGGAATGAGAGGGCGGAAAGCCTTAGCTAAGCCACAACGCCCCGTCTACTCGTATAAGAAGTTTGCGTTCATACAGACGTTGGTCACCTCATCCTCATCCTCAAGGAGTTCGAGGAGGGCCAAGACCTTCTCGCCTTTCTCGGGCTCGGCGATGTCGGCCATGACGTTGGGGACAAAGGTCAGCTGCATCTCCTTCACATTAAAGCCCTTTGCGATGAGGCGATCGCGAACAGCTCCCAACTCGGTGGGGGCGGTGTAGATAACAAAACCCGTCTCGGTCGGCTGGACGTCCTCGGCACCCGCGTCAATAATCTCGAGCTCATCTTCGTCCACATCACCTCGGCTCGCCACGACGATCTCTCCTTTTCTATCAAACATAAAGCTCACGGCTCCCGTACTCCCGAAATTCCCGCCATTTTTCATAAAAAGCGTACGCACAGCCTGATTTGCACGATTGCGATTGTCGGTGTAGACCTCGATCATAAAGGCGACCTTGCCGGGACCGAAGCCCTCGTAGACCACCTCCTCCATCTGAACGGTATCCTTGAGCTCTCCCGTTCCCTTCTTAATGGCGCGGTCGATATTGTCATTGGGAAGGTTGTCCGCCTTGGCGTTATCAATAGCCATGCGGAGTCCGGGATTCATATCGGGCTCGCCCCCCTGACGCGCCGCAGATTCGATAAGACGCGCGTGTTTTGTAAAGACCTTTCCACGCTTCTGATCGGCGATTCCCTTCTTAAATCGAATTTGATGCCATTTTGAATGACCCGACATAGGCGTGTAAGTTGTTACTAGGCGTACGTAGGATAGCACTTAGCGCAGAGCCGCGCATCCTACAAATGAAATATTTTGGCGTTGAGTCAATACCTTTTTTATGATAAACTAATGGGAAGTATCCTTAAAAAATACAAACCATATGAGTCTCCGAAAAACACAATTCGTCTTGGCCGCCGCTCTCGCACTTGTTTTCACAGTGGGAAGTCTCAGTGTCGGCCTGAGCGCTCAGAGCCTCGCCGCCAGTGTTATGCAGAGCGAAGATGAGTCAGAGCCACAGACCTATAGAGCCCTCCTCCGAAAGCGAGCGAGCGCCCCGACTCTCAGTAAGACTCTGGTTGCGGAGCTCGAGAAGATCGAGGTCGCGCCTTACTCATGTTCATACGACCGACCCGACGAGGTTGAGTATGCCGGTGAGTTTCTTATAACTCAGCTCGATAAGAAAGGTGCCCCCGGCGAGACGATTGCCAGCGCCCTCTACCTGAAAAATACCGGTAACGTGCCGTGGTTCGGTGATGCGAGTGACTGTGTGACAGAGCCATTTGTTCGCCTCGGAACCGCTCGTGAGCGCGACCGCAAGAGCTCGTTCTTTGAAAACGGTGAGAACACAGGCTGGCAGGGACCAAATCGAATTGCAATGCAGGAGGCCCGCGTCGACCCCGGACATGTTGCCACCTTCCGCTTTGAAAGCACTCTGCCCACAACTCCCGACCTTTATAAGGAGTACTTCCAGCCGGTTATCGAAGGAAAAACCTGGCTCGAAAATCGCGAGGCTACCGCCAACGTCCTCTTTAATGTCGGCGGGCCGCACGAAAATCTTGCACGCTCAGCATTTCTTTTGAACCACAGCGGCGCCGCCTCCACACTCGACCTGAGTGGCGCACCCTACATTGACGTCGACCTCTCTCAGCAGATAACCCGCGTTAAGTATGGCGAGGTCGTCGTTCGAGAGTACCTGTCCTCTACCGGAAGCTTCAAGACTCCTACCCCGGTCGGCCGATTTTCGATCATAAACAAACAAGAACTTCGCATCGGTAAAGCTTGGCCTCACTACCGCATGCCGGAGTGGCAGGGCTTCACAAAGTGGGGTCACGGCTTCCACGCTCTCCCCTATCTTGAGAGTGACAACGGTGTCTTCTGGGAAGAGGCGCTCAACCACATCGGCCAGCGCGTCTCACACGGCTGCATCCGCCTCCTGAATGAGGACGCAGCAGACCTCTCAGAAATTACCGAAATCGGCTGGCCGATTGTAATCCACTACTAGGCCCCCGGGTTCATAAACGCGCAATAAAATTCGCTGTACCGCCCCAGATTATTTCCGTATTCTGTGGGTCCATGGGCAGCGAATTTTTATTGCAAAAACTCAACGAGAAGCAAAAAGAAGCGGTTGTGACGACGGAGGGACCGGTGCTTGTTATTGCCGGCGCCGGTTCGGGAAAGACCCGCGCACTCACTCACAGAATCGCCTACCTGATTAACGAGCACGACATCCCGCCAGAGAACATTCTGGCAGTTACCTTTACGAACAAGGCGGCCGGGGAGATGCGCGACAGAATCATCAAACTTCTGGGCGGAGAGGGAAACGTTCACCCCAGCCAGCTGCCGACGATCGGGACCTTTCACTCGGTCTGCGTCAGAATTCTACGAAGGCATATCCACCTTCTGGACTTCGAGAACCAGTTCACCATCTACGACACCTCGGATCAGCAGGTGCTCATGAAGCATATTTTCGAGGAGCAGCGGATCAATCCCAAAGAGCTCAATCCGCGAGCCGTCCTGGCCCACATCAGCAACGCAAAAAATCGGCTGATCACACCGGCCGCCTTTGAGGCTCAGGCTACCTCGTACTTCGAATCGAAGGTGGCGCGCCTCTACGGTCCCTATCAAGAAGGTCTCAAGAAAAACAACGCCGTCGACTTTGACGATATTCTTATGCGTACCGTCGAGCTTTTTAAAAAACATCCCGAGGTCCTGAAGGAGTACCAGGAGCGGTGGTACTACGTCCACGTCGATGAGTATCAAGATACGAACCAGGCTCAGTACCTCCTCACTAACCTGCTGGCGGCCCGCCACAGAAATCTTTATGTAATTGGCGATCACGACCAGTCGATTTATAGCTGGCGCGGCGCAAATATCCAGAACATCCTCGACTTCGAGAAAGACTATCCCGAGGCTAAGATCATCACGCTCGAGCAGAACTACCGCTCGACTCAGCCCATTTTGGACATCGCCCAAGCCGTCATCTCCAAGAATCGCAAGCGCCGCGAAAAGACGCTCTGGACCGAGCGCACCGAGGGAGCCAAGGCCGAGCTTTACCTGGCCGAAAATGAGCGGCACGAGGCCGAGGTGATCGGCCAGAAGATTCTCGATGCCGTTCGCCAGCACGAGCAGCCCGACTACCGTGACTTCGTCGTCCTCTACCGAACCAATGCACAATCCCGAGCGATGGAGGAGGGATTCATGCGTATGGGAATTCCTTACAAGATCATCGGCGGCATCCGCTTCTATGAGCGCAAAGAAATTAAAGACATGATCTCCTACCTTCGCGTCGTCTCCAATCCCGCCGACACGGTCGCACTCTTACGAATTATCAACACACCGCAACGTAAAATCGGCCCCAAGACAGTCGAGCGGATTCAGACCTTTGCCGCGATCAAGTTCTGCAGTTTTTACGAGGCGATGCGCAGAGCCGAGGAGATCGAGGAGCTGACCGGACCAAAGAAAGAACAAGTTTTGCGCTTTGCCCGTCTTATCGACCGCCTCCGCAGCCGCAGCCGCGAGGTTACCGCCTCGGCTATGATCAAGTACACGCTCGACGAGAGTGGCTACAAGAAGTCGCTGGATGATGGCAGTGTTGAAGGAGAAGCCCGACTCGAAAACATCGCCGAGCTGATCTCGGTTTCTTCAAAATATGACAAGCTCGCACCGGGCCTCTCACTCAATATTTTCCTGGAAGAGGTCTCGCTGATTGCCGACATCGACTCGCTCGACGAGAAGGACAACTCGGCCACGCTCATGACCATGCACGGAGCCAAGGGGCTCGAGTTCCCTTGGGTTTTTATTGCCGGTCTCGAGGAAGGTATTCTTCCCCACTCCCGAAGTATGCTCTCGCCCGAGGAGCTCGAAGAAGAGCGCCGCCTTTTCTACGTTGCCTGCACGCGCGCCGAGGAGCGCCTCTTCCTCTTCTACACAAAAAACCGCATGTTCTACGGAGAGACAAAAGATGCCATTCCCTCCCAGTTTCTCCGCGACATTCCCGAAGATCTCATCATCAGCAACGTCAATGCAAGCCACGAACGCACCGCGGCCGGCTGGGGATTCTCGCGACCACAAGGCTCGATCTACTCATCCGACTCAGCGGCGGACGAGACCTTCCGCAAAGACATTCCCGACGAAAGTAGCCTTCCCTCATTTAGCGATGGCGACCGCGTGATACACAGGAAGTTTGGTGAGGGTGTCATCCTTAACAGTGTCGGGGGAGTCGTTACCGTCTCATTCAAAGATCCGACGATTGGCGTCAAAAAGCTCGCCGTCTCAGTTGCCCCGCTCGAGAAAATCTAGCTCGTCTCGGGCCACCCTATTCATGCTATAATCAACTCGTGCGAACAGATAATCGATCACTCATTCGGGGACTGACAGCAACGGCCATCATAGCCTTCACCTTGGGCTTCTTTTTCCCACGCTCGGGGGCCCTCACGACCTCTCTACCGGATGGAAGCCAAGATCGAGACTCAACAGGCACCATTTCCGAACCCGTACAGATTAACAACCTCGATGAGATCTGGCGCTATCTTGGTGAGAACTATTACGACCCCTCAAAGCTCGATAAAGCCACACTCGAACACGGTGCGGTAAAAGGCTTCGTCAAGGCTATCGACGATCCCTACACGGTCTATATGACTCCGGACGAGTCGAAAAACTTCACGGTCAACCTCGACGGTGAGTTGGAGGGAATCGGAGCCGAGCTCGAGATGAAGGACAGCCGTATCATCGTCGTCACACCGCTCAAAAAGTCACCCGCAGAAAAGGCCGGACTCAAGCCCAAAGACATAATCTCGGAGATTGATGGCACCTCAACCGAGAACGTAACTCTTGAAGATGCCGTCAAAAAAATCCGCGGGAAAAAGGGTACGACGATCGTGCTTACCGTCGAACGCGAAGGTGAGTCGGAGCCGCTTGAGATATCAATAAAACGCGACTCGATCGTCCTGGAAAGTGTCGTCGTGGAGAAGCTCGAAGAGGGGAAGATCTTCCATCTGAACATCTACCAGTTCAACACAAACACCGAGCATGAGTTCAATGAAGCGATCCAAGAAATACTGCTCGAGAAGCCCGAGGGCCTGATTATAGACGTGCGAGGTAATGGCGGAGGCTACCTGGACACGGCCGTCCACATGCTCACGGAATTCTTCAAGAAGGGCACGACCGTCGCAATTATCAAGAAGCGCGCTCCGGAAGACAACGAAGTCCTTAAAACCACGGCGACCGGGCGCATAACGGATATTCCGCTGGTTGTTCTGATCGATAAAGGCTCGGCTTCAGCCTCGGAGATCTTGGCCGGTGCACTTCAAGATCACAAGCGCGCCCTAATTGTGGGAAGCACCTCATTTGGAAAAGGTTCGGTTCAGGAGCTCATCAAGATCGCCGATGGCTCACTCCTCCGCTATACGATTGCTCGCTGGTTCACACCTAACGACCGCTCAATCGACGAGGTCGGCATAACACCTGACATCGAGGTAGAGGTAACTGAAGAGGATATCAAAGCCCAGCATGACGTTCAGCTTGAGGCAGCAGTCACAGAGCTCAAGAAGCGGTTCTAAAAGCTAGCCAAGGTCTGGCGGATTATCTTCCGGACCACTTTCCCAGTCGTCATTGTCTCCCAGCTCGTTCACGAAACCTTCATCATTTGAGGGCTCTATTTCGGGCAGATCCCCGGCCCGCAACGTCATACTGAGACGAGCCGAAAGTCCGCCACGCACAAAGCCAAGGAGAGGCTTCCCCTGAGACTGAGACTCAGTCGGCGGCTCATACACGGGACTTTCTTCAGCTCCCTCAAAACGTGGGCGCAGTGAGAGGAGGTAAGCCCTGAGCGGCTCAGCTCGCTCCCCTATCTGATCGATGAGGCGCTCGATAGTCTCCAGGTCGCGTGCCCCAAGGGCTTCAATCAAATGGTCAAGCTGGGCCCTGACTCGTGGCTCAGACTCATCGTCCCTCGACCTGCAAACAGCCCTAAAGAAGACCTTCTCTAAGACGAGAAAAGCCTCTTCGATGCGCCTTCCGGGACGGCGTGGCGGGCCGATATACTCTTTCATAAGAGTTGGGGTTAAAGCTCTTCGGTGATGCTAAGAGCACCACTCGCCTCACCGCGCTGGAGCAGATCGGGAGCCACAGACCAGGTCATCCCGGGATAGGCGCCGCACTCAAAGATCATTCCCCCTGCGGGGGAAACACTCTGAACCCTTATCACGGCATCGGTAATTTGGATCTGAGCAACGCCTCGGTTAGGATCAGTTGCGTTTACAACAAGGGCAACATTCGCCCCACATATGATGCGATATCGCCCACCCGGAACTAACTCTCGTGGCTCACTCATACCTTCTGCGCTCATAAACATTCTTGTATTAGATTTTAAAGCAAGAAAAGTTATAACGATAAAAACGGCATAAGTCAATGGCGGAGGGAAGCGCAATGCTTAGATCCGGCTTGAAATTCCGGCTTACTCAAAGAACTCTAATCTGAAGACATTATTTCCGCAAAATCTTCTCCATCACCTTCCCCTGTGCCAGCTCATCGATCAGCTTGTCCAGATAGCGGATCTCCTTCATCGTCGGCTCTTTTATCTCTTCCAGCCGGACGCCACAAATCACGCCCTTAATCAAAGCCCGCGAAGGATTGAGTTGAGAAGCTTGGCCGATGAAGGTCTCAAAATCCGTCTGTTTTTTGAGGTGAGCCTCTAGCTCCTTCTGGCTGTATCCCATTAACCAACGAATAACCTCATCCACCTCCGCTTTAGTGCGCCCCTTTTTCTCCGCCTTGGCGACATAATGCGGGTAGACACTTGAAAAACTCATTGAGTAGATCCGATGCTTTGAGTTTTTTGGAGTGTTCATATGGTGTGGGTTCCTACCAAAAGGATAGCCCGTTTTGCCCACTAAAACCACGGTTTTTCAAGGGCGAAGCGGACTCCACCTATTACTGAAGGGATCAGAATGGAGAAAAATATAACGAGTGAGATGGTGAAGGCCTTTTGGGTTCCCCCTATGCCCCATTTTTTCTTTAGAAGGTAGTTATTCACAAAGTAGCAGATGGCCGAAAAAACGGCTGCGACAAGGGAGAAAACAAATACTCTGAAGAGGGCGACCTGCACCCATCCCGTTTCGCTAATTGTAAACGCCAGTGAGTCGTCAACAAACCAGTACGAAAGCGAATAAGCCATAAAGGCAAGGTAGATCACAACCAGCCCCTCAAAAAGAAAGACGATCGAGATGATGATTTTTAGGTGAGAGGAGATTGGATTTTACTTTTTCGATGTCGATCCCTTTGGGAACTGTCTGCATGAAAATATTCAGTGCGTCCTTTATGACTCGGTAGGAGGCCCACAGTAAGATGACGCCAAATCCCATGCCGAGAAAAGCGTCAATCGGATTATACCCCGTTAACCTTCTCTGCTGGAGATTCTATTCGCCACAAATGCGACCAGGATTCCTCCAACGGCGGAAAAAGTATGAAAAGCATCTGATGTGACCGCAACGGAACCTGAATAAAGGCCCAGGGCTAACTCGATCAAAAAATAAACCCCAGTCAGCCATCCGGTAATTTTCAATATTCTGGCGTTGGCCTGTATCCCGTGGAAGCTCGTTCCCGAGTCGTTATGTTCTTGATGTTTTTCTATTTTTGGGTTGTTAAAATATTTTCAGTTCGCGATTGTATTATGAGCCCGTTATTCTTTATTCTCCAGTTTAAGCTCGAAGGCTGAAGACAACTACTGAAGCGATTGCGAGAACTATGCCTAGGGTATTTGTTGCTGTTAAATTTTCATTGAGGAATAATACTGCAATTAATACGGTTGCCACAAAGGCGAGTGATCGGATTGTAGATGCGATCGAGATGGACACCTCGGGCCTAATGATCCCCATGTTGAACAACAACACACTGGCTGTTAAAAACAGTGAAATCAAGAAAATAGTCGCCATGTTCCCTGATGTAAACTCCATCTTCTCCCTGAAAAAGAGCCAGACGATGAAGGCGAGAACAAGTCCGAAGAGGTAGTAAAAGAACGTAGTATTTACGGCCCCAACTGAAGCAGAACTTTTTTTGTAAAATACATTGGCTACGCCCAAGCACAGTGCGCTAAGGATGATGAGTATATAGTTCATATATAAGAAGGCGGAAAGGAAAATTGACTACTGTTCAGCGACAACCACTCTTATTGTGCCATTTTTGTTGGTAGATTCGCTACAGATAGAAAGCTGACAGCTTTGCAATAAGTGATCTATCCCATTGTTGTTTTGAAAATCCCGAAAACCTCTAAAGTGTTCAATGCCAGCAAGAAACTCGACGATGCGCGTTCTTATCCCGGCAAAACTTAAAGGTTGCGGCACAACATAGTCTGCAACAATGATTTTTTTGGCGATGCGCTTTGCCTCGTTGAGAACTTTGATTCTTAATGCTGGTGGCATCTCATGAAGTGCCATTGAAATGGTAAGATAATCAAATTGCTGATCTTGAAAATGAGGCAAATTTGTAGCATCGCCATGCACAAAAGCGACGTTAATTTTTCCATTTGCCTGCTGGCGACGTCGTGCGTGATCGACCATCTTCGAGGACAATTCCACCCCAGTAACTGACTCGCATTTCCCAGCAAGCTCAAAAACTAAGGAGCCAGTGCCACAGCCGATATCAACCACTATACTGCCGGCCTCTATCTGCTCAATAATCATATCCCTTACTTCTCCTAAGGCCGGATCAATAAGTATTTCGTAAAATTTTCCGTCGTAGTAATGTTGCTTATCAAGGCTCATGTGTAAGAGATAGTACCTATAGTACTACTACTAGTACAAATTTTCTGTGCAAAAAGCGCAACAAATATACGAGGCTTTGCCGTATTCAAAAACAACTTCCGCAATAAATTCCGTTGAAGCATCACTGAGATCCAAAATAATGTCTGGCGATGTCTTTATGAGCAAATCTAAAAACGCCTTTTTATTTTTTGAATCAATATGAAATTCTATAAATTCAGCATTGAGTTCTGATAAGTTTTCAAAATTATCCTGATGAAACTCTCTTTGATCTGAAAGTATCAGTTTATCAAAAAGTGATCGGTGATTTTTAAGATAGACGAGAGTTGAGTGGGCCAAAGCTCCGCTCGCACCTAGGATGAGAAGGTTTTTGGTTTTTGGTTCATAGCCTTAATAGTTTTATTTTTATAATCTTTCTATTCTATCATTTTCAAGGTTGTTTTTCCAGTCGATCCTTATGACTACAGACAGCAAGGCTGCCCCCGCTCGGCACGCCGCCGCTTCCGGATTATTGCAGGGGAGGGATTTGGTCACCGGTCTCGCACTTCGTGCTCGCCGTCGACCCCCGCTCGGCACGCCGCCCAGAGGGCGCCCGGCGTGCCTGCGCGTTCAAATACTATCATAAAGCCATCTGTTCGTCCCCAAGCGAGTTGGGACCGAACAGATGGCGGAGAGGGAGGGATTTGAACCCTCGATACCTTGCGGTATACCGCTTTTCGAGAGCGGCGCATTCAACCACTCTGCCACCTCTCCGCATAAATGGGCCGAGCAGCACCGACTCAGCTGAGCCGCTGCCCCAGCGCGAGCACAGTTTAACCGTTCATCAATGAGAGTCCAGTCTTTTCGTCCAAAACGCGCTCTATTACTCCCTCGTAGACGATGAGGGCGATCTCGCAGGTTACTGAGATCCGGGCCTCTTTTATGTGGCCTCCAACAACCTTGTAGTCGGCTCCTGAGAAGGTTCCGTGGGCGTGAACGGCTACCTCTCCCTCCTTCACGCTGATGTTTCCCGTGATCCCCAAAATCTCAAAATCCTCATCGAAAACCTTGTCTTGATAGCTGTTGGTCTCCAAGTTGAAGTAGGCGAGAGTGAGCTTTCCCGAGGCGCCTAGGGCTGTAAAGCTGGCTGCTTTTACTCCCTTCTCAACCGCCCAGTTTTTAAGACTGCTCAGCAGCTCTTCCCCGGGTTCAAGGCAGAGCATATGTGACTTATTGTCGCTTAGAATGTGTTTCATAGCAGGTTGATCGTAACGTTTCGGCGGGCCGTGCGCAACCTTGGAAACGTCCGCTATCCGCCCCGGCCGACTCACAACTCAATGACATAGGTCTTGCCGTCGGTGAAAAAGGGATCGCCGGCGAAGTTGCTTCCCAGGTGTGGAGCGACCAGCTGCTCTTTTCGCACCGATTTTAGCCTTCCCGTTTCCTGCAGATCGGCCAGCAGGAACTCGCGCTCTGTGTCGATATCCGGGTCGATCCTGTGTGTCACTCCCCACTTTATGCTGGCGTCGAAACTGGCCGTCCCCAGGTAGATGACACCTCCCTCTTCGGTGTGACTCATCGTCCTCCAAAAACGTGTATGGTGGCGAGTGCTTACCAGATTCACCTCAGTTGCCTTCTGGAAGCCGAAGTTGTGGATCTCCGCATTCCAGAAGTCGGGCGTCATGGGGGCGCGCGGATAGGATTCCTTCGAGACGAGGGCCCAGCCGGCTTGCGCAAGCGACGAGATACTTACCTCGTCCGCCAACAGCCAGCCCGCCTCCTCAAAAAGACTGACCAGCTGCTCGTCACTTTGGGCGATTATGATAACGTTCATCGGCTCCTGAAAGGCCCCAAAGAGGGTCTCGGTGAACTTGAGCTCCTCACGTTCAAAAATATCAGTCACCGAACCGACAACGGTCGGCAGCTCTACCGGTGGCGGAGAGACCGCCGGAAGTGAGTAGTTCAGGCCAAAAAACGCATAGGAGAGGGACGTCGCAGAGAGGACTCCAACGGTCAGCAGCCGCCTCTTCGGGACCACGCGAACCTCCTCCTTCATCTTTTTGTAAGAAAAATACTCTAAAAAACTTATACCAATAATCAGCCAGATCGCTCCCGCCAGGTAGCCGCCCCAGACGTCGCTGAAGTAGTGAACGCCCAGGTAGAGTCGGCTAAAACCGATCAGCCCGATAAGGACGGCGCCCGCAAAAAACAGGTTCACCTTCCTCCCCCATCGCCTGGAGTGACGAATCAGCATGTACGCAATGAAGCCATAAAGTGCGATCGCGATCGTCGCGTGGCCGCTGGGAAAGGAAAAAGACGACTCGGTGTAAAGGGCGACGCCCGGCCGGGGCCGCTGGAAGATAACCTTGCCCGCCGTTGTGAAGAGCTGGCCTCCTAAAACACAGAGGAGGAGCGGTGGGATGTAGCGAAGCTTTTTCCAGATGAGCAGGATGACGATGAGTGCGACAACGACGAGCGTGGCGATCTGCCACTGTCCCAGAAGCGTTATCCAGAGGAAGAACTGGGTCAGCGGGTCACTTCTGAAAATCGCCAGCAGGTTGGCCACACGCACGTCGAGCAGGACAACCGGATCGGCGTTGACGAAGCCCTCAACAACTCCGGCAAAGAGGAAGATCGCGTAGAGTAGAGCGATCGAGAGAAAGGTTAGAGGCAGGCCATAAAAGCTCTTTCGGCTCAGCCGGTCGCGAATGAACTGCCGGATTTTTTTGTGCCGCGCCATAAACGACTTCACGTCCGGATTTTGACGGATCGCCGACTTAATGGAGCGGCTGATGGATGAGACCAGGCGGAAGAAGACCCGCCCGCGACTTATCAGAAAAGTTCGTACGAAGTAGAGCAGGACGAAAAGGACAAAGAGTATGACGGCGAAAAAGCCCGCGCGAGTGAGCCAGAGTGCGGCGAGGTTGAGCGACTGCGCCAAGAAATAACCGGGCAGGATGAGGACGAGGCTCCAGCCGATCGCACCCAGGAGGTTCCAGAGAAAAAATCTTCGCGGACTCATCCCCAGTGCCCCGGCAACAAGGGGAACGGTCTCTTTCAACACCGGCAGAAAGCGCCCGAAGAAGATACTCGTGTCTCCCCGCCGCCGATAGAACCTCTCCCCCCGCTTAAAGTAGCGCGGCTTCACCACGAAAATCCCCCTCTCAATAACTCCCGGCCCAGTTTTTTTGCCGATGTAGTAGTTAAGATTGTCGCCCAGAAGGGCCCCGATGCTCGAAAAAATCAGCAGGCCGCTCACGTCGGCAGAGCCCTGGGCCGCAAGTGCACCCATAAAAAAAATGATGGTCGAGCCGGGAATAAACAGTCCGATTCCGATCGTCGTCTCGAGTAAGGCCGCCACAAAAACGATCCAGTAAGACAGATTAGCTAAGGGGCCCGTTGACGAGAAAAGTAAAGAAAGAAGGTCCATCTGTATGCACGTTCGGGTTTTACCCAGTTATTGTACGCTCTGTTTGCAGAAGCATGAAACCTAACTGGGCTCATCTCCGGGAGCATACCCAAAGGTCACCCCGCTAATATCAGGAAAGCGCAGCAGCGTCTTCTCCACCAGAGGATGGATAATCGCCCGACTAACCGAAACGCCCGCCCAGCCATCGAGGTCAATGTCGAGTAGAACATAAGCCTGCTCCCCCACAACCTTAAAATAGGCGACCGAGGCATGGGGAGGCCCGCCGCCCGGCGGAATCTCAGCGGCAGCGGCTTCAGCACTGGCACGAAGCCTATCTTCGGTATAGGGGACATCAACCCTCTTTTCCACAAAAGTTGTGGTCGTGAGAGGATCGACACCTCCCGCCTGAACGAACTCGGCCATCTCCCGCTCATAGGTCGCGCGATCTTCCGGGACCAGAATCACAAGTGTAGAAAAGTCAGGCGTCAGCTGCCCATTCCCGCCATCAGAAGGCGCCCCCTGATCCGGCGGCAGTTCACAGCCGTAGAGGCTCCCCACCAAGAGAAGCGTTAAGGCGACAAAAAGGCCCCGATTTTTGCTCAGCTTATTCATAGTGCTATGGTCAGGATTTAGTGCGGCCCCCCCTCACCCAAAGAACACCTTTGTTGGGAGTATAGTGTCTACAAAACCTCCTACTTCGTCGTCAGGTGAACGACACTCAGTGCGAAAATAAAGCAGGCCAGATAGGCCACCGCGAAGTTGAGCCAGTGGGTTTTAACAAAGTACATGTTGAGAAGGATGAGGAGGACGCTGAAGACGATTCCCGCGACTGCTCCATAAATTCCCCCGATCAGAAACTCCCTCGAGAGCCCCTTGTCCTGCATGGTCAAAATAACGTACGAGATCGCAAAGACGATGGGGATACCACCGAGCGCACCGGCCAGCTTGGGCCCGCTAATCTTGGCGAGGATGAGAATCAGGGCCGTGACGCCCGCCGAGGCCAGACTTTTTAAGAGGATATCCATAATGTAGGCAAGAAGTGACTACTTATATATGAACTTGAATACCAAAATAGTCATCGAGAAAACCAAGCTAATGAGGTTGGCGCCGATAATAGGGAGATCGTTAATTAAGAGACCGTAGATGAGCCAGAGGGCTATACCCAAAGTAAGAATAAGGTACATTCCCAGGGAAAGATCCTTAGTCTCACGCGTCTTAATAACTTTGATCGCCTGAGGCAGAAACGAAAAGGTCGTACAGGTGGCGGCGCCCAGGCCGATGAGGGTGATGAGATTCATAAATTAATCACACTATACAGGCTCATCCCTTCGCCAGGTACTCAAAAAGTGCCATAGCGGCATAGACCTTACACTCGGCCTCGTCGAAGACCACGGATCTCTCCGAGGTGATTACTTCTTTGCTGATTTCTCGATCGTGATGCGCGGGAAGGCAGTGGAGAGCTAGAGTGCGGATGCCTTTACGCTTAACGACTTTTGCTGAAAAAGAACAAGTAGAACGACTAGGCCGTTCCCGATTACACCATTAACGACCGGGCTAACATAGGCGATCCAGTCGCCGGGAGTGTCTACCACCAGGGCAAGAGTGGCAAAAGAGTAGGCGACAACGGCAGCGGTCCACGAGGCATAGTGCTCCTTGGCAGTTCCCTTTACGAGGCCGGAGAAGGTGGGGATATATGAGATGATATAAATCCCCTGAAGGAGCAGGTTTGCAATGCGGTCATTTTCACTCGTCCTCCAAAAAATACCCACCGCGATGGCGAGTACGAAGATAATCACATCCAGCCGGCTAAGCCTGCTAAAGCGGCCTTTCGCAGCAGAATAAATAAGAATTACAAGGACTGCGAAGGTCACCGTGATAACGAACAAACTCTGCCAGATATTCCCTTCAACAACGGCAAAATAGGTAAAAGCGTTGATAATCCCCGCGATGAACCAGATCAGCCACGAGGCGGGATTAGGCGTCGACTGGCCTTTGACGGCCTGCGAGATATAAAATCCATAGGCCACCAAAACCATGAGGCTCGCAAGAACGCCAAAAAGTTGAGATAGAACCACGAAGCCATTGTAGCCCGCCGCCCCCCATGTAGCCAGAGCCGGTCATCTTCGGACAATAAACCGGTTAGCTGTCATGCGGAGAGGGAGGGATTCGGTCACCGGTCTCGCACTTCGTGCTCGCCGTCGACCCCCACTCGGCACGCCGCCCAGAGGGCGCCCGGCGTGCCTGCGCGTTCGAATACTAGTTCAAAGCCATCTGTTCGCCCCCAAGCGAGTTGGGACCGAACAGATGGCGGAGAGGGAGGGATTCGAACCCTCGAGACCTTTCGGCCTAACAGTTTTCAAGACTGCCGCGTTCGACCACTCTGCCACCTCTCCGTCTGCGCTTCATTCAAAACGCTGCCGTAGTATATACAAAAAAAAACGAGGGGAAAAGCGATCTTTTAGCTCTCTTAATGAGCCGAACGCGATCCTATAGACTTCCAACGGGTGTTTTTGTATAGTAAGCGGGCCACATTATGCGGAGAGGTACTCAAGTGGCTGAAGAGGCGGGTTTGCTAAACCTGTAGGGGTCCATCAGGGTCCGCGGGGGTTCGAATCCCCCCCTCTCCGCCATCACACTACTCTGAGCTTATTAGTTCAATGAACTTTTAGCTTTGCCGAACTTCAGTGGAACTACTTCCTTGTAGGCTCCCCCTCTTCACACTGCTCGGGATCTTGGGCGTTCATGCGGAGACAGTAACCAACAAGGGGCCTTTGGCGGCTGAAACGCTCTGCTACAGCACGAACATCTATATCTGGAATTTTAGCCATATTAACATTAACGACACAGTCGCCGCATTTAACAGTACGTAAGGCTGTGTTGTGAGGAGCAGTAGTAGCCTCACATGCTTCTTCTGGCTTTACCTCGCACAGCGCCCTTGCGCCCGCATCGGCGACAGCCTCATAGTTACCATGGGTGGGTTTACCCCGAGTGCATACCCATGCCCTCGTGCGGTCTTCGTCTGCTACACTCCCTGCCGGAACCTTAACAAAAGCTTCCGGGAGGCCCGACCAAGAAGCCATGGCTTCAACGAAGGCTTGGTTTATCTCCTCGCCAGTTGGAGGTGCGGGGGGCTCTTTAGAGCATGCGGCAGCGCCCAAAGCGGCGGCGAGAACAAGATGACGAGGTGAAAATGACTCACTGGTACCTTTCATGGGAGTTGATGGATGAGCGACTAAGAGTCGCACTATCGCACAATTACTACACTCAGTCAATAGTGCGTGGCGGCAGCGCGCCAAGGCGGTCTATTCCACACCCAACCCATTTACACATAAATAAATACATGGTATAGTTCCCGCCACGCATTAC
>Ga0210005_1000332_pt1 | contig 40508 bp, 42 predicted proteins | sample CryGey02umfilter_3_FD_183961 | JGI IMG/M metagenome (GOLD analysis project Ga0210005, IMG submission 183961) | Groundwater microbial communities from aquifer in Utah, USA - Crystal Geyser 4/9/14 0.2 um filter (SPAdes) (version 3) | ecosystem: Environmental > Aquatic > Deep subsurface >... | reverse complement strand
GCAGAGCTGAGGGTTGCGCATGCACAAAAAACAGGAAAAATGAGCACAGATCGACTGATTTAAAATCATGTTACCAAAAAGGTAACGATCACCACTTCATTTTAGGCCGTGAGACACAAAGCACGGTTTCAGAGGAAGTAAAACTCAAAAAGATATTTTCAAGGGAACTTTCTCACCCATCGGGGCTGTCCAACAAACGGTTCAGATCGCGGCTCGCTTCGCTCCCGCGATCTAACCTTATCCGTTGAACTTTCTCACCCATCGGGGCTGTCCAACAAACGGTTCAGATCGCGGCTCGCTTCGCTCCCGCGATCTAACCTTATCCGTTCGAGTCATGGTTTCCTCCACCTATCTCTTAAATGCCGCTTTTTACCCTCAAAAACATGCTTCTAAGCTCTAATATACCCCTTATATAGACCATGAAACCTTATGCAGCAATCACTTAGCTTGGTCCAATAGCGAGGGGTCAGGGCTCGATTCGCGGATTTTTTTCATCTGACTTTATCAGTTTGCTAACCGTTGAGTGGTGTAGATTGGCAAATTCAGCTATGGCTTGCATGGTATAACCATGTTCACAATATGCTTCGCGCATCCACTCTCCGCGTTTCTTATTTTCGTCTGCAATTTCAGACAGAGGCAGGTGCCGTAATATCGCTTTTGTTTTTGCCACACCAGTTGGGATTTCATCAAATCCCTTTTGCAGCCGTCCTCTAAATTCGTCATCACCCAGAATGTCAGGGCCATTCAATGCGAGCCAGGGCGACTTTCCATCCATTTTGCTTACAAAGTCTATATAGACTTGCCGGGCTTTCGTTTTGGAATCACTAAATTGGGATAACAACCAATCAACATGCAAAAAGGCGGGAACAGGAGTTTGCCCACTGGTCGCCAGATAGCTGCTCCAAGGCCAGTCATTCAAGCTTTTCACCATGTTTGCTGCAATTGGGTTTCGCACAATATACCTGCTCAACTCAAGCAGATATGTGTCTTTATCAACAATAATTGACTTAAACCTTCCCTGAAACACATGGCCGACTCGTTTATGTCTGCGATTAAACCGCTGTGTAAACATGCCATTAAGCTGACTCATGCCTCGGCTAAGATTGGGTTGCGGGGTTTCAATCATCAGGTGGTAGTGATTACTCATCAAGCAATAGGCATGACATTTCCAGCCAAATCGCTCAACAACATATTCAAGCACATCAAGAAACAACACTCGATCTTCATCATCAAGATAAATATCTGATTGCGCATTACCCCGTGAGGTTACGTGGTAAACGGCACCTTCATATTCTATGCGTAAGGGTCTAGCCATGTTCGGGAGTGTAGCTTAGTAAATCCGCGAATCAAGCCCTGACCCCTCGCTCTTCGCATTCTCTGTCTGAATTGGCAATCTGCGCTTAACAATTCAAATTGAATTAATCCGGCGGGCCTCATAGGCTGAGTGCCAGAAAATGGGGGGCATCTATGTCAAATGTACTTTTATCAATCTCCGGCCACGATCGTGCGGGCATTGTTCGGGATGTGGCCGAATCGATGTTGCATCTGAATGCCAATATTGAGGACTCCTCGATGACTGCGCTGCGCGGCCGTTTTACCATGATGATGATTGTGAAGCTGCCGGAAGATAGAAGTCTGGGTGAGTTAAAGGCCGCCCTTGCCGAGCTTGAGCAGCGTACACGTCTGACAGTGCAGTCGCAGGTGATCAGTGATGAAGAGGCCTCCAGACTGGCGATGGAACCAGATCATGTTATTACCGTACATGGTGCTGATGCGGTGGGTATTGTCTATGCAGTAACCGATGCACTGGCAAAGTCCGATGTCTCTATTGTGGATGTGTCGACCCAGTCGCGTAACTCAGCCGATGGCGATGTCTACATGATGGTACTTGAGGTGAGAGCCGCATCGCAGAGTGAAGCGATGCTGGCAGCCATGAAAGATGTGGCAGCCAAACGTAATGTCGATATTGAAGTACATGCGCTGGATGATGCCGTTCTCTAACTGATCACTGTTAGGTTCGTCCCTATTTGTCGTGACTTTTGAGATCCTGAAAAATCCGGATACGCGTCTTCGCCGCAAGGCTGAAGCGGTGAAATCGTTTGGCGATGAGCTGATGCAGCTATTTGAACAGCTGGAGGCGACGATGCGTACCGGTCCCGGTGGTGTCGGTATTGCTGCTCCGCAGGTGGGTGAAAACCTCAGACTTGTCGTTGTCGATTGCAGCCAAAGTTTGCGTCCATGCAAAAACCATGGTCTGCTCTATCTGGCCAATCCGAAGATTGAGTCCAGAGAGGGTGAATCTCTGGGGCGCGAGGGTTGTCTCTCTGTTCCCGACTGGGTTGGTATGGTTCCACGAGCAAAAACCATCACACTTAGCTACGATGATCTGCACGGCAATCGCCAAAACCTAGAAGCGACCGGCTTTGAAGCGCGCGTCATTCAGCATGAGGTTGATCATCTGGATGGGGTCCTGTTTATTGATCGCATTGTATCGAGCAAAGGCTTGGTCAGACGTCTGAGTTCCTAGTTTAAAATCACCTTGCGGATTGCGAGCATTCTGCTTTACTAAGGCTTAATTGGCTGATTGTGATGGCTGATATTTCAAATAAAATTAGGGGAGTGGAATGAAAAAATTACCGTTATTTTTGATTGTGGCATCTTTAGCTGTTTCTGGATGTGCGACGATCATTAAGGGAAAGACGCAACAGGTGAATATTGGCACATCTAATAACGAACCAATAACAGCGACCATACAAGGAAAATCAGTGCAAGTTCCTGGTGTGGTTACGGTTAACAGGAAGAAAGAAAATTTGGAAATCACCACTGCTGCTGAGAACTGCACTTCGACTCAAATAGCGAATAGCTCTGTGGAGCCAACATTCTGGGTAAATATTCTCTCCGGAGGGGCTTTCGGTTCAACTACAGATTATGCCTCGGACTCAATGTGGAAATATGACGACCAGATTACAATTAACTGCAAGTAGTTTAGATGTTGCTGTTTTCAGAGGGCTAGTAATAGCCCTCTGTTTTTTTGTCTGCAGCCAGGCATCTGCAGCTACGGTTTCAAGCAATAATACGCTGCATGAATTAAGTAAAACAAAGGTCTGGCAGCTACTTCTCCACTCCAATGGAAAGAAAAGCTTTATATCAGATGAACGCTTTTTCCTTCATTCTGGAACATTTGATCCAGCCAGAGAGTTGATGAAGAGTGTCGATGCATTTAAACAATCCTACCCTTTAAATGATGAGCATCCGATCTGCAGATTTCCCGCCCGTTTTAAGTGGTTGTCGGAAAAACTCCATTTCAACCCCAGCGATTACCCTAAGCCAAAATGCACATCCTATAATGAGTATAAGTTGAAGGTTCCCGTTAATGAGATCGATTTGGTGTTTGCATCAGAAAATATTATAAGCCCATCCAGCATGATGGGGCATGTGTTTATTAAGCTTTCTGGAAAAGACTCCAGACAAAATCTGGTGGAGCATGCTGTAACTTATTTTACCGTGCTGGATTCCATCAACATACCCAAAATAATATATCAAAATTTATTTGGTGGTATGGAGGGTCTTTTTGCACTTCAGCCTTACAGGCAGATCAAGAATAATTATTTGAAAATAGAGAATAGAAATATCTGGGAGTATTCACTCACACTTACTTCGGAGCAGCTTGAGTTTATCCGTGCCCATATTTGGGAGCTGAAGGATATGGATTCTAGCTATTTCTTTGGTGACTATAATTGTGCAACCATTACATATTTGCTGCTTGCGATGGTATTTCCAGAAAAACTTCAACCGGTACCTGATTGGTTGAGCCCGCTGGATGTAGTAAAGGCTATTCATGAGCACAATCTGGTAAACTCAACAGAAGTGGTCACATCGGACCACTGGAAAATTCATATGATGAAAGATCAAGTTAATTCGGGCTTTGATCCAACGGTTATTTCAGATTTAAAACAAAACGATGTCCGGGAAGTTCTAGGGCGTCAATCTCCAATAGAAAAAATATATACTCAAACCTATCTTCATTATTTACGTGACCATGATATTGAAGCTTATCAAATACATCAGGAACTCTATGACAACATCGATGTTATGCTGAGCAATGATACTCAGAACTACGCACTTGATTATTCTAATTATAAAGACCCCGTTCAAACCCCTGGTTCACAGCATTTGCAGGTGTCATATGGTCAGTATCAGCATGATAGCTTCATTGGGTTGGCTTTCCTTCCCGCAGCAGTTCGTTTGACTGATGATCAGCGGCAGTATTTCTCAACGCGAGAGCTTCGTATGTTTGAGGTGAGTGCGCGATTATTTACTAACGGCAAGGTGAAGGTGGATAATCTGACGTTGTATGCTGTTAAAAGTCTGAGTCCATGGAACAGCATTACAAAAAGCATCTCAGGTCAATGGCGTTTGAATGCGGAGAATCACTTTGACAACATGTTGAATCAGCACTTTGTGCTAAATGGTTCCGCGGGGTTAGGGTATACAGTGAATTTATCAGGAGATGTTTCTCTTTCTGCTCTGTATAACGTTGGTGTTGCAAGCAACATCAAACAAACATATTTATACCACTTTCCAGAAATAACACTTCAAATGGATGAAATATGGGATATGAAAACTATCGCAACCCTTTCATCAAACTTTCATATGTATAATTCAGGTATGCGAAGTGATTCGTTAAAAGTCTGCCAATCTTATTTTCAGAGAAAAAGTTCGACTTTTCATGCATGTATGCAACGCACTCAAAATCGGTTGTTTCAACGGGATGAATTTCAGGTTTCATTTGAACAGAATTTTTAGTCCAGGAGGCTGTCGGACTTAGGGTGATCGTGGCGAGCAGGTAGGGAAGCGGATCAAAAATAGCATGATTTTGAGGCACATAGTGGTAACTATGTAACGATAAATCAGGATGCTTTTGGCCGTTATCCCTGCCGCGCAGTAGATTTCTCATAAGTCCGACAGGCTCCTAGAGTCATGCAATATAGGGCGTCAGGGCAATCGCATTAAAATCATGAGCAGCCATTGGTTGCAAAAATGGTTATTTCGACAATAACAGATTAAATTTGGTTAAGACGGAGTGAGTGTTTCTTAGTCGAAATTTGTCTTCACGAATATAACAATTATCATTATAAAACAATGCTTTATACATCATTTTGTGGTAGCCTGACAACATGAAAACACTCACTATTCCAACCACATCCATCATCTCACATTTCTCATCTATTGAAGACCCACGCATTGAAAGACGGAAACGACACGAGCTCAAGGACATCTTTTTTATCACGCTTTGTGCATCTATTTGCGGTGCCGACAGCTGGGTTGCCATTGAAACGTTTGGCAAAGCAAAAGAAGCATGGTTTACAAATCTACTGTCGTTGAAAAATGGAATCCCCTCCCATGATACATTCGGCAATGTCTTTGCATTGATTAACACAGAAGAGTTCTGCCAGTGTTTTAGCCGCTGGGTGGATGATTTACGCCAGATAAGCAAACTCGATATCATCAGCATTGATGGGAAATGTTTGCGTCGCAGCCTGGATGCAAGCTCCAGCAAGGCAGCGATCTATATGGTAAGCGCATGGTCCTCTCGCAACCAGTTGGTGCTGGGCCAGCAACGTGTAGATGACAAATCCAATGAGATCACCGCAATACCAAAGCTATTGTCACAACTGGATATTGCAGGCTCCGTGATCACTTTGGATGCCATGGGCTGCCAAACCAAAGTTGCTGAAGAAATTATCAATGGCGAAGCTGATTACATGTTGAGCATTAAAGGAAACCAGGGCACGTTGCATGATGATGTAACGTGTTTCTTTGAGTCGGTACAGACCTCTCCACCTGTTAGCTTTAAAAGTATTGATGGAGACCATGGTCGTATCGAACAGCGCAGCGTCCGGGCGTCGAGTGATATTGAATGGCTTAAGGAGCGCCACCCTCACTGGCGTGGTCTTCGTAGTATTGTGGCTGTGACAGCACAGCGTGAATGCAACAATGGTAATACAAGCGAAGAAACGCGTTATTTTATAAGCAGCCTGGATGCGACTGATCCCTCACGACTTGGTTACATCGTTCGGGCACATTGGGGTATTGAAAACAATCTGCATTGGGTGCTGGATTATGCTTTTGATGAAGATTCCAACCGTGCACGAAAAGGAAATAGCGCGGCAAATATGGCAGTGGTTCGGCATATTGCTTTGAATCTGATCAAAGCCGATACATCATCCAAAATCGGCATTAAGAATCGAAGGCTTAAAGCTGGATGGGATAATGATTATTTGGAAAAACTGCTAATGGGAAAGTAACAGTTTTAATGCGATTGCCCTGGCATATGTGGGGCTATGTGTCCGATGATGCAAGAGCTGACAAGGTCGATGTGCATGGTTGTGCATTAAGAGAGTTACTATTGGAAACTCAGCGACGCGCGATGGCGAACAGGATGGATTATTTGACCGCATCTACCGCCTTAAGTGAGCTGATGCTGTGGATTTCCGAATGTTAAACCTGTCTTTTTAGACGACGAGGGTACAGAGGCACGCTCCGCTAAACTTAGTGCCTCTGTACCATCATGGTTCAAATTTTAATGCCTGAAGTGACGGATGCCGGTGAAGATCATCGCTATGCCTGCCTCATCGGCTGCGGCAATGACTTCTTCGTCACGGATCGAGCCGCCCGGTTGAATCACGGCTGTTGCACCGGCTTCAGTCAGGGCATCAATGCCATCGCGGAACGGGAAGAAGGCATCAGATGCCACGGCCGAACCCTTAATCGCCTCACCGCCATGATGCGCAGCAATGCGGGTGGAGTTGACGCGGTTCATCTGGCCAGCCCCGACACCCAGCGTTACGCCATCTTTTGCGAAAACGATGGCGTTGGATTTGACATGCTTGGCGACTGACCATGCGAATAGCATATCCTGCCATTCAGTTTCAGTTGGCTGACGTTTGGTGACGACCTTGCAGGCTTCACGATCCAGAATATGCGCATCGCGCTCCTGCACTAACAGACCGCCATTGACGCGCTTGAACTCAAGACCGCCGGTGACGGCATCAGCATGGGGTGACTGTAACAGGCGCAGATTTTTCTTTTCGGCCAGTGCTACGCGGGCACCATCGGTAAAGCCCGGTGCGATGACCACTTCCATGAAGGTTTCGGCGATCAATTTCGCCGTTGCCTCTTCCAGCGGACGATTGAAAGCGGCAATGCCTCCAAAGGCCGAGGTCGCATCGGCTGCGCGGGCCCGCTCATAAATCACTTCCTGCGCACCACCGACGGCTACACCGCACGGGTTGGCATGCTTGACGATCACCGCTGCGTTATCGGTGAAGTCGCGGACGCAGGCAAATGCCGCATCGGCATCGGCGATGTTGTTGTATGACAGTGCCTTACCTTGCAGCACGTCGCAATCGGCAAGGCTTAAGCCGACATCTTCCGGATCAGCGTAAAATGCGCCGTCCTGATGCGGATTTTCGCCGTAGCGCAACTCGTCTGCTGTCTTGATAAACTGGCGGGTGAAGATGTCCGGGAATTTACGTTTGGAAGCATCCGAATTCAGTGCGGAAAAGTGGTTGGCAATGGCACCGTCATAAGCGGCAGTGTGGGCAAAGGCTTTGGTCGCCAGAGCCCGGCGGATATTTAAATTCAACGTGTTGCCATCGATTCCGGCAATCACCATGTCGTAATCGGAAGGGTCCACGACAATCGTAACAAATTTATGATTCTTGGCCGAGGCGCGTACCATGCACGGGCCACCGATGTCGATATTCTCAATGGCATCCTCAATCGTGCAGCCTTCTTTGGCGACTGCCTGACGGAAGGGATACAGATTTACACACACCAGATCAATCTGCTCAATACCATGCTCTGCCATGGATGCCAGATCGCCCGCATTATCGCGACGGGCCAGGATGCCACCGTGCACTTTCGGGTTCAGCGTTTTCACGCGCCCATCCATCATTTCAGGGAATCCGGTGTAATCTGAAACATCACGACAGGTTATGCCTGCTTCACGCAACAATTTGGCTGTGCCGCCAGTAGATAAAATGCCCACACCGCGCTCGGCAAGTGCCCGCGCAAATGCTTCAACGCCGGTTTTATCGGAAACGCTGATCAGCGCCCGTTTAATTGTGGATTCATGTGACATGGTAAACTCCGTGGCTTGCAAAGATGAAAACGATGCGCAAGCTACGCATCCAGCGTTCGGCGAACAAGGCTAACACGTCTGGCCAGCCTCATTGGAGATTATCATGAACCACTTTTTCACACATGTTATCGCACGCCCCGGAATCTGGATGCTTCCTTTTTCTATGCTCTTTTTCAGCGCCATGGCTGTCGGCAATACGGCCGAACTACAATCCTTCACCTACAACAACGGTGTTAAACTGGTTGTTGAAGAAGATCATTCTGCCCCTGTTGCCATGGTTCAGATTTGGCTGAAAGTTGGAGGTCGCGATGAAGTGCCGGGTAAAACAGGGCTGGCGCACGTGTTTGAACACATGATGTTCAAGGGCTCCAAAAAACTGGCGCCGGGTGAATTCTCCAAACGTATTTCTGCCATCGGCGGCAATGACAATGCTTTTACCAGCACCGATTACACCGCATATTTTGAGACCGTTCCGGCATCGGCCGTCGATGATGTGCTGGGCATGGAAGCAGAACGCTTCGCCAACCTGCGCCTGCGCGATGAAGATTTTCAGAAGGAAATCAAAGTGATCATGGAAGAGCGGCGCATGCGTACCGATGACGATCCGAACTCTCATATGTTCGAAGAATTATCGGCTGCTGCCTTACGCTTACATCCATACCGTAATCCGGTGATCGGCTGGATGCAGGACCTGCAACGATTGAGTATTGAAGATGTACGGGCTTTCTACAACAAACATTACGTTGCCGGCAATGTGACTGTGGTTGTCGTCGGTGATGTCGATTTCAAGCATCTTCAGAATAGTGTTAAAAAGACTTTCGGCCACATGAAAGCCCGCCCTGTTACCGAACGGTTCAACCCGATTGAGCCGCCACCACTGGGTGCCAAACGTATTGAAGTTTCGCTGCCCGCCAAACTTCCTCTGCTTGCCATGGTTGTACCAGTACCGGTGTGGCAACCGGGCCAAAATGACCATGAAGCTGCCGGTTTGGCTCTGGCTACATTTTTGCTTGGCGGTGGACGCACCGCACTGGTGCAACAGGATCTGGTCGACAAGCAGCGACTGGCATTTTCTGCCAGCGTCGGTTATGACCCGTTCGGTATGGGGCTGGATTTATGGTATGCCTACGCCATGCTCGGTCCGTCGCAAACACCCAAAGCTTTTGAAGATGGCTTCTGGAAACTTATTGAGACCTTATCTTTATCACCTGTCAGTCAACAGCGTCTGGATATCGCGCGTAAAAATATGATCGCGCAAGAAGTGTTTGAACAGGACTCCTTGTATTTACGCGCTAAAACCATTGGCCGACTCGAAACATCGGGAATTGGCGCTGATCACAAAGATGACTGGATCAAAGCGCTGCAACAAGCGACGCCGGATGATGTGCAACAGGCGCTGAAAACCTGGATACGTCAGGATCATTCCACCACGGGCTTACTCAAACCGGAGAAAACATCATGAAATTTAACCCTGTCACCCAAAGCTCGTTTCCTCTGCCATTTCTGACTCTGCTGATTGGCTTGCTGTTGCCGTTTTACGCTGAAGCGATACCGCAGATTCAGGAACAATCACTGCCTAATGGCGTGCGTGTGCTGCTGGTTGAAGCGCACAATATCCCTATGGTTTCCATGCAGATCACCCTGCCGGCTGGCAGTCGCTTCGATCAGCATGGTAAAGGCGGCAGCGCTTCATTGCTGGCTGAAATGCTTACTGATCACACGGCTTTGCATGATGATAAGCAGTGGGCTCTCTGGCTTGATAGTGAAGCCATGCGCATAGGTTCAGGTGCAGATCGTGATACCCTGCAATTATCGATGACCGTGCTCAGGGAAAGCCTGGGAACCGGCATTCAGGCCGTCTCTGAAGCCCTGTTGCATCCGGGCTGGAAGCAGCAGCGTTTTGATTTGATCAGAAAAAATGCTGTTGACGGCGCGACCAAGGCACTCGAAGACCCCGGCACTCAGACAGCAGAAGCTACGGCCAGCTTACTTTATGCTGATCACCCGTACGGACACCGCTCACCCGGCACCGCAGAATCACTGGCCAGAATTCAGCTGCCGGACCTGCAACGCCTCTACAGCGAGCAGATCAAACCACAGGGTAGCGTGATTGCCATTAGCGGCGACACGACGATGCAGGAAATTATCAGTCTGCTACAACCCCGATTAAAAGACTGGGTTGGTGTACCATCCGTAGCAGCTATGGCTATTGCCGAACCTCCGCTGGTGCTCGGTCAGAACAATCAAATCAGCATGCCTACTTCGCAAGTTCAGCTTCAGTATTCTCGTCTGGGCATTGCTCGCTCAAGCAAAGATTTCTTTCCTCTGTTCGTGCTCAATCATATTCTCGGTGGAGGCGGTTTCGGTTCACGCCTGATGGAAGAAGTGCGCGAAAAACGCGGACTGGTTTATGGTGTTTATTCCTACTTCATGCCGCTTCTTGCACCAGGCCCTTTTATTATCTCCCTGCAAACCAAGGCGTCACAAGCTGATGATGCCGATCTGGTAGTTCGTGATGTGCTGGATCAAATGCGTCATGGTGCCATTACTGAGAAGCAATTATCCGACAGCAAAAAGAATCTGATCGGCAGCTTTGCCCAACGGCTTGACTCCAATCGTGAACGTGTCGGGCTGATCGGCATGATCGGCTTTTATCATTTACCTCTGGACTATCTACAGCAGTGGGTTGAGCAAGTGAATGCCGTCTCGCTTGCCAATGTAAAAATTATTGCGCAAGATTGGCTTGATCCTGACGCGTGGAATCTGGTAGAAACAGGCCCATATAGTATCGCAAACCCTTCCCATAGGAGCATTAAACCATGAAAACTATTCTTGTTGTTGAAGATTCAGGCTCAAGCCGAGACATCACGAGCCATTTTTTACAGCAAGGCGGATTTCGTGTACTTGAAGCTGAAGATGGAGAAGTTGCACTTGCCATCATCAAATCTCAACATGTCGACCTGATCCTGACTGACATCATGATGCCTAAAATGGATGGTTGGGCACTTTACAGAGAAGTTCGCAAGGATCACAAATTTAACCTGACACCATTCGTTTTCCTGACAGTTCTGGATGAGCTGGAAAGCCAGATTAAAGGCCTGAGCCTTGGTGTTGATGATTATATTACCAAGCCAGTTACACCTCAGCAGCTTATTGCCCGTGTTAATACAACACTGCTGCGCAGCGAGCGCTTATCTGCTTACTTTTACATTAACCCGGTATCCGATCTGGGAACTCCCGGTTATTTACGCCACCGTTTACAGACTGAAGCCGTCCGTTGCCGGGCAGCCAATCAGCACCTGAGCCTGGTCATTTTCGGTATTGGTAATTATGTGTCTCTGGTCGTTCAAAACGCTCAGTGGTTTGCTGAGAGTTGCTCGCGCGAAGCTGGAAAACTGCTTCTTTCCAAAGCTCGTGAATATGATGTGGTTGCCGATATGGGCCAGGGTTGTTTTGCCATTTTACTGCCTAACATTTCTGCCGATAAAGCCAATCCGTGGGCAGCTAACATCACCAACAAAGCACGGCTTTCTCAAGTTTGGCCGGATACCGAGCAACAAATCTCTATCGATCTTGGCTTCAGCTGTGATTCCATCTCACCGGGTGATCAGGACCCAATCGAACTTTTGAACAAACAATTAGCCTCATTTGAACGCAAGTGGTAATTCGCTCTATCTGACAGTATGCATGTAACTGCCGGCCACTTGCGCGGCCGGAAAGTTCCGGTGCCCAATGTGCAGGGTCTTCGCCCGACACCTTCAAAAGTAAGACAGGCGCTGTTTAATATCCTTTGCGATATTGAGGGCTGGCAGATGCTCGATCTCTTTGCGGGTTCGGGCCTGATGTCCATCGAAGGTATTTCCCGAAACATCAAGCAAGCCACGTCGATTGAGCAAAACAAGCTGGCAATCCGGAACATGCACACAATAAAGCAACAGTTTAACACTGATGCATGGCGTATCCTTCCCGGCACCTTGCCGCAGGCTCTTGTGCACGTCAGAGACTCTTTCTTTGATCTTGTTTTTGCTGATCCACCCTATGACAAAGGCATTGCAGCCTGTATTCCCGGCTGGCTGGATCAATACAACATTCGTTGCCATTATCTGGTGATTGAAGAAGCATCACGCGCCAGTCCAGACTGGCCGGATAACTGGCAGCTCGAACAATCCAGGCGCTATGGCGAAAGCAATCTGCATTTCCTTGTACCAGTCGACCCATCTTCAGCGGAGAATCCATGAATCGTGTCACCATTTATCCCGGAACTTTCGACCCTATTACGCTTGGTCATGTTGATGTCGTCGAGCGTGGCCTCAAGCTGTTTGATCATGTCATTCTAGCCGTTGCCAGCAATCCCGGAAAACTTCCCATGTTTGATCTGGAGACTCGATTGGCCATGGTGCGTGAAACTTTCGCACAGCACAGCAATGTGACAATCACCGGATTTAATGGTTTGCTGGTTGATCTGGCGCATCAATATCACGCCACTTCAATTTTGCGCGGCTTACGCGCCGCATCAGATTTTGAATATGAATTTCAGATGGCCACCATGAACCGGCGACTGGATGCAGATATTGAAACTGCTTTTGTTATGGCCAGAGAAGATTATACCTTTGTATCTTCAAGATTTATCAGAGAGATATCGAGCATGGGTGGCGATGTCTCCACGTTGGTACCGTCACCGGTCTTAAAGCACCTGCAAAAAGCTTTTAACCAGAGCTGAACTCAATTCAAGCAAAAGACTGTTCAGTTTCATCCTTCTTTTGCTGAATCCATTCAGCAATTGAAGGGGTATCCGCCATCAGCTGGGCAAAATCTTCGCCGTTGATTTTCAGCAGATGACATCGATCCATGGCAAACACTGTTGCTGAACGTATCCCAGCATTCAAATGCGCCTGTTCACCAACAAAACCACCAGTCCGTAACTGCCGAAGCATTTTGGGGGTGCCGCCCACTTTCATCGTCACGGCCAGACGACCATCACGCACAAAATAAACATCATCGCCAACATCGCCTTCCTGATACAAAGGCGAACCTTTGCTCAGCTCAAATGGCTCCATTTTCCTTGCCAGCATCATACGTTGGGGTGGTTTCACACCCTTCATCATGGGATGAAAGCCCAACTGTTGAACCAGCACATGCTCCTGATACAACATTTGCCAATGATTCTTTAATTCTTCGTTATCATTTTGCATGCTTTCGATGCTTTCATAGGTAAGCACCATGACTTCTGATTTACCTTGCGCCTTCAATAAAACATTTCGCTGATCTCCGGTGAAGTAACCCAGCGCACCACAAATACCGCCCTGCGGAATCGACGACAAACGTTTGGCCTGCCCCTTAATGGAGGCCCATTCCTCAATGGTTCCATTAACCACAATGTAAATGGACTGGGCCGTTGCTGTTGATGCGGTCAACACTTCCCCATCTTCCAGATACTGGTGTTGCGTTGAGCCAAGCACCTGCTCGAACGCTTCCTGACTTAAACGACCAAACACATTCTGCGCACGTAAATGGTACGATACACGAAAGCCAGTCGTCATCAGCGGATCCATGTTTTCAGAGACAAAGCCCTGCTCCTGACATTGCTCGATAATTGGTTGAATTCTGGCTTTTTCTTCCGGAGCAATACGCTGGTGCATCTGTAAGGCTGCAATAGCCTGAATACCAAAGCCTGTTTCGGCGTATTCTTTTCCAGCCAGATAATAACAGGTCGCAGCCTTCTTCTTTTCACCGGAGCGCTCAAAGCTTTGTCCTGCACGCAAGAGATAATCAAGCTTCTTTAACGATAGAGAAAACATTGCGACATAGATTTCAGCAGCTTTTTCATGGTTGCCTGAGCCCAGCTCAGATTTCAGTTCACTCTGTAAATTGCGCGTGATAACCCGATCCATGTCCATGGATTGATTAAACAATGTCTGATACAGTCGATGTGCATCAATCATGTTCCACCTTCCTGAATCCTGTTAGCAGCAGAGTCACTACAGCAACTGAAATATACGCATCAGCGAAATTAAATGATGGCCAATAATAAGCGTGACCATCGATTACAACATACCACTGTATAAAGTCAACCACGTAGCCCAGCTGGATTCGATCCCAGATGTTTCCCGCAGCACCGGCTAGAATCATGATCAGTAACCATGTGTCGAGCCCTGCTTTATCGCGTTCCCGCCACCACCATAATGCTACAGCAAGGGCGATCCCTATGGTTACTCCCAGCAATAATCGCGTTCGCCATGCGTGATCCCAATCGGCAAACATGGAAAATGCAACCCCAAAATTATGCGCTTTAACCAGATTAAACCAGTGCTCAATCACCGTCATATGAAAATATAACGGCTGCTGCTCAATCCATAGCTTGCTGAGTTGATCGGCAACGACCAACAGCAGCAAAAGGACCAGCTGAAACTGAGCTCTGCGCTTAACCATGGCACATCATAATTAAGCAATTGCCTCAAAGCAGCGGGGGCAGAGTGCGGAATGAACATCATGCGATGCATCAGCGGGCTCTGCCACATTCCAGCAGCGCGGGCATTTAATACCTTCGGCCGCTTTGATAGTCAGGGCAGCTCCATCGACAACGTTAGCGACAATGAAAAGTTGCTCATAGGTTTCACCCAGCGATTCGGCAAAGCCACTGTCAAGATTTGGCACAGTAACGGATGCGGCAATGGATGAACCGACCACCTTGTCTTTCTTTGCCTGATCCAGTGCCGTATTGACCTGCTCACGGATATCGAAAAAGGCATTCCATGCCGCCTCATCTATCTGAACGTCTGTCACCGGATGAAAATGATGCATATGAATACTGTTAGTCGCTGAGCCGGGTAAAAACTCCCATGTTTCTTCCGCCGTAAACGGCACGATTGGCGCAATCAGGCGAATTAACGTGTCGGCCAGATCGTAGATGGTGGCACGCGCCGAAGCACGTCGCGCTGAGTTTGCGCCATCGCAATAGAGGCGATCCTTAATCACATCCAGATAAAATCCACCCAGATCTACAGAACAGAAATTATGCACTTCCTGATGAATACGATGAAACTGATAATTCTCATATGCATCCACAACATTCTTCGTCACCTGCGACAATCGATGCATGGCCCATTGATCGAGCCTGCTTCGCCCGGCCAGCGGCACTGCATCGATTTGCGGATCAAAGCCATCGATATTACCAAGCAGGAAACGAATTGTGTTTCGAATGCGACGATAAGCCTCTGCCAGTTGTTTCAGAATTTCATCGGAGATGCGGATATCGGCTGAATAATCGGAAGATGCAATCCACAAACGCAGAATATCTGCACCCATCTGTTCGATGATCTTCTGTGGTGCAATCACGTTACCCCTGGACTTTGACATCTTATTGCCATTTTTATCAACAACAAAGCCATGCGTAAGAACACCCTTAAACGGAGCAACGCCACGGGTTCCGATGCTCTCTAGTAATGATGACTGGAACCAGCCGCGATGCTGATCTGATCCTTCCAGGTAGAGATCGGCAGGTGAACTCAGCTCATCTCGCTGCTCCAGCACACAGGCATGCGTTGAGCCGGAATCAAACCAGACATCGAGAATATCCGTCTCTTTTTCAAAGGCTGTTCCATTGCAGTTCGGACAGACTGTTCCTTCTGGCAAGAAAGCACTGACATCCTTGGCAAACCATACATCAGCCCCGCCAGCCTCAACCTGTTTGGCAATACCTTCGACCACCTCCGGCGTTGTCACAGCGTGCGACTCACAATGTGTGCATTTGATGGCCGTGATCGGCACACCCCAATTACGCTGACGTGAAACACACCAGTCCGGACGCCCTTCAACCATGGCACGAATTCGTTTCTCGCCCCACTCTGGCATCCATTCGGTTTCGCCGATGGCTTTCAGCGCTTTGTGGCGCAGATCGTTGGTTTCCATGGAGATAAACCATTGTGGCGTAGCACGGAAAATAAGCGGATTATGACAGCGCCAGCAATGCGGATAAGAGTGCTTGATCTGACTGGTCTCCAGCAGTGCACCGCACTCCAGCAGATGCTCAATAACAATGGCATTGGCTTGATAAACATGGCGTCCGGCAACCACTGGCGTGGCCTCATCGAATACGCCGGTATCACCAACCGGATTGAAAGGCTTGAGGCCATACTTCAAACCGATTTCGTAGTCCTCCTGACCATGGCCGGGGGCGGTATGTACCAAACCGGTACCGGCATCCAGGGTGACATGATCGCCGACGAGAATCGGCGCATCCTGCTGCAGGTAAGGGTGCCTGAATTTACGCTTATCGAGCTTGTCACCGCTAAAATGAGCAATAACTTCACCCGCTGCGCCAATGGCGGTAAGCACGCCTGGGCGTAAATCTTCTGCCAGAATCAGGATTTCTCCGGGCTTAAGATTCCGATTCTCTCCGACATCGGTCATCTTCACTGCTGCATATTCAATATTCGGACCAACTGAAACAGCAAGGTTGGCAGGAATTGTCCATGGCGTCGTTGTCCATATCACAATCGAAGTATCCGCTGACAACGCTGGAGAAATATCACTAAGGTCTTCGCCCGCTGCAAATTTCACATAGATTGAATGCGAGGTATGATCATCATATTCAACTTCAGCTTCAGCCAGCGCCGTTGCACATGAGACGCACCAGTGCACCGGTTTTGCCCCTTTGTAGAGGCCGCCATTACCGAGGAACTTGCCGATTTCGCGCACGGTATTGGCTTCAAAATGGTAGTCCATGGTGATGTAAGGGTTTTCCCAGTCACCCATAACGCCGAGTCGTTTGAACTCTTCACGCTGAATGTCGATCTGCTCTTTGGCGTATTCACGGCACTCGGCGCGAAACTCGGAGTCGCTGATATCTTCTTTCTTGCGTTTCTTCTTTTTGAATTTCTCTTCAACCTTCAGCTCAATCGGCAAGCCATGGCAATCCCAGCCCGGCACATAAGGAGCGTCGAAACCCATCATACTGCGCGAACGAACAACGATATCTTTCAACACCTTATTCACAGCATGACCGATATGGATCGAACCATTGGCGTACGGTGGACCATCATGCAGGTGGAACTTGGGAGCACCTGCACGGGCCTTGCGCAGTTCGGCGTAAAGATTGATTTCTTCCCAGTAAACCAGCTTCTTCGGCTCATTTTGCGGCAGGTTACCGCGCATGGGGAAATCAGTCTTCGGCAGGAAGACGGTAGGTCGATAATCGTAGGGTTGTAGGTCTGACACTGTCATGCTCCCGTTAGTGAATCACTTAAAGCCCGCGAAGCATAGGGAAATTCAGCATTGTTTCCTAGTCCGGTCTGGCCAAGTTGATTAAAAATTTTAAACTGTAGGTGAAAGCTCACCATGGTGTGATTAAAACCCCCAACCCAAGCACATTCTGATAGCGATTGTAGTCGATTAAACTATTGCCATAACCTGAAAAACCTTGCAAATATCCTTTCAGCGATCCGGCAATCGGGAATACGTAATCTGCCTGCAATGCGCCTTTATTGCCTGTCACACTGTAGCGTCCCAAAACGGATAAATACTGTTCCTCATATTTATAAATCACCCGCGCATCACCATAACCCATGAAACGGGTAATATCGGGATTATCGTCCGTCTTGCCGTTTTCCGGGATTCTCATCCATGGTCGTAGTAACACCGCCAGATGTTCATTATCAAAACCGAATTCAGCATACAAACGATTCCAGCTACGAGAAAGGCCACCAGACTGTCCGTTTGACTCGTGCAGAATCGCCAGATTGAGCATTTTCCATTTTAAATCCAAAGGTAGCGTGGTTTCCAGCGACCAGCTGTTGCGGGCTGGCAGACTCAAAATGAGTTCGGGCGCGTAATCCGATTCGCGAAACGGTGATGATTGCGAAGTATTATAGAGTTGCCAGAATGACTTCTGCGTATAGGCAAACCACAACGTACCCCCACCGGTCATCGGTACATCGCGCAGTAGTTTGTTTTTAAAACTTAACTGGTAAGACATTTCCATCGGATCAACTTTGCGCATGGGTGTTAGCGGATGCGTTGGTGATGCCGGTATCGCATTCGGATCGTCCACATATCGTGCCGGCAAAACATAGTTGGGCTGATAGCTGCTGAACACATACAAGGGAATATGTTCCGATTTCAAATCCCACGTATAATCCAGCAACGATGCCGGTGCTTTCGCTTCCTCGGTTCCAAACAATTGATCATAACACTGCAATCGATTCACATCGTTCTGGGTGGACTTACACGCTGCAATTGCGGCATGAGCGCTGGTCTGTTCAGCTCCCATAGCGATAGAACTGTTCAGCCAAACGAGGAGAGTCGCCCACAGCAATCTTCGCAAAATAAGCATCATTTCCACTCCGTACCTGTTAGGGCATAACTCAAACTGAATCTGCCACACGTCGGGAAGATGGCGTGGCTTTCTCCTCAGCATATATACCCAGTTTTTTAAACATGGCCATATCCTGATCGGCGGCCTGATTTCCCGTGGTTAAAAGTTTCTCACCGTAAAAGATTGAATTGGCACCGGCCAGAAAACAAAGCGACTGCAAATGCTCACTCATCGTTTCCCTGCCGGCCGACAAACGCACGTAACTGCCCGGCATGGTGATTCTAGCCACGGCAAGGGAGCGTACAAAGTCAAATGAATCAAGCTCCTCCGCGAACTGCTCGTCCTCAGCCATGGGTGTTCCCTCAACCTTGACCAGCATATTGATCGGAACCGATTCGGGATGTGGATTCATGCGTGCCAACTGGGCTATCATACCGGCGCGGTTGTGCAACGATTCGCCCATGCCTACGATGCCACCGCAGCACACGCTCATGCCCTCGGCACGGACGTTTTTCAGCGTATCCAGACGCTCCTCATATGTCCGCGTAGAGATGATTTCTTTGTAGTATTCTGGGTCGGTATCAAGGTTATGATTATAATAATCAAGGCCCGCCTGCCGGAGTCTGGCCGCCTGCCCAGCGCTGAGCATACCCAGTGTCGCACATGTTTCCATACCCATGGCCTTAACCTCGCTGACCATCTCGCAAACCATCTCAAAAGCGCGACCTTTGGGCTCGCGCCATGCTGCACCCATGCAAAAGCGTGATGCCCCTTTCTCTTTGGCTGCGCGGGCTGCTTGCAGAACTTCGTCCTTCTTCATCAACAACTCGGATTCCACTTCGGTGTTGTAACGCGCCGATTGCGGGCAATATTTGCAGTCTTCCGGACATCCGCCTGTTTTGATCGATAGCAACGTTGACAGTTGAACGGCATTGGCGTCGAAATGGGTCCGGTGTACTTGCTGGGCTCGAAATATCAGATCGTTAAATGGCAATTCATACAGCGCCATAATTTCATCTACAGTCCAGTCATATCTCATCGTGATGCCTCTCGTTAACTAAATCGAGGCGCAGGGTAAACCGTTTTGTGCAGTTCGGCAAAATCCTGCAAAGGTCAGTAACAAATCCGATACTAAATATGCCTCCGCCACTACACAGACTGGTGTGAAACCAGGCTCAGTTGGCGCCGTACCAACAACAATTGACTCGCACTCATAGAAAGTGAATCCATATCCAGACGTAAAAAAGTTTCAGTCCATAGCGGATTAGCCGCCAGTTCGCCGCAGATAGAAACCGGGATACCTGCTTGCTTTGCCGCTGCCACAGTCAACTGAATCATTTTTAATATCGCAGGATGATCAGCGGTATATGTCGCACTGACCTCTTCATCACTTCGATCTGCTGCCAGCGTGTACTGGATCAAATCATTGGTTCCGATGGAGAAAAAATCCGACACTTTAGCCAGCTCATCGGCAATCATTACCGCCGCAGGCACTTCGATCATCGTCCCGACTTTCGGACTTTCCAAGCCCAGCTCATCACTGCACCTGCGAACCAAATTCCGGATAAGCGTAACTTCTTCACACTGCGTCACCATTGGAATCAGGATATACACCGGGCCATGTGCCGCTGCTCGAACCAGAGCCCGCAATTGCACGGACAACAGATCCAAACGATCGAGTAATAAGCGAACACCCCGTTTACCCATTGCCGGATTATCACCGCAGCGCAAATCTCCCACGCCATCCATCGATGGGCTGATTTTATCACCCCCCATATCCAGCAAGCGAAACGTTACAGGCTTACCCTGCATACCTCTGACAACGCCGCTGTAACAGTTAAACTGTTCGCTTTCACTTAGCGGTTTTTCTGATTGCATCAGTAAAAACTCAGTCCGGAACAATCCAATACCTTCCGCCCCCAGACTGCGTGCTCGATCCACTTCATCATTGAATTCAAGGTTCACCATTAATGGCAGATGATATCCATCGGCACTTTTCGATTCCCTGCCGGCAAACTCACCGAGGCCAAGTTGTTCAATAGCCAGTGCTTCACACTTCTTTGCATAGAGTGAGTAAGTGCTGGCACTGGGGCAAAGCGTCCAGCTTGAGGCTTCTGCATCCAGCACAAATGCATCACCTTCCTCGGCCAAATCAAAAACATCATTAACGCCAGCCAACATCGGCAGTCCGATACCACGAGCAACGATGATGGCGTGGGAATTGCTACCTCCCTGCCGTGAAAGCAAACCTGCTAGCCCCATGCGCCACAGGCGGATTACTTCAGAAGGCGAAATATCATCAGTCAGCAAAATTGTACCTGACTCAATCAGAACCTCTTCACCCGACTCGCTACCACTGATGCATCGCATAATGCGTGAGCCGACCTGCTCAATATCACGACCCTTTTCCCGCAAATAAACATCATCAAAAGCTTCAAAGGTCCGGCATAATTTGCGAATCTGTTTTTGCAGAGCCCACTCGGCATTGATCAGTTCATCTCTGATCCGCGAAATCACCGCCTGCTGAAAGTCCTGATCAGCAATCAACATCAGGTGTGTCTTCAATACCATGGCAACATCCGGATATTCCCGGATATGCTCATATTCATGCTGAAGCACGGCTGATGCCTGCTGTATGGCCAGGCTGAAGCGCGCTATTTCGTGTTGGCCCTGTCCGATATCCAGATGCCGTTCAGGAACAAGTACGCCATACGACGATAATTTCTGAACATGCCCCAGAACAATACCCTGGCTGCAAGCCAAAGCTGAGCCCTTAGCTTGCCGCTTCACTCGGCCTCTCCGAATTTATTGGCTACCAGTTGCGACAAAGACTCCTGTGCTTCACTGGCATCATTTCCTTCAGTCAGCAGCATCAGTTCAGTTCCTTTTGCTGCAGCCAGCATCATCACGCCCATAATGCTTTTTCCATTCACTCTGAAACCATCTTTCTGCAAATACACTTCAGCGGTAAAATGCGATGCCAACTGTACAAATGCTGCTGAGGCGCGTGCATGTAATCCCAATTTGTTTTCTATGCGAATCAAACGTTCTGTTTTCATATACTTAATTCCTCAACATCCGTTCCAGATGCCAGCCTCACATATTGCTTTCCAGCGACTTCAATCATTTGCGCCAGTTGTCTCAGCGTTTGTTCCTGCTTCCGTTTGGATGCAGTTTTAATCAACATCGGCAAATTAAATCCCGAAATAATTTCGCCCTGTCCCTGTTGCATCTGTGCAAGCGCAATGTTGCAAGGTGTACCACCAAATAAATCTGCAAAAACGATAACACCCGCTCCACTATCGCAGCGCTTTACAGCTATCAGTAATTGACTCCGAATAAGCTCAACATCATTCGAATCCAGCACATCAATAGCTTCGAACTGTGTTTGAGCACCCAACACATGCTCAACAGCCCGCCTCATTTCGCTGGCAATATGCGCATGAGCAATCAGAATCATACCAATCATATTTTCTTTTCCAGTTCCCGATGATGCACCCGGGGTTCTACTTTCAATTGCTGACGCGCCCATACCGCAAGTTGCTCAGCCATATATACAGATCTGTGACGACCGCCGCTGCAACCGAAGGCAACGGTAAAATATTGTTTGCGCTCCCCTTTCAGGTGTGGCCAGACGAACTCAAGCCATTGAAACACCCAACGCCTGGCTTGTGTCACTTCGGGAAAACTCTCGAAAAATTCCTGAATTTGTCGGTCGCAACCGGTTAATTTAGCCAACTCCGGTTGATAGTGGGGGTTAGGTAAAAACCTCAGATCAATCACCATATCGGCTTCAGCAGGCAGTCCTCTCTGATAACTAAACGATAGCACAGAAAACACTGGCGATTGAACGTGCCAGTCAACATCCTCAGAGACTCTGGACTGGCGACTCCAAAATGATTCTACAAGCCAGGATAATTCATAAGGATTTAAATCTGAACTATCCAGAACCAAATCAGCACATGCCCTCAGTGGAGCCAGAATCTCCCGCTCTTGCCGTATCGCTGACTCCAGGTCGGCCTCGGAATCAAACGGGTGTCGACGACGCAAGGCTGAAAAGCGTCGTTGTAATACGTGATTGCTGGCATCAACAAAGAGAACCTTCCAATTATGTGTCTCGCGCGCTTTATGGATATGTTCTATTAGACGTCTGGGCTCCTGGCTACTACGCACATCGATACAGACCGCTGCATTTTTGTATTCTTCCGGCACATGACTGACCCAGGATTGCAGCATGGTGACTGGAAGATTATCCGTGCAAAAAAAAGACATATCTTCAAGTGCATGTGTTGCCGTGCTTTTACCCGCACCGGACAGGCCGGTAATAATCAGTCGCATTCCTGATCGCTTCCCTGCTCATCAATACGCTGCTGTAAACGCTCAATAAAGCGGTTGTGACTGTAAATACCTCTCAATTTCAACAGCTGATTTCGTGTCGCCACTTCGATCAACACCGCCAATGAGCGGCCGGGCCGAATTGGAATCTGTACACGTGGCAAAGTAACGCCATTGATTTCTATGCTGTCTTCTTCGTCCAAAATCCGTGTTTCATGCGCCACTTCTTCCCAGTGCATAAGATGAATAACCATTCTTACCCGCTTGGCATCGGTGATAGCCGCCGCTCCGTATAAATCACGGACATTCAAAATACCAAGGCCTCGAATTTCCATATGATAACGTAAAGATTCCGGACTATGCCCGACAAGTACGCCGGGTGCTGATCGAACAAGCTCAACCACATCATCCGAAATCAGTCGGTGTCCTCGCGAAATGAGCTCCAGGCCAATTTCACTTTTACCGATGCCACTGCTCCCAAGCAAAAGAACTCCCAGGCCAAACACGTCCATATACACACCGTGTTGCCAAAGCCGTGGAGCAAGCCTATTTGAAAGGTACAGAAGCATATCTGTCATAAATTTTGACGATGCATGTTCAGAAATAAATAACGGGGTGTCCGTGCGACGGGCCGCCAGACGGATAATCTCCGGAGGCTCGATGCCGCGCGTCACCACAACACCGGCCAGCCGCAGATCAAACAACTCTTTTATGACTCTTTTTTGTTCTTCTGCAGACTTGGTGGATAAATAATGAAGCTCAGTCATGCCGATAACCTGCAAACGATAATCACTGAGATGTTCGAGGAAGCCATCAAAGGCCAGCGAGGGTTTCTGCATACGGGGATGATCAATATACCGACTCAGTCCCGCCTCTCCCTCAATCAAACGCATCTGCATAATTTCACCCTGTTCGGCAAAAATTTCTCCGAGAGTGATTCTTGGATGCTGCGGCGATTGCTCGTCCATCAATTAATCACGAAAGTCACGAAGCACTGAAAGGCATTTTCAATTCAACAATACTCTTGAAAAGATCAGATAATTCTTCTGCATTACCGGCACCCATGATGCTCTGCCTGAACAATTTATCCTGAAGGCTGCGTGCCAATGCAGCCAGTGTTTGCAAATGTTTTCTATCCTCATCATCCGGAACCAGAAGCATAATCACAATATGCACAGGAAGTCCGTCAATGGCATCAAAATCAACACCTTCGACGTGGCGAGCCAGAGCCAGTCGAGTTTCCGTCAGTTCCGGAATCCGGCAATGGGGTATTGCTACCCCATGACCGATTCCAGTACTTCCCAACTTTTCACGTGCCATAATACTTTCGAGAACCTGATCTGAGTCCATCGACGAAAACAATCCAGCCATTTCAGTCAACATCGCTTTTTTGCTTGTTGCCTCAGATGCAGCAAGCACTCTTTCCGGAGGAATGTTCAAGGTCAGCTATCAGGCCGCTTCCGGCTCAATCCAGCTAAGTGCACCATCCGGCCTGCGATACAATGCATTCAAACGATCTGTTTCCACATTCATGAAAAACAACACGTCTTTATTATCTGACAATTCCAACTGCATCACCGCTTCATCCACGCTCATCGGCATGGCTTCAATTTGCTCGTGGCGCAGCACATCATGTTGATGTTCTGCCGTCAGTTCATCTTTCTCATAAGCCAAATCCAACACGCGATGAGAGACCTTTAGCTCTCTTCCCTCACGCTGATGATGCTGGGAAGAATGTCGCTGCATCTTGGCGCGATAACGCTTCATCTGACGATTCAGCTTGTCCATCACGCCATCGATAGATGCATACATATCCTCGGTTTCATGTTTGGCATGCACATTCATGCCATTTGCCTGCAAACTCACTTCAGCGCGCTGCCTGAATTTTTCCACCGACAAAACCGCATGCACATCCATCACATAATCAAATGAATGTTTTAAATGCTGGAGTTTTTCTTCCACGTACTGCTTTAGCGGATCAGTCAATTCTACATGACGACCGGTAATGGATACTTGCATAACTACCTCCTTATTGATTCTGCATGCGTTCTGCATGCCGTCTTTGGCTGCTTGATGGCAACCCAAGTTGTTCTCTATATTTTGCAACGGTTCGACGTGCAACATCAATACCCTCTGCAACCAATCGCTCTGCTATCACCTGGTCTGACAGAGGTTTGCCCGGCAGCTCGGACTCAATCAGCGACTTCACTCTCTGACGAACCCGGTACACGGAAATCATACCACCCCCCAACACAGGAAGACCAGCAGAAAAAAACCGTTTCAACTCAATTAATCCAATCGGTGTTTGTGCATACTTTCCCTGCACCGCACGCGAAACCGTCGACTCATGAAGACTCAATTCTTGAGCAACTTCCTGCATCGTCAATGGCTGAAGCGCAAGCATGCCCGATGTTAAGAATGTCTTTTGCCGTTGCGCCAGGCAATGACCTATTCTTATTAAAGAATGCTCCCGCTCTTCAATAGCCTGAATCAGTCGAACAGCCTCCCGTTCAGCATGACCCATAAACTCTTTATCTTTGCCTTCCCACGCATGCCCTTTCCATTGTTCACCCATTTTCACACGCAAACCTTTGCCTGCGAGCTCAACCGAAATGACATCCTCTTCATCCGCCCTGAAAATAAGATCAGGCGTAACATATACATTCATCGGAGAGATGCTATGGCCAGGAAATGGATCTAAGCGTTTAAGCGCATTTTTCGCATCAGTTACCGACTGAACCGGGCAATCAAGCTTGCTCGCCAGCACGGTGTCGGGAAGTGCTATATCATCGGCAAAATGTAACAGGAGCCGCCTTGCGATCTGGTCGCCTTTCGCATCTCCCAACTGCAACAACAAGCATTCAGCCAAATCCCGAGCACCAATACCTGCCGGTTCCAGCTCTTGCACAACCTGCTCCAGCACTTCTGTCAGAAGATGGCTGTTTACATCTAAATCCTCTGCCATCGCCGACAAATCCGCCCGGCAATAGCCATCTTCATCCAGCGTATCAACCAATGCGTGAGCTATAGCCCGGAAATTATCGGCCATCGGCTGCTGATTGATCTGCTCATGCAGAGAATCTGGCACACTGGGCACATCTGCCTGCTGTAACTCAAATGAATAATCTGTATCCCGGCTTGAGGAGACATACATAAGCTCCCATCGATTATCGCCCTCACCGTCTGCCAGCTCACGGGATGTTGTATCAGCCGGATCTTTGGCATCAGGCTTGGCTGCCGGTGGAACAACTTCAAGAAGAGGATTACTTTCCAGGCACTCCAGCAGATAGGTTTCAAGCTCCACCGAGCTTTTCATCAGAATTTCCAAACTCTGTTGTAACACAGGTGCCAGAGTGAGCTTTTGCTGTAGTGACTGGGAAAGTCCGGCCTGCATCGAACGGCTAGCGGACATGCGTTCCCTCTGCGACAGAGAAATCAACGATTAGGGAAAAAATCCTTATACTCATATACAAGCAGTGTAGTTCACACCACCAAAAACGACAAGTGCCAGACTCTCTTGAATTTGCAAATAATCCGCCCTGAAGAATCAGGCAGTCAGATAAGGCTTCAATGTTTCAGCCAGCTCTCCGCTGGCCTGCATCTCTTTGACGATATCACAACCGCCAACAAACTCTCCACCAATATACAACTGAGGTATGGTCGGCCAGTCGGAGTAATCTTTTATACCCTGCCGAACAGCTTCATCCAGCAACACGTTCACCGCTGCAAACGGTATCTGATAGGCATTAAGAATCCCTGCCACCTGCTGGGAAAATCCACACTGAGGAAATTCCGGGGTGCCTTTCATAAACAATACAATGTTGTTTTCTTTAACAACTTTGTCGATTTGATCCAGAATAGGTTGACTCATCATTGCCCCTGCTTAATAGATTCACTGTTATGCACGTGTTTTCAATGCCAGTGCGTGCACCGCTTCACGCATCTGGTCTCCCAATGCCGCATACACCATCTGATGCTGGGCAATCCGCGACTTTCCTGCAAAGACCGGTGATGTCACTTCCATTTCAAAGTGATCGTCACCGGAATACGTACGGACTGTTACATGCGAATCGGGAATAGCTTGCTCAACCAGGTCTTTTAATGTTTGGGCATCCACTTTCGCCATGTCGATACTCCCGAAAACTGGTGGGCTCACCAGGACTCGAACCTGGAACCAACCGGTTATGAGCCGGTAGCGCTAACCAATTGCGCCATGAGCCCTGATTTAAGAATGCGCGAGACTAGCAGTCAGATGTAGCAAGGCAATCACAGAAATTGTAGCCTGAGCACGATGTCAAATAATCTCACCCCTACCGAAGCACCGAAAAATTCACCGCTCGAGAAAAAATTGCCGCCGCGCAGCTTCAATGAACTTGATCTGCCAGCGGAACTTCTCACATCAATTAAAGACCTTGGGTTCACCGAATTAACTGCGGTTCAGCAAATTGCCTTGCCTTTAACGCTGGCGGGCAAAGATGTGGCTGGACAAGGACGAACCGGCACCGGGAAAACGGCGACTTTTCTGATCACCGCCATTCATAAGCTGCTGAGATCTGATGAAAAAGCCGGACGCAAACCACATCATCCTCGCGCCATCATCGTTGCACCGACACGTGAACTGGCCATTCAAATTGCTGAAGACGGGAAAAGTCTGACTCGCCATACCGCGCTGAAATTACATACTGTCTATGGCGGTGTTGATTACGAAAAGCAAAAGAAGGCTTTCGAGCAAGGCGTTGATATCCTGATTGGTACACCCGGCCGCCTGATTGATTTCTTCAAGCAGCAATGTTACGCATTGAAGCATTGCGATATTATCATCGTGGATGAAGCAGACCGCATGTTTGATCTGGGTTTTATTAAAGACCTTCGTTATTTGATGCGTCGTATGCCGCCATACGACCAGCGACAGGCCCTGCTATTTTCGGCCACTTTATCGCATCGCGTCATGGAACTGGCTTACGAGCATATGAACAACCCGAAAAAGATTCGCGCCGAACAAGGCGACTTAACAGCACACGGCATTGAAGAATCAGTTTATCACACCGCTATGGATGAAAAAATCCCCTTGCTGATTCATTTACTCAGAAGCCAACAGGTTGAGCGCGGCATGATTTTCATCAATGAAAAACGAACCGGTGAGAAAGTTGCCCGCAAACTTGCACAATATGGCTTCAGAGTCGGCATTCTCTCCGGTGATGTCCGCCAGAAAAAACGCATGCGTATATTGGAAGACTTCAGTTGTGGAAAGCTGCAATTGCTGGTTGCCACTGACGTCGCCAGCCGTGGCATTCATGTTAACGATGTCAGCCATGTGTTTAATTACGACTTGCCTGAAGATGCTGAAAACTATGTCCATCGCATCGGCAGAACGGCCCGCGCCGGATCGACCGGCACTGCCATTTCTTTCGCCTGTGAGCGTCATTGTTTCGGACTTCCTGATATCGAAACCTTTATCAAGCGTAGCATTCCTCTTTTGTCTGTGCCGCAAGACGCTCTTGAAATCGGCGAGCCTGTCGATGTACACGCCACAGCCGAAGGTATGCAAAAGGAAGACCGGGCAGAAACACACGGTGATCGGCATGCAGCCAAGCCTTCGAATCGACAACAACCCGGCAAACGCCGACCCAGACGCAGCTCTGGCAGCAAGCCTCCTGCTCACTAAGGCTCACGCAGATTCAGTATGACCCATTGAGCCTCCACGATCAGGCTCAGCGGAGACTTTCCACCAGAGTAAAGTAGTTAATTATTTAACCACTCATTGCAAGCTGCTAATATAGTTTCTTTTTTATCTGTGATTCACTTAAAATAAAACTGTACGAAGGGGCAGCATACGCTTATGAAAGTACTGCATATTACTGATTCACACTTGTATGCTGATGCCGATGTCAGGCTGAAAAATGTAAATACAGACCAAAGCTTCCAGCAGGTCATCAATACTGCTGTTGCAGCGCATCCGGACGTAGCCTTAACAGTACTCGGCGGAGATATGGCGCAAGATTGCCTTAATGAGACTTACTTTCGATTGCAGCAACATTTTAAAAACTGGCCTTCCCCGTTTCTCCTCTCTCCCGGCAACCATGCTTTAATTGAAAATATCGAGCTGAGCTTACTGGAAACGCTGATTCAGCCAGAACACTGGCAACAGGGCTTTCAATCTAAGCACTGGCACATCATCAGCTTAAACTCGAACGCCCCCGGGCAGATTTCCGGCCATCTAAGTGATGAAGAACTGTGCCGCTTACAGCGGCTTTTAGAAACCAGCCAGTCAACATACATCATGATAGCACTGCATCATCATCCGCTACCGATAGACTCAGCCTGGCTGGATCAAATCAGCCTGCAAAATGCGGATGCATTCTGGTCCTTGCTTCAAAGCAATGAAAAGGTACGGGCAGTTATCCATGGTCATACGCACCAGAGCGTAGACCATTGGCACAAGCATATTCGGGTACTGGGAGCGCCATCGACCTGCATCCAATTCAAGCCGAATCAGCAAGATTTCACGCTGGATGACAAGCCGCCGGGGTACCGATGGCTTGAACTGGCTGACGATGGCAGCATTTCGACCGGGGTTGAGCGTATCGAGGGCCACATCCCCGATCTGACTGACCTTACTTTTTACTAATTTTTACTAAGCGCGCTTATTGCAAACGATGATCGTTATATACTTCTCGCAGAATTTCTCTTGCCCCTTCATCCAGAAGCGCATGAGCAAGACTCACACCCAAAGCTTCTGCCTGTGAGCGATCTGCTTGCATGGAATGCTCTAACATCACTGAACCATCAAGATTGCCAACGCGACCTTTAATGGTTAACACATCACCCTGTAAGGTGGCAAAAGCAGCAATCGGAACCTGACATCCACCCTCCAGGGTGGTGAGAAATGCGCGTTCAGCCAATGTACAATCGTAAGTATCCTGATGATTCAACTGACGGACATAAGCGTTTAATGCTGTAGCATTATCACAGGTCTGAATAGCCAATGCACCCTGCCCCACTGCCGGTAACAATTCCTCGACTGCAATCGGCCCGTCCATCAATTCCCAAAGACCCAGACGCTTCACCCCGGCCGCCGCCAGAATCACCGCATCAACTTTTCCGCCCAAATGATCCAGGCGGGTTTGCACGCTGCCGCGAATCGAAATACATTCCAGATCAGGATACTGGCGTTTGAGCTGACATACCCGCCGCAAACTGGAGCTGCCTACTTTCGCACCGGCGGGCAAGCCAGCCAAACCAACATGGCCCACTGTAGCCACCACATCGCGTGCATCTTCGCGCTCAGGCACAGCACAAATCGACATGCCCTCTGGCAATTCAGTCGGCACATCTTTCATCGAATGCACAGCCACATCGGCCCTGCCGTCGGCTAACGCCATATCGATTTCCTTGGTGAACAGGCCTTTTCCACCCACCTTGGCCAAAGGAACGTCGAGGATTTTATCGCCCGTACTGACGATTTTAACCAACTCTGTCGTAATCGAAGAATCCAGAGCTTCCAATAGCCCTGCAACATGGTTCGCCTGCCAAAGTGCCAGCGGCGAACGCCGCGTTGCGATTCGAATATGCATCATAAACTCCCTTATTCAAAAAACCGATCTAACGGCATAGTCCAGAAACAGGCCTAGAAAAATGACCGCCCCCAGATAGTGATTGTTCAAAAACGCCTGAAAACAGGCTTGCTTTTGCCGATGATAAATCAGGCGCTGCTGATATAGCGAGAACCCTAGCGCCACAAGCAAACCAAGATAATAAAAAATTCCGGCATTGAGCATAAAACCAAGTGCCAGCAGCAATAACAGCATCGACACTTGCAGTGCAACGATGATATGCCGGTCATAACGTCCAAACAGGATTGCCGTCGATTTGACGCCGATCTCCAGATCATCATCGCGGTCCACCATGGCATACATCGTATCATATGCAATCACCCAACACACCGTGGCGATGAACAACAGCCATGCGGCAAGCGGCAGCTGATTCGTGACCGCAGCAAACGCCATCGGAATCGACCAGGCAAATGCCATGCCCAGAAACAGCTGCGGCAAGTGCGTAATGCGTTTCATAAATGGATACAATGCCGCCAATAAAACTGCCGCAAACGACAATTGTATTGTCAGCGCATTCAGCAATAGTACAAGAAGAAATGCAGCAAGAATAAGCAGCACAAACAGCACCAATGCTTCTGTTGTTGTAGCTTCGCCTGTCGCCAGAGGTCTTCCGCTCGTGCGTTCAACCGCGCCATCAATATCGCGGTCGGCATAATCATTGATTACGCAGCCAGCCGAGCGCATCAAAAATGCCCCCGCCAGAAAAATCGCCACAATAAATGCATCCGGGTGGCCGGCTCCGGCAATCCACAATGCCCACAGCATTGGCCAGGATACAAGATAGGTGCCGATAGGTTTTTCAACCCGCATCAGCCGCCCCCACACATGCAGTTTATTGCTTTGAATCACATCTTTCCCCATTGAAAACTCATGGCGGAATCATGTCAGGCTGCGCCCATAAAGCCAATCGCCACTGAACAGCTTGCTTTCACGATGCTTACCAAAGCTTGGTGCGTTGGAACAAGCGCGCTACTATGCGCCATACCATGATCGAAAAAAATCAAAGTTCTCTCCAATCTCTCGACACCCTGTTCATCAAAACCTATGGCTGTCAGATGAACGAATATGATTCATCGCGAATGGCCGACCTGATGAAGCAGGCTTATGGCATGCGTCTGGTGAATGCGCCGGAAGATGCTGATGTCATCCTGATGAATACCTGTTCGGTTCGTGAAAAAGCAGAAGAAAAAGTTTATTCAGAACTGGGACGATACCGCAAACTCAAAGAACAACGACCTGAGCTGATTATCGGCGTAGGCGGTTGCGTAGGGCAACAGGAAGGCGAACGCATTCAAAAACGGGCACCCTATGTTGATGCTGTATTCGGTCCTCAGACCTACCACAAATTACCTGAAATGGTTAACGAAATTCGCCGCGACCGCCATAAAGTCAGCATTACTGACATGCCGGAAATCGAAAAGTTTGATCATTTACCGGCGCCTTCAGCCCACGGCTTGTCCGGCTATGTCACCATCATGGAAGGCTGCGACAAATTCTGCACCTTTTGTGTGGTGCCATACACTCGCGGGCCTGAGCTTTCGCGCTCTGTAACATCCATTCTTGATGAATCTCGCCAGTTGCTGGAGCACGGCATTCTCGACATCAGCCTGCTTGGACAAAATGTTAATGGTTATCGTGGCCTTGGCCCGGATGGCGAAGAATGGGATTTCACCATGCTGCTTTATGCTGTTTCCACTTTGCCCGGACTGAAGCGCCTGCGTTTCTCCACCAGTCATCCAATGGAAATGACGCCCGAGCTGGCTGTCGCTTTCGGCGAAATATCAAATCTCATGCCCTATCTGCACCTGCCAGTACAAAGTGGTTCTGATCGGCTGTTAAAAGCCATGCACCGGGGGCATAACCGGGATGAATATTTCGCCATCATCGATTCGCTGCGTGTGCAACGTCCGGATCTGGCACTTTCTTCAGATTTCATTGTTGGTTACCCCGGTGAAACGGATGATGATTTTGAGCAAACGCTGGATTTGGCCCGACGTGTGCAATACGACACTGCTTTTTGTTTCAAGTATTCGCCGAGACCCGGTACACCAGCTTCTAAATCTGAAGACGATGTGCCTGAATCGGTGAAAGATGAACGGCTGCAACGCCTACTCACCCTGATGCGGCAACAAACACATCAGGCCATGCAGAACAAGATTGGCAAAACAGAATCCGTGATGATTGAAAAGCAAGGGCGTAACCCCGGCGATTTGGAAGGTCGAACTGAAGACTTTAAAATTGTTCACTTTGCCGGACAAGCACGTTTGATTGGTCAAATTATGCCCGTGACCATCACCGAAGCCTACGGACAATCATTACGCGGTAAACTTGTACTCACTGAAGATGCGGAATAACTGTTGATGTTACCTGCTGATAAAAATTTAATTTCCCTGCCCGAATTGACGCCCGACCAACTGGCCAATTTATGTGGCCCTGATAATCAGTTCATCACACATATCGAGTCACGTTTGCACTGCCAGCTTTCCGGACATCCCGGCCATTGGCATATCGATACCGAGGGCAAGCGCCGGGAGCAAGTTCAGTCGATATTACTGAAACTGGCCTCGATAGCTCAACTTCAGTCTCTCAAACTGACGGACATTGAACACGCCTTACGCGAAGTTGCTTTGCCGGTTGATAACACAAAGCATCCGGCCCGGAGCAACGTGACTACAGATACACGTTCAACCCTGTCGTTGCAGGCTGGCAGACGTCAGGTGCAGGGGAAAACCCCTAATCAAAAACTTTACCTCGATTCAATTCAGTCCAATACGCTGACGTTATCTATTGGTCCGGCCGGCTGTGGTAAAACCTATCTTGCTGTGGCCACCGCTGTGGTTGCACTGACCAGTCATCAGGTGGAGCGCATTATCCTGACCCGACCTGCCGTCGAGGCTGGCGAGCGTCTCGGCTTTTTGCCTGGCGACATGCAACAAAAAGTCGACCCCTATCTGCGACCCTTGTTTGACGCTCTGACGGATATGCTTGGCGTGGAGAAAATGAATGCACTGATGGAGCAGGGGCGCATTGAAATTGCACCATTAGCATATATGCGCGGGCGCACACTCAATGATGCCTTTATCATCCTCGATGAAGCGCAGAATACCACGCGCGCGCAAATGAAAATGTTTCTGACACGTTTAGGTTTTTCTTCCAAAATGGTTGTTACCGGCGATGTCACCCAGATCGATCTTCCAGCGCATCAGGGAAGTGGCCTTGATCATGCCCTGAAAGTATTAGCCGGCTTGGAAGGTATCGGTATCTGTCGATTGGGCAGAGAGGATGTTGTACGCCATCATATGGTCGAACGTATTGTTGCAGCCTATGAAAATGACAGTAATCTTACGTCATGAGCAACGAAGCAGTTTGTATTTTACTGGATGAAGGCCTGACAGAAGACGCTGAAGAGCTGCCGGATGAGTTAACAATCAATACGGCCGTACAACTTTCGTTCCAACGTGCCATGCAGATGCTGGCTTGTGCTACTTCTGATCTGCCGGAAGTTTGCCTTCGTTTTGCTGTGGATGTCGATGTACAGCAATTGAACGAACAGTGGCGCGGAAAAAATGCTGTAACCGACGTTCTTTCTTTTCCAATGCAGGAACATCCTCCTTTTAATGTTCAGGAGCCGTTGGGCGACATTATTCTGGCACTGCCTTTCGTCATTCAGGAAGCTCGTCAACGAGATTTAAAACCATCTGCACACATCATTCACCTGATCGTACACGGCGTTCTGCATCTGTGCGGCTTTGACCACATCGATGATCCGGAAGCCGAACAAATGCAAGCTTTAGAGGCCGATATTTTGCTACAACTGGGTTTGCATCACCCATACCCTGACAATACACAGGAAGCGGATTCCACACATGTTTAAAAAGTTACGTCGTCAGTACCGTTCCACGTTGATTCACTGGTTACGTCCGGGCAAAACCACGCAGGAACTGCAACATGTTCTGCAACATGCCGAGGCTATTCAGTCCGATGAGCAGCGGCGGATGTTTGAAGATATCGTCGAATTTCGTGAAACACGTGTGCGCGAAATCATGGTGCCACGTTCGGATATCTATAGCATTGATCTGCATGCAGGCATTGAACAGGCCGAAGCCAAGATGCTTGAGTATCATGTCAAAAAGCTGCTGGTTAGCGATGGCGACCTTGACCACATTGCCGGCTTCATTGATATCCGGGATGTATTACACGCCCATCGCAGCAATGAATTGATTGATCTGGCCAGCCTCATCCGCCCCTGCCTGAAAGTATCCGAGCTTGAGCATATTCCCGGACTGCTTAACAAAATGAAAACAGGCAGCCATATAGCTGTCGTACGCGATGAATTCGGTGGCACGGCCGGTCTGGTTACTTTATCCGATCTGCTTGAAGAAATTGTCGGCGATATCGGGCAGGGCCAGTCCACCGATGATTCCGAATGTGTTCAAACGGATTCCGGCTGGGAAGTGCTGGCCAAAATGCATGTCGAGGATCTGGCTGATGTGCTTCGTATTGAGTTGCCAGAAGGTGATTACGACACAGTCGGCGGACTCATCACCACTGATCTTGGCCGCATTCCCGTTCGCGGTGAACGCTTACTGGTTGCCGGACTCGACATTCATATCAAGGAAGCTGATCCGCGCAGAGTGATTCGGGTGCTCATCCGCTCCGCTTCTGTTGAGCCTACCGACAACGCGTGAACCTGACGTTCCTCTCACCAGCAAGCGATCATCATTATAAGTTTAATTTAAGACTGCTGACGGCCTTTATCTGCGGCGCCTGCATGCAATTTTCATTCGCGCCACTGCAATGGTCATGGCTGGGTGTGATTGCTATCGCTATCTGGGCTTCGCTGTTGTGTCGGGCCCTCAGCCGTCAACAGGCCCTCTGGCTGGGCCTGTCTTTCGGTTTTGGCTGGTTTTCTGTCGGGGCATGGTGGTTATCGGTAACCGTACACGATTATGGTGGATTACCGTGGTTCGTCGCTGCCTTGTGTGTCGTCCTGACGGGTAGCGTACTATCTTTATTTGCTGGCCTGTGGGGCTGGCTCTCGCATCTTCTGGCCCGTTCAAATCCCTGGTCATGGTTTTTCGCTTTTCCTGCCATGGCTATACTGAGTGAATGGTTACGCGGGCATCTCTTTTCCGGCCTGCCATGGACAGCGCTGGGTAATCTCACGCTTGATTCACCGTGGTCTGCATGGGCAAGCGTTCTTGGTGTTTATGGCACAGGCTTATTCCCGGCCTTAGCTGCCTTTTCTCTGGCTGCCTTATTCCATCGTCCATTCCTGCTACCGGGACTGACAGGCTTGTTTCTGCTGCTCCTGAGCTCTGTATTTCCACCAGCCATTTCAGACTTATCTAACACTGCGACTTACCGGGCGGCGCTGATTCAGGCAAGTATCCCGCAGGATCAAAAGTGGGATGCCGCTTTTTTGCAGGAAACCATGCTGCGTTATACCCGCTTATCTAATCAGGCTACTGAGGCTGACATCATCATCTGGCCGGAATCGGCTGTTCCATTTTTTCTTGAGCTGGCTCCCGACTGGTCGAACTGGCTCGACAACAATGTTCGCCAATGGAACAAACCCCTGTTCTTTGGCGGCATGAAGCTTGGTGAAGCGATATCGTCCGGAGACGCACAACAGCAAGCTGAAAACGGGCTGTTTTTATTTGAACCGGTGCAAAACAGTACGATTATTCAAAAATCCTTTGCCGGTAAACATCATCTTGTTCCATTCGGCGAATATGTGCCGTCGTGGATTCCCTGGTTGCATACACTGGTTCCGGCCATTGCCAGCTTTCAACCCAGCAATGACGACGGCGGCGTCATCTGGCAGGGCCAGCATTTTGGCGCATTAATCTGTTATGAATCTATTTTCCCTGAAGAAGCCCGCCACCGCGTACTGCACGGCGCTCAGGTGCTGGCTATCGTCACCAATGATGCCTGGTACAACAAGACACCCGCCGCATGGCAACATTTGCAGGCCTCGCGAATGCGGGCCATTGAAACAGGCCGCTTTGTACTGCGGGCTGCCAATAGCGGCGTCTCTGCCATCATCGATCCGGCCGGCGACATTCAGGTTACAGCCCCATGGTGGACCCAGCGTGTTATTCAGGGTGATTATCATCTTTCCGATCACATCACGCCCTATGTTCGCCGGGGCGATATGCCAAGTTTGGCAGCAGCACTGTTCATGCTTATGATAGGCCGATGGATACGACGCAGAGACACTTCATCATACGCCGGGTAACGCAATGACACATACAATGGCAATATCCTCCCGCGAACCGGTTTGCGTGTGGGGTGCCGGCTCCTGGGGAACCGCACTGGCGATGGTGCTGTCGCGCCATGGGCGGCCGGTTCAGCTGATTGCCCGCACCGATGAAAAAGCAGCTCGTATGCAACAAGCCCGACAAAATGCCGACTATCTTCCCGGCATCCGTTTTCCCGACAGCTTACAGGTCACTGCGGATACAGCGGCAGCCATCGCTCTAAGTGCCGCCATTGTTGTAGCGCTTCCGTGTAGCGCCGCAGCCAGGGAATTATCGCAACTGGATACCGGAAATGCGCCCGTCATCACGGCCTGCAAAGGTCTCGACCCGAACACGCTGGAGCGCGTCGATGACTGGTTGATCCGCATCGTCGGCGCTGATCGAGCCGTACTCCTGTCCGGTCCCTCATTTGCGCTGGATGTGGCACAAGGTAAACCCACTGCATTAACCATGGCAGCCGCCGATGCATCACTGGCGCGGCGCGCTGCATCCTTTTTCGACGACAGCAGTTTCCGCATCTATACCAGTATTGACGTCACCGGTGTGGCGCTGGGTGGCGCGCTGAAGAATGTAATCGCTATTGCCGCAGGCATTGCCGAAGGTCTTGATCTGGGGCATAACGCCAGTGCGGCTCTGGTAACGCGTGGCATTGTGGAGATTTCGAGGCTGGCCGTTGCCTGCGGCGGCAAGCAGGAAACGCTTAATGGTCTGTCCGGTCTGGGTGATCTGGTGCTCACCTGTACGGGCAATTTGTCGCGCAATCGCAAACTCGGCATGGCGCTGGCTCAGGGTATGAGCCTGGATGAAGCACGCGCTTTTGTCGGTCAGGTGGTGGAAGGCGAACGTTCAACCGCCGCAGCCTGCCTACTGGCCCAACAGCGCGGTATTGAAATGCCGATTGCCAACAGTGTGCTGGCTGTGCTGCAAGGCCAAATGTCTCCGGTGATGGCCGTCCAGTCATTGTTGTCGCGACCTGAGCGGCATGAATCAATCACCTGATTTCTGATGACCTCCAGCGACGACTTGTTTCAACAGGCCATGGCAGCGGTCACACCGATTGAAGCACCGAAAAAAGTTCAGGTAAAAAAAACGGCCAAACGACATTTATCAGTTCACCCCCCACTAACACCGGCCTACCGACCTTCTGAACCCAAACACCACTCGGCTCCCGTTCGAATCACCCATGACACCCTTCTGGCCAACGGCATTTCGCAGGAACGATTAAAACGTCTGGCCGGTGGCGAACCGCCCATCGATTTCGAGCTTGATCTGCATGGCTGTAATCGGGATCGATCACTGGAATTGCTGGATACCTGCGTATCCCGCATGCTGCAAGAAGGGCAGCGCGTGCTTTGCATTGTTCACGGACGCGGCCTCCACTCCTCCGAGCAAACGCCGGTGCTGAAGCAAACAGTATACCAATGGCTACAATCCGGCCCGGCCAACCATGAAATTCTGGCAACCATCCCCAAACCCGGCACCCGTGGCGGCTCATGTCTTGTCATGCTGCGGCGGCAAAAAGATCAGTACTAACGTCGCAATTCACCGGCGGCAAAAGCCAAAGCGAGGAACGAGCGGCGCTTTTTGCCGTCCGAGTGAAATTGCCTTGTTAAGCAATTTCCTGTGGCCGGCTTTTTCCTCCGGATAACGCCCAACGAAGAAATTTTACCCACCATGACCATTCTGAAACTGTTGGCGTAAGGTTGAGCCGTAGTTCAGCAAAGCAAAGTGAATCTTCGATTAAAGCATCGTGCAGCGGACGAAATATCAATGGCCACGATAGTTGCGCGATTCCATGCGTGTTCATCTTCAACGTCTCACGCAGCTCCGTTTTATCTTTTTCCAACTCGAAGACATCATACCCATGAAAGCCGTCAAAGCCACTCGGTCCCGTAAATCGAAACACAACCCGTTTTCCGGGCACATATTCTTCGACGAAATATCGAATCGGACCGTGCCCACCGTTGGCGGAAACGGCAAGTGGTTTATCGAATTTCATTCGAGGCCAAAGCTGGTGAGGCCACAACAAATCGTTTTTTGACGATAGTGTATCAACCAAGCGACCGACTTCGGCTGATGCGACTGGGTACTCACGTCTATGAACGTTGATAACCTTCATTGTCTTTCTAGCCTAACGTCCAAGCTCAGGGGCGCTGCGCAGCTTTATCGCGTAGCGTCCCTTGGAGCGCAGTGTTGGGCCACGGCTCACAACGAAACCTTCAGCTTGCGGCCACCGCTTATGGCAAACCCCTCACGCTCATAGAACGCCAAAGTTCTGTCGAACTGCGGAAGCGGAGGGGTCGTAACCTCTAATCGTGTCCAGCCTCGCGATGAACCAAAAGCCTTCGCTTTAGATACGAGGTGAAGCCCCAATCCATTTGCGCGGTGCTCGGGCCGAACGTATAACTCGGGAATAGTGCCGAATGCGCCCTCAGCGTATAGAGCGTAGCTTTCATACAGAGCTATAAACCCTGCCGGGTTTCCACTCGCGCTGCGAGAGACGAACACGAAATATTTCTCTTGATTGAGGAAGTCAGTAAGTCTGGATGTGGTTTCAGCAAGGTCAAAGTTGAACGCTTGAATACCAATGGCGTTCATGATTTCGGCCAGCAATTCGCCAACCATCTCAGCGACTTCCGGTGCGTCGCTTGCGGTTGCTTTTTGGACAGTGAACTCTGTACTCATTTCATGTGGCCCAACGCCTAGCTCACCCGACGAAAACCGCGAAGCGGTTTTTGGTCGGGTGGAGCGCCGTGTTAGAAGCTATTTTCATAGTTGCGCCAAATTGGTTATAAGGTTGTAAGTAAACCAACCATCACCAGTTTGGAATGATTGCGGTTTAGCCGTCTGTGCGTCTCTTTGAACGCCTATGCCATCAGAAAACGGTTCAAATGCGACAATCTTGTTAAATGCAATGCGGAACATTTTTGATGGGCCTGCAAAATAGATATGTTTATTCGTAATACCTAGAAGCCCTGTATCGGCATGAATTGTTTCAGAGGTTTGCACTCTCTCACCTTTAAAGGCGCCTGTTCTGTAATACAAACCTTTGGCAATACGAATGCTCACGCCCTGAGAACCACCAACATATCTTGTTCTGGTTTTTTCTTCATAGTAGTTGACGTTTTGAAAAACCCAGACAACCTTTTCCGTTTTTTGCAAATTAAAAGGCAAGTCGCCGTCTACTTTCATACGCTCTGGCAAGTTACCGTCCATGATGTCACGTAGAACAGCACCTTTTACTAGTTTTGAATACGAACCAGTTCTATCAAGAGCTTGTTGAGATAAGCCAAAATGCTCTTTCAGCTCACTGAGTGCCGTTTCCTCTTGCTCGGAGAGCAAGCCATCATCAAATGCAAGTTCAACTGCTTTTTCCCATCCAGAGGCAACTAATGCCCTCAACGATTCAGAGTCAACAAAGCTGTTTGCTGCAACTTGCTCAATTGAGCTTTCCAAGTGCTTCAGATCTCCGCCCTCAGAACCAACCTTACCAACAAGGGAAACAATTTCAGACTTTCCTTGATCGTGTTTCTGTTTGCATTCCTTGTGTGTTTTTCTCAAAAATCCGGCAGGTTTGCCACAGTAAATACAGTTTCCCATTGTTTCTCCTTATTGCTTCTAACGCCTAGCATCAGCCGACCATTGTAGCGGTGTGAGGCTTGTGGCATTCGCCACAAACGAAACGCCGCAGAAATGGGTCGGATGAATGCAATTGTTGGACGAACCCGCTATCGCGGAGAAAAAGAATTCACGCACTCAAATATCCTCCCTCTCGCCAAATCATCTAAAATGTAACTCATCTCCCTAACTGGGAGAAAATTGCACATATGAGGTTACAA
>Ga0210005_1000331_pt1 | contig 40857 bp, 44 predicted proteins | sample CryGey02umfilter_3_FD_183961 | JGI IMG/M metagenome (GOLD analysis project Ga0210005, IMG submission 183961) | Groundwater microbial communities from aquifer in Utah, USA - Crystal Geyser 4/9/14 0.2 um filter (SPAdes) (version 3) | ecosystem: Environmental > Aquatic > Deep subsurface >... | reverse complement strand
AATTGCTAAAAATCCCCCTGAACAAACCCGCCCCTCTCAAAAGAGAAAAATGCAGAAAAACCATGTCAAGGATTGTTTTTGCAGTGTGGCAATATGCCTCACTACCGAAAGGGCTGAATAGTTACATTCAGCGTCAGTCTATACCCTTTACGTGCCACGAAATCGTTTTGCGGTAATGGTCGGAGTATCAATGGTTTTTACTATGCTCATGAGTGGGCCGCACCTTTTGCATAATCCCTACAAGATAGTCGTGAGTAAAATTATTCATAGCGATGTCGTAACCAATCGCGTTGGCGAGATAGATCGTCTTGAACTGATTTCCACCGGAGAATTCAATTGGCATGTTGTGTCGTATTGGCGTGTGTTTGGTTCAAAGTCAGAAGGGGAATACAGAACCGAGTTAGACTTAGATTCAAGATTCACTTTGAATGACGAAATGGATAAAAAGAGTGTTGATCATCTGTAGTAGGTTAAAGCAGGGTATTGGAACATATCAGGGATGCAAACATCATCCTGAGTTAGTAGGGATAAATCCAGTTTCAAATAAATTTTAGAATTTCCCCAATCTTGGGGATGACAGTGCTGTTTCCTTACTTCATTCTCAGCAACGGGCTTGAAGGTTTATCGGGGAGGAAGAAGTGATATGCAGGATTACAAAAAAGCTGGAAAGGTTGGAAATCAATCGAGTCCGACCCGAATGGCACTAACTTAAGCCTTTTCAACATGGTCCACCTTGGCGGAAACCGTTGAAAACAAAATACTTTATGCCTGCGTAAAATTGACTGTTGCATATCATTGATTTTATGAAATTGCGGGTGCACATGAAAGTCGAAATGATGCAGTAGTAGCGGTATACCAAAGCGGTGCTTACAGTTATAGCCAGATAGCAGATGACTTTAATGTTCACTTTACTACTGTGGGAAGAATTGTGAGGGGAAGCAAATGAATGGAACAATGGTAGACCTCTCATGCACTATTGGGATATAGGCTTTAAGGTGAATAGGATATTAATAACATTATTTCTTTTAATTATTTTCACATTTGGGATTAAGACAACAAACGAATATGAACTTAATGCAACAATGGATCGTATTCTAAATGACAATCTTTATTTGCATTACGAAAAAATTATAGCTAAAAAATACAATGATATTTTTGGAAAAGATTTTTCTGGATCTTGGTGGGTTCAGTTACAAGATTCTTCTATGAGAAAAATCTCGAAGAGTTATGAAGATGTTATTTTCGAAAACGAAGAAGCCCAAAGAGAAAAATCATATATAAAAAAAATATTTCATTACAACGATTCTTTGGATGAATATAAGCTTTATAAATTTGATATGATTATAGAGGATAATTCTGTTTGTCAAAATGATTTTCCTTGTAGTGTTTATATATTAAAAAGGGCGGTTTAAAGATAAAAACATGTTTATAACAATTATTAAATTTTGAACTCTGACTTGGTTCACATGCCCCCAAATTACGGTGATATATATGGCCCGTCCCGCGTTGCAAGGATAAAGTTTGATGTGCAAGTAAGGAAAGTAGCATGCATATATCCGGCCTTTTGTTTGAAGCTGGGTAGTCTCTGGCCTAAGTCCCCGTCAGGTTCGCAGAAATGTGGTTTGCGCCTTTGTCGCCATCATTTTACTCAATCCGCGCAATCTGTTGAAAGTCTCTCTTCATATTAAATTATTGCCGCACATGCCCGGTAGTTTTCATCTCTGGTGATTAATACCCAGGCCGTACGAACTGTTTTGTTTGCCAGTGCCACAACTGCAATATTTTGACCTCTGCGTTCTTTCAAACAGGCAGCCCACATGCTGCGTTTGTCATGCTTCTTGTCAGTCCAGCGCAATGCAGCTCTGGCACCATGAATGAGCAGCTTGCGAAGATATACATCGCCATGCTTGTTGATACCCGGAAGCCTTGGCTTTCCGCCTGTTGAATGTTGCCTTGCTACAAGCCCAAACAGACTGTCATTTCACAAGGAATGAATCGAACAAAAGAAAGAAACCACGGAGAAGATTTATTTGAGATTTATTTGAGATTTATTTGCAATAGCACTGTTCGAAGAAATCACCATTTTTCAAAGGGGGAGGTTGGGTGTGATGAATGATGTTCTGCGTAGAAACATCGCATCACCGTAGGAATAAAATCGATAGTTTTGTTCGATAGCGTGCTGATAAGCCTGCATGACTGGCTCTTTGCCTGCCAGTGCGGAGACGAGCATCAGCAGGGTGGAGCGGGGCAGGTGGAAGTTGGTCAGCAGGGCGTCGGCCATTTGAAACTGGTAACCCGGATAAATAAAGATATCGGTTCTTCCGGCTCCGGCGCGGATGTTTCCGGCCTGACTGGCGGCTTCGAGTGTACGCAGACTGGTGGTGCCGACGGCGACTATGCGCTGGCCTGCGGCTTTGGCCTGATTGATGGTGACGGCTGCTGCTTCTGAGATGATATAAGCTTCCTCATGCATTTGGTGGTCGCGTACATGATCGACCTGCACAGGCTGAAAAGTGCCCGGTCCGACATGCAGCGTGACGCGCACAAAACGGGCCCCGGCCTGTTCCATGCTTTGCATCAGCGCCGGCGTCAGGTGCAGACCGGCGGTGGGTGCAGCCACGGCACCTTTATGCTCGGCAAAGACGGTTTGATAACGCTGTTGGTCGGCTTCACTGTCCGGCCGGTCGATGTACGGTGGCAAGGGCATGTGACCGTGGCTTTCAATGGCCTGACCGACATCGTCGGCTATTAACTTCAGGCGCAGGGTTTTACCCTCGCGAGACAGCACTTCGGCAGAAAAATGTTCGCTGAAGTGAATCTGTGTGCCTGCTTTCAACGGTTTGTTGGATTTGCCCCAGGCAAACCATTGGTGATCTTCACCTGCCGGTTCAAGTAATAATATTTCTATCTGACCACCGGTAATTTTTTGTCCGAATAAACGCGCCGGAATCACTTTGGTATCGTTAATTACCCAGATGTCGCCCGGCTGTACCAGCGTCGGAAGCTCTTTGATGGTTCTGTCGTGGAATTCGGTTTTCCCCGGCTGTGTGCCCTGCTGTGTAACGACATCAAGCAGACGGGCATCCTCGCGGTGCTCTGGCGGGCGCTTGGCAATGTGGGCTTCGGGCAGATCAAAATCAAAGTCTGAAATATGTAAATCGGTGGTTTCCGTCGTCATATTTTTCGCCCGCTGCAAGGTGGCATATTTTTGGCAAGTGAATTTTCGCGCAACACGTTTATCATGGCCGCATGTTCGCGGTCTCCTACTTTAATATCAACATGGTACTTACCGGCTTATTCGCCGTTGGCCTGATTCAACTGAGTTGGCTGGCGGTGATCATGCGCCGTGCCGGTGTGCCACCGCGCACCATCTGGTTGTCATCGCAATCGCTGATGGCGATATGGGTGGTGCTATGGCCAGCTTATACACAAATCGAATGGGTGGGCGCAGGTGTATTGTTATGGTTTGGCTGGCTGCTCTGGTTGTCGCTGGCGAAAACGCCATTTTTTTTGCATTTGAAACAGGCATGGAGCGTGCCGGGGAAGGGTGACGATCTGTTTTTGTGGCCACCATTGTCGCTGGCTTTGTCATTGCTGGTGGCGGCCCTTTTTTTCTATGCGATTCCGGAATTCGGACTGGGACTGGCTCTGTGTGCGGTGTGGCTGTTTCCGCTGGCAGATTTACTGGATCGCTTCGGCTGGATGAAATTGCAGTTTCCTCTGCATCCGAATCAAACGCTTGTGGCCCATCTGGCCTTGATTGTGATGGCCTCATTGCTGTGCAGCTGGAGTATTCACCTGTATCACGGCATGAGCTGGCAACAACTGTGGATGGCGACTGGCATTGCCGGAATCGCCGCATCACTGGTGCGGGCGCTGTTGCCCGGTTGGTTGAATCAGCCGATTGCGGTGCTGGTGATCGGTGGCATTTTATGGGCACTGTAAGACGGGCTCTACTTTGAATGAGTAACAGGATGGAACGATGAATTATTTGGAACGGGTGATCGAGCTGGCATTGCTGGAAGATGCGGCGTTTGAAGATGTCACGGCGATGGCCACCATTGAGAAAAATGTGCAGGGCGTGGCGACGATTACGGCCAAGGCCGCTGGTGTGTTATCCGGTTGCTCTGTAGCAGATAAGGTGTTTAGCCGAATGGGGGTGGATATTACCTGTGATTGGCATAAACGGGATGGCGAAGCTGTGCAAGCCGGGGATTGTGTGGCGCAATTGAGCGGGCCACTGCGGAGGCTGCTGTCGGCTGAACGTACAGCACTGAATTTCATGCAACATCTTTCCGGTATTGCTTCGTTGACGCAGCAATATGTACAAGCGCTAGAGGGTTTGGACTGCAAGGTGGTCGATACTCGAAAAACCACGCCATGCCTGCGTTTGCTGGAGAAACAGGCAGTTGAACATGGCGGTGGCGGTAATCACCGTATGGATTTATCGGAAGCCTTTCTGATCAAGGAAAATCATATCGAGGGTGCTGGCTCAATCACCGATGCCGTGGGCCTGTGTTATCAGCTGGATGATTCGAAATGGGTGGAAACGGAATGTGAAACTCTGGAGCAGGTGCTTGAGGCTATAGCTGTTAGCCCCGACATTATTCTGCTGGATAATATGAGTCCTGCCATGGTGGCGCAGGCCAGAGCCATGGTGCCCACATCGATTCTGCTGGAAGCATCCGGCAATATCACGCTGGAAAATATCCATGCCTATGCCAGGGCCGGTGTTAATCGCGTTGCCATTGGTGCGATCACCCACTCGGCACCAGCTCTGGATTTGTCAATGCGGGTAAATAGCGCTAATGGCTGAATCGGTTCTCGGGCCGCTTCCTGAGCGCAGACGCGATCAAACCCGTGATGAAATTCGCGATCATATTCTATCGCGACTCAGTGATTCGGGAGGCGCGGTTTCCGGCGATGTGTTAGCCACGGAACTGGGCCTTTCGCGTGTCGCAATCTGGAAACACATCAATAAATTACGCCAGCAGGGTATCGAAATTGTTTCGCGTATCGGTGTCGGTTACGAACTGCATGCTGACCTGATGCATGCGCCGATGCTGGCCAAAGCTCTTAAAACCAATGCTCTGAAAGCCAACGCTATCATCGGGCGTCAGGTGCTGTGTTTTGCCGAAGTTGATTCCACCAACAGTGAAGCGATGCGGCTGATTGATCAGGCTTCTGATCTTACATCCGGTTTGACCCGCCACGACAATGTTATGAATGGAACGGTGATTTGCGCCGACAGGCAAACGCAGGGCCGTGGCCGTTTGGGGCGGCCATGGCTGACGATGCAGGGTTCGCTGGCGCTGAGCGTGATTCTGCAACCGCCGGTCGAGCCGGCCCGGGTGACACAAATACCGTTGCTGGTTGCGGTGGCTTTGCAGCAGGCCTTGCAGCCTTGGGTGCCTGACATCCGCATTAAATGGCCGAATGACCTGGTGGTGCACGGGGCAAAATTATCCGGCATTTTGACTGAAATGCGTTCTGAGCCGGGGCGTGTTCATGCGGTGGTGATCGGTATCGGCATCAATATGCGCGCACCCGAAAACGGCTGGCAGGCCGTGACGGATACCGTACTGAGCGATAACAGCGGCACCACGCGAAAGGCAACAGATATCGCCAGTTGCAGCAAGCGCCCAGCTAGTCGGCAGGACGTGGCAGTTGCAGTATTGAAGGCATTGGATATATGGTATCAGCGCTGGCTTAGTGAGGGATTCGGTCCCGTGAAGGAAGCCTGGTGGCAGCATCATGCCGCTTCCGGAAGCATGTTGCGTGTGGTCAATGGTCATGACGTGCTGGAGGGTGTGGCCGAAGCACTGGATGATGATGGCGCACTGATGCTGCGCAGCGGCAATGATCTTGTGCGCGTAACCAGCGGTGATGTTGATATGGAAGGGAAAGGTTAAATGAAGCAGAATTTTTTATGCGTGGATGTCGGCAATACCCATATGGTATTCGGCTTATACCGGCAGGGTAACTTGCAGATGGACTGGCGTTTGTCGAGCCAGCGTGAGATGACCAGTGATGAACTGGCCTGGCAATTATACGGTTTATTTACGCGTTTGGAGGTTTCCCCGACCGATATTGACGGCATCATGATTGCCAGCGTAGTGCCGCATCTGGATCAGGTGCTGGCCGATGCCTGTCAGCAGGTTTGCCAGCAGCAGGCGGCATTTGTCGGTTCGCCGGAAGTAAAAACCGCTATGGCGGTGGATTACAAAAACCCGCGTGAAGTGGGGGCGGATCGCATCGCCAATGCGGTGGCGGCGCGTAAGTTTTTTGGTGCCCCGGTGATTGTACTCGATTGCGGAACGGCCACGACCTTTGATGTGGTTTCGGCCCAGGGCCATTATGCCGGTGGGCTGATTGTGCCGGGTCTGGAGGTGTCGTTGCAGGCATTGAGCAAGCGGGCGGCAAGGTTGCCGGAGGTGTCGTTCGGTCCGATCGACACCATCATTGGCCGGGATACGGTAACCAGCATGCAGGCCGGGGTGTACTGGTCGAATGTCGAGGGGCTTTCGGGCATTGTGCGGCGCTTGCGGGCGTTGCCGGACTATGCCAATGCACCGGTGATTGCCACTGGCGGCTTTGCCTCCATCATCGCCGGAGGCATGGATTGTATTCATAGCGTCGAACCGCATTTAACGTTGCAGGGCCTGAATCTGCTGGCCACCATGAATATCAAATGAGCATCCGAATCACATGCGAACGTTGATGGCGGCACTATTGGTAGGAGCGATGGCGATTCTCGCCTGGCTGGCATGGAATCCCGTTTTGGTGATGCCACAGCATCTGCATGGTTCCCCAAAAATTATTATTCAGGTGCCTGAGCAGGAAGATGCTGCTGACATGCTCTGGCGGGTCATGACCCGGCGCATGGTCTGGAAAAAAGGTTTTGAAGATATGCAGGCACGGTTGGTGGGAAAAGGATTATCACCTGTCGTATTGAAGCGCGAGGAGCCGGTTGAGCTTCATGCTTACGATGATGTTCGTCTGTTCGACAGTTTTGCTGAGGCCAACAAGGTTAAGGAAAGCTGGTTGAAAAAAGGCTTTGAAGCCGATGTGCTGGAGACCGGTGATTCCTTGTATCGAGTAGGTCTGGGACGTTTTTACCTTGATGAATATGCCGGAGAAATGGAACAACGGCTGAAAGATGCGGGCGAGACTTACCGCTATGAACGACGGACGGTGGTGATTCCATCGTATCGACTGGTATTTCCGGCGCAGCCAAAGCAGAAAGCTCAACACCTGTGGGATCGTTTGCGGGATATGGGGGTTGCCAGCCCCATCCTGATGCCGGCGCGGGAATTTGATCAGCTGTATCCGCCAGAACCGGTGCCTGATGCCTGAGTTGCCGGAAGTCGAAGTGGTACGGTTGGGACTCGAACCACTGCTGAGCGGTCAGATGATTGTTGAAGTAAAGTGTTTCAGAGAGGGTTTGCGCTACCCGTTCCCGGATTTCTCCAGTTTAACAGCGCAGCATTTTACGTCGGTACAACGCCGCGCTAAATATTTGCTGTTCAGACTGGACGGGCCCGAAGTACTCATCTGGCATCTGGGTATGACAGGGCAGTTTCACGTGGTGCCGGTATCGCAGGAAAAAACAAAGCATGAGCATGCCCGTTTTGTTTTATCAAACGGTAATGCCATGATTTATCGTGATCCACGCCGTTTCGGATATGTCGGTCTGTTGCCGGCCGATACATGGGCATCACATGTGTGGTTCAGCAATCTGGGTGTGGAGCCTTTGCAGGATGCATTCACCGGAGAGTACCTTTTTCAGCTGACACGGCAACGCAAGGCTCCGATAAAACAGGTGTTGATGGATGCTTCAGTGGTGGTTGGGATAGGTAATATTTATGCTTCGGAATCGCTGTTTCGCGCTCGCATACATCCGGCAACAGCCGCTTGCCGCATTTCCGGAGCTCGTATTCAGCGACTGGTGACATCGGTGCGCACTGTGCTCGGTGAGGCGCTAGAGGCCGGAGGCAGCACGATCAGCGATTTTGTGCATGTGGATGGTAAGCCGGGCTATTTTGCGCACGATTTCAGGGTTTATGGCAGGGATGGTAAAGCGTGCAGGTTGTGTAGCACCCCCATTCGAAAGTTGGTGCAAGCGGGGCGCTCAACGTTTTACTGCCCGAGTTGCCAGCACTAACCCGGACTATGGCTGGACTATGGCTGGACTATGGCTGGACTATGGCTGGACTATGGCTGGACTATGGCTGGACTATGGCTGGACTATGGCTGGACTATGGCTTGAGTTCTTTTTGAGGGAATTGTTCCGACAAATTCGATCAGCTCTCTGACGTTAAAAGGTTTTTGCAATATGTGATCCACCGGATGTTTGTTTTTATGCTCATTGGAGTCACAGGAAGCAGCTGAACTGATGCCCTCGCGCATCAGGATGAAGGTGACGTCCGGATACTGTTGTTTAATCAGTGTGGACAAGGCACAACCCATGCCTTCAGGTAGATCAATATTGGAAAACATCATATCCGGAGGGGTGTACGTGTCATTCAGCATGTAACAAAGATAACTTCTCTCTGAGCCAAATGTCTTTGATGGACTGCCCAAAAAGGCTGCGACTGTTGATACCAGGTCGCAGATAAAAGGTTCATTATCAATGATGTGGATCATGCTGAGCCCTCCTGCCTGTATCGCGCTGGCAATTAAAACGACAACGCGCTCTGATAGCGAACTTTAGTACGATATAAAAGTCGAACATCCCCTATATGGGTGATAAGAAGTGTTTCTTGCAGCGGTGTTCAAGTGTTCGCATCAGTGTCAAAATATATTCTTATTGCAGCCATATCGGCGCAGGCTCTAGATTCAGCGGAGATTTGAGCAACTGGAGTTTATTTTGACAACTGGCCTTCAACTTAAAGGTAATCTGTTTGGTGGTATGACGGCGGCGGTGATTGCATTACCCCTGGCTCTGGCTTTTGGCGTTGCCAGTGGTCTGGGAGCAACTGCCGGCTTATACGGCGCAATTATTCTGGGGTTGGTTTCAGCACTTGTCGGTGGTACACCGACGCAAATTTCCGGGCCTACCGGGCCGATGACGGTGATGATTGCCAGTGCCGTTGTTACCCTGCATCAGGATCTCAAGCTCATCGCCGCCACCATTTTTCTTGCCGGTCTGTTTCAGCTGGTATTCGCTATGGCGCGAATCGGTCGGTTTGTCCGTTATATTCCCTATCCGGTTATCTCCGGCTTTATGAGTGGTATTGGTATTATCATTATCATTCTGCAAATTCATCCGTTTCTGGGATTGTCACCGGAAGCGTCGGTCTTGCATATTCTGACCTCGCTACCGCAGCAGCTTCTGCAAACCAATTTTAGTGCGGTTGTGCTGGCTGCTCTGGCACTGGCGATTGTTTTTTTTACCCCTCCCCATATCAGTCAATGGCTGCCTTCGCCGCTGATTGCCCTGATTGTTTTAACGCCGTTGAGCATGTTGCTGAACCTGCCCGTCGATACCATTGGTCAAATCCCGTCGACATGGCCTGATCTGGTGATTCCTTCTTTTGGTTTTGTCGATATTCGCCTGATTGTGCCGTTGGCATTTACACTGGCGGTGCTGGGGACCATCGATACGCTGTTGACCTCGATTGTTGCAGACTCCATCACCCAAACCCGTCATCAACCCAATAAGGAGCTGGTCGGTCAGGGATTGGGTAATGCCTTATGTGCTTTCGCTGGCGCGATACCTGGAGCAGGCGCAACCATGCGCACCGTGATTAACATCAAAAGTGGCGGTACCAATCGGTTATCAGGGATTTTTCATGCCCTGATTTTACTGCTGATAGTTATCTTTTTTGCGCCATTGGCAGCTGCTATTCCGATGGCGGTACTGGCCGGTATTCTGATTAAGGTCGGCATCGATATTCTCGATTACAGGTTTCTGGCGGTCTGGAAGGACAGCCCGCGTCATGATCTGGGGATTATGGTCAGTGTGTTTTTTGTAACGGTATTTATTGATCTGATTACCGCTGTATTGCTCGGTATTGTCATGGCATCGCTGTCGATTGTTTACCGGATCACTCAGGCTACCCGGATTAATTTAATCAGTGAGGATAGTCCTACGGGACCTGTGGATTTAGAAAGCAAACAAGCCCGAATCATAAAAATTGAAGGCGCATTCTTTTTTGGCTCCAGTACAGCCTTTGAAAGCCATGTTAATAAAGCTCTGAATATTAAAACGATGATTATCGATATATCGGGTGTGCCGTTTCTTGATATTACGGCCATGTTCACGCTGAAGGATTTGCATGTCACTTTACAACATTCGGGTGTGGAAGTGATTATTGTTGCCAGCCATGAACTTCAACAGGAATTATTCAAACTCGACAGAGCTAAAACGTTCCGCAAAGACAAGTTTTTCACTTCACTCGAAGATGCTGTTCGCCAGCTGTAGTCGGAAATGCCTCCTGGGAGTCTGTCCGGGAATAGAAACCGTCGCGAGGGAAAGCGGGATTGCGTCAGTTTTTCCGTTCATGTGAGGCGAATCCTGCTTGCATTTAACGAGAATGAACGGGGGAAATGGCCAATATCCGCTTTGCCGCAGCAGGTTCTTCTATTCTCGGACAGGCTCCTGGACCCGGATTATTCATAAATTCTGTTGCACCCTTGCTTGCCCCTTTGAATACAGTTTGTCCGTAGCGAATCCTTCATCAGTTGTCCGTATGCACTGCTATGCACGCCTTCTTCAGAATTCGTTGCGAACAAACGTTCGGCGCACAAAAAGGCTGAACTGCCGTTTGGACGCACATAGTGCGCCCGAAGAGTAAGGGGTTTGCCCTGCGTCAATCAGCACAACGATTCATGAATAATCCGGTCTAGTTGTTGTGAATAAACTCGGATAATTCTTTCAGGTTGAAAGGTTTGTAGAAGGTGCGATCAATCAGCGCATCATTTTTTTGACCATGACAACAATGCGGTGTGCATTGTTCCGGATTACCGGTCATCAGGGCAAATGTAGTGTCGGGATACTGTTGCTTGACCAGTGGCGCCAGAGCACAACCGGTCATTTCAGGCATGTTGATATCCGAAAGAATGATGCTCGGTTGAATATATGCTTCTTCCTGCATGTATTGCAGATAACGGGTAGCGGAGTCAAAGCTTTGCGCTTGTTTTCCCATATGGGAAACGGCTTTTGATAACAATTCACGAATTAACATTTCATCGTCAATAATATGGATCATGCCAGATTCTCCTGTTAGGACATACGGAGTATTTCAGCTTTTCAACCTGATTGGGTTCTAACCTAGCAAGAGAATCGAGGGGTCACATCCCCTATTTGGGGGGTGACAGGCCGTGCTTGATATTTTAGCTGCCGACAGGCCAGATTTCTGCCGCATCACCGGGACGCAGGCGGTAGATCGGGGCAACATCTTTGACGCTGGTTTTGGTGACGTCGAGATCGTGAATCAAACCATCATGCACCGACAGAGAAAACCCCTTTTCCCAAGTGTTCTGCACTATGCGGGTATGGCATATATTTTCTACCTGTCGCTTCACATTGAGTTCGCACAGGCGATTGAGTCGCTGATGCTTATCCAGTGAGTTCAGAAGGGTTTTGTGCTGCATATAGGTGTCGCGAATGCTGCGAATCCAGTTGTCGACTATGCCGTGATGTTGTCCTTCCAGAGCCGCACGAACGCCACCGCAATCGTAGTGTCCGGTGATGACGATATGCTCCACATTCAGAACATCCACAGCATATTGCGCCGCCGACAGACAGTTCAGATCGGTGTGCGAGACCTGATTGGCGACGTTGCGATGCACAAAGACCATGCCCGGCTCCAGTCCGATAATTTCATTGGCCGGAACCCGGCTGTCAGAGCATCCGATCCACAGGTATTTCGGATTTTTCAGCTCGGAAAGGTGTTTGAAATAATCAGGGTTGGCTGCGACTTTCTGTTCGGACCACTTGCGGTTGTTTTTAAGTAGATCATCGGGTGAACACATGACGGCAAGTTACTTGGAAGTCATTGATTCGACAAGTTTTTCTGCGCTTTCAGGTTGGAAACAACGGCAGTATTGATGTCGGCCGGATCGTATCTGTTCTGTAAAGCGTGCATTGAATTTCAACGCTATGGATATCCTCATGATTTGATTTGTCATGCCGTTGAGCATGGGTGTAAATAATCAGTTGGTAATTTTGGGTATACGCTTATGCATGATTGCTTTTGCGAATTTTGATGTTTACGCTTCATGATCTTATGATTTCAATGAACGGAATATTCAGGGTTTTGTTACCCCTTGGCCTGACGCTGTTGATCGTTGCTGTTGCACCTTTGCTGGCTGAAATGATCGTGTTTCAGGCGCAGGCACAGGAATGTCCCGTAAATCCGGCTCAGGATGATGCTGTTATTGAGCTTGTTGATGTAGAACGAGAGAAAGGGGAAGTTGATGGTGAGTACATTTGCCTTCCTGCAAGTAGCAGTGATTATTCTCAGGCATTGACACTATTCAGTTTGGCGGTAGCAACAGATGAGCCCTTATCCCATAGTCAGACCATAGCCAAAGTACCCATTTTTACTTCCCTGATTTAATAGACGCCGATTCTGAACAAGCGCTTCAGAAGACTGATTTTGCTGCTTTGTGTTCGCCATGAACACATCCGGCTCAATGGAAAAACAATTAAATCGGTGGTGCAGTGATGATGTTTGAAAATTGCTGCATTTAACACAGGAGATTGGAAAAATGAGTACAAAGTTTGCTGGTATAGTCGTAACTATGGTGTGCGCAGCGATGCTGGCACTTGGAATGCCTGTTCAGGCAGAAATTAAGGCCGGTGATGTTACCGGGGGCGCTAAAGCACCGCATGTAAATATAGCGATCTTTCATAAATTACATGGGCAAGATGCTTTTGCTTATCCGGTTAGCGTTGCTAAAGGTGATATTCTGAAGGGGTTTTCCGGTAAAGCTCAGTTTATATCGATGAATCACACAGCTGGCTTAAAAGACAATGATGTTATTACCCTTTCAAACGATGTGTTGCGTGAAAATGCAGGTGCCTTTGAGGATCTGGGCGTGGACTGTCAGGTCTCGGTTCATATAAAAAATACGGATGTATCGCTGGCAGGCATGTGTGAAATTTTCCTGATTGATCAGGATCATCGTGAAATTGAACATAAAGGTATTATCAAGACCGTGACAGTCAAAAATGGTGCGGACTGGCAGCTTATTTACCTGGGTGAGGAAGACGGAATTGCCGTGTATGCAAATCAGGAAATCGGGCTGGAGTAACAGGTCGCGGATTTAAACTCAGTCAACGGGGTCAGCAGAGCCCCGTTGACTGAGTAAATCCGGGCTGTTCATATTCCTATATTGCTGCTTTGCTATCTTCGCTTATGTGCTGAGCGATGCGCATGGCATTAGCCATAATGGTTTGTTGCGGGTTGACGCCGATATTGCTTGGTAGCACCGATGCATCAACCACATAAAGCTTTTCGTGCAGATGCACCTTTCCCTTCATGTCACATACTGAATTGTAAGCATTGGTGCCCATAATGCAGCCGCCAAACAGATGGGTGAGTGCCTGATAGTCTGAGGCGGAGGTTGAAGCGGTATTGATTTTATCAATATCAGCAACGGGAAGAACAGCCTCAAGGCCAGCTATGCCGTGCATCACATGTGTGGCTCCTGCCGCTTTATGCAATCTCGCCGCTTCGTAGATGCCTTTGCGGAAGCGTTTCATTTCAGTGTGATCGAGTTTGTAGACAACTTCGGGCTTGCTGATACTTCCCAGCACCGTCCCCCATGTTTTAGCCCGGCAAGCCTGCACAATAACCCATATAGTGCCAATTCCTGAGTTGATTCATCAGACTGCTGCCAGAAAGCGGGATGCGCCCTGAAAACAGGTCCAGTGGTGCTGCCAGCGTCTCCAGTTTGAAGCCTGTATGCATATCATCATTTCGTTCACGATAATACGTTGAAGCCCAGCCCTGCGTAACTGCATCGATGTGCCCGTCGCGTAGTTTGTAAACCTGCCGATCGTATACGCCAATGACATTGCTTCCGGGGTGCGCCTGAAAATGTTTACCCAGATCAGGCAGCTTTTTTTCAAGCGACGCTTTGAGTAGTAGCGGGGACATCACTGCCGATGCCGCAACAATGACGGCCCTTTTTGCGGTGATGGTGAAATTTGCCCCGCTGGTTTTACTTTCCGGATGCACAAAATTGCCCCGGACACCCTGCGCCACATCGTTCTGACTTCCCTGATGGTGTCGGATATCGATGTTTTGAACATGTGCATTGGACAGTATGGTGACAACAGGCTGATCCGCGATTCTGGTTTCCAGTGCTCTGGTTAGCAAAGAGAAATCGAGACTTTGTTTGGCACCGATCGGGCAACCACGGAAGCATGAATTTTTTGCCGCGCAGCCATCGGTGTAACGATCAAGGAATCGATACTCATCGGAGGCACCGTACAGACCTTCGGCGGCTGAGTTCACCTGTCGGTCGAAAGCTTCATCGCCGATCGAAGTCTCGGTCGACTGTGTAGGCATCAGCGTTTCAAGTTCATCAAGCAGGGCGATGAATCTCGATTTTTCTTCCGGCTCATTTTTAAACCATGAATCGAGAATATCATCAGGTGTGCGATGGTGAATGGCTGAGTTGATGACGGAAGTGCCGCCAACGGCATTGGCATGTACGACAGGCCATTGCGGGATAGTTTGCGCACTTGCAAATTGTGGTGAGGCTACGGTCATTCCCTGATTGTCCAGCAGTGATTGAATGACACCCAGTGCGCTATGCGCGAGTTGATCGTATTGCCGCCACTCGCCTTTTTCGATGATGGCAATGGATATCGGATCGTTGCTGTTTTTTGCTTCCCTGCATAATTCGAAAGCTGCCGCAGCACCGCCGGGGCCGCTGCCGACGATAACGTAGTCAAACAAGGTCTGACTCAGGGTTTCACCCTGAGCCTTGAACGGAATATGCTGCTGTTTAAAATCACGATGCGGTTGCAGCGATGTTTCAGGCTCATCCTCGTAGATGTCGAAGCCCAGTGATTGACGCACAGCCGGATCTGCTCCCCAGCATAGCCCGGCATTGAGGCGGATAAATCCTTCCGCTACAGGATAAAAAGGTGAAAGCAAAGACGTGGAAGGCTTGCCGATCATGGCCAGAATGGATTCCTGCTGCTCGCAATCAAGTTCTGCAAAACTGTAAATGTTGTGATCGTGCTCTTGCAGAAACGTGCGAAAAAGCCAGCTGACGGTTTTGATGTTTTTCAGGTAATCCTTGTTTCCTTTCATTTTTATTTTTGCGATATAGGCAGTGGCCGCTTCTTTGCTGACGCCTTGCATGCCATCAATACTCGGCATCATCGCCATCATACCGATTTTGAATGTTTCCAGTGTGATATCCCGTTCCTGACAAAGCGTGAAATAACCGGCATGGTGATCATTTCTGGTGGCCTTGCCGATGTAAAAGTCGTTGGAAATCTTTCTGACATGATCCTTGAGATGATGAAAGATACCATCATCGTTAGGGGTGATTTTACTCCAGCCTGCGGGTCTGGCTGCCACAGGCGGTGTGGCGCTGTAGTCGATGATGATTTCATGCAACGTATCTGTTTGACAGACAGAGAAAAATCCCATGCCGAATTTCGAGGGTTTAAGCAGCCTGGAATTGGCACCGTAAACATTTCCTTCATATCGATACATGGCCTTTTTGAACTTCTGAAATACCGGGAGCGTATTTTCACCGGCGTAGATCACAGGCTCCAGAGAAGGCGTGTCTTCAGGCACCAGATCAGTCAGGCGAATAGTCAGGAAGTTCTCCGAGAGCTCCCACAGGCGCTGCTGATCGTCATTGTGCAGATCGCCTGTCATGCTGAGTTGCTCTGCCTTATTGAGCTGATCGAGAAACATTTTGATTTGTTCGGGCGTGCAATCTGGTGTTTCGAGTAAAGCTCTGAATTGGCGGATAATGGTGTTCATAGATTCTCCTGCGGGGCGATATGATCGAAACAGTAGTTCACGTAGAGGGGAAAATGATCCGATAAATCGTTATGTTTTTTGCCGAAGATCCAGCCTTTCCAGGGATGCTCTGCTCTGGGATGCTCAATGGAAATAGTCGATTTCGAGGTGTTGGGGGCGTTGGATACATTAAACAGCACATGGTCGAACAACTTATGAAGCTTACTGACCAGATCGTTTTTAGAAGCATCAAAAGTGAACTCTCCATCACGTTTGAGATGATTTGAATGCAGCGTTTCGAGCATGAATTGATAGTTGTCGGATGTTGGGTCGATATTGAAATCCCCTGCAATTATCGCCGGTTCATGCGGCGGGATATGTTGCTGCTCAATAAAATTTACAAGCTGTCGGAGTTGTGCATTTTGTATGTCGATATTGGCACCACTGTCCGATGCATTGAGATGTATGCCGAAAATATGGTATCGCTGAGTTCGGGTAGCTTCGGTTTTTTCAATCATGGCATACACGCTGCCTTTTCTGGCTAAACCGTCGGTGAATGAGGTGTCACTGAAAACCAGTTGATCCTGCTTTTTGATGCTCCATTTGCTCAACAAAATGATACCGCCGTCCTGACGGAACAATGTGTCTTTGCCTAAGACTTTGGATGATTCTGTATAATGTTCTCCCAACTTCTTTAACAGGATCGCGCGCGCAGCATCATCAAAAGCTTCCTGGAAAATAACCACATCCGCATCACGAAGCTTGTCTGGTATAGCGTCGGCACGAAATTTATTGTTGTACCAAAACCCGGGAGCTTCAGGGCGCATGAATACGTTGTAGGTTAAAATGCTCAGTTGTTGCGCATCGCAAACGCCTGCAAGCGCTGGTCTGGAAACTGGCAAGCAAAGCAAAGTAATAGCCAATGCAAAGATGTGAATTAAACAAATGCAGCGATTCTTTATGCCCATGATCTCCCTCCCTTCTCCAGGCAGGCAACCATAATATGCGCGCGTATGCTTCGCATCACTCATTTGGGTGATTGATCAATGATGGGTTCCTTTGATTTTTCAGGTTGAGGGGAAGAGAAACAATGTTAGTCGTGAACCCAAAGCGATTTCCCCGTCGCATCCAGATAAGTGAGATAGACCCGCAGATCAAATTCAAGCTGATAATAATCCGCTTCCATATTGCAGCAGAGTTTGTAAAAGGCCTTGTTGTGATTCGACTCTTTCATGTGGGCGAGTTCGTGCACTGCGATCATGCGTAGAAACTCGGGCGGCATGTCTTTGAACATGGTCGCCACGTGAATTTCCCGTTTGGCCTTGAGTTTGCTTCCGTGAATCTGTGATTTGCTGGTGTGGATGCCCAATGCCTGGCGCGTGAGTAGCAGGGTGCTGTCAAAAGCGACCTTATTCAGTGGTGCGGATTTGCGCAGATAGGTTTCCTTGAGTTGCATGACATAATCATAAAGCGCCTTGTCGCTACGTATACCGTGTCGTTGCGGATATTTGCGCAGTAACCAGTCAGCCAGCTGATCCTGCTCAAGCATCAGTTGGATTTTCTCTGTTAGTTCGACGGGATAACCGGCAAGATAATTCGGTGGCAGTTTCGGACGCATGGACGCAGGGTAATCGCTGATGCTGGCAATCACCAAGGGAATCAGGGAAGTTCTTTCTTTTACTGTGCGGGGCGTCAACGGTAGCATGCGCAGGAATTTCAGCGCGATGGAGAGAATGTGAAGCAACAACTCGAACAGGCATTGCAACAATCGGTGGATATGTTGCTTGGTGAAAGCGGCATCAGTGAATCAGTCGAGGTGCAGTTAACCCGCACCAAACAGAAGGAACATGGTGATTATGCGGCCAATGTGGCGATGCCATTGGCGAAGACTCTGAAAATGGCCCCGCATGCGATTGCGGTAAAAATTCTTGCAACGGTGCAATGGCCCGAAGCCGTGGAAGGTGCTGATATTGCAGGCCCGGGCTTTATCAATATCCGCCTGCGCAAGGCTGCCGAAGCAAAAATTCTCAAAGCTATCGTGCAAGCCGGTTCAGCTTATGGCATGGCGGAGCCGAAACATATCAAAGTGAATGTAGAGTTTGTCTCAGCCAATCCAACCGGACCGATGCATGTTGGCCATGGTCGTGGTGCTGTGATTGGTGATGCTTTGAGCCGGGTGTTGCAGGCCAGTGGTTTCGATGTGACGCGTGAGTATTATATCAACGATGCAGGCAATCAGATTGGCGTGTTGGCTGAATCGGTGTGGTTGCGTATGCGTGAATTACAGGGGGAGAAGGTAACGATTCCCGAGCGCTGCTATCCCGGCGATTACATTATCGAGATTGCCAGAGATTTGCTGCAAGAGGGTGATGATGTTGAATTGCTGGCGATGTCGGATGAGGCACGTTTGCAGTGGGTCGGCTCACGCGCTGTGGCTGCCAATATGCAGATGATTCGCAACGATCTGGCGCAGTTGGGCATTGCTTTTGATGTATTCTTCTCCGAAAAACAATTACATGACTCCGGTCGGGTGCAAAGCCTGATCGAAAAACTTAAAACCGACGGGCTGGTCTATTTTGGTACGCTGCCACCGCCAAAGGGTAAGGAAATCGAGGATTATCAGGCGGCATCGCAATGGTTGTTCCGCACGACGCAATTTGGCGATGACGTCGATCGCCCTCTGGCCAAACAGGATGGTACAGCGACATATTTTGCTGCCGATATTGCTTATCATGAAGATAAAGCCTTGCGTAAATTTGAGCGCATGATCGATGTCTGGGGTGCCGATCACGGCGGCTATGTGACGCGCGTGCAATCAGCCGTCAAGGCATTAACCGGCAAAGATCAGCAACCGGAAGTGGTGCTGGTGCAGATGGTGAATCTGACACGTAATGGTCAGCCGGTGCGTATGTCCAAACGTGCGGGCACATTTGTAACGCTGGAAGAAGTGGTCAGTGAAGTCGGAGCCGATGCTGTGCGTTTTAACTTTCTGACGCGCCGGGCAGAGTCTCAGCTGGATTTTGACCTGGAAACGGCCAAGCAGAAGAACGACGAAAATCCGGTGTATTATGTGCAATATGCGCATGCGCGAATCAGCAATATGATCGATAAGGCGGTGGCTGAAGGGCTGACGCTGGGCGAGGTGGATGCGGTTGATCTTTCACATCTGACGTCGGATAAGGAAAGTGAATTAACCGCCAAGCTGATGGCTTACCCTGAGACCATCGAAAAAGCGGCTGAACGTTGTGAGCCATATCGGGTGGCCATCTACCTGATGGAGTTGGCGGCGGTATTTCATCGGTTTTACCACGATCACCGGGTGATCGGTGATGATGTGGCGTTAAGCAAAGCCAGACTGATGCTGGTGACGGCAACACGTCAGGTATTGGCCAATGGATTGCAATTACTCGGGGTAAGCACGCCCGAGCGCATGTAAGGAAGAGTAACGATCATGGCCGGAAAGGATTTCGCGCACATCCAACGACCCTTTGAAAAGGTGGACGATTCAGGACAGTGGAAAATCTGGCTGCTGGCGTGTTTGGTGGTGGCGGGTTTTCTCGCTAGTTTCTTTGCCGGTTTTTATGTCGGGCGGGATAATACCGGGCAGTTAGCTGATTCGTCTGACGAGATAAAAATATTGAAGGATCAGTTGATCCAACAAAAATTGTCGCTGGAGGCGGCTCAGAAAGCGCTTGTGGCAAAAGAGGATATAAAAAGTTCCGAGTCCGAAACCAGTAAGGTGGGCGCGTTGACCTTTTACACCGATTTGCCAAAGCAAAAGGTGTTGCCTGAAGCGATTGCCGAGCCGGAGCCCGTATCGGTTAAAGCCGACACACATGATCACGAGCAGCAGATTCAGCAGATTATCGAGCAGGAATTGGCTGATTCTCCGGCATCGGATCAGGCACAATATCTGTTGCAGATTGCCTCGTTTGAGAAAGACGCTGATGCCCAGAAAATGCAGCTTCGCTTGCAGAAAATGAGCCTGAAAACATCTGTGCAGAAAGTGAACGTACCATCGATAGGCTGGCGTTACCGGGTGGTGACCACACGTGCACTGGATAAGCAGGGGGCGACAGATTTGCAGCAACAACTTAAATCCGATTACAAATTATCTGCCTTGATGATTCGCCAGTGATTTATTCGGATCCGCGAGTTGCACTGGCTGATGACTGGCTGAAAGGCCAGCTCAACGAAGCGTTCCGTATTCTGCCGCTGGCTGATGATGCTTCGTTCCGCCGCTACTTTCGTGTGGTGATGGGTGAAAGAACGCTGGTGCTGATGGATGCGCCTCCAGGCAAGGAAGATATTCAGCCGTTTATGTCGGTACGCTCGTGGATGGCTGGGGCCGGTTTGCATGTGCCCGAACTGTTGTTTGCTGATTTGCAGCAGGGCTTTTTGCTGCTGGAAGATTTGGGCGACCGCACTTGGGCCAGGTTTCTGCAGGCTGGCGGTGATGTGAATCAACTTATGCCCGATGCCATGCGGCAGTTACATGCGCTACGATCGTCGCATGTCAGTTATTTGAAGCCGTTTGATATGGCACGCATGCATCTGGAGTTTGATCTGTATCTGGACTGGTATTTGCCAAAGGTGGCGGGTGTAAGGCTAAGCGAGGCGCAGAAAGCACGCTTCCATCAGGCTATTGAGCCGCTATTGCAGCAGATCAACAGCCTGCCCAAAGTGCCGGTCCATCTGGATTTCCACAGTCGTAACCTGATGGTGTTGTTCGATAACCAACGTCTGGGCGTGATTGATTTTCAGGATGCTGTGCAGGGCCCGTTGACCTACGATCTGGCCTCGTTGCTGTATGATTGCTATCAGAATTATCCGGAAGATCAGCGAAGCGTCTTGAGCCGGGCATTTTTTGCTGCTATGGATACTGGGTGGCAGGCGCACTTTGACGATGCCGGACAATGGCACCGCCTGCTTCGTCTGACCGCAATGCAACGCCACATCAAGGCGATCGGTATTTTTTCCCGTTTGGCCTATCGCGATGGTAAAACACATTTTCTCGATGAGATTCCACTGACCCGCAAACATCTGCTGGAAGCCATGCCGTTGTTTGATATTCCGACCGATCTGGCGCAGTTGTTGTCAATACCTCCGCAATGACGCCATCGTCTCGTGACGATATACCATGAAGCTGGTACAGCTGGACCATGTGAAAGTTCAGGGACTATCGCATGATGCTGATATTCTGAAACGGGTATTGCTGAACGAGTCGGAATTACCGGCTTCGGTGCGCTTGTCGCATGCGGTGTTTAAACCGGGACAACAGGCATCGGCGCATAGCCATGCCGATCTGCACGAGATTTTTTACGTGTTGGCAGGCACAGGCCAAATGCTGATTGACGGTGTTGCGTTTGCGCTGGCGCAGGGGAGTTGCATCCGCATTGATCCGGGCGAAGTGCATGAATTGAGCAATAGCGGCGAAAGCGATATGAGTGTACTTTATTTTGGTTTAATGGCCGAAAACTGAGTGTGAAAGTAGGCCGGAAGAGCGAAGCGTCATCCGGCAAGTGTGTGGATTGTTTTGCGTTTATTCACTCAGTGAGTATTGGATATGGCATCCTTAATACGCTGGCGGGCGTTTTCGGAGAGTTTAATATTTTCATTGTCGCTGCGCATCGCCGCCAGTGCCTGATGCAGCAGTTTGATGGATTGGCTGTAATTGGCACAACTGCTGCAGATCCACAGGTGCAGACGTAAGTTTATAGATTCGACCATAGTCAGGTCTCGCTCCATCGATTCGGAAGTCAGGTGGCTGGCATGTTTGCAGAAATGATTCATGCAGATGTTCTCCCTGCTGATGTTTTTTTTCCAAACCAGTGATTTTGCAGGCACTGGCGCAGCGACATGCGAGCGCGATACATGATCACATGCAGATTGGTCTGCGAAATCTCCAGATCATTACAGATTTCATCACCACTGATGCCGGCAAGTTCACGTAATTCAAATATTTTCTGCTGTTTGCCGGGTAATTTTTCGAGGCATTGTTGTAGCGTATGGTGAAACTGTTCATTGGCCAGCAGTGATTCCGGGCTTGACTGCCATGCAGCGGGAGCATCTTTCCAGCTGCCGTTGTGATTAAACCAGATCGATGTCGGATCATGCTCAGCCTGCTCGTTCAGATTACGTGTGCGGATTTCTTTACGGATATAATCGGCGATTTTGTGCTTTAAAATGCCGGTCAGCCAGGTGCGTAGTGATGAATCTCCGGCAAAGCTTTTATGACTTTTCCAAGCCGCCAGAAAGGTTTCCTGCACCATATCCTCGGCCAGTTCACGTTTTTTCAAGCGCATCAGTGCAAAGCGGAAAAGGTAATCGCCATGCTCATCGAGCCAGCTCTCAGGGTTCTGTTGCTGTGTCATGCCGTGATCATGGCATGTAATAAATAAGATGCAATTTGAGCGTTATTCAAGTGCTTCGGGCGCTGCGTGGTGAAGCTTATACCAGGCGATAGCTTCGGATTGATCATGGAAATCACCATCCAGCTGTGCCTGATAGGCAGCGTGAAGAATGTTCCCCATTTGGATGCCGGGCTTTTCTCCTAAGCTGAGCAGCAATTTCCCGGTCAGTAGCGGGGCTGACTTTTCGTGTTGAACCGACATAGTATGCGCTTGCTCCAGCCATGTTTTAGCCGGACGCGAGGCCGGTGCCGGATAGCGTCCTGATGCATCCGCCTCGACCAGCATCTCCCAGCGTTCAATCGATGCCGGTTCTAGTCTTGCCGCAAGTCGGCGCACCGCGCGGGCGCTTGGCTGGCCGGATACATGCGCAATATGTTCGCGTACCAGTGGCAGGGTGTGCTTGATCAATATGCCGGGTGCCTGAATGCGCGATAAAAATGTTTGCGTGGTTTGTATGCCGCAAATGCCGTGATTGGGTGAGCGAATGTTGCCTTGTTCATCGATGCTGGTGGTTTCGGGCTTACCGAAATCATGACACAGGCCTGCAAATATCAGGTGTTCACGTTGTTTGTCGTTCAGCAGCTCTCTGCTGGCAATGGACGCAGCCTGATCGCAAACCTGCAGTGTATGAACCCATACATCGCCTTCCGGATGCCACATGGGGCTCTGTTGACAATCGATCAGTGCTGTTAATTCCGGATACAAGGATAACCAGCCGGTTTGTTGCAATACCAGTAAGCCTTTCGACGGATGATCGGCATGCGACCATTTCTGCCACTCCTGCCAGATGCGTGACGGCGGCAGGCTATCCGCCTCGGCCAGCAAGGTGCGACATAACTGCGCTGTTTCATCGGCCAGTGTACAGTTAAAGCGGGCTGCAAACTGCATGGCCCGGAGCACACGTAACGGGTCTTCGATAAAAGCTGGAGAGACATGACGCAGGATGCGCTGCTTGAGATCCTGTAAGCCGTGATGAAAATCGAGCAGTTCGCGCGTCAAAGGATTCAGCATCATGGCGTTGATGCTGAAATCACGCCGGCTGCTGGCGATTTCCGGTGGCAGGTTCGGGTCGGTCTCAACATCAAAACCACGGTGGCCGGAAGCGGTTTTCAGTTCGCGGCGCGGTAGCGCGATGTCGATGCATAGCTGTCGAGCGAATAGCTTGAAAACGCCGAACTGCTTGCCGACTGCTTCACAGTGACCCAGCGCATGACAAAGCAGCAGAATATCATCCTGACTCAGGCCGAAAACTTCTACATCAAAGTCCTGCGGCTGCTTTTGCATGACAATATCACGCACACAACCGCCAACCAGCCAGGCCGTGCCGCCCTGCTGTCGAATGTGCTGGCATAGTGAGAGTACCAGGGGGGGCAGGTCTGTATGCCATGGTTGCGTTATCATGCACGCATTTCACGTTCGACATCGATTAAGTGCAAGCTATAATCGGCTAATATCAGCTTCTCGGGGGTGCATCATGCAATGGTCTGGAATGATTCGCGGTGATAACCGCTTTTTTCAACGCAAGAAGGTCACCGTGGTGGGCTCGGGCAATGTCGGCGCAACAGCGGCATTTCTGGCAGCACAGCGGGAGCTGGCCGACATCGTGCTGCTTGATGTGGTGGAAGGTGTACCACAGGGCAAGGCGCTGGATATGTACGAGGCATCACCGATTCAGGGTTACAATGCCAATATTTTAGGAACCAACGACTACGCCGATACTGCAGGTTCAGATCTGGTGATTATTACTGCTGGTATCGCCCGGAAGCCGGGAATGAGTCGGGATGATTTGCTGGTGACCAACGTTAATATTGTGGCCGATGTGACACGGAAAATTGTTGAGTTGTCACCGGATGCGATTTTACTGGTGGTGACTAATCCGCTCGATGCCATGGTGTACACGGCCAAACGGGTTTCCGGCTTTCCGCGTTCGCGGGTAATCGGCATGGCTGGTGTGCTGGATTCCGGACGTATGCGCTCGTTTATTGCGCAGGCGCTGGACGTGTCGATTGAGGATATTTCAGCCTTTGTGCTGGGTGGTCATGGCGATACGATGGTACCTTTGCCGCGTTATTCTACTGTGGCAGGCGTGTCGATTACCGAACTGATGTCGGAAGCCGAGGTGGCGGCAATTTGCCAGCGCACAGCACAGGGCGGTGCTGAAATTGTGCAACTGCTGAAAACGGGTTCGGCCTTTTATGCGCCCGGTGCAGCGGTGGTGGAAATGGCCGATGCGATTCTGAATGATAAAAACCGTGTGCTACCGTGTGCGGCATATCTGGAAGGCGAATATGGTGTAAATGGATATTTCATGGGCGTGCCGTGCAAGCTGGGCGGTGGCGGTATGGAAGGTGTGGTGGAGTTGGATTTGCTGCCGAGCGAAATGGAAGCGATGCATCGCTCGCTTGAATCGGTGAAGGCGCTGGTGGCACAGGTTGATGCTTTGGGAGTGTTTTAATGAATATTCATGAATATCAGGCCAAAGAGGTATTGCGCTCATTTGGCGTGAATGTACCGCGCGGGCACTTGGCACAGAGTGTGGGCGAAGCAGTTGCAGCGGCAGATGAACTTGCCGGTTCCGTGTGGGTGGTCAAAGCGCAGATTCATGCCGGTGGTCGGGGTAAGGCCGGCGGCGTGCGGCTTTGCAAGTCTGTGGATGAGGTGAAAGCGGCGGCGCAAGCTTTGCTGGGCAGCGTGCTGGTAACCAAACAGACCGGCCCGGCGGGTAAGGAAGTCGGCAAACTGTATGTCGAGGAAGGGCTGAATATTGCGCACGAGTTTTATCTGTCGCTGCTGGTGGACCGTGAAGCTGAAGCGGTGGCGTTGGTGGTGAGTCCGGCTGGCGGCATGGATATTGAGGAAGTGGCGGCTACGGAGTCTGAAAAAATCCGCACATTTCCCATTCGAAATATTGATGCTTTTGAGGCTGCTGAGATTGCTTCGTTCCTTGGGTTGCAGGGTGATGCGGCAGGGCAACTGAATGTTTTGCTGCGTCAGTTGTATCAAGCTTTCACCGAAAAAGATGCGGCGATGCTGGAATTGAACCCCCTCGTACTCACGGTAGAGGGCAATCTGGTGGCGCTGGATGCCAAGTTTGTTGCTGATGATAACGGCTTGTATCGGCAGCCGGAGATTGTCGCCATGCGGGACCTGAGCGAGGAAGACCCGCGTGAGATTGAGGCGGCGCAATATGGTCTGAATTACATTCAGCTTGATGGTAATATCGGTTGCATGGTCAACGGTGCCGGGCTGGCGATGGCGACGATGGACATGATTCAGATGAAAGGTGCAAAACCTGCAAACTTTCTCGATGTTGGTGGAGGCGTGACGGTTCCGGCTGTCACGGAAGCTTTCAAGTTGCTGTTTTCCGATGCGCAGGTGAAAGCGGTACTGGTGAATATTTTCGGCGGCATTGTACGCTGCGATATTATTGCGCAGGGGCTTCTGGAAGCGATTAAAACGCATCCGATGAATGTGCCGGTAGTGATGCGACTGGTTGGTACCAATGAAGATGCCGGACGCAAACTGGTCAAAGATGCAGGGCTTGATGTGCGCTGGGCAGAGAATCTCGATGAGGCGGCAAGTATGGCGGTGGGTGCGATATGAGTGTGTTACTGGACCAATCAACGCGGGTGATCTGTCAGGGCTTTACAGGCAAGCAGGGAAGTTTTCATTCCGAGCAAATGCTGGCTTATGGCACCAACTTTGTCGGCGGTGTGACACCGGGCAAGGGCGGGCAACAACATCTGGATAAGCCGGTATTCAATTCGGTAGGTGATGCGGTGCGCGAGGAAGGGGCCGAAGCGACGGTTATTTTTGTGCCACCACGCTTTGCGGCCGATGCGATCATCGAAGCGGCGGATGCCGGACTGCGACTGATTGTCTGTATTACTGAAGGTATTCCGGTGCTCGATATGCTCAGAGTCAAAGCGCAGTTGAAAGGCAGCGATGCTGTGCTGATCGGGCCGAACTGCCCCGGTATTATCACGCCTGGGGCAGCCAAAATCGGCATTATGCCAGCGCATATTCATCAACCGGGGCGTGTTGGTGTGATTTCACGCTCAGGCACATTGACCTATGAAGCGGTTGATCAGCTGACACGGGTCGGTTTGGGGCAAAGCACCTGCATCGGCATGGGGGGAGACCCGATTCATGGCATGGATTTTATTGATGCATTGAAACTGTTCGAAGCCGATGAACAGACCGAGGGTATCGTTATGATCGGCGAAATCGGTGGTTCGGATGAAGAAAATGCAGCCGAGTTTATTCAGGCGCATGTATCCAAACCCGTGGTTGCTTTCATTGCCGGAGCGACGGCGCCCAAAGGCAAGCGCATGGGCCATGCCGGTGCAATTATTTCCGGCGGCAAGGGCACGGCCAGGGCCAAGTTTGCCGCGCTTGAGGCTGCTGGCGTGGCAGTGGAACATAATCCGACCCTGCTTGGTCAGCGGATGGTGGCTCTACTCGGAAACTGAATACATCAGCGCTTTGCCCTCTCCGCGCGGGTCAGTAAGTCCCCATAGCTGCTGCTTGTCCGGATCCCAATAAATCGCCTGCATGTTGCCGTATTTGTGGACTTCTTTGAGTTGATGGCCGCGTTTTTTCAGTTCTGCTATGGTGTTGTCGCTGAACGTATGCGGTTCATATTGTACGGTATCCGGTAAAAATTGATGGTGAAAGCGGGGGAGCCAGCTCCAGTAGGCCGGATCACCATTTTGACTGATGAAGTCGGTTGCCGTGAGCAGTACCATCGAAATAATTCGACTGCCACCGGGCGTACCGACAATCAGTGTGCGCTTTTTGCCGCGAATAATTGTCGGTGTCATCGATGAGAGCATGCGTTTGCCCGGTGCGACGGCATTGGCTGCGCCCTGTACAAGTCCATAAGCATTGGCTTTGCCGGGTTGAGTGGCGAAATCATCCATTTCATCATTGAGCAGAATGCCGGTGGATGGTGAAACGTAGCCAGAACCAAAAGCATAATTGATAGAAAGTGTGGCGGATACGATGTTGCCATCAGCATCCATAATGGAGAAATGGGTGGTATCCACACCGTCGCCGATAGGCTCGCTGTAATGACCGAGTTGATCTGATGGTGTGGCTTTATCCATGTGAATGCTTGCGCGCAGTTTTTTCAGACGATCAGGGTCAAGTAAATCGGGGATGCTGATAAAATCTGTGTCACCCAAATATTGGTTGCGATCCCGGTAAGCCCGTTTCATGGATTCTATCAGCAGATGTGTACGATCTGTTTCATCAAGCGTTTGCAGTTGATCCGCTGTCAGCATGCCAAAAATTTCAGCCAGAACCATGCCGCCGGAGGATGGCGGCGGCGCAGTGACAAAATGATTCCCCTGATATTCAAATGAAACAGGTTTGCGTTCAATGGCCCGGTAGCTTTGCAGATCGTTCATGCGAATCAGGCCGCCGTGCTTTTTCATGTCGCTGACCAGTCGTTTTGCCGTCTCGCCGCGATAAAAATCATCGGCTCCGTGTCGGGCAAAGCGTTTCAGGGTGGCAGCGAGCTGTGCCTGTCGAATCACAGTATTTGCATCCGGTACTTTGCCGGGCAGAAAAATCTGCTGTGCAGTCGGACTCAATGCTTCTTTGCGCCATTGCAGCATGGATTGTAGTCGATGACCGGTTTTGAAACCGTCTGATGCAAGCGCTATCGCAGGTTTGGCAATGACAGGACGATCAAGCGTGCCATAATGGACGATCAAGTGGTCAATGCCAGCAAGCAGGCCCGGTACAGCGGCACTTTGTGGCCCGTCAACACTCGATTGTGAGCGATATATTTCCCCATGACCAGCCAGTTCCGGCGAAGTTTCTCTCGCATCTATCATCACATAACGGTCTTCTTTGGCAATGTAGAGCAGGAAAAATCCACCGCCACCGATGCCGGATGATCCGGGTTCGACCACGCCCAGCGCCAGCGCAGTAGCTGCCGCCGCATCAAATGCATTGCCGCCTTGCCTGAGCATGCGGATGCCTGCATCAGCAGCTTCGCTGCGAGCAGCCACGACGATGCTTTTCCCGACAGTATCAGCCAGCCCCTGTTCGGGAGCCACCCAGGCCAGCGAAATGATCAGTATCAGATAGAGATTATTTTTGTTCATCCGGAAAATATAACCATGAAAATAAGTGACGAACAACATCATAAATAGGTAAGCAAATACGCTATAATGTTTGTTGAGGTAGGAAACCATGCGAATACGTCCAGCAGCTGTTGCCGATTTATTTTATCCGGGAGACCCTCATGTCCTGCGAAACATGGTGGATAATATGCTGGAGGAGTGTGAGGGTAAATTTTTCCACATGGGTTCTGTTCCCAAAGCATTACTGGTGCCGCATGCCGGATACATTTATTCAGGGGTGACTGCGGCGTATGCGTATAATCTGCTCCGTGGTGCAGATATTCGCCGCGTAGTGATGGCGGGGCCATCGCACAGGGTTCCCTGCCGGGGTTTGGTGTTGCCCGATGTCGATTTTTTTTCCACACCGTTGGGTGATGTGCCACTTGATTTGTCGGGTGTTCGGATGGCGAGTGCTTGCGCCGGGGTTTCTATCCAGAATCCTCCGCATATTCTGGAGCATTCACTGGAAGTGCAGTTGCCGTTTTTGCAACGGGTGCTGGATGATTTTTCTATTGTCCCTCTGGTGCTGGGTAAGGTCTCCTGTGAAGCCGTATCACAATTGCTGCACCAGCTGTGGGGCGATGCCCGGACGCTGATACTGATCAGCTCGGATTTGTCTCATTTTCACGATTACAGGGAGGCTTGTGCAATAGATCGGGATAGCCTGACCCGAATTCTTAACCGGGAGGGGCATTTGTTGTCGCATCAGGCATGCGGCGCAACGGGTATCAATGGCTTACTCTCTGTTGCCAGTGAAAAAGGATTGACTGCCAATCTTCTGGATTACCGGAATTCCGGTGATACAGCAGGAGATAAAATGCGGGTGGTTGGATATGCTTCTGTGGCATTTTATGCGGCGGGTGAACAGGAGATTGCGCCTTGAACAAAGCATGTGGAACATGGCTGATTGCGCTTGCACGCAAGGCTATTTCAGAGGTATTTGCTGAGTCGTTGCATGAAACAACTGTTGAAGCAGGTGATGCTGAATGTTTACAGCAACAGGGGGCAACGTTTGTTACGCTAACGATAGAGGGGCGCTTGCGCGGTTGTATCGGTTCACTGACAGCAAGGCGGAGTTTGCGTGAAGATGTGCAGGCCAACGCTGTTGCTGCGGCATTTCATGACCCGCGCTTTGCGCCACTGACAAGCGAAGAATGGACGGATACGTCTGTTGAAGTGTCGGTGTTGGGAGAAGCCAGAGCAATACATGGTGAAACAGAAGAACAGCTTAGGCGGGCTCTCGTGCCTTTTCAGGATGGTCTTATCCTGCGATATAAACAGCATCAGGCGACCTTTTTGCCACAAGTTTGGCAACAGTTGCCGCAAGCGGCGTTGTTTTTGCAACATTTGAAATTAAAGGCGGGTTTGCCTGCGGATTTCTGGTCAGAAGATATGCAGATGTCTGTTTATACTGTGGAAAAATTTAGTGATCATGACTGATACATTTCCGGCACGATATTGGCATCGATTAAAGGATGGGCGTATTCAGTGCGACCTTTGTCCGCGCGACTGTAAATTGCAGGAAGCTCAGCGCGGGGCATGTTTTGTTCGTCAGCGTATGGGTGATGTGATGGTGTTGTGTGCTTATGGTCGCTCTTCCGGATTTTGCATTGATCCTATCGAAAAGAAGCCATTGAATCATTTTTATCCGGGCACAAGCGTACTGTCGTTTGGTACAGCCGGATGTAATCTGTCCTGTCGCTTTTGTCAGAACTGGGATATTTCAAAGTCGCGTGAATTTGATCGCCTGAGCAGTCAGGCGATGCCGGAAAACATCGCTGATGCGGCAGTTCAGCATGGATGCCAAAGCGTGGCTTTTACTTACAACGATCCGGTTGTTTTTCTTGAATATGCAGTGGATACAGCAAAAGCCTGTCGGTTGAGCGGCATCAAAACCGTTGCTGTCACGGCAGCTTACTTGCATGAGGCAGCGCGACAGGAATTTTTTTCGCATATGGATGCAACCAACGTGGATCTGAAATCATTCAGCTATGATTTTTACCACAAGCTTTGTGCAGGGCATTTGCAGCCGGTGCTGGATACATTGTTGTATATTCGTCAGCAAACATCCTGCTGGTTGGAAATCACGACTCTGCTGATTCCCGGAAAAAATGATTCGGATGATGAGGTAAAGCGATTGTGTCACTGGCTTGTACAGCATTTGGGGTGCGATGTACCTTTGCATTTCACAGCATTTCATCCGGACTGGCATCTGCGTGATGTGCCAGCGACACCTTTATCCACCTTGCAGAGGGCACGTAATATTGCCATGCAAGAAGGCTTACAATTTGTTTATGTCGGCAATGTGCATGATGTGCAAAGTGATACGACATACTGTCCGAACTGCAAAGAGGCACTGATTGTGCGTGACTGGTATGAGATTCTGAGCTATCAGCTGGATGAAAAAGGGCGCTGTTTTGCATGTCATACACCGCTTGCGGGCAGGTTTGAGCACTATGCGGGTGGCTTTGGTCGCAAGCGTGTTGCTGTCTATTTTTGAAGCGCATGCAAGCTGACGCTTGCCATGATTGACGCGGTTCCTATACTGCGCGACTTGTCCTTAAGTAGACAATGACTTGATACTGATTGGAGAGATGGCTGAGAGGCCGAAAGCGCGCCCCTGCTAAGGGTGTATAGGGTAAAACCTATCGAGGGTTCGAATCCCTCTCTCTCCGCCAGTGTCATGCCAGCTATAGTAATATGGTTGGAGAAAGTGGGTACCACGCATGCATAGTTCATGGATTGGCAGACATCTGGTTTTCTCCGCAGCTGTTTTAATGGCGGTTGCGCTGGGCGGCTGTGAGGCTGAAAATGAAAGTAATATTGCATGGCAGTTGCCGCTTCAGGCACCGAACGATCCGCATGCGGCAAAAGAGCAGGCGGTTTTACCCGAGTGGGCTGGAGCTTCGCAGGGTTCGGTGGTTTTGGTTTTTTTAAATAAAGAAACAACCAAAGTTGAATCCATCAAGGTTGAAACTGGTCAGGCAGTCAGCATGAATGGATGGGAAATTCAGCTGTTGGCAGTGGCCAAAGGGCTGCAGGTGAATGAAAACACTTTTATTGATGAAAAAAGTGTGCATAATCCCGCCGCTTTTGTTGCACTGACGTTGGATGGAACGTTGAAGTATCGCGGTTGGCTGTATCAGGAGTTTCAGGAATTATTCGGGCTTGATGATTCGGTCTGGAAAGTTTGGATAAACGACGTTATAGTGCGCGCCGCAGTAAGTGAGGGCGAAAGCGCTCAGTAGTAAAGCAGGCTCCCTTAGCTCAGCTGGATAGAGCATCTGACTACGAATCAGAAGGCCGGGCGTTCGAATCGCTCAGGGAGCACCATAAAATCAAGGGGTTACACGAAAGTGTGGCCCCTTTCTTTTTGTCATGCCGGTGGGAAGTAATTAAGCGTGAATTCAAGTTCCAAGTGCAACTTTATGAATTGTTTGAGTTGGTAAGCCGCGTTAGCAATCTTGCCTTTATCAAATGCCTCTCATCAATGGAGTAAATTCATGATCTACACGCAGCTTACGATGGACGAGTGAAGCGGATCTACCAATACATTTATGAAGATAAATCCAAAGATGGCGACCTTCATTGTTTTTTGTGCTGGCTGAGGAGTTCGGTTGCAGTCTTTTATCATTGTTGAGTCAGGCTGTCGCAAGGTTGCGCAAAAGGGTTAAGTAAAACAACTTACTGCAAAAGCGACAGGTAGGAGTGGTGGATGTAATTAGAATGTGTAAATGTCAAGGCTGACCCGGTCTCCAGGTCTGTGTCCGCATCAGCAGTATTGTTCAAATGGAGCATGCCAGCAGTTTCGAGAGAGGCGTTGGCAGCAACATAAACTGAAAACGGATGCCGCCTACCGTGAGAATCAGGTAGCGGCCAGACAGCAGTGGGAAGCCGCCCATTCAGATTATTGGCGAACGTATCGGGCATCACATCCAGAGTATGTCGAGCGCAACAGGGCGCAGCAGCGTTAACGCGATCACGCGTCGCGTCTTGCAAAGATGGACGCGTCAACCGGAGAAACCGCCATTCCTTCAGATAGATACAGGCTTATACCTGTCCAGACGTACGATCTTGTTGAAAGCCCCGTGAGTGTGAGAGTACCGATGCAGCACAGGGGCTGATCAGCTCGTAGTAGTGATGAAGTCTCTGTGGTGGAGATAAAGCGAAGGGGCTGACATGTCCAGAAATGGATTCCGGTCAACCAGCAATGGGAGGCACTGGAAAGATATGGAAACTTGGTACTACAAGTGGGTCTGAAGAGCCGTATGAGGTGAGAGTCTCACGTACGGTTCTGTGAGAGCCTGAAGGGGAAGTTCTTTCGGACGACGCGATCATTTACACATTCGTTGCCTGTTTTTAAGCAATGGCAGTAAATTTAGAGTTCACTTTCCCAGAGGTTACTATCATGTGATGATGCGTGGTGGTTTCGTGGTGACATATTTTTTCTTCAGTGGACATAACGCGTTTCTGATATTTCATCAGCAAGGTGTTGAGCGGTACGGATGGTCGACACTACTGATGTTGATGGTTATCATGTTTTCCCCTGCATAGAAGGGTAATCAGATATATCAATATGTGCGGTTGAATATAGTTACGCCATTCAGGAAATTCTGTTAGTCGGCCGAATGTTCGTTGACAACGTCTGTTGCGCTTTTATACTGCGCGACTCTTATTAAACGGGTTCTTGTTACAGAGCTAGGAGAAGTTATATGCGTACTTGGACAGTTCGTCCCGGTGATATTGATCGGAAATGGTATATTGTTGATGCGGAAGGCAAAGTCCTTGGTCGCTTGGCAACAGAAATAGCGAATGTATTGCGTGGAAAAAACAACCCGCAATATACGCCACATGCCGATTGTGGAGATCACGTAATTGTTATTAATGCCGACAAGGTTGCGGTAACCGGACGTAAAGAAGAGCAGAAAATCTATTATCGCCATAGTGGTTATGCTGGCGGTCTGAAAAGCATTACGCTGCGTAATCAGCGTGAGAAGTTTCCTGAGCGTATCATTGAGGCTGCTGTTAAAGGCATGATGCCAAAGAATCCGTTGGGACGTAAAATGCTCTCGAAATTAAAGGTTTATGCTGGCAGTGATCATCCACATGCAGCACAACAACCTGAAGCATTGAATCTGTAAGCGATTCTTAAGGAAAAGGACTTAAATAATTATGGCAGACACATATTACCAAGGAACCGGACGTCGTAAACGGAGTATTGCTCGCGTGATGATTAAACCGGGAAGCGGTCAGATTGAAATTAATGGTCGTTCATTGGACAACTATTTCCCGATTGAAATCATTCGTCAGCAGGCATTATTGCCGTTAACCAAAGTTGATTTGGCTTCTCGCTTTGATGTTCGCATCAATGTGATTGGTGGTGGTGTTTCAGGGCAGGCTGGTGCAGTTCGCCATGGCCTTGCACGAGCGCTGTTGACCTATGATGCCGGACTGCGTGCCCAGTTAAAGGCGGAAGGCTTCCTGAGTCGTGACGCTCGTAAGGTTGAGCGTAAGAAATATGGTCTTAAGAAAGCACGTCGCGCACCTCAGTTCTCAAAGCGTTAATTGCTATCAGAATTTTATTTTCAGGGAGGCCTTTTGGTCTCCCTTTTTTTTGGTTGAGGCTTTTTTGAGCTTATGCATTCCAATAAGTATTAAATAGACATAGACTGAACATATCTGAGTTTTTCACCCTGATGCGGAGTTTTGATGGATATTAGAAATTCAAGGATGTTATCCTGATGAAATTATTACGTGTGGCTATGATCTTGTTGTTCATTGCCTTTTCCGCTCTGGCTTCTTCAGAAGTATTTGCTTTGGATAAGGTGAGTTTGCAATTGAACTGGAAGTATCAATTCGAGTTTGCCGGTTTTGTTATGGCCAAGGAAAAGGGCTATTACGAGGAAGCCGGCTTACAGGTGGATATTCGTGAGTTTGTTCCCGGTGTGTCTGCAGATCAATTGGTCTCAGATGGCCATGCTGAATATGGCATATCCAATGCCGGTGCGTTGATAGCATTCAGTAAAGCCTTTGAGAAATTCAGTCAGGAAAAAAATGTTTCAACCATCCATGCTCTGGCTGCAATTATGCAGCATCAAATGTACGTCATTGCAGTGCCCGGCAATAGCCCGCTTAAAACGGCAAATGATTTGCGTGGAAAACGCATCGTTATGGATGTGAATGAGCTCAACGGGACGCTTCTGGCAGCGCTAAGTAAAATAGGCATCGGCCCCAATGATTTTATTGCTGTAACCAACGATGCTGATGTTGTGAGTATGTTTCGAGATGATGTTGATGCTTTTGCCGTTTTTTTAAGTAATGAACCGTTTTTGGCTAACTCAATGGGTTATCCTATGCGAGTCATTCTGAATCCTGTTGATGAAGGTCTCGATTTTTATGAAGATGTCCTGATTGCATCGACCCATGAAATTCGCCATCACCCTGAACGCGTTAATCGTTTTATTGCGGCAAGTGTCAAAGGTTGGGAATATGCCCTGTCACACGTAGAAGAAACGATTCAAATTTTAACGAGTAAGTATAACAGCCAAATGAAGGGGCACGAGGCTCTGCTGTTTGAAGCCAGAGCGTTGATTCCGGTTGTTCGTAGTGATGTGGCAGATATAGGCTATATGAGCCATTATCGCTGGCAGCTGATTGCAAAGGAATATCAGGAACAGGGATTAATCGATGCATCGATCCCGATTGATCAGCTCGTGGATAATTTTGTTTATTCGCCTGAAAAGAATTGGTGGGATTTTCTGAAAGAGAACCCGAAATTTCTTATTGTATTGTTGTTGATTCTAATTGTGGTCGGGGTCGTTAATAATAAATTATTACGCAAGATGGTTGAAGCGCAGCAGCTGGAATTGGATGATAAGCAAGCTGATGCTGAAAAATTGCATCAACGTTATTTATCATTGCTGGATGTGTTGCCGGATGCGGTTCTGGTACACCGTTTTGATGGAACGATTGTCTTTGCCAATGAAAATGCTGTTGAGGTTTTGTGTTATCCATCGGTAAGTTATCTTTTGGATCAACACGTGACGTCATTTATTCATCCGGATGATCATATGGAATGCGTACAGCGTATGCAGGATCTTATCGCCGGCCATCATGTTCAATTTCCGGTGGAAATGCGATTGTTGGATGTTAACCGCTGCATCATCATTACCGAAGTTCATGCATCTCTGGCAAGCTGGGATGGTGAGCCGGTAATTCAATCGTGTTTGAGAGATGTGACACAGCGAAAACAGGCTGAGGAAGCTTTAAAGTCATCCGAAGACAGATTCAGAAAACTGATCAATTTTACGCCATTCATAATGGCCGTGCGAAGGGCCGGTCGCTGGATTTATGCCAATAAATCAGCCAGAGAGATGTTCGGAGTACTCAGAGATGAGGATATGATCGGTAAACAAGTGCTGGATTTTATTCACCCTGACGAGCGGAGGGTGGTAGCCAACCGTCTGCAGAATGAACAAATCAATGCAGTATCATCCGATATAGAAGTGAAATTTCAGGCTCTGGATGGTCGCATTATCTATGCCAACGTGACCACGATTGGTATCGAATATGAGGGTGGACCCGCAACACTGGTGATCGGACGGGATATTTCTGAGGAAAAAACACTTCGCGAACAGGTGCAGCAAGCGCAAAAGATGGAAGCCATGGGAACCATGGTCGGAGGCATTGCTCACGATTTTAATAATATGCTGGCTGGTATTTCCGGCACGGCATTTCTGGCTAAAGATTTAGCTGGGGTTACGCCTGAGATTCAGGAAAGTTTCGAAACTATCGAACGGTTGACTGAGCATGGAGCCGGGATTGTGGCGCAATTGATGGCCTTTGCCAGAAAGGGACGAACGCAGGCAAAAGATGTCGACTTTTCAGATTGTATGAAAAAAGCACATGTTCTGCTTAAGTCGACAGTGCCGGAAAATATAACGCTGACATTCGATGCAGAAGCAGGCTCTATGCCCGTGAGGTGTGATGAAACTCAAATGCATCAGGTGCTTTTTAATCTGGTTAATAATGCCAAGTTTGCCGTTAATCGGATCAGGCGACCTAATATTTCAATCTATTTATCTATAGTGGCTGGAAGAGAGATTCATCGAAAGTCTGATGAGGTCGATGTTCATGCGCAATATGTTGCTTTGCAGGTCAAAGATAATGGGACGGGTATGAATGAAGAGCAACTTACCCATATGTTTGATCCATTTTATACGACCAAAGGTATTGGCGAAGGAACTGGCCTCGGTCTGTCCATGGTTTTTGGCGTGGTCAGGACGCATGACGGTATAATTCACGTGGAGAGTGAGGTGGGTAAAGGCACATCGTTCTATATTTACCTGCCATTACAGCGGGCTCCGGACGTTACAGAAGATGTGATCGAAAAGAAGCACCTGCATATGGGAAATGGCGAAACAATATTATTGGTTGAAGATGATGAGCTGATACGAGCAACAAATCAGGCGCTGGTGGAAAGGCTTGGTTACAAAGTACTGACAGCTGTTGATGGTATTGATGCAATCGGTATGTTTGAGAAGCACCAGCATGAGATTGACCTGGTACTTTCCGATCTGGTTATGCCACGCCTGGGGGCGTTGAAGCGGCCTGGCGGATACGTGAAATGCGGGAGGATGTTCCTATCCTGTTTGTGTCGGGTTATGACCGGGATGCCTCTTTAGCGGGTCAACGATCAGAATACGATGTGCTGAGTAAACCGTTTGAAATATATGAACTGGCCAGATACATTCATCAGAAATTACATAAGCATTGAATCGTGATTGGATTATTTTGCATTTAAGATGCTGCATAAAAAAAGCATCTGTTGGTAGTTGTTTGCGCTGACCGTTCGCTTAATGCGAGCGGTCAGCGCATGTGTTTTTAAAGGATATAGCGCGATAAATCTTCGCTTTCGGCGATCTCTCCCAACTGCTGATGGACGTAAGCAGCGTTAACTTCGACATGCACGCCAGGGCATTCGCTGCCATTAAAGCTGATGTCTTCCAGTACATGTTCCAGCAATGTATGGAGTCGACGGGCTCCGATGTTTTCTGTGCGGTTGTTGACCTGTACAGCAATTTTTGCCATCGCTTCAATGCCGTCATCGGTGAACGTGATGGTGACGTCTTCGGTTTCCAATAGCGCTGCATATTGACGTGTCAGGGAAGCTTCGGGTTCTACCAGTATACGTCTGAAATCGTCTTCACTCAGGGCATCAAGATTAACCCTGATGGGAAAACGCCCCTGAAGCTCAGGGATTAAATCGGAAGGTTTGGATAAATGAAATGCACCTGATGCGATAAACAGAATGTGGTCGGTATGAACCACACCATTGCGAGTGGATACTGCCGTGCCTTCAACCAGAGGTAACAAATCCCGCTGCACACCTTCGCGTGAAATATTACCGTCCTTTCCTTCGCGGTGCGTGATTTTGTCCATTTCATCTATAAATACGATGCCGGAATTTTCGGTCAGTGAAATGGCATCTTGTTTGATTTTATCCTGATCTATTAATTGCTCGGATTCCTGTTGTTGCAGCACCTTCAGCGCATCGCGGACGGACATGCGCTTACGCTTTTTGGGGCCGGATCCGAACAGATTGCTGAATACGTCTTTCAGGCCGGAGTCCATATCATTCGGGTTCTGTCCCGGAATAACTTGCATCATCGGCATCTGGAGTTGTTCATGTACATCGATTTCGACTTGCCTGTCACCAAGCTCACCCAGTTGCAGTAAGCGGCGCATTTTTTCGCGAGAGTCCTGGCGGGAAGAAGGAGCATCAGCAGAAGTAGGTGCCTGAGTAACAGGATGCGGTATGAGAATATCGAGTAATTTCTCTTCGGCTGTCTGGCGGGCTTTGGTCTGAACTTTTGATCGATGCTCTTCTTCGACCATGCTGATAGCTATATCAAGAAGGTCACGGATAATGGATTCGACGTCGCGGCCGACATATCCGATCTCGGTATATTTTGTAGCTTCAACCTTAATCAGGGGCGCTTTAGCCAGCGCTGCCAGTCGGCGGGCAATTTCAGTTTTTCCGACGCCGGTGGGGCCAATCATCAAAATATTCTTCGGGGTAATTTCCTCTCGCATCGGTGAGTTCACTTGCAGACGCCGCCAGCGATTACGCAGGGCAATCGCAACGGCGCGTTTGGCTGCTGCCTGCCCTACGATATGGCGGTCGAGTTGGGTGACGATTTGCTTTGGTGATAACGTGTCAAACATGATCAATGCTCCAGTGATTCAATGGTGAACGATGTGTTGGTGTAGATACAGGTTTCGGCAGCAATGTTCATAGCCATGTGTACGATGTCCTGAGCTTTTTGTTCGCTGTGTCGTAAAAGGGCAGTGGCAGCGGCCTTGGCATAGGCACCGCCGGATCCGATTGCAGCAACACCTTCATCGGGTTCCAGAACGTCGCCATTGCCGGAAATAATAAGCGTGCGTTCGCTATCGGCAACAATCATCATCGCTTCAAGCTTGCGAAGTACCCGGTCAGTCCGCCAATCCTTGGCCAGCGCTACAGCGGCGCGGGTCAGGTTGCCACTATGCTCATCAAGCTTGGCTTCGAATTTCTCAAACAGATTCATCGCATCAGCGGTAGAACCGGCAAAACCAATCAGAATAGATCCGTCACGAATTTTCCGAACTTTACGTGCGCCATGCTTGATGACGATGTCGCCCAGTGTGACCTGGCCGTCTCCGGCAATGCTGACGTCATTTCCCTTGCGTACGCAGCAAATGGTAGTGCCTCGCATATTGATTGAGCTGTGCATCTGAGGCGTGGAATTCGTTCCCATGATTGAATCTCCGATTTAAAATGTGAATTCAGTGATCCGCCAAGAGTAAACCCCTGCCGGTCAGACGTCACCTATCATTACATGTTAAAATCTCTAACATGGTGATTTTAAAGGGATGGTATATTGATGTGGATCATGAATATACATTTATTCACTTTTCATGCTTGACGTATGGGTCATTGCATAAGAAGATGCGGCGCCTTCCGGATTCGGAAGGAGCTTGAATGAAACGGGGCATAGCGCAGCCTGGTAGCGCATCTGGTTTGGGACCAGAGGGTCGGGTGTTCGAATCACCCTGCCCCGACCATTCATTCAGGTTTCGATCTGCGAATATGAGCGCCTGTAGCTCAGCTGGATAGAGCAACGGACTTCTAATCCGTAGGTCGCAGGTTCGAATCCTGCCAGGCGCACCAGCAGGGATATATGGTGGTCGTAGTTCAATGGTAGAGCCCCGGCTTGTGATGCCGGTTGTTGGGGGTTCGAATCCCCTCGACCACCCCATTTTTTTTCGGGCTGTTAGCTCAGTTGGTAGAGCAGCTGACTCTTAATCAGCGGGTCGCAGGTTCGAACCCTGCACAGCCCACCATTCAAATCGAGGAGTTACGAAAGTAGCTCCTTTTTCTTATTTATGGCGAGATTTACTTTAGACCTTGGTGAAAATGTCACTGCAAAGAACAGGCTTGCGGCATATATAAAGATTTTTCGGATCGTCGCTTGATGAATTGAAGGCATTTCCGACAGATGCAAATGCGTGAAGCGGGCTTCCAATTGGACAGGGTGCAGAATGATCTTGATCCGATGGACTGGAAACCGATAAAGAGTATTGGTGTTGGCGTGCGTGAAGTTCTTATTCGCTGTGTTGATGGTGCTTGCCGGGTGATATATACAGCCAAGATTGGCGATGCCGTTTATGTGCTTCATACCTTTCAGAAAAAAGACTCAGCGAATATTTGATATATGTCACTTTTGTTTATTGCTGTGCGGCGTGGAAGCTGGCTTTTTCACTACGCAAACTTTGATGCGCGATATATTCTTGCGCGGCATGTTTTTGGTGACGGCTAACGGGAGAGTATATGTATCAATGGAACCCATTTAAACGGACAGGGGTAGTGCTAACACTTGCTTGTGTACTTGTTATGTTTGCGAGCAGTTCACAGGCTTTTGATTTTATGAAACAGGCTCAGGATGCTATGGGGGCAATCGGTGGTGCGGGAGGGAATTCAACCTCGACAGCAACGACAGCTGCATCGCTGTCCAACACCGATATGGTTGCCGGTCTGAAAGATGCCTTGCGCGTGGGTAGTGAGCGTGTTGTGGCACAGTTAGGGGCGGTGGATGGATTCAATGCCGATGCGGCGATTCATATTCCTTTGCCGGAAAGTATGAAAACAGCGAAGTCTGCACTTTCTGCGATTGGTATGCAAGGGAGCATGGATGAGCTGGCACGGCAAATTTGTTCTAGGCCACCCTGCAACTATTTTTGGTCATTTTGAGTATATCGAGTAATTGTCGTGTATTCAAAAGTAATTGGCGCATTTTTTCCGCAATATTCTTTACGCCTCGT
>Ga0210005_1000330_pt1 | contig 40891 bp, 28 predicted proteins | sample CryGey02umfilter_3_FD_183961 | JGI IMG/M metagenome (GOLD analysis project Ga0210005, IMG submission 183961) | Groundwater microbial communities from aquifer in Utah, USA - Crystal Geyser 4/9/14 0.2 um filter (SPAdes) (version 3) | ecosystem: Environmental > Aquatic > Deep subsurface >... | reverse complement strand
GTTATGATAAAAGACTCCCACTGTGATGCTGCGGGCCTCTCACCTGCCGAGTATCTACAGGCTCTCCTTGCCAGCCCCTCACTCTTTACGAGCCGTTTTATCGAGATCGAGGTACAGTCTGCCGAGGAGGCGCGGCGCGTTGTGGAGGTTTGTGCTTCAACTCCGCGACTACGTGGCCGTGCGGTTTTAATGCTCGATAACTTTACCCCGCGCCGCGCCGCGGTTCTTATTGAGGAGCTCAGGTCACATGGGGCTGCATCTCTTCCCATCGAGCTCTCGGGCGGGATCAGTGAAAAAAACATACGGGCCTTCGCTCAGACCGGCGCCGACGTCCTCTCCCTTGGGACCCTGACTACGAACTCCCCCTTTATTGACCTCTCGCTCAAGGCTCGGCCCCTCTAAGGTAAGGATGAGCTCAGGTGTCGGGTCCGCTCGAGGGCTGCTGAAGCGCTCGTCAGGTGCAGGTCTGGTTCGTCTCCGCCTAGTTTGCCATCAGATGGAGGTGGATGTGGAAGATGACCTGGCCTCCCTCCTTCCCCACATTGAAAAGCAGCTGGTAGCCGACACAGTTATTTTTCTCGGCGAGCTGTTTTGCGATCTTCACCATATGGCCTACGATCTTCTCGTCCCCCTCGCTCATCTCGGCAATTGTCGCGATGTGTTTTTTGGGAACGATCAGCATGTGAAGCCGCTTTTTGGGATAGAGATCGTCAAAGGCCATGCAGATATCATCTTCGTACTGTATCCCCGCGGGGGCCTTCCTTTCGATGATGTCGCAAAAAATACACTCTTCCATACCGGTAAGTTTACTGAGTCATCTCATCGAGAGCAAGGGCGATGTTCCGGCACTTTTTCGCAATCTCTTCAAGCGCATTCACGAAATCGTAGTAGTCGTTAGCAAGCCCGATGCCTGTTCTGTGCTGAAGGTATCGTGTCCTACTCAGCTGTCTGAGCCTTTCTTTTTGCGCGCTGAGTGAGTCGTACTCTTCGATGATATCCAGAGTGCGGATGCCCTTTTTTTCACCTCTAAGCATGGAGCTGGTACGCTCGAGCAGCTCCTCTGTTCGTTTGAAAAAATGGCTGAGCTCCCTCTTCTGAACCGGTCTGAAGGCCTTCTCGTCCCGTCTGAGCTCGCTCAGTACACTCAGCATCTTCTCCTCGTAGTCGCGAATGCGTTCTATCTCGTGTATCACACGAACATAACCTGCCACCGCGCGGGCCTGCTTCTCATCAACACTCAGCTGCACGATCTCCTCCAGGAAGTGAGTGGTCGTGCTTATCGACTGGACAATCCTATTACTATGCTCAGCCGATGGAAGGTCGGCTTTTTCATCTTTTAGCGTTGAGTGGATCTCCTCCAGATACTCGTGAGTCATCCCGTGCGTCTCACTTAGAGCCCGTCGAACTTGGTCGAGTGCGGTATTAGGCTCTTGAAGGGCGGTCTCCTCAAGGTAAGCCAGTTCTTTGACACCATTCTGCTGATTCGAGGTGAGGTAGTGAGTGAGTCTTGCGATGCCCGGAACAAACGGGAGGAGAATGAGTGCGTTAAGGACATTGAATAGTGTGTGGGCGTTGGCGATTCTGCGGGCGGTGTCCGCCTCACCCGAGACGAAGTGGACGAGTTCCGTAAATGGTTGGATCAAGATGAGTGCGGTGAGGCTGCCCAGTACGTTGATAATAAAGTGTGCTCGCGCCGCCTGCTTTGCCGCTCGGCTTCCTCCGATTGCTGCAAGATTAGCGGTAAGTGTTGTTCCTATATTTTGTCCTAAAATTAGAGGGAGTGCCTGCTCAAACGTTATAACCTGTGAGATTGCCAGTGCGATGGTTATTCCTGTTGTTACCGAGCTCGACTGAACTATCACCGTCACAACCATGCCGACTAGGAGACCCAAGAGAGGTTGTGCCGAGAAGCGACTGAATGCGGCTTCAAAAAATCCATTGGACTGAAGCGGTTCCAGTGAGATCTGCATAAACTCAAGTCCGAAGAAGACCAAGCCGAAACCGAAGATCGTCTTACCCCACTCCCGCATCTTCTCTGAACGCCCAAAGAGAGCCATGCCCGATCCTAACGCAATGAACGGCAGGATGATCTCATTCAACTGAAAGGCGATGAGCTGGGCCGTTATCGTCGTACCGATGTTCGCACCCAAGACTACCGAGATGGCCTGTGCCACACTCATTACTCCCGCATTGACGAAGCCGACGGTCATAACCGTTATGACCGTGCTCGACTGTACTATTGAGGTGGCGATCGTTCCCGATATGAGGCCGGTAACTCTGTTGCCGGTAAAGAGGTGGAGGAGGTACTTTAGGCGGCTACCTGCTATTTTTTGCACGCCTTTGCTCATTGCATCAACTCCATAGAGAAAGAAGCCGATGCCGGCGAGGAACGATACTAAGATAGAGAGAGAGGTGGGCATACTTACTCAGCTCACTATACCACGCTCGATGCTTCACCATCGAGGGGTCCGTCGAAAAAAGAGCCACCATCCTGCGATGGGGCTCTTGAGAGTTCTCTAGTGTGATTGCTCTGCCTTGGCGGTCTGAGCTTAGGATGGGTGTTCCTTACTTCTTGCTGTCGTCGAGGGAGTAAACCGCGCGTCCGACACGTACGAAGTGATCGTTTTTCTGAAGGTTGAGTGAGATCGTCCCTTTTTTTACATGGCGCTGCTTGAGGACGCCGGCGATAATTTCTTGCTTGGTGAGCGGACTCTTCTTGCGGAGGAGGTCTTCGATAATGTCGGAGACCGTTCCCTTCTTATAACCCCACTCTTTGAGTCCGTAGAGGCCGCGACCGACAAGGACGAAGTGCTCGTCGCGAATGAGCTCGTTGTGAACCGCCTGTGTCGTTACCACCTTGCGGTCGAAACCGGCATCGGTGATCTTGTTTGCGATCTCAACGAAGTGTAGTGGTTTGTTGTCCCGCTTGAGGACGATGTAGGCCTTGTCTCGAATAGATTTAGGGTTGATGTGGCGCCACTTAAGCAGGCCAACTCCCTCCGGAACGCGCTTGAGGCGGACGTCCACTGAGAGGAGTGAGATGATGTGCTCACGCTCGGCTGTGATATCTTTTTCTTGAAGTGCGATCTGAACCTCATCGGCGAGTTCGGCCACGGGCATCACGTCTTTTTTCTTTGAAAGTACCTGATAAACGGTGTCACAGAGCTTTTTAACTTCGGCGGTCTTTACGTTGCGGAGGTGGATGAATGGGTGGAAGACGCCATTCTTTTCTGTGCGATCGAGCTCGGGGTGGATAGCAAGTGCGAGGCGGATGATGTGTCCGTCGATCTCTGAAGTTGAGTAGAGCTTCTGGAGGATCTCACTTACGAGCTGCTCTTCGAGGGCGACTCCACCGTGGGCGGTTATGAGCTCTTTTGCAAGGTGTGCAACATCGGCGAGCTTCGTATTCTCAAGCGTGCGTCGGAGCTTTCCAAGGGCGATCTTCTCGATCTGTCGAATGCGCTCACGAGTTACAGAAAACTCCTGGCCGATCTTTTCAAGAGTCTGACGGGGCTCATTATCGAGCGAAAAACGCTTGATTATAACTGTCTTTTCCTTCGGTGTTAGAACCAGAAAGATGTCCTCGAGGACTTTCTTGAGATTCAGTGTTGTTTTCTGCTCACTGCTCGATGCTGCGCTATCCATATGTTAGGTGTAAGTGTGATTATATACTGTGTGATCTCCTCGTCCTGTGCGTCTGCTCCTCCACCTTATGCCGTTTCGTCAATGGCGTCAAGACAGAAAATTGTAAGATAGGCAAACTTATCGTTTTATCAATTCTTCGGGGGCAGTTGAGGGTCTCATTGTAGTGCTTTTTCTGGATTTGTCAACACTTCGGCGGGAAAGGCTCATAACATGCTTTCCGAAGCGTTTTTCAAGGGCATCTCGGGTGGTGTTGAGTGCGTCATTTTTTGCCTCTTTCTCACTGTTGAAGAGTGAGTACTGCTTCGGGAATGCCGGCTGGAGCTTACTCATGATGAATCCGGTCTTACGGTAGAGCTTTCCCGGTTCCACGATCTCTTTAAAGAGCTCCTTTATAGTGGGAATAAGGATGTGTTCCGAGGCGGTTGCCGTCTCAAATCGGTGTGTGGCCGAGCGATGGGAAAAGTCCTTCGTTACAAGAACGAGCTGAATCTCCGCCGTCTCTTGCTCGTGCCAACGGAGGCGCTCGGTGAGCTCATGAAGGAGCTGTAGCGCATAGCTCAGAACATACTCATGATCTGCGGTGAAGATGGGGAAGGTTCTAAGGTGTGAGAGCGATTTCGGAGGTTGTGTTCGCGATGCTACCGGCGAGAGGGCCTCGCCATTAAGCTCGGCATAGAAGTAGCGTCCCTGGCTCCCCATGAACTGCTGAATCTCGCTACGTGATGCGAGATCGGCCGCTGTGGTATAGCCGTAAGCCGAGAGCCTGAGGGCCGTTTTTCGGCCCACGCCGGGAACGGCACTGATGGGGAGTTTGCTCAGGATGGTGCGTCGATTTGTCTCATTGATCCAGGCAACTCCGCGGGGTTTGTTCAGATCTGAGGCTATCTTGGCCAGTAGTTTCGAGCTGGCGATCCCTATCGAGACGGGGATCCCTATCTCATTGAGAATCCTCAGCTGGAGCATCTGAGCATACTGCACACAGGCCTCACTGTTAAGGAGTTCGGGCAGGCCGGTGAGATCTACGAAGGCCTCGTCAATCGAGTAGGGCTGGACGTGTGGACTGAGTGTTCGCAGGAGCTCCATCAAGGCTCGTGAGGTCTCGCTGTAGCGGTGAAAGTTGGTCTCCACCAGGAGTGCCTTTGGACAGAGCTGTATCGCTTGGTAGACCGGCGTACCCGCTCGTATCCCAAAAGGGCGGGCCTCATAACTTGCCGTCACCACGATTCCCCTGTTATCAGTGCGGTTGCAGACCAAGACCGGCTTCCTTTTCAGAAAGGGGTTGTCGCGAATCTCAACGGCGGCAAAGAAGCAGTCTGCATCACAGTGGGCGATCAGTCGTTCCATACAGTATGAGTGTATGCTCATACTTACGGCCCGACAAGTTCCGATCCTCTCCTTGGTGCTGCAGAATTTTTAAGCCGTGGTATAGTCGCGTTATGGCACCTCCCCACTCCCGTTATGAGCGCGCTCTGCAGGCCGAAGGACACGTGGTCGTGGGCGTTGATGAGGTCGGCTGTGGCTCACTCGCCGGTCCCGTGGTTGCGGCCGCGGTCGAGCTCTTTTCTTCGGCACGTCTCCCCGGTCTTAACGACTCCAAGCTTCTCACTCCTCTCAAGCGGGAGCGTCTTTTTGAGGCGATCTGCCGGCAGAAGATTCGCTGGTCGGTGGGGTTGGCGACTGTTGAGGAGGTCGAGCAACTCAATGTCCGTCAGGCGGGGCTGGTTGCGATGCGTCGTGCTGTAGAGCGTTTTTCCGATGTGACCTATGCTCTTGTCGATGCTTGGACAATCCCCGGTCTTAAAATTAAGCAGCGTGGCATCATTCATGGCGACCGGATTGCCCGCTCAATTGCCGCCGCCTCTGTTGTGGCAAAGGTTGTTCGTGATAGCTACATGTCCTCGCTGGATCTTCTCTTCCCCGCCTATGGCTTTAGAAGTCATAAAGGATATGGGACGCGCGCGCATATTGATGCACTAAGAAAAAACGGCCCCTCATCCTTACATAGACGCACTTTTATAGAGGGAATCATGACTGCGCACTCTTCGACGCTGTCTTCGGAGAGTTTATGAGCTCTTGCAGTTGATCTCTAATCTCGATACTCTAGGGGCGGCCCCTCCCCCTGCCCAGGTGGTGGAACTGGTAGACACGCTAGCCTTAGGAGCTAGTGCCGCAAGGTGTGAGAGTTCGAGTCTCTCCCTGGGCACCATAGATTATCGTTGGTATTCTTTTTCAGAGTTGAATTAGCCACTCCGCGCCCTCATCTTTCCGGGCTGTTTTTGTGCATCAAGGGTAATTGACTTAATTCGATGATGTGTTAAAATATTCCCCTACTTGCATTAATTCAATGACTCTTCATTATGACAGAAGGAGATCCAAAAGAGCTGGTACGTCGGGACAAAATCAAGGCTGCACTCGAGGCGAAGAGGGCGGAGTTTTCAGCCGGAGACTTGGATGTATTGGCTCCCACCGCGGTTGATCAGCTGGTAGCGCAAGTATCCACTGCACTCGCAAAACTTGAGGCGGATGCGGTGATTGATGGACTTCCCGCGCCCGGAGCAGTTGCTCTCGATAAGCTTTTAGGCAAGACCCTTGCCTCGGTTCTTGAACGCGCTCGTCAAGTACTAGCTGCGCAGGGTTATGAGGGAAGCTCCGTAGCGTCCGTTGAGACTCCTCAGTCACAACTTGATAGGCTGCATGCTGAGGCATCAGATTTATACACTAAGCTCTATCCCGCCAAGCAGTTTGCTCCTCGGGCAAAGTTCAATATAGTTCAGTTCCAGAAAACCCATAGGCAGACGGCACTTTCTCCCGCTGCCTACCTAGGTGCTGTGATTAAGCGCTTCAGGCAGGTGCTGGCTCTGTCGAACGGGCGTAGTGTGAAGGCGAGTCCCCGCTGTTACATAATCGATAGGCCAAAAAATGCTTGTGCTTCTTCGGAAGACTCGAGCGGGGTTCTTCAAGTTGAGATCAGCGCCATCACCATTGATGGGCATGTTCAGCTCAAGGGCCGTAAGGGGCACCGCTTACCTGAGGGGCTTTACCCCACTAAAGAGGCTGCTGAAAAAGCGTTTGCTGAGCAGAAGGCTCTTTTCTCGGACCCGCCGGCTTCTCTTGAGCCCGATAAGGGCGAGGAGTAAGAGATCTAGGCCGGCCCGGTTCAGTCGCTCCGGACCTGGTATTCCCACTCTGTAGGCTTTCTTGAGCCGGATGAGCCGGGAGCTTTTGGGAAGTATTTGAATACCAAAGCCCCCCCTGGTAGAGTGTAGATACCTCATGAAAAAGCACGCTCAACCAGCTCGGAATACTAGGCCAACCCCTGATAATAGGCCGGCAGCGGCTCGGGTGCATGAACCGGCTGGAAAGACTGAAAAAAACGGAAAACTTGATGAGCGGGCACGCCGCATTCTAGAAAAGCTCAGCCGTACCGAGCTCGAGCAGTTCGTGCACTACCTCAGCAATCCTTGGCGTATTATCTGGGCCAATTTTTTGGCGGGGACCTCACGTGGTCTTGGTTTCCTTCTTGGAGCGGCTATCGTGATCACCATTCTTGGATTTATTACGACCCAGATTCTCAGCCAGATCCCCCTAGTCGGTGACTTTTTCACCGCTTTTAATGTTTGGATTCAGGAGACGATTCATCAGTCACAGCTGTAATTTTTTCGTGAGTCAACGCTAACGCGATCTCCATGTCTTTTGTTCATCTTCACACGCATACGCACTACTCGCTCCTCGACGGTCTTTCGCGACCAAAGGAGGTCGTTAAAGTTGCCAAGGACCAAGGGAGCCCGGCTATAGCTATTACCGATCATGGCGTTATGTCCGGCGCCATCGATCTTTATAAAGCCGCTAAGGAACAGGACATTAATCCAATTCTGGGGTGTGAGATGTATGTTGCACCCGAGGGCCGTTTGCGCAAAGAGCCCGGCCTTCCGATCAACCACCTGATCCTTCTTGCCTATAATAATGAAGGCTATCGCAACTTGATGGAGCTTGTCACCAAAGCGAATCTTGAGGGATTTTACTACAAGCCGCGTGTCGACCACGGTCTTTTGCGGGAGTTCAGCCGTGGGCTCATCGCCCTCTCTGGCTGTCTGGCGAGTGAGGTCTCCCAGTCGCTTTTGGATGGGAATGAGGAGAAGGCCGCCGAGACGGTACGTCTCTACCAAGAGATCTTCGGCTCTGAGAACTATTTTTTGGAGGTTCAGGACCATCCTGAGCTCTCCGAGCAGATTCTCGTTAACCAGCGCCTCTATAACCTCTCCTCTCATTTAAATGTCCCGCTCGTGGCGACGGCCGACAGCCACTATACCCATAAAGAGGACCACGACGTCCACGACATTCTGCTCTGCATCCAGATGGGAAAGACGCTCGATCAGAGTGACCGTATGAAGTTTGAGGGGGACTTTTCTCTGCGCTCCCCCGAGGAGATGAAGGAGGCCTTTAAGGATCATCCGAGCGCCATTACCAACACGCTTGAGATCGCAAGCCGTTGTAAGGTCGAGCTTACTTTTGGAACAAACTTAATTCCCCGTTTTGAGACGCCCGAACAAAAAGATCCGACCGTCTACCTGCGCGAGTTGTGCGAGGAAGGGGTGCGGTCGCGCTATGGTGATGCTCCCACAAAGGAGGTTATGGAGCGACTCGACTACGAGCTCGGCGTTATCCATGACTCGGGCTTTGATGCCTACTTTTTGATTGTTCGTGATTTTGTGCGCCATGCCAAGGAGGTCGGGGTGATTGTCGGGCCCGGGCGTGGCTCGGCCGCCGGCTCGCTCGTAGCCTATGTTTTGGAGATCACAAATGTTGATCCGCTCACGTATGGTCTCCTCTTCGAGCGCTTCCTCAATCCTGCTCGTGTCTCGATGCCTGATATCGATATCGACTTTGATGATGAGCGGCGCAATGAAGTTTTGGAGTATGTTGTGCAGAAGTACGGCCGTGATCGAGTCGCTCAGATCATTACCTTTGGAACGATGGCCGCGCGTGCGGCCGTTAGGGATGTTGGTCGTGTTATGGGCTACCCCTATGGTGAGGTTGATACTATTGCCAAGCTCGTGCCTCCACCGATTCAGGGGCGACACATCCCCCTCTCGACCTCTGTGAAAGAAGACCAGATGCTCAAAAAGGCCTATGAAGGTGATGCTCGCGCCAAGGCACTCCTCGATAACGCGATGCGGCTCGAGGGGACGATCCGTCATGCGGGCACTCACGCCTGTGCCGTTATTATCGCCCAGGATCCGCTGACTCATAATACTCCTCTTCAGCGCTCGACCGGCTCGGGTGATGAAAACGGTGTTATTACGCAGTACTCGATGAAGCCGCTCGAGTCCCTCGGTCTGCTCAAGATGGACTTCCTCGGTCTCAAAAACCTTACGATCATGCGTAACGCTCTGACGGCCATAGACCGTTTAACCGGTACACCCTTTGATCTTGAGAAGGTTGACCTTGAGGATAAGATCACCTTTGCCCTCCTGACTCGTGGTGAGACGACCGGTGTCTTCCAGCTTGAGTCCGGCGGAATGCGTCGCTACCTTCGTGAGCTTAAGCCCACTACCTTTTATGACATTATCGCCATGGTCGCGCTCTACCGTCCCGGGCCGATGGCCTGGATCCCCACCTATATCGAGGGCAAGCGTGATCCCTCATCCATAAGCTACCTGCACCCGTCGTTTGAAGAGATCCTGCAGGAGACAAACGGTGTTGCGGTTTATCAGGAGCAGATTCTGAAGCTGGCTCGAACTTTTGCCGGTTTTAGTTTGGGAGAGGCCGACATTTTGCGTAAAGCGGTGGGAAAGAAAGACCCCAAACTACTTGCAGGTGAGCGCGAGAAGTTTATTGATGGAGCCGTTTCTCAGGGGCACAAAAAGAAGTTTGCCCAGGAGGTCTTTAAGAAGGTTATCGAACCTTTTGCCGCCTATGGTTTCAACAAGTCCCATGCTACTTGTTATGGCCTCATCGCCTACCAAACAGCCTACCTTAAGGCTCACTTTCCGGCCGCGTTTATGTCTGCCCTTATGAGCTCCGACGCGAGTAATGAGGAGCGCATCGCGCTGGAGGTAAACGAGTGTCAGTCGATGGATATTAAGGTCCTCCCCCCCTCGGTTAACGAGTCACTTGGTGAGTTTACGGCAATTGATGAGAAGACGATTCGTTTTGGGCTCAGGGCTATTAAGGGAATCGGTCAGCAGCCTATCGACTCCATTATCGAGGCTCGCCACAAGGGTGGTCCGTTTAAGTCCATTGAAGATTTTCTCAAGCGCGTCTCGTCGGACGTAGTTAACAAAAAGCTTATTGAGGCGTTGAGCTTTAGTGGTGCTCTGGATGAGCTCGGTGAGCGCAACATGTTCGCGGCAAATGTTAATGAGATAACCGCTTTTGCAAAGAGCTCACAGAGCGCTGCCGCCGAGGGGCAGACGGACATCTTCGGGGTGATGGATGTGGGCGATGGAGATGACTTTGCTCGCCTTGTTCTCCGTTCGGTTAAGCCGGCGACGCGGCTTGAAAAGTTGGCGTGGGAGAAGCAGTATTTGGGCCTCTACGTCTCGGGCCACCCGTTGCAGGGGCTCAAGCGCTATCTTGCGCGTAAGGTCGTTGCCATTGAGAATCTTAATGAAGGGCGAAAAGATAAGGACGTCATGATCGCCGGTATTGTCTCGCGTTACAAGCGTATCGTGACCAAGCGCGGTGCTTCGATGGCTTCAGCGGAGATCGAGGATCTTACCGGGCGCATCCCCATGATCATCTTCCCCAAGGTTTTTCAGGAGTGTGGCGGGTTGAGTGAGGGGAAGGTCGCCAAGGTTCAAGGCCGTTTTGATGAGCGCAACGGTGAGGCTCAGTTTGTCGTAAAACAGGTGAAAGAGGTCTCGCTCGATGTGATGATTGAGAATGCAAAAGAGGCGGGAACTTTTGATCCCAATGAGCCTTTTGTTATTGTGACCAAAAGGGTGGAGGTCGTCCCGGAGGAGGAAAAGGCAGACGGGGAAGCTGCCGAAAAGGGCGAGGCGGCGAAGCCGGGCGGTAGCAAGGCGTCTAAGGCCAAGAAAGGCTCGAAAAAGCCCACAAAACATATCATCAAGCTTACCGACAAGATGGACACGAGCTCGCTTGAGTTTCTGAAGTCACTCCTCATGGCCAATCAAGGAGCAACACCGGTTGAGCTGCATCTGAGCCTTCCCGGCAAAGAGCATGTCATCCCCCTCCCCTTTGGAATCGACCTGACAACAGAGCTCAAGCAGCGGATTGCGGAGGTCGCGAAATAGCTGCTTTAGTAGCTGCCTTATGGTGATAAATGCACATGTAAATAGAACGTGCCTCGCGAAGCAGCTACAGTAGCTGGCCAATCGGTGCCGGTCTGTGTTACGGTGCGCTCTTAACTTTTAGTTTTTTTATATGTCGCTAGCTTCAGGACCTTCCGACTCTCCACGACGTTACCTCCCCGACCTCCTTACCGCCGCCGCCGAAACTAAAAATGTCCTAGTTATTGACGGCTATGGTGAGCCTCACGGTGAGCGTTGGCAGCATACTGAGGTTGCGGCGGCTCGTGCCTCCGGCCGCAAGGTCGAGCATATCCATGATGTTAAGGGTTTCCGTCCCGGGCTGGAACCTCGTTTCAGTGATTTTGAACGACGCCTTCTGGCTGTTTTTTATAATGAAGACTTGAGGCCCGAGCAGACTTTGGTAATCGCTCATAGTCTTGCTGGCGTCGGCTGGCTTAGCATGCTTAAAAAGGCTCCCGGCCTTGCCCGGTGCAGAGCGGTTCTGGTAGGTACGCCCTTGAGAAATCGTACCGGTTTAGATCAGATTAATGACTTTTTTCCCCTTCCCAACCTCAACCTTGCTGAGCTCACTGACCGCCTCGTCGTCGTCGGTTCAACTAATGATCCGGTCATCCATGAGTGGCCCGAAGAGCTCGCCGGTAAGCTCGGTGTGCATTTTTGCCAGATCCCAAATGCCGGTCACTTTATGCCACGCGCTCTTCACGGAAGTTCTGAGCAGCTCGACGTGGGGCCCGAGTGGGCGCAAGCGCGCCGGGCTATCCCCCATGGCTACCTTCCCTACGATCTTCCTTCATCGCGGCGGCCGCTGGCGGATTAACCTCCACCACCTTGTGAATTCCATTGCTCCGGGGCTGTTCTTTCCCGTATACTTGGCGACGATATGTACCGTACACACACCTGTAACGATCTCACGGCGAGCGACATTGGCACAAAGGTAACCCTCTCCGGCTGGGTACGCTCACGCCGCGACCACGGGGGCCTTATCTTCATCGACCTTCGCGACCGCTACGGCCTGACCCAAGTTGTCAGTGACCCTACCAACTCAACCGAGGTCCACCCGACCTTTGAGCAGCTCCGCTCCGAGTATGTAGTAAAAGTTACGGGAGTCGTTCGTGCTCGTCCCCAGGGAATGGCCAATCCCAGAATGCATACTGGAGAAATCGAAGTGTTGATTGATGAGGTTGAGATTCTCAATGAGTCAAAAACTCCACCCTTCGCGATTGACTCCGACGAGCCGGTTAACGAGGAGCTGCGTCTTAAGTACCGCTACCTTGATCTTCGCCGTGACCGTCTTAAGCGCAACGTCGAGGTCCGCCACAAGACGATAAAATTTATCCGAGACTTCCTCTCGGCCGAGAACTTCCTGGAGATCGAGACGCCGATTCTCATTAAGGGAACTCCTGAGGGCAGTCGTGAGTACATGGTCCCCTCCCGCCTTCATCCGGGGACGTTTTACGTTCTTCCCCAGTCGCCTCAGCAGCTCAAGCAGCTCAGTATGGTGGCCGGTCTCGACCGCTACTTTCAGATTGCCCGCTGCTTCCGTGATGAAGATCAGCGCGGAGACCGCCAGCCCGAGTTCACCCAGCTCGACCTTGAGATGTCCTTTGTAGACGAGGAGGATGTTATGGAGGTGAACGAGCGTCTGATGATCGCACTCTGCCAGGCTCTTGTTCCCGAAAAAAAACTTCTTCAGGCACCCTTCCCCCGTATGAGCTGGCACGAGGCGATGAGTCGCTACGGCTCAGACAAGCCTGATATCCGCTTTGGCATGGAGATGATGGATGGTTCCGAGCTCTTCGCCAAGAGTGAGTTTAAGGTCTTTTCCCAGACGGTCGCCAGTGGCGGCGTTGTTAAGATGCTGAAGGTGGAGGGAGGCGGAGCCCGCTTCTCTCGCAACACCATCGACGGCTTCGAGCAGATTGCCAAAACCTACGGAGCCAAGGGGCTCGCCTACGTCATTGTTGAGGCAGAGGGGCTCAAGTCGCCTATCTTGAAGTTTTTGGGGGAGGCTGAGGTCGAGGCGCTCAAGAAAGAGCTCAATCTCAAAGTCGGGGACATCGTCTTTTTTGCCGCCGACAGCTTTGAAGTAGCCTGTACCAGTTTAGGGCAGGTTCGCCTTGCTTGTGCTGATATTTTTGAGCTCCGTGATCCCAACGTCTTTGCCTTCCTCTGGGTTGTCGACTTTCCCATGTTTGAGTGGAGCAAGGAAGATCAGACGATCAGTGCCGCCCATCACCCCTTCTGCAGCATTAAGGTCGAGGATCTTCACCTGCTCGAAAGCGAGCCACTCAAGGCTCGTGCGAAGGCCTACGACTTTGTTCTCAATGGTGTCGAGGTCGGCGGAGGATCGATCAGGATTCACAAGCCCGAGATTCAGGCTAAGATTTTCGAGACCCTCGGCATCTCGGCTGAAAATGCACAAAAGCGTTTTGGTCACATGCTCGAGGCCTTTACCTACGGAGCTCCTCCTCATGGGGGAATCGCCTGGGGGCTGGACCGTCTCGTTATGATCTTCTGCAATGAGCCCAACATTCGTGAAGTTATCGTCTTCCCCAAGGATCAGAAGGCGCGCGACCTGATGCTCGACGCCCCCTCCGAACTTCCCGTTGAGCAGATCAGAGAGATGCACATCCAGGTCATCGAGAAAGATCTCCCCTCACGAAATGCCTAGTGGTTTGTCTTTGCTTGGATAGTTGTCACCGTCCGTGTCGATTGGTGCTCCCCGGGCCAGCCGGCTAACAGGAGGTAGTGGATTCCACCGGCACCCTTTTTGTGCTATAATTAAGGGCAGATGTTGGTCCTCCAAATTATTATTGCGCTTCTGGGTCTCGTCGCAATTTTTCTCCTCTTCTGGTGGTTTATTCGCCGTCAGGCCAACAGACGTCGCTACTTCGAGATGGCCTTTCTGCGCGTAATGATCCCCAAAAAAGAGTCAAAGGACGACCGTGAAAAAGAGGGAGGAAACTATGGCGGGGAGAAGGATTTCAAGGAGTCTATAGGTGTGATGAGCCACTTTTTTGAGGGTGTTTATGCTCTGTACGAGGGGGACCTAAAGTATAAGTTTATCGGTCAGGACTTCATCTCGCTGGAGTATGCCGTTTTTGATAACCAGATATTTTTCTATGTCGTCGTTCCTCATCGTCTTATCTCACTTTTCGAGAAGCAGATCACCGGTTTCTATCCCGATGCCTACATCGAGCAGGTTGAGGACTACAACATCTTCAAGAAGAACTCAAAGATCGCCGCGAACTACATGAAGTTCTCGGCAGATCCTTGGCTGCCCATTAAGACCTATCAGAGACAAGGCTCGGATCCGCTCAATACCATGGCGAACTCGCTCTCGAAGGTTGCCGGGGAGGATGCCGCTGCGATCCAGATCATGCTTCGCCCTCATCCGCCGGGATGGCAACAAAAGGGACGTAAAAAGGCGGAGGAGATTTTTAAAAATTCCGATAAAGGGGGCTTCCATTGGTGGAGTCCGCTCGCCTGGCTCGGAACGATTTTTGGCATTGGTGTAAGAGGTGCCGAGGATCTTAAGGAAAATATGGATCCCAGTAAGGGCTCGACGCGAACCACTCCTCTCACCGATGAACAGGTAAAGGCCATTGAGGAGAAGAACACCAAGGTCGGCTATGAGGCGGTTATTCGCGTCCTGGCCGCCGCCCCCACTCTGAAGCGTGCAAATGAGCATCTCGCCAATATTCGCAGCGCTTTTGGCCAGTACTCGACTACTGATAATAACTCCTTTGCAAAGACTAAGCGCCACAGCCTCAAGGCACTCATCAAGAACTATATTCTTCGGACGATGGACCGTCCTTGGTACCTCCGCCTTTTCACTAAGCCTATGATCTTGAGCTCCGAGGAGGTCGCCAGTCTTTACCACTTCCCCAATATTCGCTTTAACAAGGGCTCATCAATCGCCTGGCAGAACTTTAAGATCGCTCCGGCTCCTCACAACCTTCCCAAGGAAGGTCTTCTTCTTGGGCACAACGTCTTTAGGGGCGAGACTCGTGAGGTTCGCATCAAGCGCAACGACCGGTTCCGTCACTTCTATGTCATCGGACAGACGGGTACCGGTAAGTCCTCCGTCTTGCAGGTGATGATTCGACAGGACCTAAAGAATGGTGATGGTATCTGCGTCATCGACCCCCACGGCTCGCTCATTGAAGATGTTCTGCCCTTCATCCCGCGTGAACGTGCCGAGGATGTTATCTACTTCAACCCCGCCGACCTCGAGCGTCCGATGGGGCTCAACCTGCTTGAGGCGCATACCGATGAAGAGAAGGATATGGTGGCCCTTGATGCCATGAACATCATGATTAAGCTGTTCGATGAGGAGACCTTCGGGCCCCGTATTCAGGACTACTTCCGCAACGGCTGTCTGACTCTCATGGATGATCCCGAGGGAGGCGCCCTGACCGATATCGTCCGCCTTTTCACTGATGATGACTTCCAGAAGTACAAGGTCTCAAAAGTTCAGAATCCGATTGTGAAGTCGTTCTGGTTCCATCAAATGGCTAAGACCGGAGCTCGAGAGAAGCAGGAGATGATCCCCTACTTCGCCGCTAAGTTTGGTGCATTTGTGACCAATACAATGATGCGTAACATTATCGGGCAGACCAAGTCCGCCTTCAACTTCTTCGACATTATGCAGAGCGGCAAGATCCTTCTTATGAACTTGGCGAAGGGTGAGACAGGTGAGATTAACAGTAAGCTTCTGGGTCTTATCATTGTCAGTAAGTTGCAGATGGCCGCCCTTCAGAGACAGCGTGTTCCCACTGAGGAACGTCGTGACTTCTTTATGTATATTGATGAGTTCCAGAACTATGTCACCGACAGTATCGAAGTCATCCTCTCTGAGGCTCGTAAGTACCGCCTGGGCCTCAATATGGCTCACCAGTACCTCGCTCAGCTTGAAGGTGCTGATGCTAAGAAGGGAGCTAAGAAGGTCAGTCTTAAGGATGCCATTTTCGGTAACGTCGGTACGATCATGTCTTACAAAATCGGCGCGCAGGACGGAGAGTATATGGCAAAAGAGATGGCTCCTGTCTTCAGTGATCAGGATATGGTCAATCTGGACAAGTTTAAGGCCTGCATGAAGCTCTCGATCGACACGCAGCCGAGCCGCCCGTTCAGTATTACTCCGCTCAATCCTTACACTGAGAGTGGTGACAAGAATCTGGGAGAGGCTCTCAAGCAGCTCTCTCGCCTTAAGTATGGTCGTCCACGAGAGTATGTCGGACGTGAGATTATAAGGCGAATTGGGGCAGAAGTTTAAAGTTTGGCAAGATCCGGTGGAGGACAAAGGGGTACCCGATGTGGTATACTGTTTTGATAAAAAATCAAAAATTCTAAATAAAACGTATGAGCAGTCGCACCAGTGAATACCGTGGTACCTATGGACATCATCAGCAGAGTTTCTCAGTAACAGCTCGCTATAAGCTTGTTTTTTGGCTGGCCGTCGGTCTCTTTAGTCTGTTGAGTCTTATGCCCCGTGCAGACGCTCAGTCGGCCGAGTGTGCGCCTTTTGGAGGCAGCGAGCCCCAGAGTTATCCCTGTGAACATACCTTTGTTATCTCGGCCTACTACTCACCTCTCCCCGATCAGTCGGTCTATTTTACGGGAAGTTATGCGAGTGATATCCGTCTCAACGGTAACGGTACGAACGGTGCCGATGGAACAGAAGTTTATCCCGGTATGATTGCAGCCCCTCCCGCTATCCCTTTCGGCACAAAAATGGTTGTTCCCGGTATTGGAACTGTTGCCGTACATGACCGAGGAGGAGCTATTAAGGGAAACCGTCTGGACGTCTGGATGGGTCAGGGTGAGGAGGGTCTAGCACGAGCCTTGTCCTGGGGAAAGCGTTCCGTCCGCGTTGTCGTTCTGGGCAAGGGGTCACCCGCTGAGGAGTCTGTCGAGCTTGGCTCGCTCTCGCTTGCAAGTCTTTCTCACCTCTCAAAAAAGGTCTCTGCAACCCCTGCAGCTTCAGTTGCCCCACAGTATGAGAGTCTTAAACTTGGGGAGAGCGGAGACCGTGTTCGCGAGCTCCAGTACTTCCTTAAATCTCTTAGTTACTTTGATGCTGAGCCGACAGGCTACTTTGGCCAGCAAACCTTTGATGCCGTCATGCGCCTACAGTTTGATCGCGGTATCGTAGATGATCCCGAAGATGATGGTGCGGGTGTCTTTGGCCCTCAGACACGGTCGGCATTTGACTCCGTCCTTGCAGAGCAGAAGGCTGAGGAGCTCGCCGACCTACCTACTGGTACGTATGTCCTTGGAGCTTCTGGTGAGGCGGTTTTGAGCATCCAGCGCACTATGAACCGACTGGGCTACACCGTCCCCGAGACCGGACTCTTTGGCCCTGAGACGGAGAGGATGATTCGCCGCTTCCAGATAAATGAAGGTGTCATAACTAACTCTGCGGATTTTGGCTCGGGAGTCTTTGGTCCTAAGACTGGTGCCGCACTTAAGAGTGCACTGAGTCAGAGGTGGACTCTGGCAACTCAGCTTGTCGCCTCTGCCAACTCCGGCTCCACTGCCCGCTTTGCGACTCAGATGAAGTTGGATGACTCCTCCCCCGCCGTTCGACAGCTCCAGCTTTTCCTTCGCGATCTCAACTTCCTTCGGCTCGAGCCCACCGGTCACTATGGTAAGTCCACCGAGCATGCCGTTTTCAAGTTTCAGCAGGCCTTTGGTCTGGTTGGAGATGAGACGAGCCCTGGCGCAGGTATCGTGGGGCCCTTAACAATGGCTCGACTTAACGACCTTGCCGGTTCACAGGGCAGTCAGCAGCTGCAGATTGTGAAGACGACCGACTCACACGTTTTGGTGGGTGAGCGCATTCAACAAGAGCGTGTCTTTGTCGCACTCACCGAGCCACTTGCCTTCTCTGACTCACTAAAGGCGGGTGCTCGCGGCGATGAGGTGGAAAAACTACAGTCGCTCCTTAAGAGTCTCGGCTTCTTCCCCGGCCGTGTGACTACCGACTACTTCGGAGAGGTCACCTACGACTCTCTCGTCTCTTTCCAGCGAAGTCACGGTCTTGAGCCGACCGGTGTTGTCGATCAACCTACTCGTAGGACATTTGAAAAGATCGCCAGCGGTAGCTAAAGCTGGCTGTTGCTCAGGCTTCTCCGGCGTTTAGATACTCCCGCCTGCGGCCTTGCTTATCTCTTCTTCCAAAGCGAAGACTCTTTTTTCTCGTTCCTGACTTACGGCGGTCTCTTCGACGGTGCGCCCATTGCGTTCTTTCCCATCACTGAGCCGTTCTTTCAGTGAGACCAGCTGGTCGTGCTTCACCCGCTTGTCTGCATAATAGAGGAGCTTTTCTTCCCATGAGCTGAATCCCTCATCAATCTGAACAAAGCTGTGCTTCTCAACAAGGTCTGCCAGCTCCGGGTAGCCCTCTTCTCTTAAGATAACTCCCCCGGCTCGAGCGTGACTCATTCCCTCAAAACGGCGGCGGAGCTCTCTCATGACACTAATATCCTCTTCGGCAATTTGATAGCCCCAGCTCTCCGGCTGGAATGAGCGAAAGTCCACGACGCGAACGAGGTCGTGGACCAGTCCCGCTTCCTCCAGGCGCTCTATGTCAACACTGATGCCTTGTGCGTTCAGTTGTTGTCCGAGCTGACGTGCATACTCCGCTACAACTCGGCAGTGTCGCTTAACATGTTCCGGCGTGCGGTATCTGTGCCAGAGTTCTTCGATATACTTAGGTATCTGACTCATCTGACTGAACAAGTGTTAGGGTGCGCTCATCATTGCTGCCGTGCACGAAATAAATATCGATTCGCTCGTGGGGGAGTGCCTCACTCACTCTCTCCGGCCACTCGATTACCACAACACCGTCATGCCGGTGGATGGCGTCTTCGACCTCTTCCTCAAGCAGGAGATCTCTTTTTTCAAGGCGGTAGCAGTCGAAGTGGTAGAGCTTTGTTCTGCCCTCGTGAATGCGCTGGTAGGTAAAGGTCGGGCTCTGAATGCGGGATTTTACTTCGAGTCCGCGGGCCAGTCCTCGTACGAAGGTCGTCTTGCCCGCGCCCAGTTCACCATGAAGAATAAGAACCTCATTTGTAAGTGTTTTCCCCAGCTCCTCTGCGAACTCCTCTGTCTCCTCAGCGCTTTTGGTCACTAGAACACGGGGGGTTTGCGGAAGCATATTTTTGTGGTATAATTTAGTGAAGGCCTGAGGGAAATCGCCTTAAAGGTATCAAAATTAAAACAAAACGAAAATGGATGATCCACACTACTCGGAGAAACAGCCACCGGCGGGAGATGCTTGGAAAAAACATGAACTTTTCTTACTCGAGCCCAAGACCTTCTTGATCGTCGTCGTAACCTCCGTTCTGACTCTTTTGGTGAGCTTTTTGGGTGACAACGGAGTCAGATTTTTAACGAGCGTCGTCTCCCCCGTTCCCGCTCATGCACCGTATGATGGTATGAGCCTTCCCATCAAGCAGATCCCCAACTGGGTTAAGCTCACCGAGAATGATCGCACCCTGAGTTTCAGCCAGCTCTCCGCTGAGAAGAAGCTCGCGATACCGCTCTACAACCCCGGGCACCTTGCTATTCCCACAACTTCGCTGACGTGGAACAACCCGGCCGATGATGCCATCCGCAATGAAAAGATAACCTATCCGGTCCCCTACCTCGGCAGCTACCGTCTGGATGGTATAGAAGGGGGAGGTAGCCATCCGGCCATTGATATAAAAGTGCCGGTAGGCACACCGGTTTATGCTATAGCTAACGGAACGGTTACAAAAGCCGATAACGGTAATGGCGGATTCGGTCACCATATCGTCCTTCAACATAATGACGTTCCTCGTTTTGATAACGCCTCACAGTCTACAACGTACCACTCTTCTTATAGCCATCTCTCACAGGTGAGTGTGGCGGTGGACCAGGTTGTTCGCAAGGGCGAGCTGATAGGCTACGTTGGGCAGACGGGAACGGCAACAACACCTCATCTGCACTTCCAGATTGATACGGCCGATGCTCCATGGCATCCTTACTGGCCCTTCAACACATCGGAGATGAATGCGGCCGGTTATTCCTTTTTTGAGGCCATCAGCAATGGCTTGGGACAGAGCAACGCTCGTCTGTACACGATCAACCCCTTGAGTTACGTTCAGCAGCATCTGAATGATGCGGGAACTTTTGTTGCGACGGCCGGTAGCTCGGATGCCGCCTCTCAGCCGGTCGCTCAGCCCGTCACTACGCCAACGCCTGCTCCGGTTGCTGAGCCCGTCGTCGCTGCCGATCCTTACAAAGATATTTCTTTTGTTCTCAAGCTCCAGCAGGGCGCGGTTTACGAGCCCAACGGTTCGGCAAAGATTTATATTCAAGCTTTTGACTCGAATGGCCAGCTTCTCGCCAAGCCAACCTTTACCGATACGATTAGCCTTTCTCTCTTGAACAGCCGCGGATCACTGAGTACCATGGCCCTCAGAGCTCAGGACTTTTCTACCGGAATCGTAAGCGGTGTCCATGTTGATAACCTCTCGGCCGGTCGTGAGAAAGTTATTCTTCGCTACCGTGATCGTGAGTTCTCTTCGCCCGAGTTTGAGGTCATTGAGAAGCTTGTATCGCCCGTAAGTACCTTCGTTATTTCCAGAGATAAGGAGTTCGTGGAGATTGGAGAGCCTGTCACCCTCACGATTCGTGCTCTCAACGCTGATCAGGCTGTTATCACCGAAGAGCTTTCGCTGGCTACTCCCGCAGATCTTGGTATGACTGCCGCCCTCGGTATCTTGAGTATGCCTCAGCTTGCCTCAGCTAATTTTGTTAACGGTCAGGCGATCGTGACCTTCACCGGCCAGCAGCCCGGCCTGACACAGTTTGTTCTTATCTATAACGGCCAGAGTTTTGCCGGCCCTAGTATTACCGTCCGCGTTCCCAACCTTCAGCGTGCTGCCGAGCAGGCCCAGGCATCTGCCGAGCGTGCAGCAGCTCTGGGTGATGCGGCCGCAGGTGCCGAAGAGCTTACCGGTGGTGCTACCGAGGCTGTTCCGGCCCCCGTCGCTGAGACTGCTGCACCTGCCGTTCCGGTAGTCGCCGAGTCGGGACCGTTCATCGATATCGACTCCCTGCATCCTTACTATAAGGAGATCAAGGCACTCAAGGAACGTGGCCTCGTCGCCGGTTACAATGACGGAACCTTCCGTCCCGACGGTCAGGTATCCCGTGCCGAGGCGATCACCTTCATTCTCCGTGCGCTCGATGAGTACGTTCGCAACGACGTTCGTGAGCTCTTCCCCGACGTTCCTCTCGACCAGTGGTATGCGAAGTTTGTGACGACCGCCTACGACCTTGGCTTTGCCAAAGGTAATCCCGACGGAACCTTCCGTCCGACAAATACGGTCAATCTGGCTGAGTTCTTCACGATGCTCTTTGTCGCCGCGAAGGCTGATGTCGATCCAAACATTATCATTCAGCTTCCCGATGGTGTAACGGCGACCGACTGGTTCGCTCCCTACATCCAGACGGCGATTACCGAAGGTGTCATCACTCTTAAGCCGGGGGAGACCCTCGATCCATCAAAACCCCTCACCCGAGGCGAGGTAGCCCAGCTCATCTACCGCCTCCGCGAGCTGATCGACGCACATAAGTTTTAGGGTGGTAGCCCCGGCAGGAATCGAACCTGCATCAACAGCTTAGAAGGCTGCTGCACTATCCATTGTGCTACGGGACCACAGGGGGCGCTCTTCGCGTCCCGCCTACTATAACACTATCTTACCCGTTGAGATCAAGATCTCGAGTGTCAGGGCGAGGCCGTTGTTGAGCATGTGGAAGATAATACTGGGAATCAGAGAGCGGCTCCGCAAGAAAAGGCCGTTGAGAATGAGCCCGATCAAGGTAAGAACGCCGAGTACTTGGAACTCAAAGTGAGCGACACCAAAGAAGAGTGCGGCGCCAAGGCTCGCTATCCACGTCTTCGTCTTGACGTTAAGCGTCTGCAGGATGAAGCCGCGGAAGATTATCTCTTCTATTACCGGTGCGATAACTACGAGGACGAGGAAGGCGAGGGCTATGTCGAGTGGGTTTGTGCCGAAGAGCGGTACGTGTGACTCCTGGCTCCCGAAGCCCGGAAGCTCGCCGGTCCAGTTTAAGAGCTGTGTTAGGCCGATGTTGAAGATAACGATTAGCCCCAGCGCCTTGAATACCCAGAGTAGCGTCTTTTTCCATGGAAGAGCCACCAGCCCCAGCTCCTTTGCGGGGAAGTAGCCCAGCTTCTCGCGGAGAACGAGATAGAGCGGTATCAAAAAGATCGCCTCCTGCAACAGAAACAGTCCCAGCGTTATCAGGCTCCTGTTGCTACTCGTTTTAATCACCTCTCCCAGATCAAAAACGATGGCCGCCAGATTGAGGAAGACGAGCGAGACTGCGATGATCGCTACGACATGGCCCATCTCTCTCATGCCCCAGGGTGGACTTTTTTTCAGCTTCGTTGTTGCTGTTATCTCCATAGTTCTTTAGACTGGACTATATCATGCGCCTACAGCAAGACGAAGTTATTATCAGCGAGTCCCGCCGTCACCTTACGCCCTATATACTGCGCCTTATAGGAGTTCTTGTCCTGACGATTCCCATTATTATCTTCCTCGTCATCCTCGCTCAGTCGGGTAATGAGGACTTGATCTTTTACCTGATCTCACTTACCTCTTTTATTGTGGGTGCGATCGTCGCAGTGATCTCCATCGACTACCTGCTCGACAAGCTTATTCTTACCAACAAGCGGATTATCCTTATAGACTGGCGCTCTCTGCTCAACAGAGTGGAGCACGAGATCGGACTCGACGAGATTCAGAAGATTACCATTAGCCGCCCCGGCATTTTTGAGCATATCCCTTTCCTTAACTTCGGCGAGATCGAGATTGAGAGCTCGGCCTCAAAGCCGAGTATCAGCTTCCCCAACTGTAAGAGTCCGGAAGATATGCAGGAGTGTGTTCTTCGAGAGTCTCATAAGCGAGAGCGAGAGATTCTGAATCACGGTTCAACTGGTGCGAAGGCGTAGCATTACGACTTTGAGCTGGTATAATGCAGTCGATGATTAAACGTGAAGATCTGAATATCGCCTCTGCCGTCTCTGATGCCGGCCAGTTGATGGGCGGACAGCAGCTCCCCCCCGGTGAAGAGGTCGTGCAGTTTGAAAATACGCTTCGTCCGCGCTCACTGGATGAGTACATCGGGCAGCAAGATATCAAGACGAATCTTACGATCTCGCTTGAGGCTGCTAAAAAACGTGGTGAGTCCCTCGATCATGTTCTGCTCCACGGTCCTGCGGGTTTGGGCAAGACGACGTTGGCTTTTATTGTGGCCAGCGAGATGAAGGGAGAGGCTAAGATTACCTCCGGCCCCGCACTCGAGCGGCAGGGCGATCTCGCCTCAATTCTTACCAACCTGCAAGAAGGCGACGTCCTCTTTATCGATGAGATTCACCGTCTGCGTCCACCGGTTGAGGAGGTTCTCTACTCGGCTATGGAGGACTACTGCATAGACATTATGCTGGGCAAAGGCCCCTCGGCCCGTTCCGTACGTCTCAACCTTCCTCGCTTTACCTTGATTGGCGCAACCACAAAGATGAGTCTCCTCTCTTCCCCTCTTCGTGATCGTTTTGGAAATGTCTTCAAGTTTGCTTTTTATGAGACTGAGGATATTACCCAGATTATCACACGTTCGGCGCGCATCCTCGACTTCCCCATTGAGGAGGACGGAGCCCGTCGTCTGGCCGAGTGTAGCCGTCAGACTCCTCGTATCGCAAACCGGCTTCTGCGCCGCGTCCGTGATTTTGCCCAGTATCATGACGAGTCGGAGATAACACGTGCGATCGTCAACAAGGCCCTGGTTGCTCTTGGCGTCGACGAGCTCGGTCTCGATCCTATGGATAGAACGATTCTCGACACCCTTATTAGTAAGTTTAATGGTGGGCCCGTTGGTCTTAACACCATCTCTTCGGCCCTCTCGGAAGAAGAGCAGACGCTCGAGGATATTTACGAACCCTATCTCATTCAACTGGGACTTCTAGAGCGTACTCCCCGTGGCCGCCTCGTAACTGAGCGCGCCTTTCACCACATGGGATTTGATTTCCCCGCTCATCGTCGGCAGAGCTCATTCATCGACTAAAACTTTTAAATTAGGCTTTTCACTTTTTATTTTCACTCTCTACGTCTATGGAGCGCACTACTCGCAAGATCGCCATTTCCTTTCTTCTCTCACTCTTAGCTGTCGGCCTCCTCTCCGGCTGCTCCCTCTTTAAGAGCAATGAGATCGTGCCACCCGCAAGCGATGAGGCTGTTCTTGAGAAGCGTACTGGGCTCGTCTCGACGCCACAGGAACAAAATATTGCCAATCCGGTCGCTCCTTATCTTCTTCTGGCGGATAGTGGCGAGGTTATTTTTTTGGACTCGATCGGTATCAATCTGAAGCGCTACGTCGGCCGTCGCGTGGAGGTTGAGGGTGTCAATGACCCCGCTCAGAAGCTGATGCAGGTGGACTCTCTCACCTCTGTTGGTCAGGAGACGCGTGTTAAGACAACCATTACAAATGGCGAGTTGGGGGTTAAGCTCAGTGTTCCCTCCGTCTGGCATACCGAGGTTAAGGAAAATACCTTGGGAGATCGCCGCATGGTTATCACTCCTTACGAGGTGAGCGAGAGCGAGCTGAGTTCTGTTGATCGCATCACCATCTTCCGCTCGGAGAATAATAAGCGTCTGGCCCCCCGAGAGTGGCTCGACCTTGATGAGTTTTTCAGGCCCGTCCTCGCGACAGAGGCCGACAAGGGTGTGGTTTATCAAGAGAGCATTATCGGCCTCAGTCAGCTTCCCTCGGTAAAAAAGACCGACTCCAAAACGGACACGGTTACCTTCTACGTTCAGCGCGATACCTTCACCTACCTGCTTCAGCACGAGACGGTTGGAGATGCCGATGCCGACCTCTACAGGAATGCCTTTTTTGAAATCGTTGGTACCTTCGACTTCGTCCCCTTTTCCGACCAGTCTACGGTAACGCCGTCGACAAGCGAGTCCACTACACCCTCGGCAACAGAATCTACAACGGATACCCCGCAGCAGAGCGAGACCCCCACTGCGCCTCAGTCCACGCCCACCGCTCCTTCAACTTCGCCCGCATCACAGACTCCGGCTCAGAGCTCAACCTCCACCGACTCATCGGTGCGTGCCAGCTACGTCACTTTTCTTAAGGGAGCCGGAAGGACCTTGCTTGGAACCGCTCCCGAGGGTGAGTGGGAGCTTCTTCGTGTGGAGTTCGCCTATCCCGATGAGACCAAGCCCTTCGCCTACGTCTATGCAACCTACGGTGCCGACAACGAAAACCGTCGTATTCTTTTGAGCGTTGTTGACTACCCTAAGCCCTCGACGATGACGAAGGCGGCAGTCTTCACATCGGGTGCCGTTACCGACTGGGAGCTCAGTGGGGGGGAAGATAAGGCCCGCGGACTCCAAAAAGTCACCCAGCTTGTATCAAACGGGAATGCTGAGGTTGCCGTTAAGCCAGGAATGCAGCTTATTAATGCCCGAAGCTTTAAAGTAACTTTTCAAATCCCCTCAAGCTGGTACTGGTCCGCTGCAGCTTCCGGTTACTTGCTCGGTGACAAGCCGGTCACGACAAGCACCTACCTCGTTCGCCTTGAAAAAAATCCAACCGTCCCTGCCGGCCTTCGTGCTGCTGAGACGACCGAGTCCGGCCGCCAGCTCAAGGAGGCTCCGGGCGAAGGTGATCAGGGGCTTACTCTCTGTGCCACCGTTGGAAGCGACACCTACTGCGCTTATTCAACGGGAACAAAGCGCGAGACCCTCGTCGCAATTCTCGACTCTATTCAGGAGTAGGTCGCATTAAAAGTGAACAGAAAATAAGTTGACGAGCTCCCGCTGGCACTCTATTATACTGAGTGCCAGTTGCTCGTAATTGATTCTCACCATTAACTCCAAATACGTAAACTCTAATCAGGTGATAATCAGGTAGAAATTTGGTATAGTTGTATGAAAATTGGATGAGAAGCGTTCGGTTTTCCCACCTTTCTCATTATAGACTGCAGATGCGATGAGAGCAGTGGTTAATACTCTACTTTTTGACCCCAGCGCCATGTCAGATCCCCAGTTCGAAAAATTCACTAAGGAAGCAAAACAAGCACTCATTGTCGCACAGGAGAAGTCACGTGAGGCGGGCCTTAACTATGTGGGAACCGAGCACGTGCTCATCGGAGTCCTCTCTCAGTCGCACTCACTTGGCGCCTCAATCCTTATGAGCTTTGGTGTCTCGCTCGACAACGTCTACCTCGTCTTGAAGACGGCCGGGCGTGCAACATCCGGTAAGCCTCAGGCGAAGCCGGGTGGGTTTTCAGGTTTTGCTAAGCAGGTTATCGAGGATGCTGTTCGCTGTGCTCATGACTTCAATTATACCTTTGTCGGTACCGAGCACCTCTTGTTTGCCCTCTGTGCTCAGGAAAATACGGCCGCGACGGTCATTCTCGAGAATATGAAGATCAGCCCCCAGCAGGTTCGTGATCAGATTACGCAGGTCTTTAAGAAGAATCGCGCTCAAGGAGGTGCCAGCGGAACGCAACAGGCTATGCAGAACGGTATGAACCCTCTTGAGTTCTTCCTTAACGGTCTCAATGGCGTTCTTGTCGGTTATGATAAGGAAGGAGGGAAGGAGGCCCCCACTCAGCCCTACAAAAATCAGAACTCGACCAAGTCCGGTTCGGGAAAAAATGCCGATGGTGGAAAGTCCAAGACACCCGCACTCGACTACTTTACTCTCGATCTTACCGTCGAGGCCCGCAAGGGCAAGCTCGACCCGGTGGTGGGGCGTGCCAAGGAGATTGAGCGCATGGTCTCAATTCTTAATCGCAAAACCAAGAATAATCCTGTTCTCATTGGAGAGCCCGGTGTCGGTAAGACCGCTATCGTTGAAGGTCTCGCTCAAGCAATTGTTATGGAGCAGGTCCCCGAGAGTCTTCTTGATAAAAAGATACTCTCCCTCTCAATGTCTTCTCTGATTGCAGGTACTAAGTATCGCGGTGAGTTCGAGGAGCGTCTCAAACAGATTATTGACGAGGCGAGTATCCAGCCGAATATCGTCCTCTTTGTTGATGAGCTCCACACCGTTGTCGGAGCGGGAAGCGCTGAGGGCAGTCTCGATGCGGCCAACATTCTCAAACCCGCTCTCGCTCGAGGTCAGGTCCAGATTGTCGGTGCGACCACGACGACCGACTACCGTAAGCAGGTTGAGAACGACCCCGCTCTTGAACGACGCTTCCAGCCCATCATGGTGGAGGAGCCCACTCCGGAGGAGGCTCTTGAGATTCTCTATGGAATCCGAAAGTCATTCGAAGATCACCACAACCTCATTATTGACGACTCGGCGCTTGAGAGTGCCGTTACCTTTTCGAAGCGCTACATCAGCGATCGCTTCCTTCCCGATAAGGCCATCGACCTCATTGACGAGGCTGCCGCACTCAAGCGAGTGAAAGACTCGAGTCGCAAGGAGGAGGTCCAGAAGATTCAGAAGAAACTCAATGATATTGTTAAAAAGAAAGAGCAGGCCGTAACCGACCAGGATTACGAGCGCGCCGCCGAGCTTCGCTGCAAAGAGCTTGAGTTTGGTCGCCAGCTTGAGGAGGTTCGCAAAGTTGTCGTTCCTCGTGATCAGCGTGAGCATGTCGATAATGAGGATATCGCTCGTGTCATCTCTAAGATGACCGGAGTGCCCGTTACGCGCTTGGTTAAGGCTGACCTTGAGCGCCTCGCTAACCTTGAACAGGTTTTCAAGAGCCGCATTGTCGGTCAGGATGAGGCCATTGCCGAGGTCTCAAAGGCTATCCGTCGCTCACGTGCCGGTATCTCCGACGAGCGTCGTCCTATCGCCTCATTCATCTTTATGGGCCCCACCGGTGTTGGTAAGACCGAGCTGGTTAAGGCTCTCGCAGAGGAGGTTTATCTCGATGATAAGGCCCTCATTAAGATCGACATGAGCGAGTTCATGGAGCGTCATAATACGAGCCGTCTTACCGGTACGACAGCCGGCTATGTCGGTTACGAGGAGGGAGGTTCTCTTACCGAGGCCGTTCGTCGCCGACCCTACTCCGTCGTTCTCTTTGATGAGATAGAAAAGGCTCATCCGGACGTTTTCAATATGCTCCTACAGGTACTGGAGGATGGAGTCCTTACCGATGGAAAAGGGCGCCGAGTCGACTTCCGCAATACCATCATTGTGATGACCTCGAATATTGGGGCCGCTCGCCTCAGTGAGAAAGCCGGTCCAATCGGTTTCGAGACCATCTCTACCGACCTTGAAAAGGCCGAGACGGCCTACGATCGGATGAAAGGGCAGGTTCTCGATGAGATGAAGGACTACTTCCGTCCAGAGTTTCTCAACCGTCTCGACAAGATAGTCATGTTCAATCCCCTCACCCACGCCACGATTAAAGAGATCGTCTCGATTCTTGTCGGACAGCTGCAGAAGCGCCTCGACCCTCGCGGCGTCACTCTCCAGCTGAGCGAGAGCGGCTTGGATTTCCTTGCCGAAAAAGGTTTCGATCCCAAGTATGGCGCCCGTCCCGCACGACGCGCGATCCGTGACTTCATTGAGGATCCTCTGACTACGATGTTCCTTGAGGGCAAGGTCACCGAGGGCGATATTATCCAGCTCCGCCACCAGAAGGGCAAGGGGCTTGTTCTCAAGAAGATTTCCGGTAAGAAGCTTGGTGTAGCTGCACGTGGCGCCTCATCACAACTTCCACCTGCCGAGCCCGAGCGTAAGCTCACAACTAAGTCCTCTTAGTGAGATTGGAGACGTTTAACCTGTCAGTCAAAACCCCTTGCGATTCCGTCATATTTCTGTTGACGCGCAAGGGGTTTTCTCGTATCCTTTTCGTGCTTAGGGAAAGGGTTAACACGTGAGGTCATCTTTTCCCGGGCCGGCATATGCCGATTATATAATTTTGCAACCTCACGGAACCCCTTTTAAATCATGACCCATGTAATCGCAGAAAATGGAGAGATTGCTCTGATGCAAGAGCTTCTTCAGGATGCGCCACAGTTCCAGGCGCCGGCCCTCGGCTCGCTTGTTGACTGTAAAGTTGTCGACATCTTCGGTAATAAAATTTTAGTTGATATGGACGGAGTCGCCGTCGGTCTGATCTCCGGTAAGGAGGCTCACGATAGTCTCGATACCATCGCTACACTTAAGCCCGGAGACACGATCTCGGCTTACGTTATCGAGGGTGAGAATGATGATGGTTACTATGTCCTCTCACTCCGTAAGGCAAGCCAGGAACGCACATGGCGCCGATTCATGCTCGCCTACGAGTCTGGGGAGATGATCAAGGTGCAGATCCACGAGGCCAACAAGGGAGGTCTGCTCGTCTTGGTCGACGGTATCAAGGGCTTCATCCCCGTCTCGCAGCTTGCTCCTCTTCACTACCCACGTGTTGATGGTGCAAATGCAGCCGAGATTCTAACTCGTCTTCAGCAGCTCGTTGGAGAAGAGCTCGATGTTAAGATTATTAATGTTGATCAGGATGGTGGTAAGCTTATCCTTTCTGAGAAGTCTGCTCTTGAGGAGCAGCGTATCGAGCGTCTTCGTGATCTTCAGCCGGGTGACGTGGTACACGGTGAGGTCTCGGGTATCGTCAAGTTCGGTATCTTCGTCGCTTTTGATGGTCTCGAAGGTCTGGTTCACATCTCAGAGATTGAGTGGGGCCATGTTAAAGATCCTATGCAGTACGCTAAGCTCGGCCAGAAGGTCGACGTTCAGATTATCGGTATCGATGGTGAGAAGATCTCACTCTCAATGAAGCGTCTCCTCCCTGATCCTTGGGTTGAGGCTGCCGAGAAGTACAGTGTTGGTACCGTCGTTACCGGAACCGTTGATCGCATCACTCAGTTTGGTGTCTTCATCAAGCTTGAGGATGATATCTCAGGACTCGTTCATCTCTCAGAGATGGCACTCGAGGCGGTAAAGGATCCACACAAGTATGTTAAGGTCGGCCAGGAGATTGAGGCGAAGATCATTGCCATCGATCCTCAGGACCACCGTATCGGACTCTCGATGAAGGCTCTTCTTGAGCCGGAGGCCGGTTCTGATGCGGCTTCCGAGGCCGAAGAAAAGCCTAAGAAGTCATCAAAGAAAGCGGCCAATGAGGATGTAGAGTCAGCTCCCGAGGCCGAAGAAGAGGCTGAGGAGACTCCCGCTGAGGCGGCCTAACTCCCCCACTTCCCACAATTAAGACCATACTAAGAAGCCAGTACTCGTTATTGGCTTCTTTATGGGATTAACATATGCTATCATTTTTCCGCTATGTTGCCGAAAGATAAAGTTCTTCTATTAATCAGGATTCCGCAGGAAATTGAGCGTCGTGTTCATGCCTTTGAGCAGCTCCTGATCAACATCCACGAGATTCTTCATGACCATCTCTTCACATTCGAGGTCACCTCATACAATCAGCATATCTACTTTTTCGCCTGCATCGAGAGGGAGCTGAAGGAGCTCATTGAGGGGCAGATTTACGCACAGTACTCGTTTGCGGAGATCGAGGAAGTCGGCGACTATGCTAAGCCTGATGTTCTTGAGCGTGGCTTTGCCGGTACCGAGCTCAAGCTCATGCGTTCAGATATTATTCCCATAAAGACCTTTAAGGAGTTTGAGGGAGACTCGCTCGCCGGAATTTTTTCGGTAATGACTAAGGCTGAAGAGGGCGAGCAGGTCTGGATCCAAGTTTTTGTTAAGCCCGTCGCGGATACCTGGAGTCTTAACTTCGGTCGTTCGTGGAAGATGAAGATGAATAATGTAAAACTCTTCTTCCGCTTTAAGAACTACTTCAAGCTCCGGTCAGCCAAGTCGATGCGTGAAAAAGAAAAGGAGGCCTATAAGGCAAAGGCGGAGCACCACTCTTACGAGACTTCGGTTCGCCTGGCCTACGTCGCCAAGGACAAGCTGAAGGCTCAGCAGAAGTTGAACGTCTTGGTTAAAGCTTTTCTCCAGTTCAATACAATCGATCTGAATGGCTTTAAACCTACCAGAATGGGAGGTATGAGGCAGTTTTTTCAGAAGTATAAGGAGCGTCGTGTGAATGATGGTTTTATGCTGAGTTCAGAAGAACTTTCCAGCATCTATCACTTCCCTCACCCGGATGATGTCCCTCATATAGTGCACGTTTTGGCCAAGAAGTCGGAGCCGCCTCGTGACCTTCCTCGCGATGATAATACGGATCCGGGAAACGTCTCGCTCTTTGGTACAACGAACTTCCACAACCAGAATAAGCGCTTTGGGCTGAAACGTTCGGATCGTCGCCGTCATCTTTATGTTGTGGGGAAGAGTGGTACCGGTAAGTCGAAGATGCTCGAGCTCCTTATCAATGAGGATATTCAGGCCGGCCATGGTGTCGGAGTGCTCGATCCCCACGGCGACCTTGTCGACTCGATTCTCCGTCGTATTCCTAAAAATCGTATCGACGACGTCGTCGTCTTCAATCCCGCCGACTACGACTATCCGGTGGCCTTTAATCCCCTCGAGCAGGTTCCTCCCGAGCTTCGCGTCCGTGTGACGATCGGCTTCATCGACATCTTTAAGAAGATCTTCGGCAATAACTGGACCAACCGTCTGGAGCACGTTCTCCGCTACACAACCCTCGCTCTTCTGGACTCCCCCAACACCACCGTCCTCTCGATTCTCAAGATGCTCTCGGATAAGAACTACCGTCAGAAGATTGTTGCGCGTATTGAGGACTCGGTTGTTAAGAACTTTTGGGTCAATGAGTTTGCCGCTTGGAGCGAGAAGTTTGATAACGAGGCGATCATGCCTATTCTTAACAAAGTTGGTCAGTTCGTCTCAACCTCGCTCATCCGAAATATTGTGGGCCAGGCCGAGAACAAGATTGATATCGAAAAGATTATGAATGACCGGCAGATTCTCCTTATGCGTATTTCCAAGGGGCATCTTGGTGAAGAAAATGCCGCGCTGATCGGCTCGATGGTGGTAACAAAAATTCAGCAGGCTGCGATGGCACGAACGGGAATTCCCGAGGACCAGCGTCGCGACTTCTACCTTTACTGCGATGAGTTCCAGTACTTTGCCACTGATACTTTCGCGGAGATTCTTTCTGAGGCGCGTAAATACCGCCTCAACCTTACGATGGCACATCAGTACATGGGGCAGCTGAGCCATCTCATCCGTACGACGGCTTTTGGTAACGTCGGCACTATCATTAACTTCCGCGTCGGTGCCGAGGACGCTGTCATACTCGAAAATGAGTACACGCCGATTTTTAAGGTCCGCGATATCATCAATCTGGGTGTACGCGAGTTCTACATCAAGATGTCTGTAGATGGTGAGCTTAGAGACGCCTTCTCTGGTAAAACACTCAATGTTCCGGCGGCAAAGCACGATTACAGTGAAGAGATTATCCGCCGCTCACGTGAGCGCTACTCAAATCCCCGCGAGGATGTTGAGACCTTCCTCAAAAAATGGGATGAGGCTGCAGAAGAGGCTCCTGATGAAGCTCTGGCGGCGAGCATAGAGCAGAAGTTTGCCGAGCCCCTCATCTAGTTCTTCACCGCTTTGTCTTCTAATTACTTGTGGTCTCATCTTGCCATGTTATAGAGTAGTCTCTGTATGAACTTTGTCGATGAGTTTAGGAAGTTATTCGAGCGGCAGCCCCACAATGCCCTGGTCATGCGCGCGAGCGAGGACTCACACTTCTCGGACTATCTTACCAATACAAAAAATGCCTATCTGAGCTGGATGCTCCACGATGCGGACAACTGCGCATATAGTGATTTTCTGATTCAGTGTACCGGCTGTGTCGACTGCGCTTTTTTAGCGAACTCCGAGCTCTGTTATGAGTGTGTTGACTGCACGGGCCTTTATTCCTGCAGCTACCTTCAGGACTGTCACAACTGCACGGAGGTTCACCACTCGGTCGACTGCCTCAACTGTCGCAACTGTTTCGGCTGTGTCGGGCTCCGCCAGCGCGAGTTCTGCATCTTTAATAAGCAGTATTCCGAGGAGGAGTATCGGATGAAGGTCGCTGCCTTGAGGAAGAAAAGCCCGGCTGAGCTGCTGTGCGTTTTTAATGAGGAGTTTAAGAGCTCTCCACGACTCTATCGTCACGGCTTCAAAACTCATGACGACTCCTCTGGTGACTATCTCAACAAGAGTAGTGCAGCTCATCAGTCCTTTAATATTAGCTCGACCATCGGAGCACTCTACTCCTGTGATATTTGGGCGACCGGTGGAGAGGCGAGTACGGTTATCGACTGCGATATGTCCAGTAATCTGACCAACTGCTATCAGTGCCACAATACGCATCGCTCTTCGGATTGTCTCTTTTTGGAGGGATCGACCGGCTGTATCGACTCGGAATACCTCATAGACTGCCTCAACTGTCAGAACTGTTTCGGCTGCGTTTACCTTAAGGATAAGCAGTACTGCCTGCTCAACCGTCAGCTGACGCGCGATGAGTACCTCCACCTTCTTCCCCAGGTGAAGGCGGCACTGCGTGAAGCGGGCTACTATGGCAGGCCCCTTGCGGATATCCTTGGTGGGAGTACAATTATGGCGCATGAGTGAGACAGCCCAGCCAACTCACGAGATCAAGACGTGTGAAACCTGCCAGAAGCAGTTTCTCATTATCCCGCAAGAGCAGGAGTTTTACCGTAAAAAGGATCTTCCGTGGCCCACAAACTGCCCGGAGTGTCGTCAGCGCCGCCGTCTGGCCTTGCGTAACGAACGAAAGCTCTATAAGCGCACCTGCGACAAGTGTAAAAAAGATATAATCTCAACCTACCGCCCCGACTCCCCCTATATCATCTACTGCCAGGAGTGTTTTTGGGAGAATATGGGATAGTTATTAACGGCTCTGGATTTTTTTTGCCGGGCAGCTTGTGGGGCTCGATCATTTGATTTAGAGTGGAAACTCACCACGCATTTATGAAGAGTAAACAGTTCAACGAACGCCAGCGGAAGGTTGTAGAACACGATACTGGGCCCATCTTGGTTATTGCCGGCGCGGGAACGGGAAAGACTCACGTTCTGACCGGACGCCTCCTCCATCTGATTAATGAGAAGCAGGTTAATCCCGAAAAAATAGCTGCCGTGACCTTTACGGAAAAGGCAACTGAGGAGATGCGCGATCGTGTTACCTCGGCACTACCTATCGGTTCGTCGGAGCCCAGTATTCACACCTTTCACGGCCTTTGCGAGCGCATTCTTCGCGAGAGTGGTCTCGAGCTCGGCCTCAACCCGGAGTACCGTCTGCTTGAGGAGGCCGATCTTCAGCTCTTCCTCAGACGTCACTACGGCGAGTTCGTCTTTACTCACTTCCGTTCAAGGACGCAGCCTCAGCAGCTGCTCATGACGCTTCAGCGCTACTTCAGCCGTCTGCAGGATGAGGATGTTAGTCCTGGGGTCTACAGGGCTTTTGCCGATAAGGAGTTCGCGGCCGCCCAGCTGAGCGGAGGTGAGGCTGAACTTGAGGAGGCAGCGAAGCATCAAGAGCTGGCAGACGCCTACAGAGTCTACCTTGACCTTCTTATTAAGGAGGGAGTCATGGACTACGCGGGCCTGCTCTACCACACGGTACGGCTTCTCGAAGAGCGCCCCTCGGTCCTTAAGCGCTATCAGCAGCGCTTTCAGTTTATACACGTCGATGAGTTTCAGGATACCAATACGATCCAGGGGAAGCTGATCTTCATGCTCGCAGAAGCCCACGGCAATCTGATGGTTGTTGGGGACGACGATCAGTCGATCTACAACTGGCGCGGCGCCTCGCTGAGCACGATCAACGCCTTCAATACTCGTTATCCGGATGCCACAATCGTCGTCCTCAACGAAAACTACCGGAGTACCCAGGCCATTTTGGACTGCTCGTATCGAGTCATTCAGCACAACAATCCACGGCGGCTTGAGGCTACACACTCTGTCGATAAGCGTCTTCACTCCCGCGGTCAGGGGGATGCTCCCGTTCGTCCTCCCGAGGTCTGCTCGTTCACTCAGAGCGAGGAGGAGGTCGCCTTTATCGTTAAACAGGCCAGCATTGCGGCAAAAAAAGGAGCTTCGGTTGGCATTCTTGTCCGCACGAACGCCTTGGCTGAACCTTTTATTGATGTTCTTAAAAGGACGCGCATTCAGTTTGAGGCCTCATCCCCCATCGCAATTTTCACCCGTCCTGGGATCAAGGACTGCCTGGCGCTGCTCCGCGTTCTCACTAACCCGTGGGATGAGATGGCGCTCTTCCGTTTTCTCTCTTTTTCGTATCTCGCCATTCCCATGGAGGAGCTGCTCGGTCAGCTGAGGACCGCCCGTCAGAGTCAGCAGAACCTTTACTCAGTTCTCTCGCCTGAGTTCGGGGGTGGAGTCAAGCTCCTTATACAGGAGCTTTTGGAGCTTTCGCGGGAGGAGTCGGTCTCCCGGGTTCTGGGAGCTTTCTTTAATCAGAGCGGTTACTTACAGTACGCTGAGGAGAAGGCCGATGCCGAGCTGGCCGAAGAGATAGCCCTTTTTTCCGAGAAGGTCGCGGCTTTTGAGGAAAACCACCAGCAGAAGGGCGTTCAGGACTTCCTTGACTACCTGCACCTTCTTGAGACGACGGGGACGATCCAGCAGTCATTTGGAGGAGCGGCAGGACCGGGGATCTCGGTTCTGACAATTCATGGCTCGAAGGGTCTCGAGTTCGATGAGGTCTACATTCCCGGTCTTGCTCACAACAAGTTCCCCTCGATCAATCGCAGTGAGACACTCGAAATTCCCCCAGAACTCCTCAGCGATAGCGAGAGCGCTCAGGCTCCCCACATTGACGAGGAGCGTCGGCTCTTTTACGTAGCCTGCACCCGTGCACGAAAGCGTCTCGTCTTCACCTACAGTGATTTTTATGGAGGAGGCAGACGCCAGTGGAAGCCCTCCGCTTTTATTAATGAGGCTCTTGCGACCGGCCGGGTTTCCGTCCCGCCCAAAAAAAAGTCGAGGGAGACTCCTCAGCAGCAGAACCTCCTCTCATTTGTCACCGAGCGTGATCATCGCTCCCACCTCATCAGGAAGCTGCCCCGTCTGAGTTATAGCCAGATGAACACCTTCGGCCGCTGTCCGCAAAGGTATAACTACCAGTACCTTCTGAAAATTCCCACCGACCCCTCCCCTTCTCTGAGCTTTGGGCTAAGCATGCACAACACTCTTCGTGACTTCTACCAAGAGCTCAAATGCCGTCCCGAACTTGTGCACGAGCCGGTACCGCGCGCCCACCTTCTTCAGGAAATGTACGAGAAGAACTGGCTCGTCTTCGGCTACGACTCACGCCAGATTCAGGAGGAGCAGAAGAGGCTCGGACTAGAGCAGCTTACCTCTTACCTGAGCGGTCTTCCTCAGCCACTCCGCCTTCCCGCCTATATTGAGGAGCCCTTCAAGCTCGCAGTGAGCGACGAGCTTATCTTAAGTGGCCGCTTTGACCGCATCGACAAGCTCGACGACGGCAATTATGAGATCATCGACTACAAGACCGGCTCGAGCAAGAAATATAAGCCCAAGACCGACCTTCAGCTTTCGGTCTACGCCCTTGCAGCTCGCGACTTTCTGAAAATTCCCGTCTCAAAAATAACTCTGCACTTCCTTGAAAATGGCGAGATGCTCACGACCACCCGCTCAGATGCCCAGCTCGAGAAGTGCCGCCTTGAGATTCTCGACCTTGCGGATGAGATGAGTCGTTCGGCTTTTGAGCCCGCTCCCGGCTACCAGTGCTCCTCGTGCGACTATCGCCTCATCTGTCCCTCGGCACTCAAGCTCCAGGCCGCCGCATCACTCTGATATACTAAGCATACTTATGGAGATTCTTCTCGTCATTACGATCGGCCTCATCCTCGTCGGCTTGTTTTTAATCTATACCCGCCTTACCCCGCGGGGGAGTGATCAAGGCGGCCTCCAACTCCTCAACGAGACCTTTAACGCTCGTATGAAGGAGATCCATCAGCAGTTTCAGGAGCAGACGGCTCAGGTGAATATGCGCCTTCGCGAAAATGCCGATATTCTCCAAAAGTCGAGCCGCACGATGGGCGAACGTCTTGAGAATACAACAAAGGTTGTGGGAAGTGTGACCGACCGTCTCTCCAAGATGGAAGAGGCGACAAAGCGCATTTACGATGTGGGGAAAGATATCGCCGGACTTCATGACATCCTTCGGGCTCCCAAGCTCCGGGGAAACTTGGGTGAGCTTTTTCTTAAGGATATTCTGAGTCAGTACTTCCCGCGGGAAAGTTTTTCCATGCCCTACACCTTCCGCAGTGGTGAGAAGGTCGACGCAGCCCTTCATCTTGCCGATGACAAGATCGTCCCGATAGACTCGAAGTTTCCCCTCGAGAACTTCCGCAAGCTCATCGGGACCGATAATGAGGAGGAAAAGAAGAAGGCGCAAAAAGCCTTCACGAGCGACGTGAAGAAGCGCATCGATGAGATCGCCCGCTATATTCTTCCTGATGAGGGGACGATGGACTTCGCCCTGCTCTATATACCCGCTGAGAACGTCTACTACGAGGTGATCGTGAAAAATGAGGGTGAGGGGAATTTGAGCGAGTATGCTTTCAAGAAGCGTGTTATCCCCGTCTCGCCCAATAACTTCTTCGTCTACCTTCAGACCATCTTGATGGGCCTTCGCGGTTTGCAGATAGAGAAGAGCGCCCAGGAGATACAGGCATCTCTCGTCCGTCTTAAGGGCGACTTTACCAAGTTTGACGACACGTTTGAGGTTCTTGGTACCCACCTCACTAACGCCTCGAACAAGTATGATGATGCCAAGCGCCGCCTTGACAAGGTTGGCAGTAAGTTGGAAAATATAGAGCACCTGGGAGCCCCTGTAGCGCCCACACTTGCCGCCGGTGAGTAAGACTTATCTCGTTTGCTTTACGGGATATTTTCAGATAGACTTGTCACGCCTTCTGGGTTTTAACTATGTCTACAAAACTTACCGATCTCGCAGAAAAACTGGGCCTCACGGCCGCCGAACTCAAAGACAAGATTGTCGAGCTCGGTTTTGAGCTGAAGCCTCGCGCCCGTACGGTAGAAGATGATGTCGCGGCACTTGTTGAGGATGAGCTCGCAGCAAAGAAAAATGAGGAGCTCGATGCTGATGCTCCGGCAGCGACTGATAATGTGACGCAGTATGAGGAGTATATAGAAGACCAGCTCGACAAGGAGATCATCAAGTCTCAGCGCAAGATGATGGCCGGTAAGCCCCTTAAGGCCAAGAAGCCGGGCCAGGATAAGGCGCAGGTTGTTATGACCGATAAGGATATCGAGATTCCTGACCAGATTACGGTTAAGGAGTTTTCAGAGAAGACCGGCATAAGCCCGATTAAGGTTATTGGTGAGTTGATGAAGAACGGGATTATGGCGAATATTAACCAAAGTATCGACTTCGACACGGCCACGATTCTCGCCGATGAGTTCTCAATTACGATCAAACGCAAGCGTTCAGAAGCCGCCGTTGAGGATATATCTACGGGAAATCTTCAGATGCTCCTTGACGAGAAGGATAAGGAGGATCTACAGGAGCGTCCCCCTGTCGTTACGATTATGGGCCACGTCGATCATGGAAAGACCTCGCTTCTTGATGCAATTCGCGAGACGAGTGTCGTCTCTGGTGAGGCGGGTGGAATCACTCAGCATATCGGTGCCTATCAGGTTGAGAAGGATGGTCGGAAGATTACCTTTATCGACACCCCGGGGCATGAGGCCTTTACCTCAATGCGTGCCCGAGGAGCCAAAATTACAGATATTGTCATCCTCGTAGTCGCCGCCGATGAGGGAATTAAGCCTCAGACGGTTGAGGCGCTCAACCATGCTCGCGCAGCGGAAGTTCCCATTATAGTCGCAGTCAATAAGATTGATAAAGAGGGGGCTAACCTCGACAAGGTAAAATCGCAGCTCGCGGAAGAGGGGCTCCAGCCCGAAGATTGGGGTGGTCAGACCATCATGGTTCCGGTCTCAGCCCTTACGGGTCAGGGGCTCGACAACCTGCTCGAGATGATCCTCCTCACCGCAGATCTCAATCCGCTTAAGGCCAACCCTAACCGTCCCGGCGTTGCAACTATCTTAGAGTCCCATCTCGATCCGAGTCTTGGGCCCGTCGCAACGGTCCTTATTAATACCGGAACACTCAGAACCCAGGATCCTTTCATCGTAGGAAGTATCTATGGACGTGTTAAGCTCATGCGAGATGACCTTGGTAAGCCCATTGATAGCGCTCTCCCCTCGACTCCCGTTCGCATAGCGGGTCTTCAAGAGACTCCTAAAGCCGGTGATATTCTTCAGGTTGTTGCCAGTATGGATGAGGCCCGTAGAAAGGCCGATCAGATCAGTCTTTTGCGTGATACGACGAGTGCCGTTGATGGGGCTCAGGGCCTCGACTCACTTATGACTGCTATTCAGGAAGGGCGTCTTAAACATCTTAAGGTTGTTCTTAAGGCCGATACACTTGGTACTCTTGAGGCGGTAAAGCGCTCACTTGAGGATGTTCGTAAAGATGAGGTCTCTGTTAAGGTTATCCTTGGAGGCGTTGGAGCTCTCACCGAGAGCGACATCATGATGGCTGCAGCAACAGAAGGAGGAATCGCACTTGGCTTCAACGTTCCCGCCAATGCTCACGTTCGTGATGTTGCGGACCGTAATGGAGTCCAGCTCTTCACCTACAGCATTATCTACCAGTTGATTGATGACATGAAGAAGATTCTCTCGGGTATGCTTGAGGCCGAGGTTAACGAGGTTATTCTTGGAAAAGCCGAGATTAAGGCCGTTTTCCTTACCCAGAAGAAGGCGATGATCATTGGTTGTAAGGTTACAGAAGGTAAGATCGAGAATAAGAGTCGTGTTCGCGTCTTTAGAGGAGGCGAGCTCGTTGGTGAAGGAGTGATCGGCTCACTAAAGCGCGTTAACGATGTTGTTAAAGAAATTGAAGAGGGTCATGAGTGCGGTGTCCGTTTTGAAGGTGATACCAAGCTCGAGGCGGGTGACATTCTTGAGTCATGGAAGCTTGAGCGACGTGAACGTGTCCTTTAGTCCTATATAATGGAGGCTCTCTCCCATAAATTCTGGCTCCTGCCGACCTTTACAGACGAGCGCGGTCCCCTGACCATTCTGGAAGATACGACGCTCCCCTTCTCCCCGAAGAGGCTCTATTTCTTATATGATGTGAAGGCGAAAAGAGGCGGACATGCTCACCTCAAAGAAGAGGAGGTTTTCGTCTGTATCAGAGGTACCTTTACCGCCCGCATTCACGATGGAAAGCAGTGGCATCAGTTTGAGATGACCGAGCCCGGAATGGCTCTTTACACTAACGCGCTCGTCTGGCACGAGTTCGACAATTTCTCCCCGGATGCTATTATGCTGGCGGTCTCCTCTACTAATTACGACGGTCAGAAGGAGTACATCTTAGATCATAATGAGTTTCTGCAGTTATGTTCAAAAAAATCCTAATTACTGGAGGTGCCGGCTTCATCGGCTCCAACTATGCTCACTACTGCACCGAGCATCACCCTCAGAGCGAGCTCGTTGTGCTCGACAACCTCACCTATGCGGGAAACCTCGACAATATTCAGTCACTGATCGACAGTGGAAAGGTCCGTTTCGCGCAAGGCGATATCAGCGATGCTGACTTTATCGCTGAGCTCTTTGAAAAGGAACGTTTCTCTGCCGTTGTTAACTTTGCCGCCGAGACGCATGTCGATCGCAGCATAGTCGAGCCCTCAATTTTTCTCGAGACGAACGTCGCCGGTACCCATAACCTACTCAAGTCCGCTCGAGAGTTCGGGGTTGAGCGCTACCATCAGGTCTCGACCGATGAGGTCTATGGTGATCTTGGCGACGACTCAACGAACTACTTTACCGAAGAGACATCAATCGCCCCCAACTGCCCCTATGCCGCCTCAAAGGCCTCGGCGGACCTCTTCGTCCGCTCCTACAATGAG